>Ga0306921_10001808_pt1 | contig 21058 bp, 18 predicted proteins | sample sta12Cox44000080_FD_203760 | JGI IMG/M metagenome (GOLD analysis project Ga0306921, IMG submission 203760) | Lab enrichment of tropical soil microbial communities from Luquillo Experimental Forest, Puerto Rico - statoxic.12C.oxic.44.000.080 (v2)... | ecosystem: Environmental > Terrestrial >...
GAACCACGCGAGGTCGAGCTCGTCGAAGGTCGCCTCGCGGTCGCTCCGGACGGCAAGTCGGTCAGCTTCGCCGAGCTTGCGGGCGAGGGAATTTCGGTCGAGGAGAGCTTCGCGAACACGAGACACACCTATAGCTATGGCGCGCACGCCGCCCATGTCGCGGTCGATCTGCGGACCGGCCATGTCGAAGTCGTCGAGTATGTCGCGGTCGAGGATGTCGGGCGCATCATCAACCCGATGTTATTGGAGGGCCAGATTGTTGGCGCAATCGTGCAGGGGCTGGGCGGCGCGCTGCTCGAACACCTCGTCTATGACGACGAGGGGCAGCTACTGACTGGCTCGCTCGCCGACTATTTGGTGCCGACCGCGAGCGATTTTCCACGCATCCGCGCCGTCGTTACGGAGACGCATCCGTCGCCGATCAACCCGCTCGGCGCCAAGGGAGCCGGTGAAGGTGGCGTCGTTCCGGTAGGCGGGGTAATCGCCAATGCGGTCGCCTCGGCGTTGGCATCGCTCAATGTACAGCCGCGCGAGCTGCCGCTCTCGCCGCCACGGGTCTGGCAGCTGATCGAAACTGCACGCCAGTCGCATAAACCACCGAGGGAGTAATCCTATGGCCAAAGCCCGGCACGAGATGCCGCCCGAAATCGCTCCTCTGTCGCTCGACCAGATCGCCGAGCGCTTTATTGGTCGCTTTCGCGACAAGAAGGGCGATTGGGAAGCCTTCGAGGATGCCAGGATCGACGGGTATCGCCGTGCGCAGCATCGCTTCATCGGCGCCGGCGGCTCCGGCAAGCATGAGGATCCGACGGTGATCCCGGCGCGCGCCTTTACTCTCAGCGTCATGTATGTGCCACCGGGGCAGGGCAACGCGCCGCACACGCACGAGGTCGAGGAGGTCTTCTTCGTGCTCAAAGGATATCTGACGGTCTTTGTCGAGGACGACGGCGGCCGCCGGGTCAGCCGGACGCTCGGGCCGTGGGAATGCATCGCCTGCCCGCCTGGGGTCATCCACGGTTATCAGAACGAGAGCCTGGAGCCGGTCTATTTTCAGGTCATGCTCGGGCGCGCCCGTCCCGACACGATGGGCTATGCCGATGACGAGCTCTACCGGCAGCGCGACGCCCATCTGAGCCGCTGAGCTGCGACCAGGCAGAGCCGGACGGCGTCAACAACACCACCATGGAGGAAGAGCATGGCGACCAAACCCTACATCATCGCTCTGGAGGAACATTACTACGATCCCGAGGTGAAGCGGCAGGCCCGCGGTCTGGACGCCATTGCGGCGCCGGAGACCGTGCAACGCCTCGACGATCTCGGCGAACTGCGCTTGCAGGAGATGGACGAAGCCGGCATCGACCTGCAGGTGCTGTCGCACACGATGCCGGGGCTCCAGAAACTCGACGCGGCAACCGCCGTGCCATTGGCGCGCCGCGCCAACAACCGGCTCAACGAAGCTATCCGCACTCACCCCGACAGGTTCGCCGGCTTTGCTGCATTGCCAACTGCCGATCCCAAGGCGGCGGCCGACGAGCTCGAACGCACGGTCGACAAGCTCGGCTTCAAGGGAGCGATGGTGAACGGGTTGACCAATGGGGTCTTCCTCGACGACAAGCGGTTCTGGCCGATATTCGAGAGGGCGCAGGCGCTCGACGTCCCGCTCTATATGCACCCGGCGATACCGCATCCCGCCGTCATCGAGGCTTATTACCAGGATTATATCGAGAAGCACCCGGGGATACTACGCGCTGGTTGGGGCTTTACCGTCGAGACCGCGACGCAGGGCATTCGGCTCGTGCTGAGCGGCGTATTCGACACCTATCCGCGCCTCAAGATCATCATCGGGCATTTGGGAGAAGGGCTGCCCTTCTACCTCTGGCGCATCAGCCACGGACTACGCGGCAGCTACGGCGGCAAATCGTTCCGCGACATCTTCTGCGAGCATTTCTATGTCACGACCAGCGGGTTCTTCTCCGATCCCGCTCTGCTGTGCTGCGTGATGGAGATGGGAATCGATCGGATCTTGTTCTCGGTCGACTATCCGTTCGTCGACAATCCGCTGGCGACGAAATGGACTGAAACCCTGCCGCTGTGCACAGAGGACAAGGAGAAACTGCTGCACGGCAACGCCAGACGCTTGCTCAAGCTGAAAGATCCTGATCGCGTCCCTCGGGCCTAACGGACCGTTCCGCGGGGCAAGCTCGTGGGAGCGAATTGCTTCGCCGCTGCGCTCCTAGCAAGAAACAAGACGGATGGGGGAGTAGGACAACATCAAACGCTGCCCTGGCGAAGGCCGGGGCACACCCGTCGGCCGCACGAGCAGCGGGTCGATGGGTCCCGGCTTTCGCCGGGACAGCGGGTTGCGCGTGATTTCATCCAGGGCGGGTTGGCCGCCCGGCCGGTAGCCAACTCGCAATGACGGTCTTTATCTCGTCATTGCGAGCGAAGCGAAGCAATCTCGCGGTGGCTGAACCGGACCCATCGGAGTGTTCGGGCGCAGATGACAGGCTGAGATTGGCCTGCTAGAACCCCGCGACAACATCCGCATCGGTGGAGGAGCGCAATGGCCACGAAGCCTCACATCATTGCTCTAGAGGAGCATTATTTCGATCCCGAGGTGAAGCGTCACACCGTCGGCCAGGAGCCGACCAATGCGCCGCGGATCGTCCAGCGGCTCGACGATGTCGGCGAATTGCGTTTGAGAGAGATGGACGAGGCCGGCATCGACATGCAAGTGCTGTCGCACGCCAACCCCGGTCTGCAGAAGCTCGATGTGGAGACGGCCGTCCGCTTGGCGCGCGGCGCCAATGACCGGCTCCACAAAGCAGTCCGCGCGCATCCCGACCGGTTCGCAGCCTTTGCCGCAATCCCGACTCCCGACCCGAAAGCGGCGGCCGACGAGCTCGAACGGACGGTCACCAGATTGGGCTTCAAGGGCGCTCTGGTGAACGGCCTGACCAACGGGCGCTTTCTCGACGACAAGCGGTTCTGGCCGATCTTCGAGCGAGCGCAGGCGCTCGATGTGCCGCTCTATATGCATCCGGCGGTACCGCATCCCGCTGTCGTCGAGGCTTATTACAAGGACTATGTGCAGCAATATCCCTCGCTGCTGCGCGCCGCCTGGGGGTTCACCGTGGAAACCGCGACGCAAGGCCTTCGTCTGGTATTGAGCGGCGTGTTCGACGCCTATCCGGGTCTCAAGATCATTCTCGGCCACATGGGCGAGGGCCTGCCCTTTTATCTCTGGCGCATCAGCATGGGGCTGGCGCGCGACGGAAGGGGCGGCAGGAGCTTCCGCGATATTTTCTGCGAGCACTTCTATATTACCACCAGCGGCTTCTTTTCCGACCCGGCGCTCTTGTGCTGCATGATGGAGATGGGGATCGACCGGATCCTGTTCTCCGTCGATTACCCGTTCGTCGACAACCCGCCGGGGACGAAGTGGACGGAAACCCTACCGCTGTCCGCCGAGGACAAGGAGAAGCTGCTCAACGGCAACGCCAAACGGCTGCTGAAGATTTAAGACTTCGAGTGCGGGTCAGCACTCAACCTCGGTCTCGTGCAGCGCCTCGCCCAGACTGAGGCGCCGCGCCACCATGGCAGTCTGCAGCTGCGCCCGCTCGGTCGGCGAATGCGCGGCGAGATAGCGGGCGACCGCGATCAAAATGTGGCGCCCTTCGCCGCTCTCGCCCCATTCCCGGTATTGCCGCACACCGGCTTCGAGCATCTGGTAGGTGTGGAAGTCGGCGTCCTCGCGCAGGACCGCGTGCGTCAGCGTGGTGATCAGCCGATCGGCCGGATGGCCGAGCGTCAGATAGCGGGCGACGAGGCGGCCGGCATCGCGCACCGATCCCTGACGATCGAGCGCCAGGAGAAATGCCGTGCGCAACGCCTCGTCATCGCATGGCAGGTTGTCGAGCCGGTCGTTGGCCTCACCGGGCAGTCGTGCAGGCGGCACGTTCAGGAAACGGATCAGATAGAGCCGCATGGCCCCGTGAATCACGCCGCGCAGCAGTTCGGGGCTCTCCAACTCCAACGGCTGTTCTGCGGTGACGCGCTTCAGGAGCTGGTGCACCGCGTTGCAATAGGTGAAAGCGTGGTGCGCCGTCTCCCAGTCGGAATGCTCGTTTGCGGTGCCGAACCACGCGACCCGCAGTGCTGCCGCGTAGGCGAGCGCGCGACCTAGATCGACCGCGGTGGCACCCGCTCGCAGCGCCGCCGCGAGGGCCGCGATGATCGTTTCCGGATCATCAACCAGCAGCTGACGAGCCAAGCCGGCATGGGATTTCCACCGGCCGCGCTTGGCGCGACCGGTTGCTAGCAGATCAGGCAATGCGGCCGACGCCGCTTCGCACAGCTGCACTAGGTCGAGCGGGTGCCGCCACGCATTCAGCTCCTCGCCGCCGCGCGCGGCAACCAGATGAGGAACGGCCGTCGGCAAAATCGCCGCTGCCTGGTGCCAGCCGACGATGTCGAGGCATTCGAATGCTTTGTTGATGAAATCTAGAGCGTGACCGCCATCGGCAAAGACGCGGTCGGTGGCGGCAATCAGCAACAGCGCTGCGAGCTCGCTCGGCGACGCGCCGCCGTCAATGGCCGTCAGCAAGGTGCGCTCGGCGCCGTCGCGGTGGCGCACCTGGGTCCAATGCCTCAGCCAGCGGCCGAGCAAGGGCACCGGGCGCGCGCCGCAGCCCGCCAGCGGCTCGCGATCGCGTCGCCGCGGCGCGCCGTCGCAGTCGCTCGCTATTCTTCGCAGACCGTGAAAGAGGGCGAGGTACCTTTCCTCCTCCGGCAAGGCCGGGACGAGATTGCCGAGCGCGGTAGCGATGGTCAGGCCGATACCCCATCCGTCACGATTGCGGACACCGAAGAGCGCGGCGTCGCGAACCAGCGCGCGATGATCCATGCGACCGCCGCCGAGGCCCAGCACCGCCTTGGCGAGGACAAGACCGATATCGTGCTGCAAGCCCTCGCGCAGGCGATTGCGCCAGTGGGCGTCGCCGTCCGCGTAGCGCGTCCGCGGGCAAACCCACAAAGCCCCGTCGTCCCGGAGCTCGACAGGGGCGGTCGGGACATCGTCCGCCCAGAGATCAAAGGTCCCGCCGCTGACGAGGTCAAAGCGGGCGTGATGCCAGTGGCACGTCAGGATGCCGTCCTCGACCGAGCCGCGGTGCAACGGAAAACCGAGATGAGGGCACCGGTTGTCGAGTGCGAAGAATTTGCCCCGATCATGTGCGACGAGCAACGGACAACTGCCGCCGTGAACGACGGTCATTCCCCGCGCCTTCAGCTCATCCAGCGTGCCGACGCGGATCCACTCATCGGTCGAATGCTTGTCACGCGGCTCGGGCATCGTGCCTCGCTCCGACGTCACTGATGATGGCATTTGCGGCGGTGTCGAAGCGTTTCCTGCCAGCTCCGTCGCAGCGCCGACGATGCCGCCAGCTTACATTCGTCTAATTACCGTCAGCCTGTCATAGCCGATTGCTGCGGCAGAAACCAGCGTGAATCGCGAGACTCGAGCCGCCCAGCGCGCCGGTGCCGCTGCAGCGCAATACCGAGATGGTTCGGCCTGACCGTCATGCCGAATTCCCGAGCGAGATAAGAAAGAACCTCGCTGGGGGTGGCGCCTTCGCCATGCGCCTGGACGGCCCGCAGAGTGGCATCGCTCAGCGACACGGTCTGGGCCGGTTGCGCAGCCCGGGCTCTGCCGCGTGCTGCGGTCGGCGCCGGCGCGGGCGGAGTTCGCGCAGGTCGTCCCCGTCTGCGTCGCTCCGTGGTCTCGACTCTGCCGAACCGTGTCAGCACACGCTCGGCGACTTCCAGCTCATTGAGTTGGGCGCCCAGCTTTGCCCGTTCGGCGTCGAGCCGCGCGAGCCGCTCGGAGACCTTCTGCTTCTCCTGTCCAATCTCGTCCAATGTCGCCATCTGCTCTCTCCTTCTTCCCCCATACCTACCGTTATCGTACTGCACCGATATTTTGCAATAAATGGAAGACCGCTGCACCGAAAAAAGATGTCGCCTGAGAAATTGTTGCCGTTTTATGGCTGCCCTCGAACCGTCGCAGTGCGGCAAGGTGCAACGTCATCGAGTTCGGAGGCACGTGCGATCCGCAGTTTGCTTGAGTTCTGCCAGCGATTTGGACGTCGGACCGTCGAAATGGCCAAGTGCGCTGGATGAGCAATATTGCCCGGCGCGCTCCGTTTGGCCGACGGCGTAGTCGGCGCCGCGCGGCAGACAAGTCCCCGAATCGGCTTTGATGCCGGGTTGACGATCAGCACGAGCGTCGAGGCCGTGCGCAAAACCTATTCGGTCAGAACTCGCAGGGCGTGGCGATTGTCGATGCAGGCTGGGTATGCGTCGGCCGACGGATGAACCCGCCCGAGACCAGACATCGCCGCAGACGATCAAAGCCGTCCTCGGGCAGGACCGGATCGCGTCCCCACACCGACTGCGCCTGGTAGCGGGCGAGTGCGGCGGCCAGCACGCCGCGATCGAGCGCCGGGAAGAACGGTGAGATCGTCTCAGCGATCTCCGGCGCAGACCGGCTATAGATCCACTGCTGCGTCCGCTCGATCACCCTGACCATGCGCAATAACGGTTCGGCATCGCCAACAAGCCGATCCCGGGTCGGCGAGCCGGAATCCGGATTGAGGTATTGGCCGACGATCGAGAACGATCCCGACAGACGACCTCTACAAAGCAGACGAGCGCCAAGTTGGGGTTCTTGTCATGATGCTTTACGACGCGCATCGGCCCGGCCCAGAGCAGCACAACCGCGCCGTCGAGCAACGCCTGCCCATCGGTTTGACCCCGGCGACGGCAACAACCTAGCGACGAGCCCCACGGCGACATAGTTCCGATCGCATGCGCGGTATAAAGCGGCGCGTAAACGATCCTACCACTGAAAAAAGAAGGCCCCGCCCGGCCGCGCGGGGCCTTCACTTCGAAGCTCGTGTCAGATGACGCCGTCGCGGCGCAAACCCTCGATTTCATCGGCGCCGATGCCGAGCCAGTTGTGCAGAACCTGGGCGCTGTCCGCCCCGAGCGCCGGCGAGCCTTTGAGCCGCACCGTCTTGCCGTCGATCCGCACCGGCCAGGTCGCCATCTTGTAGTCGCCATTGTGGTGATGAACGGTCTGCATGATGCCGCGCGTCTCGAAGGTCGGCTCGTTGTACAGTTCCATCGTATCGAACACCGCGCCCGACGGCACCCCGACGGCAATCAGTTTCTCCATCGCCTCGCGCTTGTCGTGCTGGCGGGTCCATTCGCCGATAATCGCGTCGAGCTCCTTTTCGTTTTTGACGCGGGCGTCGCCGGTCGCGAAACGCGGGTCCTCGATCAATTCCTCGCGCCCGATCAGTTTCATCAGGCGCGACCAGTGCTCGGGGTTGGCCCGGCTAGTGGTCAGGTAGACATAGTCGTTGGGGCCGCCGCCCTTGGCCGGGTAGAGCCCGGAGGGCGCGTTGTTGCCGCCGCCCGATTTGGCGCCATTGCGCCGCGCCGGCTGACCGGTGCGCGCCATGTTGGCAAAGCAGGTGCGCATATAGTGGACCATCGCGTCCTGCATCGCCACTTGCAGCCGGCGGCCCTGGCCGGTGCGATTGCGCTCGTGCAAGGCGCCAAGAATGGTGGCCGCCATCAGCATGCCGGTGCCGGTGTCGCCAAAGCTCAGGCCCGGTTTGACCGGCGGGCGGTCGGGCTCGCCGGTGACGCTGATCGGGCCGCCGGCGGCCTGAGCGATCATGTCGAAGGCCAGCCCCTTCTCGTGCGGACTGCCGCTGCCGAACCCCTTGACCTGGCAATAGATGATGCCGGGGTTCAGCTTTTTGACCGAATCGTAGTCGAGGCCCAAACGTTCGATCGTGCCGGGCGCCATGTTTTCGACCGTGACATCGGCCTTCTTCAGCATCTCCTTGACGATGTCGAGCCCCTTCGGCGATTTCAGATTGATCGCCAGCGACTTCTTGTTGACGTTGAACTGGTGGAAATACCACGGGTCGTCGTCGGGCTTGCCGGGGCGCAGCCGGCGGCCGGGATCGCCCCGCCCCGGATTCTCGATCTTGACCACCTCGGCGCCGAACCAGGCCAGCACCTCGGTAGAGGTCGTGCCCGCCTCAAACTGGGTGAAATCCACCACCTTGACGCCCTGCAGAAAGTTGAAGTCCTGGACGTTGTCGCTCATCGCTGGTTCCTTCCGTTACAGGCCGATGCCGGAACTTAGCGTGCGCCTTCCCGCGCCGCACCGCAACGCCTTCCCGCCGCACCCGTCACGCCAATGTCAGTAGGTCGGGCTCGCCACGCTGACCCCGTCACCCACTCATAGCTTGTCTATAGGCTCACGATGTATGCTTTGCGAGATATGCGTCTATCGCGCTTTCTAACGCTTGCACTTCGCCAAATAGGCCTCTCAAAATCTTCTGTATTTGCTTAGTGGCGAAGTTGAGGTAGCGCCTGCTTGTCGTCTTGGCCTGTCGGAAGAGCGCTCTTCATCGAACCTTGGGCAGCACAGCCCCACCTTATCCCGATCTCCCTAGCGTTTCGGCGGGTGGGCGCGGACGAAGTCCTCGTTGACATCAGCGCCCCAGCCGGGTCCCGTCGGCAAAAGCAGGTCGCCGTTCTCGATGACCGGGGGCACGGTGACGATGTCGTCCTTCCATTTCACGTCATCGATGTCAATCTCCATGACTTTGAAGTTCGGCACCACGGCGCACATATGCGCGCTGATCAACGAGCCGAGATGGCCGTTGAAATTATGCGGCGCGACATTGACCTCGTAGGCGTCGGCCATGGCCGCGATTTTCATCGATTCGAGGATACCGTTCCAGGCCACGTCGATAATCGCGTAATCGACCGATTGGTTCTCGAAATACGGCCGGAACTGGCGCCTGCCGTACAATGATTCGCATGACGAGATCGGCGTGCGGGCTGAGCGCCGGATCAAGGCCAGGCCGGCCGGGTCGTAGAGGTCGATCTCGAGCCACACCAAATCGAGCGGCTCCAGCGCCCGCGCCAATTTGATGTAGCCATCGATCTTGTAATTGAAGTTGGTGTCGAGATGGAGCCCGACATCATGGCCGGCGCCGCGGCGGAACGCCTCCAGCTGCGCGACCGCGGCGTCGACGATGCGGCGGTCGACGTTGAGTTCGGGGAAGCCCGGCGGGTTGCCGGTGCCGGGGCCGTACATGTAGGGCTTGTCGCGGTCGAAGCGGATCAGGTTGGTCTTAAGCCCCTTGAAGCCCTTGCGCTTGACCTCCTCGCCGAGCGCGACGATGTCGTCGAGCGAGCGCACCGGGTCGACACCGGCCCATTCCCGGATCCTGTCGGCGTGGCGGGCGCGATAGGTGCCGCAATGCGACCAGTAGAGTTGCAGGCGGTCACGCACCGGGCCGCCCAGCATCTCGTAGACCGGCACGCCCAACGCCTTGGCCTTGATGTCGACCAATGCGTTCTCGATAGCGGCGATCGCCATCTGGTTGACGCCGCCGGCCGCCTGACGAGTGGCGGCGTAGAGCAGTGCGCTGATCCGCTCGACCGGCCGTGGGTCCTGGCCGATAAGATGCCGCTCGGCGAGTTTCGAGATGACCCCGGTCAGCCCTTGCGCGCCATAGCCCTCCATGTATTCCGACCAGCCGACGATGCCCTCGTCGGTGGTGATCTTGAGAAACGAATTGACCCGCCAGCCTGCATCGCAATGCAAGTCTTCGACCTTGACGATCTTCATCGGCAACCTCCTCGATAACGCCAGTCACGTTATCAGACGGCCGGCGATCATCCCAGACTGCCTCTGCCGGGCCCGCCGGCTGAATGTCCGACAAGCGAGTCAAGGACAGTTGCGCCGTGTTGCTCGAACGGGCTAAGAGCCGGGCTTCACCTAGCGAGGAGAAACGCCGTGGCGCGCGGAAACGAGCAGCACAAGAACCCAAAGCCCGACATCGAAATCGCTCAGGCTGCGGCGATGCGGCCGATCGGCGAGGTCGCCGCAGAGAAGCTTGATATTCCTGCCGATGCCGTCTCGCCTTATGGCAAGTACAAGGCGAAGATTTCGCTCGACTACATTCGCTCGCTTTGCGATAGGCCGAACGGCAAGCTGATCCTCGTCACCGCGATCACCCCGACCCCGGCCGGCGAAGGCAAGACGACGACGACGGTAGGGCTCGGCGACGCGCTCAACCATATCGGCAAGCAGACGGTCCTCTGCCTGCGCGAGCCGAGCCTCGGCCCGTGCTTTGGCATCAAGGGTGGTGCCGCGGGCGGCGGCTATGCCCAAGTCGTACCGATGGAGGACATCAACCTCCATTTCACCGGCGACTTTCATGCAGTCAGCGCCGCCAACAACCTGCTCGCGGCGATGGTGGACAACCATGTTTATTATGGCAACGAGCCCCGGATCGATCCGCGCCGGGTCAGCTGGCGACGCGCAATCGACATGAACGACCGCGCTTTGCGCTCGATCGTCTCCTCGCTCGGCGGGGTGGCCAACGGCTTCCCGCGCGAGGATGGGTTCGACATCGTCCCTGCCTCGGAGGTGATGGCGATCTTCTGCCTGGCAACCGACCTGCAGGATTTGCGGCGGCGGCTGGCCAATATCGTCGTCGGCCAGACCCGGGACCGCAAACCGGTGCGTGCAGCGGAACTCAAGGCGGCCGGGTCCATGGCCGCGTTACTCAAGGACGCGATCGCGCCAAACTTGGTGCAGACGCTCGAGAACAACCCGGCCTTCATTCATGGCGGTCCGTTCGGCAACATCGCGCATGGCTGCAACTCGGTGATCGCAACGACGGCCGCGCTCAAGCTCGCCGATTACGTCGTGACCGAGGCCGGGTTCGGCGCCGATCTCGGTGCAGAGAAGTTCTTCGACATCAAATGCCGCAAGACCGGGCTCAGGCCGGATGCGGTGGCGATCGTCTGCACCGTCCGCGCCCTCAAGATGCATGGCGGGGTGGCGCGCGATGCGCTCAAGGAGGAGAACCTCGTGGCGCTCGAAAGCGGTTTTGCCAATCTGGCGCGCCATCTGACCAACTTGCGCCAGTTCGGAGTGCCGGCGGTCGTGTCGGTCAACCGCTTCAGCAACGACACCGAGAGGGAACTCGGCCGCCTCAGGGAATTGTGCGCCGGGCTCGGCGCCGAGGCGGTCGTGGCCGACCATTGGGCGCGCGGCGGCGAAGGGGCGGTCGATCTCGCCCGCGCCATCGTCGCTGTTGCCGAGAGCGGGAGGGCCGAGTTTCGGTTTCTCTATCCGGACGAGATGCCGCTCTGGGACAAGGTCCGTACGATTGCCCAACGCCTTTACGGTGCGCGCGATCTCGAGGCCGATAAATCGGTCAAGGACCGCTTCGCCGCATTGCAAGGCGACGGTTTCGGGCATTTGCCGGTATGCATTGCCAAGACCCAGTACAGTTTTACGACCGATCCCAATATCAAGGGCGCGCCGAGCGACCACGTGGTGACCGTGCGCGAGGTGCGGCTTTCGGCCGGCGCCGAGTTCGTGGTTCCGGTGTGCGGCGAGATCATGACGATGCCTGGACTTTCCCGCGCACCGGCGGCCAATAACATCGAGGTCACCGAGGAGGGGCGCATCACCGGGCTGTTCTGACCGCGGGCGCAATGTGGAGGGAGCCGAGCTCAGGATCTGGCGCAGGGCGGAACGGCAGCGGCTGCTGGCGCTGCGCACCGGCACCGCACCGGCTGAGCGCCGGATGTGGGGGCAACAGATCGAAGAGCGGTTACGTGTGCTGTTGCGGGTGCGGCCGGGGATCATCCTTGGCGTCTATTGGCCGTTCCAGGCCGAGTTCGACCCGCGGCCGCTGATCGATTGGCTGATCGCCGCGGGTTCGGCGGTAGCGTTGCCCGTTGTCGTCGACAAAAAGGGTCCGCTCGAATACCGGGCCTGGCGGCCGGGCGAGAAGCTCGTCGATGGCGTTTGGAACATCCCGGTCCCGGAGAGACGCCGGATCGTCGTCCCACAAGCCGTATTGGCGCCGCTAGTCGGGTTCGACCGAGACTGTTATCGGCTAGGTTATGGCGGCGGCTATTTCGATCGAACTTTAGCGGCACTTGCGCCACGGCCATGGGCGATCGGCGTCGGTTTCGAGTTGTCGCAGCTGGAGACGATCTACCCGCAGGATTTCGACATTCCGATGGATCTGATCGTCACGGAGGCCTGCGTGCGACGACGTTGAGCAAGGGCCGTGCCCGGCCGTCAGGTCGGCGTGTTGCTATTCGATCTGGGATCAAACCGGGCAGCTGCGCGTTCGCTAAGCGCGTTCAATCGATCGAGCACGATCGTCGTCCGCGCCGCCACTCTCATCAGGTCGGATGCTGCTTGGCGAAGGCGCGCGCGGTCGTGCGGCGAACCCTCTGCAAGGGCCGCGTCGAAACACGACCGGAATGTCTCGATGGCAGCCTCGGCGCGGTCGTGTAACTCTCTATCCAATCCGTCAGTAAAGGCCAATGCTCGACCGGCCGTACGAGAGGACCCAGGGGGTCGCTGCAGCTCGGCCGCTGGGCGTTGCTCGCTGCGCGCCGGCCCGTTCGCCGGCGGGGCAGGCCCGATCGCCGCCGGAGCCGGCTCGCGACGATGCCCGCGCGCGGGTTCATTCGCCCGGTTTGGGGACAGCTTGATTTCGCCATTCGACCGCAGCGTCGGGGGATGCGTCTCGCGATGAGGCTCGTTCGATCGGGGAGGCGCCGCTTCGGCTGGCTGTTCTATTTTCTCCGAGGCCTGTCGTCCATTGCGCTTGAGAACGTAGTGGATGGCCGGCGGCGTGCAGCCGTAGCTGCGGGCGATTGCGCTTAGCGACTCACCTTGCGCATGACGCGCCGCAATGGCACTCCATTCGCCTTGCGGAATTTTTGACATCTCTTCTCCTTGGCAAGCCCATGAGTTCGCTGACTGCCATTCCCGTTTAAAATGCCGCGGGCGGTGTCGCGCCGGAACCGAAGCTGCCTTCCGTCATAAGATTGCACTTTGTTTTAACAATTTCAAGTACTCAGCGCAGGCTCGGCGTGTAGCCCTTGCGCGGGTATTCTTCCCAGTACTGCCGAAAGCCCCGATGCGTCGCTTCCTGGTGCGGGTGCGCCCTCAGTTTCTCGACATCGAGGTCGACGCCCAATCCGGGACTCGTCGGCAGCTCAATCCAGCCGTCCTGCATCGCGAGCGACGCCGTCGCAATATCCCGGCACAGATCTGCGAAATTCACGAAGTATTCGGCAATTCGGAAGTTCGGGATTACTGCGGAGACATGGACGGTCGCGGCCAGACCGATTAGCGTACTATTATAGTTGTGCGGCGCCATAACCACTGCCTGCGGCTGCGCCATTGCGGCGATGTCGAGCATGGCGGTAATCCCGCCAATGACGCATATGTCCGGGTTCAGGATGTCGGCAGCGCGCCGAGCCAAGCACTCGAAGAATGCTTCTCTCGTATAGATCGCCTCGCCGGTGACGATCGGGATCGGCACCGCGCGGCGCACCTCGGCCACCAGCTCGATATTCTCCGACAGGCACGGCTCCTCGTACCAGTCGATGCCGAATTCGGCCAAGCGGTGCCCGATGCGAATCGCGTGAGCCGGCGAAAAGCGGCGGTGCGCCTCGATCAGCAGCTCGAAATCGGGACCCAGCGCCTCGCGCATTGCCCGGACATAGGAGATCGCGAAATCCTCGTCGCGGCGATCGACGAAACTGCGCCACGGGCCGGGGAACGGATCGAATTTCGCGGCAGTGAATCCCATCGCCTTGACCTGCAGCCCGCGCTCGACACGCTCCTCGATCGTCGCCCCTCTCGACCAGCCATTGGCGTACACTCGCACGCGCTCGCGCGACGCGCCGCCGATTAGATTGTAGACCGGCAATCCGGCGCGCTTGCCGAGAATATCCCACGACGCGATCTCAACGGCACTCCACGCCGCCAATAGCTCCGGCGAGCCGCGCTTGATCGCGAAATCTTCGTACATCACCTGCCCGGTATGGCGAATGTTGAACGCGCTGCGGCCGATGACATGCGGCGCCATCGCGTGGATGCATTCGGCGACGACCTTTTCTTTGCCTTGCGTCACGTAGGCTTCGCCCCAGCCGTACAAGCCATCCTCGGTTTCGACCCGGCAAAACAGCAGGTCCTTCGAGCTGCCGGTGCCGAGGATGAAGGTTTCGATCCGCGCGATCTTCATGGGTTGCCCTCCTGCTGCGTCGACCCTTGCGGTACTCTCGTCATCCCCGCTTTCGCGAGGCGGAATGCGGGGATCTGGGGTGGCGGGCACATCGGCCTGAGCTCCTGGACCCCGGCTTCCGCGCACTTCCGCGGGGGTAAATTTTGAACCGCCGCTTCTCGAGAGTCGAGCCGTGGCGCCCGGCATGCTAAAAGACGCCTGGATTTTTTCAGACCGGGAGTTTACGGCAATGAAAACCTTTGTCCGTTGCGGCCACCTCTTCACCGGGCGGGAGGACGCTGCCCGAAAGGGCGAGACCCTGGTGTTCGACGAGCGCGGCACGCTCGACTATGTCGGCCCTGAGAAGGGGGCACCGCGGCGGGCGCGCAGTGACAGCCTGCTCGACTATTCCGCCTATTTCGTAATGCCGGGGCTCGTTGACGTCCATACCCACCTCGCCTATGGCAACGCCAAGAGCGAAGAAGACATCGACCTCTATAGTCCGCTCGAATTCCGCACCTTGCGCGGCATGTTCTTCGCCCAGAAGGTTGCCGCCGCCGGCTTCACGGCGATCTGCTCGCCGGGTGATGCGGGCCAGATCAGCCTGTCGATCCGCAATGCGATCCGCGCCGGTTTGTTCGACGGGCCGCGGGTCATGGCCGCGGGGCGCTATGTGACGACTCATCAGGGTCTGACCGACTGGTACCCGACCTGGATCGGTGCGCCCGAGACCTCGATCGGCAAGCTCGTGACGACCAGCGCCGAGGCGGTCGAGGAGATCCGCCGCCAGGTCAAGGACGGGGTCGACTGCATCAAGATCGCGCTCGACGGGATTCAGCGGCGTGAGAATGGCGAGCTCGTCGCCGCGTTCACGCAGGAAGAGACCGAAATTATGGTCCGCGAGACCCACCGCCTGGGCAAAAAGGCGATCGCCCATGCGCGCGGCCGCGAGGCCACTCTCTACGCCGCGCGTAGCGGGGTCGATCTGATCTTCCACGCCAATCACCTCGATAGCGATTGCATTGAGGCGATGCTGCAGACCGGCAGTGTGGTGTGCCCGACCCTGACCCATCCGCGCAACACCATCGACTTCACCCAGCCGCACGATCCTGCCTACCAACGCGGTCGTCCCGAGAGCACGAGGCGCGAGTACGATGTCGGCTGCGTCAATTGGAAGAAGGCGCGTGCCGCAGGCGTGCCGATGCTGACCGGCACCGATACCGGTTTTGCCGTAACACCCTATGGCGAATGGAACGCTCGCGAGCTTGAGCTCTTTGTCGAGGATCTGGGCTTCACTCCGGCAGCGGCATTGCGCGCGGCGACCGAGGTCAATGCCGGCTTTATGACCGAGGGCGACCGCATTGGCGCCTTGGAGCCCGGCAAGGCGGCCGATTTTATTGCGCTCGACTTCTCGCCATTGACCGACATCCGGTTGCTGCAGGACAAGAGCCGGATCCGCGCCGTCCATATTGCCGGCAAAGAAATCCGCATCCCCGATAGAGCTTATGATCCGCGCCAGGTCACCGACTTTGCGCTCTCCAATTGGACCGATCTTTATACCAGGGAGCGGGTCGCCGAACTGCGTCGGCAGCGCCCGCACCTCGCCGCCGCGGAGTGACCGGGCCGCAGCGCCGCTGGCGCCGGCCTCATTGGTACGGCGCAGTCGGATCCGGCTGGATTAATCCGCTAGGCCCATCACGAACGCCAGCGCCACGTTGAGTCGCGCCAGGTCCGCGGACCCGAGCCGGCCAATCCGTTGCATCCGACACGACCAGGCGCAATTCGCGCAAGCCAAGCCGCCGCCGCCCCGCGCATCGTCCTCATTCGTTCGGCGGCCCCGGCCATTTTGTTCCCCATCAGAGCGTAATGCACAACATTTGTAACGCATTACTTGACCAAGGAGCAATAGCCGGTCTTACTGGTGCTATGGTAAACAAGGAAATTGCGTTAGCATTGCGGGCATGAACTCAGAGCGAGAGCGGGTCGAGCGCCGGGTGGCGGCGGTCCTGGCCGCTGGCAATCGCATTGCTCGGTGCCTCATTATTCTCTTTTTGGCGCTGGGCATAACGCAGGCTCGGGGGCAACCTGTCGCTGAGTCGCAGCCCTACACAGAGGTGTTCTATTCCAGCGGGGCGCTGCGCATCCAAGCCTACCTATACCGGCCAGCGGGAACTGGGGCATTCCCGCTGGTCATTTACAACCACGGTTCGCGAGAAAACAGAGAGCGCGAGTCCTGGCCATTTTCCTACGTCGGCAGAGCTTTGTTGCAAAACAGGTACGCGGTGCTGGTGCCCGAGCGGCGGGGCTACGGCCGCTCGGATGGGGCCACATATTCTGAGGAGATGCGCCAAGGCATCGGTCGATACGCGGCTTTGTCTGAGAGTCCACGCTTTGTCGGGCGGTTGCAGGCGGAAAGCGACGACGTGTTGGCGGCCTTGGACTTTATCCGGACCCTCCCGTTCGTGGACCAGAGCCGCCTCGGCATCATGGGCTGGTCGTTTGGCGGCATCGTTACGATGTTCACGATAAGCCGCAGTGACGCCTTTCGTGCAGCGGTGGATCAGGCGGGCGGTGCCCTCACGTGGGACGGAAGCGCCGCCTTGCGCGAGGCGTTGGTTGCCGCCGCCCGCCGAGCGCGCCCTCCAGTATTGCTGATGGTCGCGCAGAACGACCACACGACTGCGTCCATCACCACGCTCGCGGGTGTGCTAAAGGTCCAGAATCCGGCGACCGAGGTGATCATCTATCCGCCGTTCATCCCTAGTCGCAATCCAAGGAACGCCGCTCCTGGCCACCTGATCTTTTCAGAACAAGGTTCCGTCATCTGGGAGAATGATGTCCGCACCTTCTTTGCGAAATATCTCGGCGGTGATGCTCCCTCCAAGATGCAATAAGCTCCTCGATCGCCCTCCCAGGGTGGGTGGTATTGGGCCGCGAAGGTCGAGCTGGAAGATAAGCGGTCGCTAATTGGAAACGATCTGGATAATGTCGCGTTGGCGACGAGTGCTCTAGGATAATTGGTATGAATTCCGGTGGCCGAGAGCGCGTCGAGCGGCCGCTAGCGGCGGCGCCGGCGGCCGATGTTGCGGGCTATTCGCGGCTGATGGGCGCGGACGATAAGGGCACTCTCGCCGCGCTCAAGGCAATCCGTCTAGGGATGGATCCAAGGCTTCTCGAACCGACCACCGCTGACGATCGAGCGAGCTATCCGACTGAGCCCGCTTGATCCGGGGCGTTGGGTGTTCTGGGGTACTGCAGCCCTGGCGCACCTGATCGCTGAGACCAGTCGGCCGATCAGGCGTTGCACGACCATCCGGCGGTGACGACACTCTCGGCTTCAAGGCCGTGGCTTGCAGCCGGCTTGGCCGCATCGAGGAGGGATGCGAGTGCCTCAGTTGGGGTAGAGCCCTGTCGGTTCACCTATCGCCCGGGAAGGTTCGCTATGAGCGCAGACACCAGCTATTAGACTTTAATCATTTCCCTAATGTGCCGAAGGCGCTGCCGGCGCCAGTACAGAAATCCCAGCCGGTTCCGGCCAGGTAGCCTTGGTTGGGGCCGCAGGAGCCTTGAGCAATGTCGGTGAAATCGGCCGCGTTGCCGAGGTTGGCGTAGATGGTCGACAGCTCGACCTGGCTGGACGCCGAAAACCGGCCTGCGGCATTGACGATGCCGGCCCACACGGGTGCCGCGACGCTGGTGCCGCCGACAATGCACCAACCGTCGCAGTAGGGGACGTTATAGACCCAGACCCCGGTATTGGGGTCTGCGTCGGCGGAGACGTCGGGTGTCCCTCGCTTGTTGCCGACAATTGGAGAAATCGCCGATTGGTAGGATGGACGAGACTCGTACCTGCTCGGGCCGCCGCCGGTCGACGACCAGGCAAGTTGCGCCTGCAAGTTGCCGTTTGCATCGCGGCTATTCGTCGTGCCCCCGGCCGATACGACATACGGGGAAGTGGAGGGCCAGATCGTCCCAGCGCCGTCGCCTGCCGCCGCAAAGTATACGACTCCGGACTTTGTGAAGTACCCGTCGTAGAATCTCTCGAAAGCGAACTCGCTGCCGCCCCAACTCATCGAGACTTCCCCGCCGCCGGCCTTCGCCACGAGATTGCTGGCGACGTTGACGGCGGTGAGCAAGTCGCTGAAGCTGGCTGACCCGGCCTCGACGAAGAAGATCTTTGCCTGCGGCGCCATCGCGTGGGCCCACTCGATATCCAACGCAGCCTCCAGACCCCAGCCGGAATCGGCCTTGGGCGGGGTCCCGGTCGCATAAACCACGTGGAAATTCGCCTTCGTCGGGGCCGGGAGGCCGAACTGGGCCGAGAAAATCTGGAGATCGCTAAACGCCGAAGGGTAGTCGTAGGCGTCGACAATGGCGATCGCCTTCGCTCCGCCGGTCGGGTTGAGTAGCGTCGGATCGGTCGGGTTGCAGCCGATCTGAGCCGGCGACACCGATGTCAACCGGTAAACGCACCCGAGTGATGCCGGCGTTTCGTAAAAATACGAGGGGCCGGGTGCGAGCTCGCGGCCGCCGCCGCCCGGCGCGGGATGAACGTTGTGCATGCCGCCAGTGGGGAGGAAGATTTTCGTATTGGTGTGAGCGAAGCGGCCGATTTGGTCGGCATATTCGATGCTCGTGTCGGGTATCAATACCTGGCCGCCCACCGGATCGGCCGGCCCGCCGGCGACCGCCAGCATTGCGCAGGCCGTTGTCAGGGCGATCGACAACGGCGGCAAAAGGAAGATGTGTGACTTCATCGTCTGCCCCATCAGCCTGAGTGTTTACAACGCCCGGCGTAATCGGGCGATGTTTTGAAATTCGTTATTGACGCGGAGCGCCGTGCTTCAGCAATCATTAAGGGTGATCATTTTAGAAGCAAGTTGAATCAAAGTGAATGCGTTGCTTTTAACTACGATTCTAGTGGTCCCATTTCATTCGCGCGACCACCCCTCGACGCCGCGACTGGGGCGCATGCCGCTCGGTTCATGTGCGCCCAGGGAGCGAGAGCCCCCCTGCTCGATATCCGCCTCGAACCAGGCGGCGACCGCCTTCCGCCGACCGGGAAGGGAAGACCCGGACGCTTTGTGGATGGGCGGCTGGGCCATTGTTATCTTGGCCGGCGAGCGAGCGGTCGGCCTGGGTGCGATCGAGCGGGCTCTTGAACTCAATCCCAACTCCGCTCTCGCCTGGAATTTCAACGGATGGGTCCAGGGTTTTTCGAACTGCCCGGCTCTTGCGATCGAGGCGCTCCAGCGAGCGATGCGTTTGAGCCCGCTTGATCCGCAACGTTGGATGTTCGAGGGCGGTCTCGCCCTAGCCCACCTGAATGCCGGTCGATATGAAGAGGCCGTCGAATGGGCCGACCGGGCCTTGCAAGAGAACACGAGGGCGATGGCCGTCCTCCCATTTAAGGCTGCTGCCTGCGGACAGCTTGGTCGCACTGAGGAAGGACGCGAGTGCGTCAGACGTTTGCGCGAGCTGGTTCCGGGATCGACAGTCGCTAGCGCCAAAGAATCGCACGGCTTCGTCTCGCCCGAAGTCCTCGCCATTTACATCGAAGGCCTCCGCAAGGCCGGATTGCCGGAGGAGTGACGCGCCCGGCCAGCAGCCGGCCCGGCTCGCCTACAGCATCGGGAGCTTGGGCGTGTCCTTCCAGGTCTCGCGGGAACGCATCGCTTCGAGGTAGGTGCTGACGCGAGGAAACTCGGCGAAGCTGAAGCCGGCCTTCTCGATCACGTTGAGGATCGGGCAATAGGCGCAGTCCACTAGGCTGAAGTCGGCGCCGAGCATCCACCGGTTTTTCGCGAGCTGGCCTTCGACGACCTTGAGGGGGGTGGGCAGCGCTTTCTCGCCGCGGGCGACCGTAGCTTCATCGACGGGAATGCCGACGATCCTGGCACGGATCCGCAGCGCCACTTCACCGGCATGCGGCATGATGTGCTGCGACAGGAAGAAGAGCCATTGCAGCGCCTCCGCCCGTCCTGCCGCCGTTGCCGGCCACAACCTCCTGGTCGTCTCGCCGAGATAGGCGAGGATCGCGTGCGACTCCGTCAGCGTCCTGTCGCCGTCGACGAGGACCGGGACCCGACCGGCCGGATTGACCGCCAGAAATGCCGGCTCGCGCTGTTCGCCCTTCGCCAGATCCAAGGGGATCTTTTCGCAATCGAGCCCAAGCTCCAGCAGCGCAAACGTAACCTTCTGCGGGTTGGGCGACGGGAAATGGTAGAGCTTCATCAATGTCCGTCCTCCAGCTTGTGCGTGCGCTTAAGACGTTTGCGACGAGAGATTTCGACACCGAGGCAGAAAATTTTTCGAGACCCGGCGCTCGGGGCCGGCGGCGGAGACGACCTGGATCGGCTCTGGTTTCCAACCCCACGATCGGCACCGCAAGGACGCGATGCGGCCGTCAGGGACCTCACCCTTCCTGGTCAGGCGGCGTTTGCCCGCTCGAGGACTGCGTTCAACAGCACGTTGCAGCCGGCGGTCAGGTCTTGGGGCTTGGCGTCCTCGATCTCGTTGTGGCTGATGCCGCCGACGCAGGGGACAAAGATCATCGCCGAGGGTGCCACGCGCGCCATGTAGACGGCGTCGTGGCCGGCGCCGCTGATGATGTCCTGATGCGGGTAGCCTTGCGCCGCAGCGGCCTGACGCACCACGGCGACGAGATCGGGGTGGAACGGGGTCGGCGGGAAATACCAGAATTCCTTGACCTCGACCTCGAGGCCAATTGCCGAGGCCACTCCCGCGCAGGCTTGCCGCAGGTCGCGGTCCATCAGGCTCAGCACCGCGTCCTCGGGGTGGCGGAAATCGACCGTGAAGAACACATGGCCGGGGATCGTGTTGCGTGAATTCGGGCTGACCTGCACGAAACCGACCGTGGCGCAGGCATAGGGCGCGTGCGCATGTCCGAT
>Ga0306921_10001811_pt1 | contig 21044 bp, 20 predicted proteins | sample sta12Cox44000080_FD_203760 | JGI IMG/M metagenome (GOLD analysis project Ga0306921, IMG submission 203760) | Lab enrichment of tropical soil microbial communities from Luquillo Experimental Forest, Puerto Rico - statoxic.12C.oxic.44.000.080 (v2)... | ecosystem: Environmental > Terrestrial >...
CTCTCCCACCCCGCGGGGCGCTGGGTACGCCTGCCGCTCGACGACGGTGAAGCGCCAGCGGAGGAGGCCAGGTGAGCAAGGCGCGATGGGGCATCCTTGGCACGGCCAACATCGCCCGCGCCCAGTTCCTGCCCGGGCTCCGCGAGGCCGGCGGCACCGCCGCGGCCGTGGCCGGCCGGGACGCTGGCCGGGCTGAGCAATACGCCAGGGACAACGGCGTCGAGCGGGCCATCGGCGGGTACCAGAACCTGATCGACGACCCGGGCATCGACGCCCTGTACATTCCGCTGCCCAACTCCCTGCACGCCGAGTGGACGCTGCGCGCTCTGGCCGCGGGCCGGCCGGTGCTGTGCGAGAAGCCGCTCTGCGGGAACCTCGCCGACACCGTCCGGGTGCTCGACGCCGCGGGGCAGACCGGCACGCTGCTCTGGGAGGCGTTCGTCTTCCCGTTCCACCGCCAGATCGCCCAGGTCAGGGACCTGGTGGCCGGTGGGGCGATCGGCGAGTTGATGGAGATCAAATCCAACTTCCACTTCCAGCTCAGCAACCCGGGCAACATCAGGTACTCACGGGAACTGGAGGGCGGCGCGCTCAACGACGTCGGCTGCTACCCGATCCGGCTCGCCACCGAGTTCTTCGGCGTCCAGCACGAGGCCGCCTGGGCCGGCGCGACCTGGGGCGGCGACGGCGTCGACGTGGACACCTGGGGCGTACTCGAATACCCGGCCGGGCGGCGGCTGCACCTGTCCTGCGGCCTAGGCCGTGCCTACGACACCTACAGCAGCCTGGAAGGCACCGCCGGACGGATCGTGCTGAGCAACCCGTTCCACCCCGGCCCGGCGGACAGCTACCAGGTCATCGCGCCGCGGGCCGAGCCCGTCAGCCACCCCGCCACGGCCAGGGAACCCTCGTTCACCACCGCGATCCGGCACATCAACGCGGTGCTGGCCGGCGAGGAGGAGCCCAGGCTGCTGGCGGTCGACGCCGCCCTCCCCACCGCCCAGGCCCTGCACGACCTGACCCTGTCCTTCACCGCCCGGGCCGCCGCACCCTAGGGCGGCGTGGAGGTCAACGGCGGAAGATGACCTTGATGCTTTCGCCGACGATGCGGGCGCCGACGGCGGTCGCGGCGCCACCGATCACGCCCTTCGTGATGGTGTCCTGGTGATCGGTGCCGAACTTCCTTGCGTTCGCGATGACCGGGTCCGCCGCCGAATGGAAGCCGGCGTCGAACGAGCCCGAGCCACTCGCGGCATCGTAGGAGCCCTTGGCGATCCCGGCGGCTATGGCGACCGGAGCTGCGGCAACGGCGATGGCACCCGCCCAGAATCCATTCGTCTGCTCCACCGCTGACTCCTTCCCGCGGGCCTGCCCGAGACAGCCCACCTACGCCGAAGTATAAGTCCGCGCGGAAGGCGTTTCGGTCCGCGCGCAGGGCGTTCGCTGCCGTGACGGGCCGGGGTTCTAGCATCATCCCTATGACCGCACACGGGGACCTTGACCAGGCCAGGATCAAAGAGCTGCACGCCAGGGAGGTGGCGCGCTTCTGGGAGGCACGGCCCCGCTCGCGGGCCATGCTCGCCCGCGCCCGCGAGCACATGCCCAACGGCGTGCCGATGGTGTGGATGGCCTTCCACGACGACCAGCTTGCCTACATCGACCACGGCGAGGGCCCCGGGTTCACCGACGTCGACGGGTTCGGTTACGTCGACTTCAACGCCTCCGACATGGCGATGTTCTGCGGCCACGCGAACCCGGCCATCGTGGCGGCGGTCCAGGCGCGGGCGGCGCGGTCCACCCAGTTCCTGCTGCCCACCGAGGAGTCGGTGGTGGTGGCCGAGGAGCTCGCGCGCCGCTATCCGGTGGGCCAATGGCAGTTCACGCTGTCCGCCACCCAGGCCAACACCGAGGCCATCCGGCTGGCGCGCAGCACCACCGGCCGCGAGGTGATCGTGCTGTTCCAGGGGCACTACCACGGCCACTTCGAGGAGGGCCTGGTGGACCTGGACGGGGAACAGGTCGCCGCCCTGGAGCGCGGCCTGTCCAAGGGCGTCACCGGCCGGGTCCGTATTGCCCAGTTCAACGACCCCGGCACACTGCGGGCGGCGCTGGAGCCCGGGGACGTCGCGCTGGTGCTGACCGAGCCCGCGATGAGCAACAACATCCACCTGGTGCTGCCCGAACCCGGCTGGCACGCCGCGCTGCGCGACCTGACCCGCCAGCACGGCACCCTGCTAGCGCTCGACGAGACCCACACCCATGTCGTGGGCCCCGGTGGCGCCACCGGGATGTGGCACCTTGAACCCGACATCGTCACGATCGGCAAGGCGGTGGCCGGTGGGCTGCCGATGGGCGCCTATGGCGTCACCGCCGAACTGGGCGAGCAATTGGATGTGAGATACCACGTCGCCACCGGCGGTACCCTGTTCGGCAATCCGCTATCGGCGGCGGCCGCCCAGGCGGCGCTGACCGAGGTGCTGGTCCCCGAAGCCTATGTGCACGCCACCGCCCTGGGCGCCGACCTCGCCGACGGGATCGAGGCGGCGATACGCGCGGCTGGCCTGCCGTGGACCGCGATCCGGCTGGGGCCGCGCAGCGGCCAGTGGTACGGGCCCAGGCCCCGCACCGGCGCGGAGGCCTATGCGCTGACCGACGAGATGCTCACCCGGCTGATCCGGATCTGGCTGGCCAACCGCGGCATCTGGGAAGCCCTGCCCGGCGCGGGGCCCACCGCCTGCGTCCCGGCGGCCCGCGCGGACGTGGACCGCTACGTCAACGCGTACGGAGAACTGCTCGCGCAGCTGCGCTGAATTTGCCCGCCGCGGCGCTTATACGTCGGCATTCGGCGCCGGGTTTCTTTTGCCGAACGCCGGCCGTGGCTGCCGCCGCCTTTGAGATGCACGGGCGTTATCATCCCTGGGAAATCGGCGCGGGCCGGGCGATCGTATTGCACAAATAAGGCGCAGCGTTAGGCTGCCACAGGCCGCCCCCTTGACAGCAGCAGGAGAATGCGATGCCCCTGACGCCCCCCACCAACGAGGATCTTGCCGAGATCGCGGGCCGGTACCGGCTCGGCCTGGGCCCCGGCGACATCGAGCAGTTCCGGGAGATCATCGCCGGCGCGGTGGCGTCCTACGACGCCGTCGAGCGCCTGTATGAGGCGAGCCGGCCCGAGCCGCCGGACCGGCCCTACCGCTGGCCTGATGCGGCCGGGAACGAGCTTGGCGCCTGGTATGTCACCACCGAGCTGACGACGGCCTCCGATGGCCCATTGGCCGGGCGCCGGGTCGCGATCAAGGACAACATCGAGGTGGCCGGCCTGCCCATGATGAACGGGTCCGCCACGGTCGAGGGGTTCATACCGCGGCGGGACGCCAGCGTGGTGACCCGGCTGCTTGACGCGGGGGCGACGATCACCGGCAAGGCCGTGTGCGAGGACCTGTGCTTCTCCGGTGGCAGTCACACATCGCGGAGCGGCCCGGTACGCAACCCCTGGGACCGCAGCAGGTCTGCGGGCGGCTCTTCCAGCGGCAGCGCCGCGCTCGTCGCCGCCGGGCACGCCGACATGGCACTAGGCGGCGACCAGGGCGGCTCGGTCCGGATTCCCAGCGCTTACTGCGGCACCGTGGGACACAAGCCCACGCACGGCCTGGTGCCCTACACCGGCGCGTTCCCGATCGAGAACACCATCGATCACCTGGGCCCGATCACCCGCACCGTGCACGACGCGGCGCTCATGCTCGGCGTGCTCGCCGGCCGGGACGGGCTCGACCCGCGCCAGCGGGCCGAACACCTGCCGACGGACTTCCTCACCGGCCTGGAGGGAGGCGCTGCCGGGTTGCGGATCGCCGTGGTGGCGGAGGGCTTCCGCATCCCGGGTCTGTCGCAGCCCGGCGTCGACGGATGCGTCCACGACGCCATCCGCACCCTGGAGACGGCCGGCGCCAGCGTCCGCGAGATCAGCCTGCCGTGGCACCGCGACGGGCTGCACGTGTGGAACGTCATCGCCACCGACGGCGCGACCAACCAGATGATCGACGGCAACGGGTACGGGATGAACGCCCCGGGCCTGTATGACCCCGAGCTGATCGGGCACTACGCCCGGGGCCGCAGGGAGCACGGCGCGCAGATGTCGGAGTCGCTGAAGCTGACCATGCTGTGCGGCCGCTACGCCATCGACCGCGGCGACGGGCGGCACTACGCGATGGCCAGGAACCTTGCCCTGGAACTGGCCGCCGCCTACGACGCGGCCCTGGCCGACGCGGACGTCCTGGTCCTGCCCACGCTCCCGATCGTGGCGTCACCGCTGCCCGCGGCCGATGCCAGCCGCGAGGAGAAGCTCACCCGGTCGCTGGAGATGATCGCCAACACGGCGCCGTTCGACGTCACCGGGCACCCCGCCACGACCGTGCCGGCCGGGCTCTCCGGCGGGCTGCCGGCCGGCCTGATGATCGTCGGCCGCCATCTCGCGGACCACACCTGCCTGCGGGTGGCACGGGCGTTCGAGAACGCGGTCGGCGGCTTCCCCGCGCCGCCGGGCTACTGAGCCGCCGGGCTACTGAGCCGCCGGGTTACGGGCGGCCGGGCCCGTCAGAGGAAGTTGTTCGGCCAGATCATCGTCCGCCACATGTGCGCGACGGGGGAGCCGTCGAACCCCAGCCCCTCCGCGGGCTGGCGGAAGTTGCGCCCGATCACGTCCTCGAACTCGCTGAAGTCCACGACGGCGTTGGGGTCGAACGAGTAGATGTCGTTGATCGTGATCAGCCGCGATGTCATGTACCAGGGGTGCTTGCGGGCCTCCTCGGCCTCATGGCACAGGTAGGCGGGCGGGCGGTAGTCCGCGCCGAAGTACTCAATGTAGGCCTGCGGATAGCTGTATCCAGCCGGCTCGTCGGCGAAGTAACGCAGCGCCTCGTGCTTCTGGATGGCCCACGCCACCTCCTCATCGACGTAAGGGGCGACCATCTGCGCGCCCCAGTAGCCGTGGTTGGCCGAGATCAGCCCGGCGATGGCGATGTCGTGCAGCAGGCACGCCATGATCACCTTTTCGTCGAGCCCGTGCTCGCGCGCCAGCGTGGCGCTTTGCAGCATGTGGTTGGTGCCGGTCTTGGACAGGCGCAGCGCGAAGAAGTCCTTCAGCGCCGGGCGCTCGGGCATCTTCGGCAGCGCGGGGTTGTCGCCCATCATGACCAGCGCATCCGGGCCCCGCGCCTGAGCCATCAGGGCGCCCTGGCAGCCGCTTAGCGCAGTGCCCATGGTTGCCACGGCCGGCGGGACGATGATGCGGCGCCTGCGGTCCACCGCGTCGTCGAGCGGTTCGCGGATCCAGTTCGCCAGCCCAGCCTCGCGAACCGAGGCCGGCAGTTCGGCGGGAGGCACCTGGGCCGAGGGCGGCGGTGCCGTCGCGGGCTCTGGCATGCGACCACGTCCTTCCGGGTACGCCTGCCGCCCGGGCGGATGAGTCACCGGCGGCAGGGCGCGGCTTGCCCTTTCTGCCGACTCTAAGCATCCGGGGCCGGTCCGCGCACCGTGCCCCGGCCTGGAATAAGGCCAGCGGCGCGGCGTACCGTCGGGGTTGCGGGGCCATGCCAGCGAAGGAGGCCACGGATGACGCTGAAGATCCTGCCCCATGGCCGGCTGCAGGAGTGGGTCGCCGAGGAACGGGGCTACTTCGCGGCCGAAGGCCTGGAGTACACCTTCCTGCCCGAGGGTGACTACGGCATCCATGGCACGCGCCGGGACGACGCCGGGGAGATCAAGACCGGCGCGTTCGAGACCTTCGGCACCGGGCGCGACGGCGCCGACGTGAGCTGTGCGTGCCACTGGGCCACGAACGTCGCCGCGAGCGGTGGGGCCGGGCACCTGAAGACCTTGCCGGGGTGCCGGTGGGGGTCGGCTACCACTCGGGGAGCCACTTCGCCACCTTGCAGGCCCTCGAGGCGGTGCTCGACCCGGGCCAGGTCAGCCTCAGCTTCCAGGGACCGCCCAACGAGCGGCTTGATGCCCTGCTTGACCGGCAGGTCCCGGCCGGCACGATGTGGGGGGTGCCGCTCTACGTCGCCGAGGCCTTCGGGTTCCGCAAGGTCCTCGACGCCACGTTCATGATCGGGTTCCTGGTCAGCCGGAGCGACGTCAGCAAGTCCGACATCGACAAGTACCTGGCCGCCCTGCGGCGGGCGCAGCAGGAGATCGACCTGCGCCCCGAGGCGTACAAGCACTACCACTCGCGGGCCGTGCCGGAGAGGTACCGCGACCAGGTGGACGTGCGGGCTTTCGGCACCGGCGAGCGGATCGTGTTCCTGCCCTACACCAGGGAGATCTTCGCCGAGACCCGGGAGTGGGCGCAGGAGCGTGACCTCTTCCCGGAGATGCCGGCGTCGCTGGCCAGCTACGACGAGGCCGCCCTGGCCTAGCCACGCGGCTGGCTATCCGGAGCCGACCAGGCCAAGCGCGGCCTCGGCCAGGGTGCGGACCGTGTGCCCGCTGCGGAGCCGCCGATGGCATGGCTCGTGGTTACGGGATGCCGATGCTTCATCGCGGGCTGCTGGCGGTGCTCGCGACCGAGGGATAGAGCTGATGGAGGGGGCCGGAAAGCGCGGCGCGGACCTGCCGCGTCACGTCGTCGGCAAGCACCTCGGGTTCGCCGGCCTCGACCGCGTCAAGCGTTTGTGCCGCGACGGCGCCGGGCGAGATCTTGGGTGCCGTGACCGATGCGGCCATGTCGGTGTCGATGTAGCCGACGTGGACGGCGGTGACGAGCGTGCCCTGCCCGAGCAGATTCTGGCGTAGCGAGTTCGTGGCGGCCCACATGGCGGCCTTCGCGCTGGAGTAGCCGCCGGAGCCGGGGAAGCTGAGCCATGACAGCACGGACAAGACGTTAACCAGCGCGCCGCCCCCGTTGGCGGCCAGGATCGGCGCGAAGGCGCGCGTCACCGCGACCGGCCCGAGGTAGTTGACTTCGAGTTCCTCCCGCAGGCCCGCCTCATCGCCCAGCGTCGGGACCCCGGTAAGGACCCCCGCGTTGTTGATGACCAGGGTGACGTCTTGGGCCCGGCTCGCCGCGCGGGCGATGGACACCCGGTCGGTGAGGTCCAGCTGGACGGCGATGAGGCGCGGGTCGGTGATGGTGGCGGGGTCGCGTACGGCGGCGTAGACCCTGGCCGCGCCCCGCCCAAGGAGCTCGCGTGCGTAGGCGGCACCGAGGCCACGGTTGGCCCCGGTGACCAGGGCGACCGCGCCAGCGATCGGGCGCCCCTGACGTGCAGTGAGTTTTGTCATAGAACTCACCATAGAACAGGTAGGTTCTATCACGCAACTGACTAATATAGGGAACATGGAACACAAAAGCTTCGCCGCCATGCACTGCTCGATCGCGCAGTGCCTGGAGGTCGCCGGCGAATGGTGGTCGATGCTGATCCTGCGGGACGCCTTCTTCGGAGTCAGCCGCTTCGACCAGTTCCAGGACCGGCTCGGCATCTCCCGCAACGTGCTCAACCAGCGCCTGACCAAGCTGGTGGACGCCGGCATCCTGGTGAAAGTGCCCTACAGCCAGCACCCGCCGCGCTACGACTACCGGCTCACCGGCAAAGGCCGCGACCTGTGGCCGGTGCTGACCAGCATGCGGCAGTGGGGCGACAAGCACGCCGCGCCAGACGGCCCGCCCGTTCTCATCCGGCACCGCAACTGCGGCCAGATCTCCACAGCGGTCCCGACCTGCTCCACCTGCGGCGAGCCAATGGACGTCGGCGACCTCCAGGCCACCGCGGGGCCAGGAGACCTCGACGGCCTCGCCATCCCCGGTGGCTCCTCCGGTCGCTGACCGCCACGCATGCCGAGAGCCCGCGGTGAGGAACTATCGCTGCCATGACCGGCTTCGTTGCCGCCGGCGTGTGCCGGGCCGGGACCGGTGGCGCAGCACCCACACCGTGGCTAGCGCGAAGACCACGGCGAACCCGGCGAGTACCAGCCACCGGTAGGCGGCGGTTCCGGAAAACGTGTCACCGTAGGCGCGCATCGCCGGAAGCGTGCTGGTGAGCTGGCCGAGCCCCAGTGCACGCCCCAGTGCCTCGAACGAGTAGCGGTTGGCCAGCCCCAGGCTGAGCCATCGCCCGGGAGCCGCCATGGCGGCGACGGGAACAACCGCACCGGCGAAGAGCACCTGCGGGAAGCAGAGCATCGGCAGGGCGAGCGCGGCCTGCGCCGCATTAGAGACGGTCGCCGAGGCGAACAGGCCGAGAGCCAGTGCCGATACCGCCTCCACCAGGAGGGTAATCAGCAGTGAGGCGTATACGCCCCAGCCGGCTGCGGGAAGCCGGTCGAGCGCGCGCAGCACACCGAGGAGAACGGCGGTCACCACCGCTAGGACCGGTACCAGCACGGCGATTTTGGCCGCGACGTAGGCACCGGCATTCAGTCCAGAACGGTGTTCGCGCCTGAAGACCGCCAGTTCCCCGACGATCTGGAGCAGCCCGTAGGTGAGGCCGAAGAAGAAGCCGGCAAACGCCACCCAAAAGACGACCTGGGCCGGGCCGAGGTCGGCCGCGCCGTGGCGTTCGAAGGCGGCGGGCCGGAACAGCACCGCCATCATCGCCGTGACCAGCACCGGTGAGCCGAGCAGGATGGCAAGGGTCAGCCGGTTCCGGGCCAGCACCTCGGCATTGCGCCGGGTGAGCAGCCACCACTGCCGCAGGACACCCGGCGAATGCCGGTCGCCGGGCCGTGCCGCCCGGGCCGCGGTGCTGGCCGGCACAGGTGGGGTCCTGGCCGGCTGGCGCGAGGCAGCGAACCGCTGTGCCCACGCGTGTGGCGTGTCCTCGCTGGCGAGCCGGTGGTAGACCTCGACGAGGTCGCCGACGCCGAAGTACCGCCGCGCCTGCGCGGGCGTGCCGGTGAAGGCCAGGTGACCGTTCCGGGTCAGGAAGACCACTTGGTCACACTGGTCGATGGTCGCCGGCTCGTGGGTGGTGAGGACCACCGTGACCCCTCGGCGGGTGAGTTGGCGCAGCAGGCGCACGACCTCCGCCGACGTGGACGGGTCCAGGCCCGAGGTGGGTTCATCAAGGAAGAATGTGGCTGGCCGGGTGAGCAACTCGACCGCGATGCTGGCGCGTTTGCGCTGGCCCCCGGACAGCATCCGGACCGTGACATCACGCTGATGGGTCAGGTCGAGTTCACGCATTATCTGGTCGACCATCTGGTCGGCCTGCTCGGACGAGGTCTCCGCAGGCAGGCGGAGCCGCGCCGCGTACTGCAGCGTGCGCCGCAACGGCATCTCGGCGTGGATGATGTCGTCCTGGGGGACGTAGCCGACGCCCGAGCGGGGCGTGGCGCCGGTATCGACCCGGACACCGTCGTGTGTGACCTGGCCAGTCGAGGGCGCCCGCAACCCCGCGAGAATCTCCAGCAGGGTGGTCTTTCCCGCTCCGCTGCCGCCCACCAGTGCAACCAGCTCACCCGGCTCGATGGCGAGAGATACCTCGTGGAGGATTTGCCGCCCACCGGCGTGCTGGCCGGCGCCGATGGCGTCGATGCGCGCTCCGGCGGCGCTCCGGATCGGCACCGGCGCGGGCGGGCGGGACGCAGTTGCGGCGTCCGTGGGATGAAGCGTGAGTTCTGTCATGAAGTCTTCCCTGAGGTCCGGCCGGCTTGGCCCGGCCGTTACGGCTGGTCACCCTGGTCGGCTCCGGCCGCTCCCGTGGCGGATCTGCCGGGAAATGCGGCCGGGCCGCCTGCGCCACCGGGGTGGCTGCGATATCAGCGGAGGGTGAGGATGGTTTCCAGGTAGGTGGCAGGGACGGCGATGCTGCCGCCGTGGTTGCGGTCCCAGTCGCGGGCAAGCTGGGCCAGGTCGGCGGCCAGCGCGGCGCGGCCGTGCTCATCGAGCGCCTCGAACGCCTTCAGGGTCGGCCCATACCAGCGGCGGAAGAAGGAGACGAACTGCTCGGGCGTGGCGAATCGCCAGGTGCAGGTGCGGTGCACGGACCGGGCCCCGGCGGCCGCCGCGCCGAACAACTCCGACAGGTGCTGCTCGGTGCCCCACAGCAGCGGCGATGCGACGCCGGGCGGTGCGGGCACGTGCCGGGTGATGACAGCGAACATCTGGCCGATGAATCCGTCCGGGGTCCAGGAGGCCAGGCCGACGGTGCCGCCGGGCCGGGTGACCCGGATGATCTCGTCCGCGGCCCGCTGGTGATCGGGCGCGAACATCGTCCCGAAGACGGAAAGCACCGCGTCGAACGACGCGTCCTCCACCGGCAGGTCTTCGGCGTCGCCGAGCCGGAACTCCACGTCAAGGCCCTCGGCCGCCGCGCGCGTGCGCCCGCCTTCAAGCAGTTCGGGAACGTAGTCGATGCCGACGGCGTGGGTGCCCGAGCGGGCCGCGGCCAAGGTGGCGTTGCCGTTGCCGCACGCGACATCCAGCACCGTCCAGCCGGCCCGAAGGTCCGCTGCGTCGGCCAGTAGCTCGCTCGCCAGCACGATGCGTGCGGCCACGACCGCGAAGTCGCCACTGGCCCAGGTCTTCTGCTGGCGCGCCTTGATGACCGACAGATCCGCACGCGCCGTTGCCGTAGTCATGATGACTCCCGTTTCTCAGGCCCCGGTGTGGGGCGCTTGCGTCAACAGCGTGCGGCTTTGGTGATGCCCTGGACGAGTGACGGTCTCGTACCGCCACGCCGGGCACCCGAACCCGGCGAACCGGGCATCCGGCGGCTGGCCGTACCCGCACAAGCTGCACCGGCGCCGTCTGTTGCGGTACAGAATCCGTACTACCCAAGGCCCGGCTGGCCCGGCATCATTGGGGACATGGGACGCTACGCGGACTACTGCCCGATCTCCAGCGGAGTCGAGGTGCTGGGGGACCGGTGGACGCCACTGGTCATCCGGGAGCTCATGGTCGGCGCGAGCGGATTTAACGAGATCCACCGGGGGATTCCCCGGATCAGCAGGACCCTGCTCGCGCAGCGGCTCCGGCTGCTCGAGCGGCGTGGGCTCATCCGCCGCGTGGCCGGCGCCCGTGGCCGGCCCGGGAATTACACACTGACACCGGCCGGCGAATCGCTGACCCCGATCATCTGGGCCATCGGGCACTGGGCCGCCGAGTGGATCTTCGGTGACCCCGCTGAGGAGGACCGCGACGGCCTGTCGGTGATGTGGAATTTGCACAAGCAGGCGATCGCGGCCAAGCTCCCGCGGCAGCGCACCGTGCTGCACCTGCGGCTGACCGGCGCGGGCGCCGCGGAAGGCTGGCTGGACATCCAGCGCGGCGCGGTCACCGTGTGCAAAGACGACCCCGGATACGACGTCGACCTGGCGATCGAGGCCGACACCGGGCAGATGCAGCGTTGGCTGGTCGGCCTCGTCCCGTTCCGTGACCTGGTGGCCGGCGGCCACGCCCGCGTGCTCGGGCCCAGCCGGCTCGCCCGGGCGTTCCCCACCTGGTTCGACAACTCCCAGTTCGCTGAAAGCCTGCGCCGGGCCGGACAACACCACAGGCAGGACGCCATACCCGCGTAACCAGTTCGGCGGCGTTCCAGACGGATCTGCTATTCGGCCGTGGCGGTCACCGTGGCGTGCTGCCATCCGCCCTGGCGGGCGCGGGTGTCTGGTGCCGGGAGGCCCGTGTCATCCTTGGCTTGTGTCGCTTGAGGAGGACCGGCCTTTGCTCCACCCGCTGCTGGCGGCGCGGTGGAGCCCGGCGGCCTTCGACGCGTCCTATGAGCTGGCCGCATCGGAGATTGAGGCGCTCCTTGAGGCGGCCCGGTGGGCGCCCTCGGCGGGCAACTCCCAGCCATGGGCGTTCATCGTGGGCCAGCGCGGTGATGCCACCCACGCCCGCCTGGTCCGGTATCTGGCGCGCAGTTCCGGTGCCTGGGCGCCGGCGGCGAGCCTGCTGGTTGCCAACCTGGCGCACCGCTACGTGGAAGGCACCGACTGGGAGTTCTCCGAGTTCTCGCTCTATGACCTTGGCCAAGCCGTCGCCCACCTGACCGTGCAAGCCCAGGCACTAGGCCTGCACGTGCGGCAATTCCGGGCGTTCGACCGGGCCGGCCTGGCGGGCGAGTTCGCCGTGCCCGAGCACTGGGAGGTCACCACCATGGCGGCGGTCGGGCGGCCTGCCGCGGCCAGCGCGGTCCCCTCAGCACCGGAGCTCTCCACCACCGTGAGACGGGCCGGCGTGCCCTCGCGGCAGCGCCGCACGATCGACGACATCCTCTGGCCGGTCGCCTGAGGAAGATTGCGTTTGGCCTGCCAGCACCGGCGGCCCCGCGGCGTGGTCAGGCTGGCGGCTGTTCATCCTGCAGCACTGCTTCGAGGTCGATCTCGATCCTGATCTCTTTGGAGACCAAGAGGCCGCCGCCGTCCAGCGGCATGTTCCAGGTGAGCCCCCAGTCCTCGCGGTTGAGGGTGCCGCCGGCGGTGAAAACGGCCCGGTGGCCGCCCCACGGGTCGGCGGCATAGCCGAGGTATTCGGCGGCTAGGGTGACCGGCCGGGTCACGCCGCGAATGGTCAGCTCGCCGTCCAGTTGCCCCTGGGTTCCGTCCCAGTTGACGGCGCGGCCGATGAAGGTGGCGGTGGGGTGCTGCCCGGTGTCGAAGAAGTCCGGGGAACGCAGGTGATCGTCGCGGGCCTGGTTGCCGGACTCGACCGAGGCCATGTCGATGGTTACCTCAACGGTGGTCTCGCCGGGGTCCTGGGCAACCTCGATGGCCCCGGTCACGCCGGTGAACCGGCCGCGGACCTTGGTCAGCATGAAGTGGCGGCCGATGAAGGCCAGCTCGGTGTGCCCGGGGTCGATCTGCCACCGGCCGAGGGCCGGCAGCTCGATCCCGGAGGCCTGGCGGGTGGCGGCCCGGGTGTCCTGGGCGTGGATCATGACATCCTCCAAAATGAGTGTGCGCACGCACATACTATAGGTGCATGCGCACGCACGCAAATGGTACGCTGGCTGTATGGCAGAGGAGGATCCTGAGGTTGCGGCCTGGCGCGCCCTGCTGGTTGCGCACAGCCGGCTGGTGCCCGCGATGGAAAGAGACCTGCGGGCGGCCGGGCAAGTGAGCCTGTCCTGGTATGACGTGCTGCTGGAACTCAACGCCGCCCCCGGACGCCGGCTGCGGATGAGCGAACTGGGCCAGCGGGCGGTGCTCAGCCGGACCCGGGTGAGCCGCGTCGTCGGCGAGCTGGCCGCCGCCGGGCTGGCCGAGCGGCAGCCCGACGAGGCGGACGGCCGATCCAGCTTCGCCGCGCTCACCCCGGCCGGCCGGAACGCCCTGCGCCGCGCCTGGCCGGTCTACCGGCAGGCGATCCGTCGGCACCTCGGCGCGCAACTCACCGCTCAGCAGTGCCGCCAGCTGGCTGCGCTGCTCGGGCAAGCCACCGCCGGCGCCGAGATCCACCCGCCCGCGAAGGCAGGCCGCTGAGCATCGCCGCGCTTGGGCGCCTGGCTCTGGTGCACGTCACACCGCCGGCACCACCGCGGGGCCAACTGCCACCCCGGGCAGTTGGCCCCGTCCGGCCGGGCGTAAGGCCCTAGTATCTGGCCGATGCGGCGTGAGTCTTCCACGATGGTGGTCCTGGTCGGCGAGGTGGGCGAGGGGCTGCTTGCCGAGCTTGGCCGGTCAGGGAATGCGCTGCGGTCCCTGGAGCACGGGCCGTGGTGGCCGCCCCTTGACGAGCTGATCGACGCGGCCCGCCGGTTCTACGCCGGCGGCCTGGCCGAGACACAGGCGGCGCCCACCGCCGCGACCCGCTGACCGCGGCGTCAGCGCAGGCCGGCTCGCTCCACCTGCGATTGGCAAAACGGGCAAGCCATACGGTCGGCCCCCGCCGGGAGGGTCATGACGGCGCCGCACGACGCGCAGGGGATCTCGGCGCTGCCCAGGTCCATCTTGCGGCCGCAACCCTCACAGATCATGGCCGTGGCACCGGGCAGGGCACTGAACTCCGCGCCGCAGCCGCCGCAGTGACGCGGCTGGCCGTCCACCGTCTCGACCGGCACGTACTCGTTCGCCAGGCCGGCCCGGTCAAGCAGTTGCGTGGCCGCCTCCGCCGGGAGCATGCCCAGCCAGCCCTGGCAAAAGCCTGACCAGCCGAGCTTGCCGGTCAGGTGCTCGGCGTGGTCGGGGTCAAGCTCCGCGAGCCCGGCCGACCGGTAGAGCACCTTGCCGGCCGCGAGCTGCTTCTCCATCGTGTCGACCATGGGCCAGAAGGAATCCGGTGCCACCGTCGGTGACATCATGTTCCCGCTATAGCGCAGGCCCATGACCCGCTGCCGCATCTCGCCTTCCAGCGCCTGGTACGCCGGGTCGAAGGCGCGCGCCGTGGCGGCCTCGGCCATGTAGCCGGCGTAGGCGTCCCGGTAGCCGCTGTCGTTCCTGGCCCGGTGCGAGACGGCCATCGGCACTCCGGTCACGTACGCCTCGAACACCCGCCGCTGCAGACCGCGGTAGGCATCGCGGTCACCGGCGGCTGCGGCCTGCCGCGCGGCGGCCTGGGTGCTGTTCACCGTCGCGGCGTAGAGCGGATCGGGCGCGGTGTCACCCTCGCCCGCCCGGCGCAGGTCGTAGTCGATGAGCGAAGCGCAGTAGTCGCAGTACACGTAGGCGGTGACCGTTGGCAGCTTCTTCGGCGCGCCGCACACCACGCAGGTGCAGCGCTTGACGAAGCCCGGCTGCGGCGGTGCCAGGATCGCGAGGACCTGACGGGCCCAGGTCATGGACCCGGCCTAGGCGGTGGGCCCGGCCTGCGAGCCCTGCTGCGCCGTGCCATGCTGCAGCGCCGCGGCCTGCTGCATGGCCTGCGCCTGGACCTGCATGGCCTGGGCCTGCATCTGCTTGGCCTGCTCCTGCCACTGCCGGGCGAGCGCCATCCGGTCGGAAACCGGCCCGCCCTCGGCTGGTTCTTCCGACTTCCGCTTGAACAGGCCCACGACCGCCCCCTGACGTCCCCAACTCAGCAAGATCGAGTATGCACCGGCCCCGGCGGGCTGTCAGGCCCTGGGGCGGCCGTTTGCGGCGATCTGTGCGGTGCCTGGCAGCGGCCTGGCAGCGCGCGGTGCGGGGCCTGTCAGGGGCATCGCGGACGATTGACCGTGACGGACAGGAGAGGGCAACCATGACCAACGCGATTGAAGCAAGTGGCCTGGTCAAGCGCTTCGGTAAGACCACCGCGCTGGCCGGGGTGGACCTGGTGGCCCGGCAGGGCACCGTGCTCGGCGTGCTCGGGCCGAACGGTGCAGGCAAGACTACGGCCGTCCGCATCCTGGCCACCCTCCTGCGTGCCGACGACGGGCAGGCCCAGGTGTGCGGATACGACGTCGCGCGCCAGGCCTACCAGGTGCGCCAGCTGATCGGCCTCACCGGCCAGTACGCCTCGGTGGACGAGGGGCTGTCCGGGACCAACAACCTCATCATGATCGGCCGGCTGCTGGGCCAGTCCCGCCGCCAGTCCCGGGCCAGGGCAGGCGAACTGCTCGATCGGTTCGACCTCACCGAGGCGGCGGGGCGGCCGGTCAAGACCTACTCCGGCGGCATGCGGCGGCGGCTGGACCTGGCCGCCAGCCTGGTCGGCCGGCCCAGGGTGCTTTACCTGGACGAGCCGACCACCGGGCTGGACCCGCGCAGCCGCAGCGACGTGTGGGAGATCGTCCGCACCCTGACCGCCGACGGCGTCACCGTGCTGCTCACCACGCAGTACCTGGACGAGGCGGACCAGCTGGCCAACGACATCGTGGTGATCGACCACGGCAAGGTAATCGCCACGGGAACGCCCGACGAGCTGAAGGACAAGTCCGGCGGGCAGGTGCTCGAGGTGGAGCCGGCCGACCGGAGCCTGCTGGAGGTGGCCGCCGCGGTGGTCGCCAACCGGACCGGTTCCGTGCCTGACGTCAGCACCGAGTCGGGCCTGGTGCGGGTCCCGGTGGCCGACGCGGCCGTGCTGCCGGCCATCATCCGCGAGCTCGACGAGGCGCGCGTGGACCTCGCCGAGTTCACGCTGCGCAAGGCCAGCCTGGACGAGGTCTTCCTCGCCCTCACCGGCCGGGAGCCCGCGGATGCCGAGCACGACGACAACGGCAAGACCCGAGAACTGGAAAGGAGCTCGCGGTGACCACGGCAACCCTGCCCTTCGCCGACCCGGCGCCCCGGCTCAACCCGCTGACCGGGCTGCGCCACACCTTCACCCTGACCTGGCGAAGCGTGCTGAAGATCAGGACCAACATGGAGGACGTCGTCGGCCTGAGCCTGCAGCCGATCATGTTCCTGGTCCTGTTCACCTACGTGTTCGGTGGCGCGATCGCCGGTGGCACGCACGCCTACCTGCAATACGCGCTGCCCGGGCTGCTGGTGATGACCGTGGTGTTCGCCACCCTGGGCACCGGCCTGATGCTCAACCAGGACATTCAAGGGGGGGTGTTCGACCGGTTCCGCACCCTGCCGATCGCCCGCTGGGCGCCGCTGGGCGGCGCCGTGCTCGGCGACATGGTGCGCTACATGATCTCGGTGGCGATCACCCTGGGCTTCGGGATGGTGCTTGGCTTCCGTATCGGGACCAACCCGGTGTCGGCCATCGCGGCCTGCCTGCTGCTGCTCACCTTCGCCCTGGCCATGTGCTGGGTGTCGGCGCTGATCGGCATGATGGTAAAGACGCCGCAGGGCGTGCAGATGTTCGGCTTCCTGGTGATGTTCCCGCTGGTCTTCGGCAGCAACCTGCTGGTGCCGCAGGCCACCATGCCGGGGTGGCTGCAGTCGTTCGTGAAGGTCAACCCGATGACCGACCTGACCAGCGCCGTGCGCGGCCTGCTGACCGGCGGTCCGGTCGGCACCGAGGCGTGGCACTCGCTGCTGTGGGCGCTTGGCATCTTCCTGGTCTTCGCGCCACTCGCGGTGCGTGCCTACCGCCGCCGGACCTGACGTGCTGGCCCGGGGGAGCACTCCGCTTCCCCGGGGCAAGCCCCGGACCCCACGGCCCGGAACCCCCGGTGGCCTGAGGCTCCTGCGATTTCGTCGCGGGAGCCTTGGCCGTGGTCACCGGGGCCAGGCCCGGCGCCGGTCACGCGCTCGCGGAAGGCTGGAACCAGTCTTCCGCGAGCGCGAGTGCCTTCTCTCTGGGCATATCGCGGCCGCGCTGGTAGGCGGCGTCGAAGTCCGCCTCGCCCAGCCGCTGGCGGGCGGTGTCCCTGGCCTCCGGGGCGTCCAGGCTGCTGTGGTCGAAGGCGCCGCGGATCGAATGCGCGGCGCCGAGCAGGACCGCGGCGCGCTCCGCGCCGGGCCGGCCGCTGCCGGTCCACAGCATGGCCGCGGCGATGCCATCCACCACGACCGCGACCACCGCCAGGTCCTGGCTGTCGCCCGCCAGGCGGAGCGCCTCGGCCAGCCGGGCCCGCCCGCCGGTGAGATTCCCGGTGCGGATCCTCGCCAGTGCCTCTCTGTTGATGGCCTGCGCGCGGAACGACCAGATCATCGGAGAGCCCTTGGTGGCCATCAGGGCATCTAGTCCGCCGCTGATCCGGGCGCACCCGGCCAGGTCACCGCGCAGCCAGGCGAGTTCGGCCTGGATGTAGCTGAGCCACAGGTCGCTCTCCGACTCGCCCTGCTCGCGGGCGGCCCGCCGCGCCCGGGCCATCTCGGCGAGTGCGCCGTCGTAGTCGCCAATCCGGCTGCGGGCCTTGGCCAGGGTGCCACACATCTGCGCGGTGTCTTCCCAGTCGGTCAGCGCCCGGCTCAGCTCCACGGCCCGCTCCAGGGCGGCGATCGCCCGGGCGTAATCCCCGTCGAGCATGGCAAGCTCGGCCTGGCCGGCACACGCCAGCGCGGTGCCCCACAGGTCGCCGAGCGCCTCGAATCCGGCGAGCCCCTCGGCGCACCAGCGCGCCGCGTCATCCAGGCGGCCCAGGGTCATCGAGTAGAACGCGCACATGAGCCGGGAACCTGCCCGGATCCACAGGTCCGGCGAGTCGAAATGCGCGGCAAGCAGCCCCAGCGCCAGGTCCGGATCCCGCTTCTCGTACAGCGCGAGCATCGCGGCCCCGACGATCACCAGCGGATGCGGCGGGCGGCCGTCGTCCACCTCGCCGCCGCCGGTCCCCGCGGTGATCAGGTACTCCACGTCCGCGAGCGGCTCCCTGGCCGCGGAGAGGTCCCAGGAGAAATTGACCAGTGTCAGCGCGCACACGGCGCGGGCGTGCACCGCGGCGATGTCGCGCTCGGCACCGGCGGCCGGCGCGCTGATCGCCAGGATCTCCCCGGCCATCGAACCGGCCTCGCGGCGCTGCCCGCGCAGCAGCCAGAACCAGCTCAGCGCCTGCCCGAACCGGAGCGCCAGTTCCACATCGTGGCGTTCGACCGCCCAGCGCAGCGCCGCGTACATGTTGTCCTGCTCCGCGGTCAGCCGCCGCATCCAGGTGTGCTGGCCAGCGCTGCGCAGCATGGGATCGCCCGTCTCGGCCAGCCGCAGGAAATACCCTGCGAAGGCCAGGCGCACCCGGTCCTCTTCGCCCGCTTCGGCGAGGCGCTCCGCGCAGTATGCCCGGATCGTCTCCAGCATCCGGTACCGCGGCTCGTCATCCTCGGCCACGGTGAGGAACGACTTCTCCACCAGGCCGAAGATCGCGGGCAGGACGGCGTCGGCGGGCAGCGCGCCGTCCTGGCACACCTGTTCCGCCGCTGCGAGCGTGGCCCCGGCCGGGAAGGTGGCGAGCCGCCTGGCGAGAACCTGCTCCGGCCCGGACAACAGCTCCCAGGTCCAGTCCACGACCGCACGCAGCGTCTCGTGCCGCGGTACCGTCCGGCTGCCGCCGGTGAGCAGCTCGAACCTGGCATCGAGGCGCTCGGCGAGCTGGGCGGCCGAAAGCGTCCGCAGCCGGGCCGCGGCCAGCTCGATGGCCAGCGGCATGCCGTCGAGCGCACGGCAGATCCGGGCGACATCGCCGGCGTTGGTCTCGTTCACGGTGAATCCGGGCCGCACGGCCGCCGCACGATCGGCCAGCAGCCGCACCGCGGCGTAGCCCGCGACCCGGCTGCCGTCGGTTCCGGTGCCGTTCCCGCCCGGCGCCTGCTCGCCGGGCACAAGACCGCGGGGAGGCGGCACCGGCAGCGGCGCCACCGGCCACAGTGATTCTCCCGGGATCCGCAGCGGTTCCCTGCTGGTCACCAGCACGCGAACATCGGGGCAACCGGCCAGGATCTGGTCGGCGAGCGCGGCTGCGGCCGCCACGATGTGCTCGCAGTTGTCGAGGATCAGCAGGTCGTGCCGTTCGGTGAGCGCGGCCACCAGCCGCTCCGCCGGAGGGGCGAGCGAACCGAGCTGGCCGGCCCCGCCGCGCGCGATCACCGGGCTCTCCCTGATGCCGAGCGCGTTCATGACGACCGAGGGCACGTCGCCCGGGTCGGTGACCGGCGTCAGCTCCACGAACCACACCTGGCTGCCGGCCCAGGCCGGCCCCGGCCTGTCGTCCCGGCCGGGCGCCGCAGCCACCCGGGACACCCGGGCCGCCATCTCCAGCGCCAGCCGCGTCTTGCCCGCCCCGCCGGGTCCGGTCAGGGTGACCAGCCTGCCCTCGTCCAGCATCTTCAGCACCCGCGCGACATCCTCGTCCCTGCCGACGAAGCTGGTCAGCGGCTTGCGTACCGCCGTGGGCCGCCCCCGGTGCGGCGGGTCCCCGCCGGCCAGGAGCTCCGCCGCAGAGGCGTCACCAGGCGCGCGGGCGGGGCCGCTGCCCGGCGCCGGGCCCGGCGCGGCCCCCGGCAGATCCTGCCGGAGCACGGCCAGGTAGATCTGCTCGAGCTGGGGAGAGGGGTCCACGCCAAGTTCGCTGGCCAGCAGGTCGCGCGCCTGTGTGTACTCGGCGACCGCCTCGGCCTGGCGGCCGGCCGCGTACAGCGCGCGCATGAGCAGCCCACGCGGGCGTTCGGCCACCGGCTCCGCGGCGATCATGGCACGCAGCTCGCCGATCAGGCTTTCGCTCTCACCCAGGGCCAGGCCCGCCTCGACAAGGTCAAGCGCGGCCCGGGTGCGCAGTTCCTCCAGCCTGGCGGCGGGCCCGGTGGCGAACCGCAGGCCCGAGGCGTCCGCGAGCGCCGGCCCGCGCCAGGCATCCAGTGCCTCCCGGAGTATCCGGCTGGCCGTGATCCGGTCACCGGAGGCGAGTGCCTGACTGCCCTGTCTCGCCAGCGCCTCGAAGGCGGCGGCGTCAACCTGGTCCGGGGCAACCGCCAGCCGGTAGCCGGCCGGATGGGACTCGACCGCCTGGCCGCCCACGCCGCCCTGCCGCAGTGCGGCCCGCAGCCGGGACACCAGCGACTGCAGCGCGTTGCCGGAGTTGGCTGGCGGCTCCTCATCCCAGAGCCGTTCGATCAGCGAGTAGGCGGGCACCACCTTGCCCGCGTCGAGCGCCAGCAGGATGAGCAGCAGGCGCACCCGGTGCCCGCCGACCTGTACCGGCCGGCCGGCTCCGTCGTACACCGCGAGGGTGCCCAGTAGCCCGATCCGCACTGTGTCTGCTCTCAGCCCTGCCTGCTCGTCGCCCTGCCACATGCCGGTTGCCAGCCCGTTGCCGTCCGTGCTCCACCCATTGTCCCGTGCCGGTGCGACTGTACGGACGCCGGCACGTTAGGGCCAGCCGATATCCGGCGCGCCGGTGCCCGGGCTGTGCCTTGACCGGCACCGGCGGGACGCCGAGACTACTGACTGGTAACCGACAACGCATTTCGCCCCAGCGGATGGAGCCTGTGGCCGCCGTGGTTGCGGCGCGCCGGGGGGCGGGCCCGGAACCCCGGGGACCGGGACGGGAGATGAGTTCGGCCATGCAGCGAAACAGATTCCCAGCCAGCCTCGGCGGCCGTTACCTACCAATGCGGCCACCGCGGCGGCCTGCATGCGCACCAAGCCGGTCTCCGCGATCCTGAAGGCCGAGCCGACCGCCGGGCTGGCCTGGGGCCCTGTCTCCGGCGGCTTCACGCTGCCGCTGTCTCCGTTGCGGGCGTTCGAGACCGGCCGGTACCTGCACGTTCCGCTGCTGCAGGGCACGAACCACGACGAGGGCCAGTTC
>Ga0306921_10001814_pt1 | contig 21033 bp, 13 predicted proteins | sample sta12Cox44000080_FD_203760 | JGI IMG/M metagenome (GOLD analysis project Ga0306921, IMG submission 203760) | Lab enrichment of tropical soil microbial communities from Luquillo Experimental Forest, Puerto Rico - statoxic.12C.oxic.44.000.080 (v2)... | ecosystem: Environmental > Terrestrial >...
AGGCAAGCTCGATAGCCGTCTTGCCAGTCCGCACGCAATCGACCAGAAACCCTTCGAGCTCGCTCTCGCCGCTTAAGAAGGTCGAAGCGGCACGCACCGAGTCGGGAGCGTCCGATCGTAGCGGCTGACTGAGAGCCGTCAGGCGAAAGCAACCAGCCTTGTCCTCGGTGAAGACGCCCGCAGCGACGAGAGTCTTCAACACCCGATGGAGAGTACGCGCATGACTTCCGGTGATTTGAGCCAGTTCAGCGCTGCTCTTTGGTCCGCCGGCGAGCAAATCCGCGATCCCGAGTACCGCAACCACGTGAAGGGCCTGCGGGATGTGCCGCATCGCAATCATCTCAAGAAGCTTGCCAGCGGGCATTGTTACGTCGCTTTTTGACTGCGGTTTTTTTCATCGACTGTCGTTCGCCCCTACCGAGGCGGCCTAACGAGAAAGAGATAAGTCACAGCAGGGTGTCGTGGCAGACACGCTGAAGTTGCATCGAAAAAAGGCAATTGGCTTCAACGAAGTTCCTTTCGCACGACAAGTTTAAGACCAGACCACACCTCCGTAACTGCACATACCTTGATGTCGACAAAACCAAGCGGTAGCGCAACCTCGCGAATTGTGCGTTCCGTAATGTCGGTTGGCACTTTCGCCGACTTCTTAGGCCAGGACACCCAAATTGGCGCTTCGGGGTTCAGCTTCTTTCGGAGTGCGAACAAATGTTTACGCAGGTCTTCCTTCAGGGTGACGAAGACGTGGGCAATGGCCACAGCTTGACTCGGGTTGTCTTCGAAATGCACGCCTCTTGGTAAGGGAGCGACGAGCTGCTCATAGCCTTGGGGCGCAGCTATCAGGAGGACACTGTTGCCTTCTTCGATTCCGAGCTTCTTCGCGAGCGGCGTGCCCGAATAACCGATGGTGGTATCAGGTTGCACGTGACCTAACTACAATTCGACAAAAATCGGTTTCGCCTATTTCGGCTTTTCTCCGCATTGCGGCAACGACTATTCGCGCGCGGTGTCAACGTCATTTGAATCCACTGATGACTCGCTTTGCGCGGAAAGGAATTCGCGGACGTGATTCAATTCATTTCGTGAACCGTCAGCTTTTGACGTTTGTGCGGCCAGCTTCGTGTAGTAGCGGCCTGCACCCTCATTGTCGCCGGCTAACTCGGCGGCTTGCGCCGCTCCATATAAACCTCTGAATCGTCCGGGATAGATCTTGAGTGCGGCCTCAAATTCTCGCCGTGCTTCCTTCGGTTGCCCCGTTTCCAGCAGGAAAGTGCCGAGTTGTTCGCGAATCGGAACGAACGCTCCGGGCGAAACGGGAGGCTTGCCGAGTATGTCTTCGGAATCCGCGGCCCGCCGCAAGCTATCGATTGCTTCAGTCTTCTTGCCTTCTGCTGCAGCCACCCATGCCGAGGCCGCTTGCATCTGCAGGTCGAGATGACTTTTGAAATAATCGAACTTTGGATCTTTCGTCGCGTCGCGTAATTGCTGCATTCGTGCGATCGCTTTTCGCGCGCCGTTAAGATCGCCGGTGTGCGCTCGTCCGAGCGCGTGGCCATATTCGATGAAAGCTTCCATAAAAGGGAAGGAAGACCAGTGTGGCACGTTCGGAATCGCCAAGTTTGCCGCCGCCGCCCAATCGTTCCGCTCAAATGCGTAGCGTGTTGGAATTGCGGCCAACGCGTAAGCCGCGATGAATTCCAACTCCGGATTGGTCTTCCGCACTTTCGCAGCAAAACCGACGATCTTTTTGGCCTCAGTGTCCTGGGCTTCCTGCAAATACGAGTAGGCCATGTAATCGAGCGCGTGTAACTCTTCAGCTTCGGTGGCATCGCGGTGGCGCATGGCAGCGTAAGCGCGCGAAGCCTCAGCCGAGGCACGATTCGCAGCGATCGATTCATCCCACATCCCCAGACGCGTAAAGATGTGCGACGGCATATGCAGCGCGTGCGGCACCCATGGCGCGATGGAATCGTACGTCTGGGCTGCGGTCAGGCCGCGCTCGGCGAACTGAGGATAATCGTAGGAATGAATCAGGTAATGAACGACTCCGGGATGGTTCCTGTTTTGTTTCCAGAGCTTTTCCAATATCACGGCAGCCTCAAGCTGTTTGGACAAAGTCGTGTCGTTAGGCGTGGCGTAACCGACAGACAGGACTGCGAAGGCGTAGAAGGTTTGCACTTCGAAATCGTCCGGATACTTGTCGCGGAGTTGGCGCATTGCTTTTTCATAAGCGACAACTCGATCGCGCGGTCCGACGGGCCCGTGACACGATTGTCCAACGGGAGCTGCGCTCGAACTGTCCGGCACATTGTAATAAGTGTTCAGCGCGGTGATAAATCCGCTCTCGCGATTTGTGCCGGTTTTCATAGACATCGCTTTTTCGATCGCAGCGTTGCCCGCGCGCATCTCGTCGGGAGTAGGTGGCGTCCAAATCGGATGCCACCACGTCATCGCGATTCCCCACTGCGCCATCGCGCATTTCGGATCGCGTTCGGCTACTGAAGTAAAAACGCGTCGCGCCTCTTCATAGAAAAACGAGTGGAGCAACGCCACACCACGAGCGAAATCAGTCTGGACGTCAGGCGCGCAGGTTATCGGGAATGCTACTTTCCCGACACCGCGCAAGTCCCCCGGCTCGGGAGCGGTCGCGGACTCGGCGTAATTTAGTGCAATAAAACTACTGGCCAGTCCGACAAGAAAGACAAGGCGAAGCGAGCCAAACATTTCTGATGCTACGTACCTCCGGGTGTTGCTGCAAACTTGAAGATCCACCTTTGAAAAGACAAGCAGCGAGCTAGTGAGATGCTTCTGAGCAAAACCGCGGGGAGGCGTTATAAGAGCTTATCGTGCAATTTCAATTTTACATCACATATGTGATCAAAATCCGAAATGGACGCGGCGTGAGCGCGATACCAGTCCCGATTTTATTGACTGAATTCGAGAATGATTTTGCCGCTGCGTTTGCCTTGCGCAGCGTGCGCGACCGCGGTTTTGACTTCGCTAAGCGGATAAGCTTTTTCGATTCTTGTTTTAAGTAGACCGCGCCGGGCCATATCGAAAAGCGGTCGAAACGTCTCCATGTGGTCAGACGAAGTGGCATTGTCGTACCATTTGTTGATCCAGATGCCGCGAAATCGCAGGTCTTTGAAAATGAGAAGGCCGGTCGGAATTTTCAGCGGCTGCAAGCCCATCGCGCCAAAGCTCACCAGGGTGCTGCCAGGCGCGAGACAGTTTGCCAGGCGCAGCGCGCTGTCGCCGCCGACTGAATTCAAACCTAATCGGATTGGTGCGCCGCCGGTCGCGCTCTTCACTTCTTCGCGAAGATTGTCGCCATCGACCAGCACGACATCGCCTCCTTCCGCGTTTAGTTCATCAACTAATTCCGGGCGTCGAACGACATTCACGGTTTTATAGCCGAGCTCGTGCGCGATTTGAATCACGTCGCGACCAGCCGCCGAATTTGCCGCGTTTTGAATCAGCCAATCGCCTTTTTGTAAATCGACATAATCATGCAGTAATCGCCACGCAGTCAGCGGATTAATTTTTAACATTGCCGCCTGAAGAGGCTCGATTCCATCAGGCACAACGACCAACTCTTTGGCTTTCACCGCGAGCGCATCCTGCCATGTGCCGACGTTATGCGGCAGGATCACGAGCGCACCGTTCGTTAGGCCTTTCGCGTGTACGCCTAACTCAACGACAACACCGGCGCCTTCGAATCCGGGCGTCGCAGGGAGCCCCAGGCGCACTGGGTATTTTCCTTCGATTTGATTTAAGTCGGCCGGATTGATCGGCGCCGCGCGCATTTCCACGACCGCTTCGTCTGCGGCTGGCGTCGGCCACGGGCGCGTTTCAACCTGCAATACGTCCGCTGGATTTCCGTATCTTTGGTAAACCGCCGCGTTTATGGTTTTGTTCATCGATGTCCCCGCAAGCTGACGCGTCTGACCACAATGTGCAAACCGCCGCGTCCGCCAACCAGCGCAGTCACTCCATCTGGGAGACCGGTGCCCGGTTCGTACTGTTCGGCTTGATTGTCAATGTTCTCCTCGCAACGGTAAAAATCTTTGCTGGTGCCATAGGGCACGCATACGTGTTGATAGCTGATGGAATCGAATCGGCGCTCGACGTCGGTGGCTCAATTGTGATTTGGGGAGGGTTAACCGTCGCCGCGCGACCGCCGGATCAGACACATCCATACGGTCACGGCAAAGCCGAACCGATTGCGGCGATAATTGTTGCAGTTGGCGTTATAGCCGCCGCCGTCGGTCTCGCGATTCAAAGTGTGCGCGAGATTTTTTTGCCGCACCATGCGCCCGCCCCGTGGACGCTCGCGGTTCTTGTCGTGGCGGTAGTGGTGAAAGAGACCTTGTTTCGTTACGTCATCCGGTTTGGGCGCAAGGTAGAGAGCACCGCAGTCAGGACCGACGCGTGGCATCATCGGATGGATGCCCTGACTTCGATTGCGGCGTTCATCGGCATCTCGCTGGCATTGGTTGGCGGCGAAAAATGGCAAAGCGCTGATGACTGGGCGGCACTAGTTGCATGTGCACTCATCGCGGCAAACGGCATTCGCATCGCGCGCCCAGCGTTTTATGAAATCATGGATACTGCGCCGGGTGGAAAATTCATTAGTTCCATTCGGCGCGTCGCCAACTCAGTTCCCGGGGTAGTCGAATTGGAGAAATGCCATGCGCGCAAGATGGGCTTGGATTATTACGTCGATCTTCACGTCGGCGTGGACGGCAACATTTCCGTGCACCAAGGCCACGAGATCGCCCATCGAGTAAAGTCCGCAATCCAACAGAGCGACTCCCGTATCGCCGACGTCCTCGTGCACATCGAGCCCGCTAGTGAATAGGTCGTTCTCGTGGTCGAGAAAATCGGCAGGGATCGAGGATGAGGACGAGTAGAGTAAGAGGACGATAGGATCTAGATAGTCCGCACTACCGCGACCAGCGCATTCGTTATAACCGTCCGAGCACGCGTAATTCTCCTCGCGAACTGAACCAGATCCGGTATGCGGCTTGGATGGGCGAGGAAAAACTTGGCGAGCGCGGCGATGTGAGTTCGTTGCTGTTGGATATCAAACAAGACGCTGGGTGAGGCGGGAAATGGTTGGGTTGGCGTATCTGTGATCACGCGCAGCGCCAGCAGCAGAATACCGTGGGCCGCGCAGGCGCGCGCAATGAATTCTGTTTCCATGTCGACCGCAGAGGCTCCCGATTCGCGCGCCATTCTTTCTCGCTCCTCGCTGGAATCGATCAACGCAGGCACCGTCAACATGTCGACCGCGTTAATCGACAGGTTTGAGACCGATGACTGCGCGTGTTTCAGGTCGACTGTCGAAAAATTCTTCGCAATTAAAAGGTCGTTTACCTGCAGTTCATCATTGAGTGACCCTGCAAATCCAGCGCTGATTAAAAAATCGAACTGTTGATTTTCCAGAAACTTTGCAATGCGTTCTCTGCAGATCCTTTCACCAACACCTGTGTGAATGACGTCGATTGAACGATCGCCGATTGTGCCTTGAACGATTGTGATGCCATAGCGATCAACACGAGATTTATTTCGGAGTCGGCGCAAGAATTCCGAGCTTTCCGCTGCCAGCGCGAAGGTCACGGCAATTCTAGTCATGTTGAGCAAAGCGAAACATCTCTGATTACTTCACTGCGCAAGCCGAGATAATCTGAGATTCTTCGCTTCGCTCAGAATGACAGAGTTGCGAGCGAAACCGTCAATCTGATTTCACTGCTTCCCCACGATTTGTACAACAAAGCTCTTCTTTTCGCCTGTACCCGGGGTCGGTGACCCCGGTTCTGGAGATTTGGTTGGAGCCGCTGACTCCGGCGATCCGCCTCCCTGAATGGATGCGATCGCCGCGCGAAATTCAGATTCCCGATTTGCCCGCAGGTCGACGAGAATGCCGAGGCGGCCTGCGTCTGGAACACCTTTCGTAGCAGATCCTCCAAGCCCGGAAACAATTGCAACCACTCTATCTCCGACCGCATCAAGTTTCCCTTGTTCGGCCTGAATCGTCATTTCGGTTACACCCAAAGCATTTGGCGCCGGCGTGAGCGCCGCCGCGTGCTCGATGGATTTCGCGATCTGCTCCCGCATTTGGGCCTCAAGCAGCGGACGGTTCGGATTTTTACTTTCGTGGTTGAAGATGAACCAGAGACCGATGCCGACGTTTACAAACATGAGAACCATGAACGCAACGCCTATGCGGATCGCCATTTTTCGCCCTTGCTCTGGAACGTCGGGTGGCGCTGGGAATTCAACCTCGCGAGATTCGCCGCGCATTCCGGTGTGAATCTGCCGCGCCGCAGCGAATTCGCGTTGCAATTGCTTGTCCGACATCAATTGCTCTTCCAAGGCGGCACGTTCTTTCGGTGATAATCGACCTTCGAGGTAATCAAAAAGCTTGTCCGGGTTCATCGCTTCGTAAATATCTGCAAAAGCGTGACGCTAGAGGCCGTATTACGCAATGCCGGAGTATCTAAGCCCGTTGGGGCTGCACCCATTTGCGCTTTCCTCTAAGGCGGAGGGGCAATAGAATCGCTTTGTGGCCAATGGCGATCAATCAAAGGGCCGGCGTCACTGGCACATCTGGCGACGGGTGATGATTGCCCTCGCGGTATGCATGGGGCTTCTGATCATTTTTCATCGGCCAATTCTGTTAGCCATCGTTCGGCACTTCGCGATTCGCTACGCCACCAAACAGAACTTGAAGATCGATTTTCGTCTCGAAGGCAATCCGTTCAGTTATTTGACCATACGAAATCTTCACGCGGTGCCGACCGGGCCATCAGCGATCGAGTCCGTCGACGTGGATTCGTTGTACATCGATTACAGCTTGCTTGGATTTGCGCGCCATGGGGTTTCGCATCTTTTGCAAGACGTTGAGCTGCGTGGCGCGCAGGTGGTCCTTATCCCGGCGCGAGCACCGCCACCCAAACCGCGCCCGAAGCGAAAAACAACACTGCCTGACGCGTTTCCCGAGCGGATTCGGTTGGCAGATGCGACACTCATTATTAGAGCGAGCCCAAACGATTTTGTCGTTGAACACGCTGACCTTGATCTAAATCCGCGTGCTCCGGGCGAGCTGCGAATCGGCAGACTGCAACTACCGTCAGGCGACAGTTGGTCCAGAATTTCAGGACAGACTTCCTACGCGAACAAGAACTTCATCCTGCGCGATCTGGCTCTGAGCGATCAGGAACAGATTCGGCTTCTGAACATCGATGCGTCGCGCATCGATTCCAAAGCTCTCGCGGTCGAACTCGAAGGCATCCTCGGCGGCGGCCAGTTGTCTCTCTCCGCCGCGTTGAATGAAGGCAGATCTTCTCTGAACGCGAAGGTTAATCTAGCTGCAGAGAAAATTGCGGCCGACTCGCTGAACAAGTTCCTTTTGCTTCCGGAAGACTATTTTTCCGGCGAAATTGAGCGACTCGCCCTGGTTGGCGCAGGAGTGATAGATTCGCCGCGTACCTGGAGCGGCACGCTGTCATTGCACGCCAGCGATGCACATCTGCCGGCGGTGAATTTCGACAAGGGCATTATTGAAGTTTCTGCTGGCCAAGGGCGAGCGACGTTGCAGTCAGTCGACATTGTTCAGAACGAGAACGATTTTCATTTCAACGGCACGATCGATTTGCCGCCAACATTCCAAGATTTTGGCCGGACACCAGCGAGTCTACAAATCACAGGCAAGGCGCCTGATCTGGAGAAATTGACCGCTGGACTCCCTGTTGGCTTAACCGGCTCAGTTCAGTTGAACGGCAAAACCGACATCGTTGACGCCAATGCGCAGGTAACACTCGGCATCGCAGGCGAAGCGGTTGGGTTTTCAGATGGGATCATTGATAACCTGAACGTCACTTTGCGCGCGTCCAAAAAGATAGCGCCCGCCGATACCAAGAGACCCTGGTTTGCGGATCTTCGCACGGCAATGGAGTTCACCCTGACCGGCATACGTTATCGCGATTACATCGTCGATTCGGTGAACGGAACGATGAACGGAAGCGATGATACACTCGGACTCGATCGGATTACTCTGCGTCGCAATCAAAATGACCTAAGCATTAGCGGCCGTTACCAGCTCCCGGAAAAGATTGGCAATGCGCCTGCACAACCACTGCAATTGGAGATCGCGTTGAATTCTCCCGAAACCGGCGATTTTTGGGTGGCAGATTCTCCGAACAAAATCAGCGGTCCCTTGCAAGCGGCGGGCCACATCGACCGCAAACAAGGGATCGTTGACGGCCAGGTATCACTGTCAGGATCGAATTTAAAAATGCGAGACTTGGTTGTGCAACAGCTCAGCGCCCAGTCGTCGATCGCAAACAACGTGATCCATCTCAATGAGTGCAGCGCGACTCTGAACAGCACCGATTACGTCAACGCAACCGGGGAAGTCAACACACAGCCGCCCCAGCACTACAGCGGCAAGGCATCCGCAAGCTTAGTGAACCTGGCGGTGTTGGAGCCGCTTTTGCGCGCGTTCGGCAACCAGAGCCAACTGGCCGGCTCGCTCAAACTGGATTGGGACGGCAGCGGCAATGCACAGGCATTTAAAAATACCGGCAACCTCAAACTCGTTCTGGAAAAAGCGCGCTACGGAAATCTGCAAGGGCTGCGGGCGAACATCGACGCGTCGTACTCGCCCGAGGGTCTTGATGTGCCGATCATTTTTTTCGCGACGACCAACATCGATTTCAATGCGGTCGCTCGAACGAAGGACGACACGTTGGAGATAGACAAGATCCAGCTGAACCAGGTTGTCGCCGCGCAACCGCAGCGCGCCGGCCGCAGCGGCGCGCCCGGCCCTGCCCGCAGTGCTACAGCGTCGCAGGCTGCAGAAGGCGCCCAACCGCAGCAACGCGCGAATTACGCGTACGGCTATGTCTCAATTCCATTTGTATGGCGAAATCTCGGGACAAAATCCGCAGTGATTCCGTCTTCCGGCAAAGTCTCGGCGATAGTCCAATCTGAAAATCTTGACCTAAAGAGATTGGCTCAGGATCTGGGAATCAAATCGACGATTTCGGGCGTTGTGAACGCCAGGCTCGATGGTGACGGAACAATTTCAGATTTGAAAACGCGGCTCGACGTGCAGGTGCGGGATTTGCGAAACGAACAGTGGCAGAAAATGGAACCGGCGACGTTCGAATTGAGCGCACAGACCGCGCAGAATCGGCTGACAGCGTCAGGCAAGCTGCAACAGCCGCGGATTCAGCCGTTGGAGATAAACGCCAGCATGCCGTTCGACGTGCCGAAAATTGTACAGGCCCGAGGATTTGCCGACGACACGCCGATTAGCGCCAAGGCTCGGATGCCGCGCAGCTCGGTGAATTTTGTTCGTCAATTCGTGCCGGACCTCCAGCAGTTGGATGGCGACCTAGGACTCGACGTAGATGTGAGCGGAACGTTTGGTCGTCCGGTCTTCAGTGGAGCAGGGGACATAACGATAAACGTCGCTCGCTTCACAAACGCAACTCTTCCCGCGCTTCGGAGTTTTAATGCCCGTTGCACTTTCAGGGACAACACGCTCACTCTCGATCGCTTTGGGGGCGATTTGGCAGGTGGGCCGTTTACTATGAACGGTCGCGTTACGTTCGTTAAACTGACCGAACCGACTCTCGATTTGCAACTGAGAGCTCAAAGCGTGCTGGTCGCGCGAAACGATACGCTCACCGCGCGCGCCGATGCTGATGTCAAAATAACGGGACCATTTGCGGCGGCCACAGTCAGCGGCAATGTCGCACTGACAAACAGCCGGTTCCTCAAGAATATCGATCTTATCCCCATAGGCCTGCCGGGTAGACCGGCGCCGCAGGCGCCTGCCAAACGCCCCGAATTTTTTTCTCTGCCGTCCCCGCGATTCCGCGACTGGAAATTTGATGTCACGATTAAAACCAAAGATCCGGTGCTGATTCGCGGAAACCTGGCTACCGGCCAAGCGACGACCGATCTGAAATTGATTGGCACCGGGCTTAAGCCGGGTTTGCAAGGTGTGGTGCGGATGGAAGGTGTCGAAGCGACATTGCCTTTCAGCCGGCTCGATGTTTCGCGCGGGTCGCTTACGTTCAATCCGAACGATTCGACGAATCCGACAATCGATCTGCAAGGCACATCGGTGATCCGCGATTACACCGTGCGCGTTTATGTTTATGGAACTCTGCTTTCGCCACAGGCGATTTTCACCAGTGAACCGCCTCTGCCGCAGGAGGAAATCATCTCGTTGATCGCTACCGGGGCGACGCGGCAGGAACTTTCGACTGGAAACGTTCTCGCCGGCCGGGCGGCGATGCTGTTGATACAACAGCTGTACCGTAAAATCGTCAAAAAAGGCGAGCCAACCGACAGCAACACGGTTTTTAATCGACTGGATCTGGATTTGGGAACGGTCGATCCCCGTACTGGTCAACAGCAAGCAACCGTACGGTTTAAGCTCACCGACCAGCTTGTGCTGACCGGCGATGTCGGAGTTCACGGGGATTTTCGGGGAAAACTCAAATACCTGATACGTTTTCGATAGGCTCTAACATGCGACACGGGATCCTTTCCTCCCTCGGTACTGCGGTCCTCGCCGTTCAAGTCGCAGCGCAAGGCGTCGATGTTGTGCGGCCGGAAGAGCGACAGAAAGCGCACCGCGCAGTCGTGAAGGAGCAGGAAAAACGCGCGAAGCAGTCCAGCATCATTGAATTTCGAGGCCAGCAGGCGTTCAAGGAAAAAGAACTGCGGACCGCTCTCAAAGAGGAGATCACTACGATCGAAGATTTTGGATTGAGCCCAGCACGCGCGGACGATCTCGCGTTCTTCCTCGAAGTGTTTTATCGAAAACATGGCTACGCCAAAGTGGACGTGCATTACGTGATTGAATCGGGGGATCGATTGCGTCTGGACATCAAGGAAGGTCCGCGTTTCCTGCTGCGCACGGTTATGTTCGATGGAAATGCGCATGAGCCGGCGGACAAACTCTTCGAATACATAGTGGGTCCGACACGCGAGCGATATTCACGCGTGGAAAAAAGGCTGCCTTTTGTGGCTGCAGATTTGGAGGAGGGCGCGCATCTAGTGCAGCGGTTCTATGTTGCCGAAGGTTTTCTGAACGCAGCAGTCGATCCTCCGCGTGACAAATTTCTGGCTGACACCAGTGATGTCGATGTCGTGGTTCCGATTCACGAAGGCCGACAGTATTTTTTTGGAAACATCTCGTTTAGCGGTCAGACGGTTTATGGTGGGGATGCGCTCCGCGGCCAAATATCCGATCTTCTTCAACGTCCTTACACTGATGTTCGGGTCGAGGACATTCCGCGTCGTCTCGAAGCGTACTTCAAGGCGCGCGGGTATTACGATGTCAAAGTAGTGGCCGACGGCGCACCGGACGAAGCAGTCAATGGTCGCGTTCCCGTGCACATTGTGGTTTCACCTGGGGCCGTTTATCACTTCGACGGCGTAACTGTTACCGGACTGCGTCGGCTGCATCCCAGTTTTGTGACGAAGCGCTTCACCAGGTTAGAGGGCAAAACGTACAGCCCTGATGTTCTCGACGAGCGATTTCGGACGCTCATGAAGACTGGCCAGTTCAACTTGCTGCAGATCAAACCGGTCCCCGTCGATGGACATTTGCTGCGGCTCGACATCTCGGCAGAGGAGGCCAAAAGCAAAGAACTTGGTTTTTGGGTCGGATTCGATACTTACGAAGGGGCACTCGCCGGCATGCAAATAGGCGATCGCGATTTGTTCGGCTACGGGCGACCGCTCACCGCAACTATTGAGGTCTCGCAACGCAGTTATCGAGGTGAAATTTTATATGAGGATCCGTTCTTCATGGATACGGATTTTGTTTTCACAGCGCGAGCATTTGCTCTGACGTTTGATTACGATGGGTACACAAAATTTGAACTGGGCGGACGATTTGAGCTCAGCCGCAAAATTACAAAATACGACGAGGCGGCGCTGACTTTTTCGGCGCGTCATGTGGACATCACCGACTCACAGATAAGACCGAGTTTTCTTCTTGGACCAGACAATTACCAAGTGAACACCATCGGGCTCACTAACACACTTGATCTGCGCGAGAGCCGATATGTGAACCCCCGCGGATTTCTTGTCGGCAACACATTTGATGTCGCTTCGAGCGCATTGGGAAGCGATATCGAATTTATCCGCAGCACGATGCGAGTTGGTTACTATCTTCCATTTGGGCCCAAACCGCTCACTCCGGGTGTCGTTGAAGATCAACCCGCGGGCGCTCCTTTGCAGCGTTGGTTTCGCCAATCTTCAATCGCGTTCGGTGCGCGTACTGGCATTATCCATTCGCTTACCAACAGCGGCTCCGACGAAGCAACGGCCATTCCCATCGACGAACGTTTTTTCAATGGCGGTGCCACCACCGTGCGCAGCTTCGCCGAGCGCGACCTCGGTCCTCATGATAATCACGGTCATCCCGTCGGCGGAGAATTTTTCACCGTCTTCAATGTTGAATACACATTCCCAATTTTCGGCGAACTGCAGGGGGCCGTGTTTACCGACGCTGGCAATCTGTTGCCCAACTCCGAGGACATTGGGCTGAACGACATGCGCTACGCGATTGGTGCTGGTCTGCGTTACAAGCTACCGGTCGGCCCGATTCGCCTCGATTACGGCGTAAACCCCGACCCGCACGAGTTCGAAGATTTCGGCGCGTTCCACTTCAGCTTCGGTTTTGCGTTTTGAAAGGGGGCGCGCGGGCGCCGCATTTGCATCAGATTTTCGACCTTGTCATTAACACCCGGCTTCAGCCGGGTGCATCCGACCTAACGTTCGAAGAGTTAGCTCGCCGCTTGCCACCCCGCTAAAGCGGGGTGTTAATGAGAGCAGCCATCATGCAGGAGCGGCAGCAAGGATCTCAAAGGAACTCAAGGCAGCTCGGTGACACGCCACCGGAGGAGTTCCGAAGACAACTGCATGAACTCGCGGACTGGATTGCGGACTTCCGCGAACACATCGATCAATTGCTCGTTGCGCCTAACGATACGCCCGGCGCTGTTCGTGGACAGCTCCCGAAGCATGCACCGGAAGAAGGCGAGCCGTTTGAGAAAATTCTTACCGACGTCGATCGCGTCATCGTTCCGAGAATGGTGCACTGGAGTCACCCGATGTTTCTCGGCTACTTCGGCTGGACTAGCACCGCGCCGGGAATTCTGGGAGAAATTCTCAGCGCGCCACTGAACGTAAACGCGATGACGTGGCGAACCTGTCCTGCTGCGACCGAGTTGGAAACAGTTGTGATCGAATGGCTGCGGCAATGGGTTGGTTTGTCTGATGAATTCGAAGGCGTGGTTTACGACACGGCGTCGGTTGGAATCATGCATGCGCTTGCGATCGCACGCGAAGAAGCCGCGCCGGCGACGAGAAAACTTGGGCTTACCGACCGCGACCTACCGCGCTTCCGCATTTACACCTCCGATCAGGCCCACAGTTCGGCTGAGAAAGCGGCCATCGCCCTTGGGCTTGGTGAGGAAAACGTGATCCGAATTCCAACCGACGATCAATTCCGCATCGACGTAAACTCGTTAGGCCAAAGTATCGCGGAAGATCTACGGAACGGCTTTCAGCCAATGGCGGTCATCGCCACGGTGGGGACGACATCGACTGCAGGCGTCGATCCCGTTCCCGACATCGGTAACCTTTGCCGCGAGGCAAAGATCTGGCTGCACATCGACGCCGCTTACGGTGGTGGGTTCGCGATGTTGCCGGAGTGCGAATGGATGAGGAATGGCTGGGAGCTGGCGGATTCGATCGTGATAAATCCGCACAAAACGGTCTTTGTGCCGCTGGATTTCAGCGTGCTTTATGTGCGCGACCTTGCACGATTGCGGCGCGTGTTCAGCCTTGTGCCGGAATATTTGCGTGGTGACACGGTCGACGCGGAGAAGAACTACATGGATTATGGCATCCAGCTGGGCCGCAGGTTCCGCGCGCTCAAGGCATGGGTGATCTGGCGCTCGTTAGGCCGGGCCGGAGTTGTTGCCCGATTGCGTGAACAAATTCGTCTGGCAAACCTGCTGGCGGACTGGATCAAAAAGGATGATCGCTTCGAGTTAGCCGCTCAACCCAGCATGGGCGTGATCTGTTTTCGGTTTCTTGGAGACGCGGCGCCCTCGCCACGTGCAGCCGGCGCGGCGCGACGGCGCGCCGCCTCCATTGATGGCAATGACAAAATCAACAGCGACATTGTAGAGCGAATCAACGCTTCCGGGCGCGCGTATCTCACGCAAACAAAATTACGCGGCCGAACAGTAATGAGGATTGGCCTTGGCAACGTGCTCACGACGGAAGAGCATCTACGCAAGGGTTGGGAGATCATTCGGGAAACGGCAGAAGCTGCTCGGCCCAAATCCCAAATTCCAAAACCCAAATGCCAAACAAATTTCAACCAGCCCAATTCCAAACGATCAAAGCGCGATTGATTTGGAGTTTGCAGTTTGAGATTTGCTTGAGGTTTGGAACTTGAATCCTGGGATTTCCCGCCGCATTTGCGGCTGGCCGCCGCCTTCGCTAATTTTCGTCTCTTATGATGAAGTTACTGCGCAGGCACCGGGACTGGCTCATGATCGTGATCGCGATCCTGGCGATTCCCTTCATTTTTTATTTCGTGCAACGCCCGGATTACGGCGCAATCGGCAGGGACCATTTTGCTCGCGTCTATGATCGGAATGTTTCGGTGCTGGAAGCGCAACAATTTGCAAGGCTTCTCACTCTCGCGCAGGCGCTTGGCATGTCTGATTTTGTGGGAACGATGACAGCAGGGGCCGGCCTAAATCAGAATCAGGCGGCGGTGCAATTCATCGTTAACCTGCTTGTTCTGCGGCATGAAGCGGAAAGGCTGGGATTGCGCCCGAGTGCTTCGGAGGTTGCCGATGTCGTGCGAAAGCTGCCGGCTTTCCAGGGCGAATCGGGATTCGACATTAATAAGTTTAACGATCTCGTGCAAAACGGCCTCGCGCCGCTGGGTCTTACTGAAGACCACATCGAACAACTGGTGCGCGACCAGATTTCGCTGAACGAAATCCAAAAGCTCCTGGCAGCAGGCGTTTCGCTTCCCAAGAGCGAGTTGGATGAAAATTTTCAGCGCGGCTACGATAAAATGTATGTCAGCGTGATTCGGTTTCGCACCGCCGATTTCGAGAAGGATATCAAAATTAAGGACGAAGACGTACGGAAGTATTACGACGCGCACAAGGCGGAGCTGAAAACCGACGAGAAACGCAAAGTCGAGTTTGTTCAACTGACACTGAATGAAGATGAGAAGAAGCTGGTGGGCAAAGAACGGATCGAGGCGTTACAGAAGCTGGCCGATCGCGCGACCGATTTCACGCAGGCGCTGCTGGAAAAGGGTGCGGATTTCAAGCAGGCGGCAGCGAAATTTCAACTGCCAGTGCATGAGACTGGCGAATTCACTGCGACGGAGCCTGATCCACAGTTGAAAGGCGATCGGCAGCTTAGCGCCGCGGCTTTCAAGCTGTCAGCCGAGGAGCCGCATAGCGATGCCGTCCAGGTGGCGGATGGATTTTATATTTTGCGTTTGATCGGGAAGAGCGAGGCGCGGCCGCTTACAGCCGAGGAAGCCAAACTGAAAATCGTGGACGCGTTGAAGAAGACGCGGGGGCGCGAGTTAATGTCGACCAAAGGCGCGGAGCTGGTGCAACAACTCCGCGAAGCCAAAAAATCTGGTCAGACACTTGATGCCGTCATGGAAAAAGCTGGCGCAAAACCTGAGAAACTCCCGGCGTTTTCATTGATCGAAGAGGAATCGGAAAAACCCGAAGGCAACGAGCAAAAAAAACAGTCGCCTGAGCTTCTCACCATTAAAGACGCGGTGGTGTTACTGAATCCAGGCGACGTTACCGACTTTGTTCCTTCTGGAACGGATGGACTGATTGCGATTTTGGAAAAGCGAGAGCCTCTTGGGGACGCGAGTGCCGGGGAGAAAAAGGCAGCGTTCGAGAAGAGAATTCTTGAGAACAAGGAGCGCATTGTTCTTATCGAATGGCTGCGCGACCGCCAGCAAGCAGCAGGGTTGGAATTTAAGAAAGGGTAAGGCTCACACAAAGTCCGCGACGTATTCGCGACTGCTAAAATTGTTGTCGCTATTTCTTGGTGACCTTTGGGATCGTTGTGCGAGAAAAATAAATGGCAACGCCTGATGAGATTTTTGACGACGCGAGCGGCGATGTCGCCGTCGGCGACTTGGAGAGCGCGGTCGAAAAGTACCGGCGGTGCGTACAGCTTGATCCCAATTTTTTCGATGGCTGGCACGCACTCGGGATGGCCTTGATGAAACTTGGCCGATTCGAGGAAGCGATCGAGGCCGGCAGAAGCGCGGTAGAATTGCGGCCTAACGATCAGATCGGCTGGACAAGTCTTTCGCTGTTTTATAACCGCGCCGGCAACATCAAGGAAGCCGAAGCCGCCGGCGCGAAAGCGAAGATTTTGAGTTGGGGCGGAAAGATCCGGTAGCGGCGGTTCACCTGAACGGCCATGGCGATTGAGGTTAATCGCTCCTACCAAATGTTCACGCGTTTGTCCGCGGAGCGAACCATCGCCGAACCATCCGGAACGTTGAAGGCCTTTTGAAATTCCGGCATGTTCGACAGCGGGCCGTTCACGCGAAACTGCGCTGGCGAATGCGGATCGGTGGTGAGCCGCAGTTTTTGGTCTTCATCACGAATCTTTGAGCGCCAGATAGCAGCGAAGGACAGAAAGAAACGCTGCTCCGGTGTCAGGCCGTCGATCTTTTTGTTGCGTTCCTCTGGATGTTTGTCGAGGGCCTTTTGGAACGCTGCATAGGCGAGTTTGAGTCCGCCGATGTCCGCAATGTTTTCGCCTTGTGTAAGCTCACCATTCACATGCTGTCCCGGCAGCGGCTCGTACGCGGAATACTGATCAACGACCGCTTTGCGCCGCTTGTTGTATTCGTCCGCGGACTTCTTTGACCACCAATCGCGTAGATTACCAGCAGCATCGAATTGCCGTCCCTGATCGTCGAAGCCGTGTGTCATTTCATGGCCAATGACCGCGCCGATGGCGCCATAGTTCACCGCGTCGTCTGCGTTCGCGTAGAAGAACGGCGGCTGTAAAATGCCGGCCGGAAACACGATTTCATTCATCGTCGGCCTATAATACGCGTTCACAGTCGGCGGCGTCATTCCCCAGTCGGTGCGATCGACTTGTTTGCCGATCTTCTGCACGTCCCGATCGGCTTCAAACTTGTTGGCGCGAATGCTGTTTAGGACGAACGGGCCGCGGTCTATCTGGAGTAATGAGTAATCGAGCCATTTGTCGGGGTAACCGATCTTGACGTTCATCGCGGCGAGTTTCTTGAGGGCTTCTTTTTTTGTCGGTTCATCCATCCAATCGAGCGTTTTGATTCGGTCGGCCAGCGCCTCCTTCAAATTGTTAACGAGCTCGAGCGCGCGCTCCTTCGCCTCAGCCGGGAAATAAAAACCGACGTACAGCTTGCCAAGCGCATCGCCAATGTCTCCGTCCTCTGAAGTGACTACGCGTTTCCAACGCGGCTTATCCTGCTGCGTACCGCGCAATGTTCGCTGGTTGAAGTCGAAATCCTCGTCGACGAAATCTTTGGAAAGATATGGCGCGGTCTCATTGATCAGGTGCCAGCGCAGATATGCCTTCCAATCGTCGAGCGGTGTTGATTTGAACAAATCGTTCGCTGCTTTGAAAAACTCCGGCTGACTCACGTTGATGTCGCCGGGTTCAAGCAGGTTGATACCATTGAAGTAGTCGCTCCAGTTCCAATCCGGCGTCAGGTCCTGCAGCTGTCGCACCCCCATCTTGTTGTAATTTTTGATTGGGTCGCGCAGCTCCACTCGTGTGCGCGATGCTTCGGCCAATTTCGTTTCCAACGCCATGATCTTCTTTGCGTCTTCGGCCGCTTTCTCGGGCGGCTGGCCTAACAAGGTCAACATCTTCGTCACGTGCGCGACGTACTTATCGCGCTTTTGTTTCATGTCGGCGTCCTGCTTCGTGTAGTAATCTCGATCCGGCATGCCGAGCCCGCCCTGCACCGCCTGGGCGATGTCGTGATTGCTGTCCTTCGCGTCCTGGCCAGAGCCAAAATTGAAGAACGCATTGATGCCTATGCTGTGCAGGCGCGCGATCTCCTTCAGCACGTCCTGCCGATCCTTCATTGCATCGATTTTCTGGAACTCGTCCGTCAGAGGCCTTGTGCCCGCGGCTTCGACGGCCCTTTCGTCCATCCCGCTCGCGTAGTAATCACCGACTCTCTGTGTCTCCGGCGCAAGCTTTGGGTCGACCGGTGTTTGTGACGCCTTCTCCGCGATTGTGTGCAGTCCATCATTGTTGCGCTCTATCAGTTCATTGAACGCGCCCCATCGGGAATATTCAGGCGGTATCTCTGTCTTTTTGATCCAGTTGCCATTGGCGAACAGGAAAAAATCGTCGCCCGGTTTCACTGATGAATCCCTATTGTTGGGATCGAGCGGCAGCAGATTTTTCTCGGTCGGTCCCTGGGGGGCAGCGACGGCGGCAAGCGAACAAAGAACCGAAGTGATGATGATAATAAACGATTTCATGATTTTACAAACAGAATGAAACAGTGGTTCCAAATTGTTGATGCGGATTAGACCTTCTACACGCGGTTCCGTTGAACAGACCTCCGCAGGGAGGGCCGTTATTCCCGGGCTGTGTGTGCAGCCGAGTGAGGTTACAACTGCTCGATCACGTACCCGCGCTGTTGCAAAAGCGCGATCACGCTGCGCGGTCCGGAGAAATGAAGCGCGCCGGCGACAATCGCGGTGGGCTTGCCGGTCTTCAGTTCCGCCTCAATTCGCGGAATCCATTTCACATTGCGATCATCAACGAAACGCGCCGCAATCCTTGGCGCTTTTGACCGCAGCTGTGCGTCGCCTGCCCATAGCCCATTGGTGTCGCCTTTCCGCCAGGCCTTGTACATTCTACCCAATTCCTTCTCGCCATTGTCGGGCTGAGTAAGCGCGTCCTGCAGCATGAACTCGCCGTCTCGATCGGACAGCCCACCCATTACGGCTACATGTTCATTAACCGACTCCAGCCCGCCGATCTCCTTTCCCGATTTTATGGCGTGATCCACAAAATAATTATCCAAGCCTTGGGAGGCGGATGATTTGCTATAGGATGCCGGCGCGGCCAGATGCTGGGCGATCCACCAGGGCTTGTATCGAAGCTGGCTGTCGAAGCTCACGACTCGCTCACCCTTTTCGCTGGGTGCGCCGGGTACCATCGTAAACATGTTTTTGCGGAGCCATGCCAGAAGCTCCGGGCTAATCTTCGAACGGATGTCTTGTCCACGCGGATACTTTGCCGCAGCCTCAAACTTCTTTTGGAATTCCGCATGCTGTGTTGGATTGAATTCGAAAAGGAAACGGGTGCTGTCTTTCAGCGCAATGTCATAAGGCTTGGGAAGTGGATAATCCTTTTTGCCCAGCGCGTGAATTGAGCCCACGAGATAAAATGGCGCCTTAGCATTGGTGACGCGCCAGACACAACATTTCGGAAATTTTTCATTTTGCGGCGCGGCGTCCGTTGCAAGCGGTGTCAGAATTAACGCGACGAGTAATGCGATTGAACCGCAGAGGAAACGTCGAACGGAAAAAAACATTTTCCGGTGTTTAGCGCGAAAAATCCGGAAGTCAATTACCACTTTTCATCAACAAGGGACAACGGTCCGCCACGGGACGGATTCGCCGTGCCGAACTTGGGCAGCCGTCGAAGTTCCTATGAGCGCTGGGAAGCTCTCACTCTTGAGATAAACACGGTTTTTGATACCATAGCGCAGGCATGCCCCTCCCGGTGAAGCGTTGGTCGGTTCTCGCGTTTGTCTTCGGTTCCTTGGCCCTTCCGCCCTCAATTGCGATTGCTGCCGGTGATTGGCAGGTAATCAAAATAAACGGGCACGATTATCTGAGCGTCGACAACATTTCCAAGTTTTACGGCTTGGCAGCAGAAGTCGTCCCCTCGGGAGCGAAAATACAGTCAGAGACGGCCGATCATCCGCTGGAATTCGTCGGCGGCAGCAGGGAAGCGATCATTAATGGCGCTCGAAGTTGGTTGTGCTTTCCCGTGATCGAGCAGGATGGAAAATCTCTGGTGTCGCGCACTGACGTGGCCAAGACGATTGAGCCGCTCTTGCGGCCACACCGTGTTCCAAACGTGGGCAAAGTTCAGACAGTCGTTTTGGACCCGGGGCACGGTGGCCACGACAAGGGGCAGGTGAGCCGTTACGGGGCGGAAAAAGATTTTGCCTTGGATGTTGCGCGAAAGCTCCGCCCGTTTCTGCAGGCGAAAGGATTCCGCGTGATCATGACTCGCGAAGGCGATTATTTTGTGCCGTTGGAAGTGCGAGCGAAAATTGCCAACGCTGCGCGCAACTCGATCTTCGTCAGCATTCACTTCAACGCGACGAATGATGATCCGAACGCTACGGGGTTCGAAATTTTTTCGTTCACCCCGCGCGGCGCGCCATCAACTTCTGACGGGAATGTGGCTGCGAACTCGTTCAACATGCAGCCCGGCAGTTCGGCAGATGCGCAAAGTATGGCGCTCTCCGCGTGCATTTATCATTCGGTTCTCGGTCAGATCCCTGAATACGACCGTGGTATCAAACGCGCACGCTTCGCGGTGCTGCGCCTGACGAAGGTGCCGGCGGTACTGATCGAAGGCGGATTTTTGACGGAGCGCGGCGAAAACAAATTGATCTCGAACAAAGATTGGCGCGCGAAATTCGCGGGCGCGATTGGGATAGGAATCGAAAATTACCAGGCGCTGCCGATCAAGAAACAGCCCCCAATGATCGTAGCTGATTATCGTCGGCAAGCGAAGTCGGCGCCAGTTGACCCTGTTGTTCAGGAAGGGAATGTGAAAGAAGCAGATAAAAGCCTACTCGAGCTGGTCGGTCGATCCGCCCTTCTCTCGCAGCCGCAGGCCCCAACTCCCGCGCCAACAGCGTCTCTTGAATCCGCT
>Ga0306921_10001816_pt1 | contig 21030 bp, 24 predicted proteins | sample sta12Cox44000080_FD_203760 | JGI IMG/M metagenome (GOLD analysis project Ga0306921, IMG submission 203760) | Lab enrichment of tropical soil microbial communities from Luquillo Experimental Forest, Puerto Rico - statoxic.12C.oxic.44.000.080 (v2)... | ecosystem: Environmental > Terrestrial >...
GGTTCCTCTGGGAACGCCCTCTCGACCGCACAATCGCCGCCATTGCCGCGCGACGCGGCCGCAATGTAACCGTGTTGGCGAGCGGCGATCCCCTCTGGTACGGCGTCGGCGTCATGCTGATCCAACGCTTTCCGCCTGAAGAACTGACAATCGTGCCGCAGCCGAGTGCCTTCAGTCTCGCTGCCGCTCGGCTCGGCTGGCCCGTCGCCGACTGTGCGATCGTCACATTGCATGGGCGGCCGCTCGACACGCTACGGCTGTACCTTGCCCCCGGCCGCCACATCCTCGCCTTATCTGAGGACGGCGACACGCCGCGCGCGGTGGCGCAGCTCCTGACTACGCTCGGCTGGGGCCCGAGCCGCCTCACCGTGTTGGCCCATCTGGGCGGGACGCGCGAGGCGGTCATCGAGGAAGACGCACAGTCCTGGGGCGATCGGCGGGTCGCCGATCTGAACACGATCGCGATCGCCTGCCGCGGCGCGCCTGGTACCCGCGCATTGCCGCGTTTCGCGGGGCTTCCCGACGACGCCTTCGAGCATGACGGTCAGCTGACCAAGCGGGAGGTCCGCGCTGCGACGCTCGCGGCGCTCGCTCCGCTCCCCGGCGAGACCCTGTGGGATGTCGGCGCGGGCTGTGGCTCGATTGCGATCGAATGGCTGCGCGCCGGAGAAGGCCGCTCAGCGGTCGCGATCGAACGCAACCCGCTGCGCGCTGCGATCATCGCGCGCAATGCCACGTCGCTCGGCGTGCCTGGGATGCGCATTATCGCCGGTACGGCGCCCGAGGCGCTCGACGGTCTGCCGGTGCCGGACGCCATCTTCGCCGGTGGCGGCATCGGTGTACCGGGATTGCTGCCGCTACTATGGGCAAGGTTGCGCCCCGGTGGGCGTCTAGTCGCCAATGTCGTCACCGCCGAGGGAGAAGCGCGCCTCCTCGACTGGCACATGAGCTACGGCGGCGCGCTGACGCGCGTCGCCGTGAGCCGCGCCGAGCCGCTCGGCCCACACCACCTCTGGCGGTCGCTGGCTCCGGTCACTCAGCTGGCGGTAAGGAAGCCCGAGTGAAAATGCCACCCGGCGCTCGCTTGGCGCGAGCTCCCTTCTTCCCCCTGTTGCGGATCCCTCGCTACCCCGTTTTCACGAGGGAAGAGGAAAGTGGGAACTCGTCGAAAACGGTTCGCGGTTTCGCGTTGCTTCTGCTTCTCTGCCTGATCCTATATGCCCCCGGGCTCGCCTCGATCCCGCCGGTCGACCGCGATGAGGCGCGTTTCGCCCAAGCGACGCGGCAGATGCTGGAGACCGGCGACTTCATCCGAATCCAGGCGGCCGCGGTCGCACCGCTCAGCACGCCTGGAGGCACCGCTATCTGGCCCTATCGTTTGCCCTCAGCACTCGCGGCAACCGTAGCCGTCCTGCTCACCGCGGCGCTCGGTGCCACCCTCCTGTCCTCGCGGCGCGCCGGCTTTGTTGCCGGCGTTGTGATGGCGAGCGCGCTCGGCCTCGTTGTCGAAGCACATCTCGCCAAGACTGATGCGGCACTCCTCGCCACCATCGTCGCCGGTCAACTTGCGCTCGGCATCGTGTATGTCCGAGCGCGTGCCGGCCATCCCGTGAAATGGTAGCTCGCGGTCGTCTTCTGGACCGCCTAGGCCGCGGGGATCCTGCTGAAAGGACCGGCTGCGCCGGCTTTGGCGCTACTTACCGCGGTGACGCTGTCGATCGCCGACCGCGACATTCGCTGGCTCAAAACACTGCGGCCACTTGCCGACCTCACCGTGACGATGTTGATCGCTACACCGTGGTTCGTCGCGATCGAAGAAGCCACGGCAGGGCGTTTTCTTGCCGAATCAGTCTGGCAGGACCTTGTCCCGAAGCTGGTCAGTGCGCAGGAATCGCACGGCGCCCCGCCCGGTACTTACCTCGCGCAGTCGCTCGCGAGCTTCTGACCGGCTCACTGTTTCTGGTTCCGGCGGTGGTCTCGGGTTGGCGACAGCGGCGCACTCCGACGAAGAGGTTCTTGATTGCTTGGCTTTTCCCGGCTTGGGCGCTCTTTGAGCTAATGCCGACCAAGCTGCCGCAATACGTTCTGCCGCTCTATCCGGCGCTGGCCTTTCTAGCGGGTGGAGCGCTGGCGCACGGTTTTTGGCTTCGCCTCACCGGATGTCTCCGATGGGCCGCAAACGTTGTTAGCGTGCTGCGGGAAGCGGTCACGATTACTTTGGCCGCCGCGCTTGTAGTGTTGCCCAATTGGCTCGGATCGGGAACTTCGTTCAGCGCGATCATCGCCTCAGCAGCATTGCTCGTGCTCGCGCCGTCGCTTCTGATCAATCGCCGGCGGCCCTTCCTTGCAGCCTGTCTGGTCGGAGCGCTCGCCGCCGTGTTCGTGCTGCCGATGGCCAGCGTCGTCGTGGCCGGGCTCGATTTGCTGTGGTTGAGCCGCGCCGCAGCGGCGCTCGTCGCCCGTCATCTGCGGCGCGCGGGTGAACCCGTACTGTCGGTCGGCTATAACGAGCCGAGCCTCGTCTTCCTGCTCGGCACGGCAACCCGCCTGGTGACGGCGGCCCCGGCACACCAACAGCTCTCAGGCGCCGGGATGGCGCTGGTCGGCGATCGGGAAGACGCGGCGTTCCGAAAATCCTTGGCGACGCGTGGGTTGAACCTTCACGCAATCCACCGCGTAACCGGGGTCGACTACTCCGCGGGTGGGGGCCGTGTGATCCTGACCCTCTATGATTTGGAGCCGCGCTGAAATGGCGGCGACACCCGGACGGCTGTTCGGCATCGGCGTCGGGCCGGGGGACCCGGAATTGCTGACGTTGAAGGCGCTTCGGCTGTTGCGCGCAGCTCCTGTCGTCGCCTATCCGGCACCAGAGCACGGCGACAGCTTCGCCCGTTCGATTGTTGCGGTCTGGCTCAAAGCGGGGCAGCGCGAGATCGCAATCCGCTTTCCGATGCAACCGGGGCTGCCGTCCGCTGCGATCTATGACGCCGGGGCAGCCGAACTGGCCACCGAGCTCGACCGCGGCAATGATGTTGCACTGCTTTGTCAGGGCGATCCGTTATTTTACGGCAGCTTCATCCATCTCTTTTCCCGGCTTGCCGGCCGATACCGGATTGAGATCATCCCGGGTGTGCCTTCGATCACCGCTTGCGCCGCCGCAGCGTCAACCGCGCTAGTGGCGCGAGACGAAGCCCTTGCAGTAATCCCGGCGACCCTCGACGAAGCTGAGATAGCTCGCCGCGTCGGCGAGAGCGATGCTGCGGCGATAGTCAAGCTCGGGCGCCATTTTCCGAAGGTACGCCGGGTGCTGCACGAACTAGGTCTGCTCGACAGCGCGCGCTATATCGAGCGCGCCACCTTGCCGAACCAGCGCGTGGCACCGGTTGCCCGTGTCGATGCAGGCGAAGTCCCCTATTTTTCGATGACCCTGATCCGTCGCCGCGGCGCAATTGAGATGAAATAAATGATCCGATGCTCGATTTGCCTTCTCGGGCGTTGGACAACTGTGAGGTAGCTCACCCACGATCGACGAGTGTGCTCGTAAACGTGCCACAACCGAGCGCCTTTCTCCAACCTCTTGATGATCACTGAGGAGGCCAGTTGGACGAGATCGAATGCGTGGTGGTCGGCGCCGGAGTGATCGGGCTTGCGACGGCTCGAGCACTCTCGCCCTCAGCAGAGATCGTCGACAGTCATGCGCTGATGCTCGCTTTTCGAGGTGAGGTCGAGGCGGCGGGCGCAACGGTCGTACTCCGAACCCCCGTGATGTCCGGTCGGGTTCGCGATGACGGTTTCGAGCTGGCGATCGGCGGAGAGGAGCCCACCGCAATCCGCTATCGTCATGCAGCCGGGCTCTATGCGCCCGCCCTCGCCCGCGCCATCGACGGGGTGCCGCGGGGAAACAATCCCGCCCGCCTATTTTTGTTGGGGGGTCTATTTTTCGCCGGCCGGTCGTGCGCCGTTTCGGCGCCTCGTCTACCCTGTTCCGGCACCGAGCGGCTTAGGTGTGTCACCTTACCCTCGATCTCGCGGAGCAGGCGCGATTTGGCCCGGATGGCGAGTGGATCTCCGAGATTGATTACGCGGTCGATCCGGGGCGTGCCGACAGTTTCTATGCGGCGATCCGTACTCGTCCGAGTTGCGGAGCCGCGAGTTGCAGCCCGGCTATGCCGGGACCCGGCCAAAGATCACCGGACCCAAGGAACCGGCAGCCGATTTCGTCGTGCAGGGGCGGAAATTCATGACGTATCGGGGTTGGTCAACCGCTACGGGATCAAAATGCCGGAGCTGACGGCATCCATGCCGCTGGCCGAAAAGGTTGTGCGCCAGCTCACTCGTTCACCCGCGGAACAACCAGTCTTGGCGAGCTGACCCCGCAGCAGCGGCCGAACAGGGTGCTTACCGACGCGGCCGGCGGTATCATCGGACCGACGGTCCCGCCCCCGACGGGACCGGGTCGCGGCGGAGTTCATCGATGCTGATCGGCGTCCCGAGAGAGGTGAAGACCAATGAGTATCGCGTCGGGCTCATCCCTGGGAATGTGCGTGAACTCGTGCACCACGGGCACAACGTGGTCGTCGAGGCGGGAGCGGGCACCGAGATCGGCTTCGATGACGCGGCCTACGAGGCGGCAGGCGCCGGCATCCTCAGAGACGCTGCGGAGGTGTTCGGCACCGCAGAGCTGATTGTCAAAGTCAAAGAGCCACAGCCGCATGAGGTGGCGATGCTGCGTGAGGGGCAAGTTCTGTTCACGTATCTTCATCTCGCCGCGGACAAAGCCCTGGCTCAAGGGCTGATGCGATCGGGCACTATCTCCGTCGCGTATGAGACAGTCACAGACGGGCGGGGCGGTTTGCCGCTGCTCGCCCCGATGAGCGAGGTCGCCGGACGGATGGCAGTGCAGGTTGGAGCCCATTGCCTCGAAAAGGAGCAGGGCGGAATCGGCGTGCTGCTCGGGGGCGTCCCGGGCGTCCCTGCCGCCAAAGTTGTCATTCTCGGCGGGGGCGTCTCCGGCACCAATGCAGCGCGCATGGCCATGGGCATGGAGGCCTATGTTACCGTCATCGACAAGTCGCTGCCGCGCCTGTACGAGCTCGACCTGCAATTCGGCGCCCAACTCCACACACTGTTTTCCACGATGGAAAACATCGAACGTGAAGTCGTCGCTGCCGATCTCGTGATCGGCGCCGTGCTGATCCCTGGGGCAACGGCGCCAAAGCTCGTAAGCCGCAAGATCGTCCGGGCAATGAAGCCCGGCAGTGTAGTAGTCGATATTTCGATCGATCAGGGAGGCTGCTTTGAGACGAGCCGGCCGACAACACATGCGGCTCCGACCTATATCGCGGAGGGGGTCGTCCACTACTGTGTGACCAACATGCCGGGAGCGGTCGCCCGTACTTCGACAGTGGCACTCAACAATGCAACTTTACCGTTTGTTCTGGCGCTCGCCGATCGTGGTTGGCAGCGGGCGCTGATCGAAGATCCCCACCTTAGGGACGGCCTCAATATCTGTAGGGGGCGGATAACGCATCCGGCCGTTGCCCGCGATCTCGAACTACCGCTGACGACGCCCGAGCGAGCCCTAGCGGACTGAACGAGGCAGGAAATATTTCGAAGAGGTGGGATTTGTGAGAAGCGCCCGACCTGCGAAAAGCTCGATCTTTCGGCTATGGACCGTGGGGCAGGCAGTCCCCATCTCACACAGGAATAGCTCGAGAGGGGGAAATGCCACTCCTTCCGACGGCCGGCTCCGTGTTTGGTGATCAACGTTTCGATGCATCAGCGCGTCCCGAGGCAGCGTCGATCCGGCAAATTGACGATGCGGCAATCGCGGCGGTCACCAACCTCTATCGCGAGATCTTCCCGGCGGGCGGCGCCATCCTCGATTTGATGTCGGGGTGGGTGAGCCATCTGCCTCCCGAAATCCCCTATCGGCGGGTCGTCGGCGTCGGGATCAGCGCGTGCGAACTGGCGGAGAACCCGTTTCTCGACGAATGGCGCGTCCAGGATTTGAACTGCAATCCGCGCTTGCCGTTCGCGACCGCGGAGTTCGATGGAGCGGCGATCTGCATGTCAATTCAGCACTTGACGCGGCCCTGCGAGGTCGTTCGGGAAGCCGGCCGGGTGCTAAAGCCGGGAGCACCGCTGATAGTGACCTTCTCGAACTGCTGCCTGCCAACCCGAGCCATCGCCTGCTGGCATCTTCTCGACGACGCCGGGCATCTTTGTCTGATCGCTCATAATTTCGCAGAAGCGGGCAATTGGACTGACATCCGCTGCCTGGATCGGACCCCATCGGGCGGCGGAGACCCGCTCTATGCGGTGATCGGCCGCAGCCTCGGACCGGCACCTCCGGTAGGTGATGATTAGGAGTCGAAGGCCACCATTGAGGTGAACGGGACATCGATCCGGTCACGGCCGCGCAAGAAATTAAGCTCGATGATACAACCGGCGGCGACCACGTCGCCGCCGCGTTGGCGAACGAGATCGATGGCAGCCTGCATGGTTCCCCCGGTTGCCACCAAATCGTCAAGAACGACGACACGTTGACCAGGGGTGATCGCATCCTCCTGGATCTCGATGGTGTCGGTCCCGTATTCGAGATCATAAGTAAAACGCACGGTCCTACCGGGCAACTTTCCCATCTTGCGGACCATCGCAAAGCCGCGGCCGAGTTGATAGGCGAGCGGAGCGGCTACCAGAAATCCGCGAGATTCGATGCCGACCAGGAGATCGGGCTCGTGTGGCCGCAACGCCCCGGCGAGGCGCTCGACTGTGGCGCGCCAAGCGTGTGGATGGGAAAGAAGTGTGGAAATGTCATAGAATAGAATACCGGGCTTGGGAAAATCGGGTATCGATCGGATGTGCTGCTTCAGGTCCATCGCCGCTATTCCTCGATGTTCAATCTCGGGGGTCAATTCGCCCTCGTCGCGACATAACCGCTTTCTGCCAAGTTGGGAAGGGCCGCCCGGCAGATAGCGAATCAGGCTTTGGACAGCATGCCCCCGATCGCCGCAACCCTCGTCAAATCCGAAGAGCCCGGATCGCTCGTCTTGGCGGCAACCGGGGAATGGCTGGTGGAGACTGCCGCCGACCTCGATCGAAGGCTAAGAGGGATCGAGGCGCCAAAAGACAGGCGGGTGACGCTTGATCTGGCGGGGATCGATCGGCTCGATACTGCCGGCGCTTGGCTGCTTTTGCGAACCGAGCACGATCTGACGGCGCGCGGCAACACTGTCGAGATGCGCAATTTGCGAGCAAGCTTCGAGCCGCTGATTGATCAGGTGCGAACAGCTGGATTCGTGCCTCCGGCCCGGCATCCGCGACCGGCCCATCACACGATCGCAGGTTTCATCGCCCGGATCGGAGAGATTTCGCTCGGGTTGGTTACCCGCGCGTACAGCATCCTCGGCTTCTTCGGTCTCGTCAGCGCGACCGCGCTTCGGCTGGTGCGACATCCGCGTCGGTTGAGCATGACCGCGATGGTCGCCCAGATGGAGCAGACCGGGGTCAATGCCCTACCCATTGTCGGTCTGCTCACCTTCCTGATCGGCGTCGTCATCGCCTATCAGGGTGCCGACTATCTGCGCTTTTACGGGCTCGAGAGCTACACCGTCCAGTTGACTGGAGCCAGCATCCTGCGCGAGTTGGGGGTTCTACTGACCGCGATCATCCTCGCCGGCCGCTCGGGAAGCGCCTTTACCGCCCAGATCGGTACGATGCGGGTCAACGAAGAAATCGACGCGATGCGCACCATCGGCCTCGACCCGGTCGAGGTTTTGGTTCTCCCGCGCCTTTTCGGGCTGCTCCTGACCTTGCCGATGCTGACCCTCTGCGCGAATTTTATGGGGGTTTTTGGCGGCGGCCTGATGGCATGGGGTGAGCTCGGCATCGGTATTCCCGAATTCCTCACCCATCTTTCCACGATCGCCCCATGGTCTTTCTGGATCGGTATGATCAAGTCGCCGTTTTTCGCCGTCATCATCGCCCTGATCGGCTGTTATGAAGGCTTTCAAGTGGCGGGCAGCGCCGAGAGCGTCGGCCGTCTTACGACGCTGTCGGTGGTTGAAGCAATCTTTCTCGTGATCGTGACCGACGCAGGCTTCTCGATATTCTTTTCCTCCTTGCAGATTTGAGCAATGCCGAATCAGCCGGGCGAGCCGATTATCCGCGTGCGCGGCCTTGTCAACCGATTCGGCACCGAAACCGTCCACGACGGGCTCGATCTTGACGTGTTCCGCGGCGAAGTCCTCGGTGTCGTCGGCGCATCCGGGTCGGGTAAGTCGGTCTTGTTGCGCAGCATCATCGGGCTCAACCGCCCGGTCGCAGGCAGCGTCGATGTCTTTGGACGCAACACTCTAGCGATGAGCGATACCGATCAACGGGAGATCGAAAAACATTGGGGAGTACTATTTCAAGACGGTGCGTTGTTCAGTTCGCTGACAGTCGCGGAGAATATCGAGGTGCCGTTGAAGGAATATTACGACATGCCGCTGCGCCTGATGGATGAGATTGCGGCGTTCAAGATCGGCATCGTCGGACTTCCCGAGGGGACTGGAGAGAAGTACCCGTCGCAGTTGTCCGGGGGGATGCGCAAGCGCTCCGGTCTCGCGCGGGCCCTCGCTCTCGATCCGGATATTGTCTTTCTCGACGAGCCCACCGCCGGGCTCGATCCGATCGCGGCCGCAGACTTCGACATTTTGATCCGGGACCTGAAGGGCAGCCTCGACCTTACCGTGTTCATGGTTACCCATGATCTCGACACTTTGTTTTCGATCTGCGATCGCGTCGCCGTGTTGGTCGACAGGAAGATTCGCTCCGGCACCTTGGAGCAGATGCTGCAAGACGATCATCCCTGGATCCGCTCCTACTTCCACGGTCCCCGTGGACGAGCTGCGCTGCTCTCAGAGCCCGAACATTTGGCGAAAGACGGAATACAGGTTGCCGCTCCTGTCTAAGCTGGCCTGCATCGAGAGAGATTAGATGGAGACACGTGCACATTATGTGGCGGTCGGCACCTTTGTCCTGGCGGTCATATTTCTTGCTTTTGTCGCAGTGCTATGGTTGGGACGCGCCGAATTTGGCCAGCGGGCCAAGCAATACTACATCTTCTTCAGAGGATCGGTGGCAGGGCTCAACAAGGGCTCTCAAGTGCAGTACAACGGCATCCCGGTAGGTCGGGTCGCCGCTATCCGCGTCGACCCCGGTAATCTCGAACAGATAGAGGTAACGGTCGAGATCGACACCAGCATCGTCGAGATCAAATCCGACGCCCGTGCGTTCCTCGACGCCAACATCCTGAACGGGATCGCCACAATCCAGATTCGCGGAGGAACGCGAGAGGCCAGTGATCTCGTACCCGAGCCCGGCCACCGCTACCCGGTGATCCAGGCAGGGCGATCGGAACTGGAGGAAGTAAAGGCCAGTCTTCCCGAACTGGTGGCAGATCTCAGGGAGGCGGCGCACAGCTTGAACGCTCTGCTCGACGAGAATAACCGCCAAGCGGTTTCCGACACTCTACAGAATATTCGGACAATATCGGGGTCCTTCATCGAACCTAGTAAGGAACTGGGCGAGGTTGTCGACAACGCCAACAACGCCGTCATCGAGCTAAAATCGTTTTTCCGTGACGTCGATCAGAGCTACACGGAAAAAGGCGGGTTGAAGGATCAGCTGTCGCAAACGCTCGCCGACGCCGACCGGTTGGCCAAGAACCTCACCGAGACCAGTCGGCAAGTGCAACAGGTCCTTCAGGAAAACCGGCCGGGCATCCGAAATTTCACCCAGAGCACCCTAACGGAGCTGAGTGATCTCGTCACTGATCTGCAACGGTTCGTAGCGGGGGCGACCCGCTTTGTGTCCGAGTTGGAGCGGAACCCGACCGGGTTGCTGTTCGGCGAACGGCGCGAGGGGTATCGGCCACAATGACGGCGCCGGCGGCGCGGCTTTCGCGCCGATGGCTTTCGAGCACTATGGCCCTCGCCGTGACGGGTTGCGCAAGCTTGCTTGGCCTCGGTCCAGCGCCGCATCTCTATCGGGTTACCCCTAAGAGCACCTACCCGGCGAATTTGCCGCACCCGTCCGTGCAAATTCTCGTCGACGTGCCGCTCGCACCGGCGGGGCTCGATACCACGCGGATTGCGCTAAGCCACTCTGCCGTCTCTATCGACTATTTCGCCGATTCGGAGTGGACTGATCGCCTGCCGCAGCTGGTGCAGACGGCGTTGCTCGAATCGTTCGAGAACAGCAGGGCAATCACCGCGATTGACCGCGAATCGATCGGACTGCGTGCGGATTTCATCCTCAAAACCGAGATCCGGCACTTCGAAGCGCTATACGATTCGCCAAACGGACCGCCTGTCGTATGGGTGGCGATCATCACCAGGCTCGTTGCTCCGTCCGGCCGCGAGATCGTCGCGCAGAGCTCGTTCGAGCGGCGTGAGCAGGCTTCGGCAAACGAGATTCCGCGGATCGTCGTTGCCTTCGACGAGGCGCTGGGGGCGGTGATAAAGGATATCGTCGTCTGGACCGCCAGCAATCCCGCTTTGTCGGCGAAGCCTCGTTAGCTATTCTGGACACCTTTCGTTCACATGGGGCGGTGCTTGGCGCACGGGAACAGTCAAGAGAGCTTGCGTGTGAGTTGGGCCGAAATCGAACGGATGGCCTCGGCAGCCGCGGTCATCGACGATTGCCGGCGCGAACTCGCCGCGCGCAACCGCAACATCGTCAGCGAAGCATTGGCCGACAACCCGGCCGCTGAGTGGCAGCATTACCCCGATGGGGAGGTCTATGACCCGAAAAGCCACGCCCAATACTTTTATCATACGCATCCGGTGAGCGGAGGGCCTGTCCGGGAGCATGGGCATTTCCATACTTTTCTGCGCGCCGAGGGTATGCCGGTCGGGGCTGCGCCGCTCATCCTTCCCGAAATCGCGGTCGCCGATGTGCCGGCGCTGCCGCCCCAAGCCCCGCCGCTCAAGCGCGGTACTAGGGAGGAGGTGAGCCATCTCGTCGCGATTGCCGTCGACTGCCGGGGCGAGCCGATTAGGCTGTTCACGACGAATCGCTGGGTCACCGGGGAAACCTGGTATCGCGCCGACGATGTCATCCGCATGCTCGACCGATTCGCGATCACCGAGGTCGAGGCGTCGGAGACGCTCAATCGGTGGGTCGGCGGGATGCTTCGGCTCTTCCGTCCTCAGATTGCAGCGCTGCTGAGGATGCGCGACCAGACAGTCATGGCGTGGCGCCGCCGCCGCCGCACCCATGTCTTCGAGGATCCCGCGCTTGAAATCACCTCGAGCCTCGATATCGGCTTCGACGCCCAACTCGCTTTCCTCGACCGGGTCCGATCCGAAGCGGTCGCAAGAGCCCCGCATCGTGTGCCGCTCCTGCCGGCGATGGCGGAAGGCTGGGGCGAGGGTCAGGCAAGCTGAGGGGTACCCTCGCCAGACGCGTTATCGGGGGGGCGGCTGCGACACGGGTTGGCGCGGAGCGAGGTTGCCGCCACTCAGGCATTCTTTCAGCTTGGCATCCCGTTTCGCATTCGCCTCTGCACTGTAATCGGGATAGGCAGCCTGAGCTTGCTTTGCGCATTTATCCGCCGCCTTCCAATCGGCGACCGCCGCACGACCCTGTTGGCTCGCCTCGGCCGTCCCGATCAAGACCAGAAGCAGCATCGCGGCCAACGGGAGTCCGAACCGGTTCATTCAATACCTCCTCCTTGCGATCGGGACGCCGACAGTGTTGTCCCGATCGCGCGACTATAGACTCATAAGCCCCAGGCCGCTGTTGCGCTGGGTAAGAAACTGAGGCTCCATACACGAAAATCCGACCGGAGGAGCCACGATGCTGAAGATCTGGGGACGGACGACCTCATCCAACGTCCAGAAGGTGCTTTGGTGTTGCGCCGAACTCGGCATCGAGTACGAGCGTGTCGATCTCGGTGGACCGTTTGGCGGTAATCTCGATCCCGAATATCTCGCGATGAATCCGAACGGCCGGGTGCCGACAATTAAGGATAATGGTCTGATTCTCTGGGAATCGAACACGATCTGCCGATATCTTGCCGCGACACGACATGGCGAGCGGTTGTATCCGAGCGACCCCGCCGCCCGCGCGAATGTCGAACGCTGGATGGACTGGCAGCTCGCTACTTCCGGGCCGCCGATGGCAGCGCTGCTCGGAATGCTGATCCGGGCGAGACCAGAACAGCGTGATCCGGCGGCGATCGAGGCGGCGCGGCTGCGGGCGCTGGCTGCGTGGACGATCGTCGAGGACGAGCTTGAAGACCGTCCTTATCTGGTGGGACCCGAGCTGACGCTCGCCGAGATCGCATTGGGAACCATGGTGTACCGCTGGCATGCTTTTCCAATCGAGCGGCCACCATTGAGGAAGCTCAAAGCCTGGTACGAGCGCATGCGGGAGCGCCCCGGTTTCAAGACTCACATCGAAATCCCTATCACGTGATAGTGAAGTGGGCTCGCAGTTGTTGCGTTGCTGCGGACGGACGTTATTCTGAGCCAACCGCAACGGGATAAGCCAAATTTGGTAAAAAAGGGAGGCTGAATGACATCATCCACCAAACAATCGGTGCTTACGGTGGCACTGATATTCACCCTGGCCGGTTTGAGCGGGATCGCGCTGGCACAGGACAAGGAAGCGGTCCTCAAGAACCGCGAGGCGTTGATGAAAGGGCAAGGGAAGGATGTCGGGAGCGTCAAGGCCTATATCGACGGCAAGGGCGATTTGGCGCAAGCCGAGACAGGAGCGGCCAATCTTACCCAGTCGACGAAAAAGATTCCCGATGTCTTTCCGCCGGGATCGGGGGGGACGAACTCCGACGGAAAATATTCGACCAAGCCGGTTATTTGGAGCGACTGGAACAAGTTTCTAGACGCCCAGAAGACTGCTACCGCCAAGGCCGACGCGCTCCTCGTGGCCGTAAAGAGCGGGGACAAGGCTGCCATACAGACGGCATTTGGCGATCTGGGGAAAAACGGCTGCGGCGCTTGCCACGAGACGTTCCGCGAGAAATTGAAAGACTGACGGCGGCTCTCGCCGTCATACTCCTGGCCCTGGGCGGGCTCGCAGCGAAAGCCGCGGATGCAGGGTCGGCGGCGCGCGGCGCCTACCTGGCCACGGCGGCAGGTTGCGATCAATGCCACACCGACGCCAAGAACGGCGGTCGCCCTTACGCGGGCGGCCGTGCTCTCGAAACACCGTTCGGAACCATCTTCGCGCCCAACATCACACCCGACCGAGAGACCGGCATCGGCCGATGGAGTTTTGCCGATTTCACCCGAGCGTTGCGCTCGGGGATCGCACCCGATGATTCGCATTATCTGCCGGCTTTCCCGGTTGCCTTCTACAACCGCCTGAGTGACGGCGATCTGGCGGATTTGAAAGCCTTTTTGGACAGTGTACCCGCCGTCTCTCGGCTCAATACTGCAACCCCTTCCGGGATCTTTACAGCCGCGCGGGTGAGGGCTGCGATCATTTCTGTCGCCGAATGCTTCGGTGGGCCATGGCGGCCCGATCGAGCAAGGGGCTCGGCGTGGAACCGCGGCGCCTATCTGGTCGCTACGGTCGGGCGGTGCGGCGACTGTCATACGCCGCGCAACTGGCTCGGCGGTCGCGATCCTGAGCGTCAGCTGGCCGGCACGCCTGCCGGCCCCGGCGGCAAGGCGGTGCCGAACATCACCCCGGATCCGAACACCGGGATCGGGAACTGGAGCGAGCATGACATCATAACTCTTTTGAAGGACGGGCAGACACCCGATTTCGATTTTGTCGGCGGCGCCATGGGCGAGATCGTCAGGAACACGTCACGGCTTGACGATGCCGACCGGCAGGCGATTGCCGTCTATCTCGGATCAATCCCGGCGGTCCGTTCGGAGAAAAGGGTTGCCAAATAGAGTGCGTCGGCACTGGACGCACCAGCGCGTTTTCCTATGATGCAGCGTGCCCGAGACGGAGGAGCAGTTTGGCGCGAGGGCGACCGGATAAGAGCTTGGCTCGTTTCGAACGGATCGCCTTGGTATTGTCTGGCGGGGGCGCTCTCGGAGCGTACCAGGCGGGTGCCTATGCCGCGCTCGAAAAGTGCGGCGTGCGGCCGAACTGGATCGCCGGCACCGCGATTGGCGCAGTCAATGCGGCCATCATCGCCGGAAATCCGCCGCATGAGCGTGCCCAGCGGCTGCGGCAGTTTTGGCGAGAGGTGAGTGAGCGCCCGCGGCGCCGTCGTCCGCGAAGTGCAAACTGGTGGGCGCGACCGGCCCTTACGAGCTGGCTCAGGCGCCGCGGGGTGGGCTTTCCGTCCTTGTACGAAGAGCCTGTCATCTCCACCGCGGCATTACGCGCGATGATCGGCGAAGTCGTCGATTTCGACCGGATCAATTCGAGTGGCGTCCGGATCGTGCTTGGAGCCGTGAACCTGGCGACCGGAGCGGAAACATTCTTCGACAACGACCGCCACGTGCTCGGGGTCGATCACGTGCTGGCTGGCACGCCGTTCCCGGGCATGCCGGCCGTTAGCATTGGCCGTCAGCTCTTCGCCGGCAGTGCGATTTCGGTTTCGGCCCTCGACCATGCGCGCCCGGCCGACACGCTATGCTTCGCGATCGACGGGTACGATCCGGTTCCCGGGGGTCACGGTGGTTTTAGCCGCTCGGCACGAGACATCGCCGCAATGCGCCGCACTCATGATCTTCGCCGCATTATTGCGTTGCTCGGTGAACGTCTCCCGTCGGCATTGCGCGGCGACGTCGAGATTCGCCGGTGCCTTTCCGAGGCGAGCACGGCGACAATGACGATTCTGCATCTCGTGCATGAGGGCAGCGCTGCGGATCTCGCAGCCAAGATGCGGGATTTTTCTCCGGGTGCGGTAGCGCGCCGATGGAAAGCGGGCGAAAGCGACGTGGCGACGAGCCTCACGCATCCGCGCTGGCTCGCGCCGCCGTCTCGTCTCTCGGGCGTCGTCGTTCACGAGGTCCGCGGCGGGGTGGCAGCCCCACCGCATTGACCCATTCTGCCGCTTGTGTAACAGGCAAAGTTCTATCGGCGCCTGATAAAGCGGCAACTTCCATTTCTCACTAAGCGTACGCGGTTGACCACGAAGGTTCTAGTTAACCGTAAAGACACCTTGCGTAAATGGTTGGCATGACAAATATCCGCTTGAAATAAGGAGATTTTTAAGATGGGTTGGTTTCGCCTGATAATGGATCGAAGCGATCAACCGTTTCGATTTTTGGGACCTCCGCGATTACGCGGGCGATGGATATATACGAGGGTTCATGCTTTACGAGGCCTACCAGGTACACAACGACGTATTCGGTCCGATTCGGCTGATGGCCGGGACTTTGCGGTGTCTGCTCAACCAACCTTGGCCGTGGTTCGCGAATGCGCCGCTGATACGAAGCGCTTCGGCCGCGATGGAGCTGCTGGCCAACGCCGGCATGTCGCACGACCGGCCCGATTTCGGCATTCGCGCGGTGATGATCGAGGGCCGAGAGGTTGCCGTCACCGAAGAGATCGTCGCCTCCGATCCGTTTTGCAGGCTGCTTCATTTCCGCAAGGATAAGGCCTGCGAAGCCCCGGCGATCCTGGTCGTCGCGCCGCTCTCGGGCCACTTCCCGACCTTGCTCCGCGGCACCGTCCAAGCATTATTACCGGACCATGACGTCTTCGTCACAGACTGGGCGAACGCCCGAAACGTCCCGCTTCTCCACGGCCGCTTTGGCCTAGACGACTTCGTCGATCTCTTAATCCGTTTCATCCGTCTCCTCGGGCCAGGCGTTCATGTCATGGCGGTATGCCAGCCCTCGGTACCGGTGCTGGCGGCTGTGTCGTTGCTGGCGGCGGGTGGAGACCCCTGCCAACCGGCATCGATGATATTGATGGGTGGTCCGATCGACCCGCGGGCGAACCCGACCGAAGTCAACCGGTTCGCCGAAGCGCATTCGCTCGACTGGTTCGAACGAACTGTTATTACCACCGTTCCCGGGCGCTATCCCGGAGCCTTTCGGCGGGTTTATCCCGGTTTTCTGCAGCTCGTCGGGTTCCTCAGCATGAATCTCGATCGCCACGTGTCGGCGCACTGGGCGATGTTCCATAACCTGGTGCGCGGCGACGGTGACAGCGCCGCGGCCACCCGGGCGTTTTACAAGGAATACAGCGCGGTTATGGATCTGCCGGCCGATTTCTACCTGCACACCATCAAACGTGTGTTTCACGACCACGATTTGCCTCGGGGCAGCTTCCGGGTGCGGGGATATCGGGTCGAACCGGCAGCCATCGAACGCACCGCGCTGATGACGGTTGAGGGCGAGCGGGACGATGTTTGTGGGCCGGGCCAAACCGTCGCGGCGCATCAACTCTGCAGTCGGATCGCCGCGGCGAAAAAGACCCACCACCTTCAGCTCAAAGTCGGCCATTATGGAGTGTTTCATGGCCGTCGGTGGCAGAACGAGACCTACCCGAAGGTCCGGTCGTTCATCCGGGCGCAGTGCTAGCCGGCCGATCTTCGGCAGGCCGCCCGCGGAGCATGGGCACTTAAGGGAGGGAAGAGCATGGCTCTGCGTGGCAAGATCGTCATCACCTGCGCCGTCACCGGCTCGATCCATACGCCAACGATGAGCCCCTACCTGCCGCTGACGCCAGACGAGATTGCGCGCGACGCGATCGCCGCGGCGGAGGCGGGGGCGGCGATCCTGCATCTCCATGCCCGTGATCCGAGAGACGGACGGCCGACACCCGACCCTGATGTGTTCATGCAATTTCTGCCGCGGATCAAGCAGTCGACCGGCGCCGTCATAAACATCACGACGGGCGGCGGTCACGGCATGACGCTCGAGGAAAGGCTAGCTGCCCCGTTGCGCGCCGAGCCCGAGATGTGCTCGCTCAACATGGGATCGATGAATTTCGGGCTCTTTCCGATGCTCGGACGGTACAAAGACTGGAAATATACGTGGGAGCCGCAGCATCTTGCGATGACCCGCGATTTTATCTTCCGCAATACCTTTGCCGACATCGAGCGGATCCTGAAGGATCTGGGGGAGGGGTGCGGCACCCGCTTCGAGTTCGAATGCTACGATGTCGGCCACCTCTACAATCTCGCGCATTTTCTCGACCGAGGTATGGTCCAGCCGCCGCTTTTCGTTCAGACGATCTTTGGCATCCTCGGCGGTATCGGCGCGGATCCGGAGAACCTCGTGCACATGAAGCGGATTGCCGACAAGCTCTTTGGCAATTCATATGCGTGGTCGATACTCGCGGCCGGTCGACACCAACTGCCGCTGGTGTCTATGGGGGCGATCATGGGCGGCAACGTCCGGGTTGGGCTCGAGGATTCGCTGTGGCTCGGGAGAGGCAAGCTCGCCCAGAGTAATGCCGATCAAGTCAGTGCTATCCGGGCGATTGTCGAAAACCTGTCGCTCGAGATCGCGTCACCCGATGAGGCGCGGGCGATGCTCGCCCTCAAGGGCGGCGACGCGGTCGCGTTCTGAGCGAGGCCCGGCGCAATGATCGACAAACGGGTACGAAGCCTCGCCGAGGCGGTGGCCGGGATTCCCGATGGTGCCATTATCCTGTGCGCCGGGTTCGGGGGGGCGGGGCTGCCCGACGCCTTGTGTGAGGCGGTCATCGAGCAAGGGGCGCGCGATCTGACGGTCGTGGCCAACAATGCCGGGACCGGGCGCACCGGCCTTGCGGCGCTGCTCGCGGCGGGCCGCGTCAAACGGATCATCTGCTCGTTTCCGCGCAGTTCCGGTTCTGTCGTGTTCGAGGAGCTTTACGCCGCCCGCCGGATCGAGTTGGAGCTCGTGCCCCAGGGCATCATCAGCGAGCGGATGCGCTGCGCTGCCGCCGGTCTCGGCGGGTTTTACTCGCCGGTTTCGGTCGGAACTCGGCTCGCCAATGGCAAGGAGCACCGCGAGATCGACGGCCGCATGTATGTGCTGGAAAAACCCCTGAAGGGCGACGTCGCGCTGCTCCGAGCTGACCGCGGCGATCGCTGGGGTAACCTGACCTACCGGAAATCGGCGCGAAACTTCAACCCGACGATGGCGATGGCGGCGAACCTATCCATCGCGCAAGTACGCCATGTTGTCGAGCTTGGCGAAATCGATCCCGAGATGGTTATCACCCCCGGCATCTTCGTCGATCGCCTCGTCGAAGTTCCCGGGTGAGAGGAGGAACCAGATGCCGCTGAAACGTCGCCAAATTGCTTGGCGCGCCGCGCAGGATCTGCCCGACGGCGCGTGTGTGAACCTCGGGATCGGGCTCCCAACTCTCGTCTCGGACTTCCTGCCGGCCGATCGGGAGATCGTCCTGCACAGCGAGAATGGCGTCCTGGGAGTGGGGCCGGCGCCGGGCGATAACGAGGTGGATTGGGATCTGATCAATGCCGGCAAGCAGCCGATTACATTGGTGACCGGCGGCAGCTACGTGCACCACACCGACTCGTTTCTGATGATCCGTGGCGGCCATCTCGATCTCGCCTTGCTCGGCGCCTTCGAGGTCTCGGAAAAAGGCGACTTGGCGAATTGGACGACGGACGATCCGGGCTTTCCGCCCGGCGTTGGCGGCGCGATGGATCTAGCGGTCGGGGCCAAGGAAATCCGTGTCCTCGTCGAACACACCACCAAGGCCGGGGCGCCGCGCATCCGCCGGCATTGCGGGTATCCGCTGACCGCGGCCTCCGTCGTGCGCCGAATCTATACCGACCTCGCCGTCATCGATGTCACCGCTGAGGGGCTTGTCGTGCGCGAACTGGTCGACGACCTGGATTTCCCCGCTTTGCAGGCCAAGACCGAAGCCACCCTGCGTCCGGCGCATGACCTAAAGGCGCTCCGCGCGCCGGTGGTGTGAACAGCGTGACTTAGCTCCGCTCGTCTCTGATCTTCTGGTAGCGACCGACATCGACAATCTCGGCGATCGTGCCGTCAGGTGAGCGGAACTTGACAGCGTCCGAATCCGGCTTTGAGAGGAGGACGCCGCCGTTAGCCTCGATCGTCTCGATAAAACCTTGCCGGTCGTCACTTCGATGCCGAAGTGATGGGTGGCGAGCCCTTCGCCTACCAGTTTTGCTTCCTCGTCGTCTTCGCTGTCATAGCTCATTTGCGCGAGGTCGACGTAGCCATCCGTTAAGTGCCGCGAAACATGCCCGCGCGAGCGCTCCGCTCGAACCCTGACGGAACCCGAACACGTTCTCATAGAACCTTGTCGCAGCCTCCCGGTCGCTCACTTTGAGAGCCAAGTGGCTGGTTCGGGCAATCGGCACCTCTCCTCTCCAAGTTTAAGGGTTTTCTCGGTCATTACACCTCCGCGAAATCCGCGACGCGTTAGCTTTAACTTAACCGGCTCACGTTTAAATCGACGAGGTCATACATCACCAACCCCGATCTACTCTCATGTGGAACCTCACATCTTACGATATTAATCGGATCAAAGGACAGCTTCAGGCCCGTAAGGCGAGGATCGATGCGAAATATGCCGAGGAAACAAAGGCACTTGACGCAGACTTTGCCGACCTGGAAACGCTCGAGCGGGTAGCGGCGGTCCTTGCGCTCAAGTATAAGGCGGACGAACCTGCCGACGCTCCCGAAGAGAGCTCGGAAACCACCGCCGAAGAGAGCTCCCAGATCGAAGCTGAAGCGGTGCCGGAAGCGGAGCTTGCAGCAACCTCTGGCGAGGCAAACGGGCCAGACGCAAAATTTGGCTCGCGATGGCGCCTCGCTCTGCGTGACCGCCCCGTCGTGTCCGAGGCCGAGTGACGGATCGGCGGCGAAAACTCATTGCCATACGCTGTCAACGCCGGACAAACGCCGCCGGGAGTGCGATGCCGGCGGGTCCCTAACCCGAGACCCAGTGAGGAAATAAGTGAACGACGGAGCGTTAGATGCGGGGCACGCCCCGAAAGACGTCGATGTGTTGGAATCGAAAGAGGTGTGGAGTGAATACCGGCTGGCGGACGGCACGGTATTGCGCATCAAACCGGTGATGATCACGGTTTCCCGGATGGACGGAGAACATACACTCGAAGGTGATCCGGTATATAACATGAAATCGACTCTGGTCACCGACGTCAGAGCGCCCCAAGAGCTGAAGAAATCGGCGTAGTCTGTGCCGATGGCCAGACATTTTAAATCGAATTCCTGGGAACCTCGGGTATCCGGCTCGTCCGGGTCGGTTCATCTCGGTCGTACAGACGAAGTGTTACCCCGAACCTCGTTGATGCCGATCCCGGTACTTGTAGTAGGGTTCAAGAGTACCGGGCTTGCTCTTACCGGCAGTAGAAAACCGAGCCGATCGCCGCAGGTAGTGGAGCAACCAAGTCCACCGCCCGCTGAAGAGCGCACATCGAGCGGGGAGCTGGGCGAAAGGTCCGAACCTCCTGCGACGGCGCCCGACAATAGCAGTGAGCCGCCTCCGAGCAAGGATCGCGGGGCATCAACCTCTGGGCAGGGTGACGGCATCGACTTGATAATCGACAAGCTGCCTCGTCATGCGCTCGTCAAGCCAATTCCGGTTACCATATCGCCGTTAGGAGACCGGGTCTTCATCGCTTCCACACCCGATCTCGACATTACCGTGACCGGTAATTCCCTAAGCGACGCGCTTCTGCTCCTCAAGCAGCAACTCGAGTCGACATACGAGAGCCTCCGCGGCAAGGCGTCGGGCAGGGAAGAAGAGCGGCAATTCAAACGGTTGCGGGAGTACATCCGCGATCATTAAGCAGAATCGCTCTTCGCAAGGTGATCGACGACACCGGCATTTCGTGGTCAAATCGGTCTCTCAGGTATCGATACGCTTCGGTTTGCAAGCACCCCAACCGCCAGGCACCGTTAGCAGCAACGAAGGTCAGGTGACGACGCTCATAAAGCGCTCATTCAGTTCCCGCTGATAAGTAGTGTTTAATTACGTTGAAATGCGATTTTGTATGATACCTTGGGTTCGCATACCAGCTGAGGTGTCGCGTGACCCGGGTTGCGGTGGCGTTGTCGTGCTCTGCCGAGCAGCGAACGGAACTGA
>Ga0306921_10001817_pt1 | contig 21029 bp, 19 predicted proteins | sample sta12Cox44000080_FD_203760 | JGI IMG/M metagenome (GOLD analysis project Ga0306921, IMG submission 203760) | Lab enrichment of tropical soil microbial communities from Luquillo Experimental Forest, Puerto Rico - statoxic.12C.oxic.44.000.080 (v2)... | ecosystem: Environmental > Terrestrial >...
ATCATCAGCGGCGTCTTGCGGCCGACCCGGTCGGAGAGCCAGCCCGCCGCGGTCGCGCCCAACAGGCGCATCCACAAGGTCAGGGTGAAGACGAACGCCACACCGGTCAGCGAGACGTTGAACTCTTTGGCGATCGGCACCATCAGGAACGGGAAGATCGTGAAGTCGAAGGCGTCGAGGGTCCAGCCCAGCCACGCCGCCACCCAGGCCGTCCACTGGTCCTTGGTCGGCTCCCTCCACCATGGGATGGGCTTTATGATCTCGACCGCCGCCATGGCCCCTCCCGATCGACTCGGCTCCCGTAGCAGAGCCTTGCAGAGAGTGTATGGCAGCGATGCGCGAATGTCTTGAGCTTTTTTAACCTTTGTCCGCGCTTCGATCCCGACCGAGCCGGTCGCGACAGATGCTGACGACCGCTGCTTTAGAACGCGCTGATCCGGTCACGGGCTTCGGCCGGGGCTAAACGGAGCGGCACTCGGATGCAAAAGAGCGCAGCGGCGTAATCGAGAAGCGAGATCGGGGCGCCGTCACCGCATGGCAGCGCACCTTGTGGGCGATGGTCGGCATCCAGTTCGTCAATACGATGGCCTTCTCCGTGCTAACCCCGATCATGCCGCTGTTTTTGCCGGTGCTCGGCGTCAAGACCGCTCGCGCTATTGATTTGTGGTCCGGCATCCTCAACGGCGACACTCCGTTTGTTGCGGCCTTCGCCTCTCCGCTGTGGGGACGGGTCGCCGACCGCCGCGTCCACAAAATGATGCTGATGCGTTCGACGCTGGCCATTGACGCATTCACCGCGCTGATGGGTATCGCGGCGAATATTTGGCAGTTTTTTGGCTTTCGTGCCTTGATGAGGGCGTTTGCGGGTTTCTCCAGCGCAGCGATCGCACTGGTAGCGAGTCAAGTCCCCGAAGGGCGGTTGGGCTTCGCGCTCGGCTGGCTCAGTACCGGCCAGCTCGTCGGCTCGCTGGTGGGCCCGCTGATCGGTGGGGCACTGGCCGATTTGACCGGCAGTTACAGGGTCCCATTCTACTGCACTTCTGCGACCATTCTAATGTCGACTGGGCTCGTCTGGCTCAACGTGCGCGAGCGCTTCGTGGCACCGTCGCAGACCCGCGGCGGGCGATCAATCCTCGGCGGTCTGATCGCGGTGGCCCGCTCGCCGGGGCTCCTCGCTCTGTTCTTTGTGCTGCTGATGGCGCAGTTCGGCGTGCGGACCGTGCAACCGGTCGTGACTTTGTTCGTCCAGGAGCTGGTCGGCGCGCGGCCCGATCTCGCTACTTTGAGCGGCATCGCCTTCTCAGTAACCGGGCTTTCCAATGTCATCGCGGCATCCTTTCTCGGCAACCGGAGCGACGTGATAGGCTATCGCCGGGTCTTGCTGATCTGTCTATTGGGCGCGACTCTGACCACCCTGCCGCAGGCTTTCACCGACAGTTACTGGACCTTCACGGCGCAACGGTTTGCCGTGGGGTTGTTCATCGGGGGCATCCTGCCGACCGCGAACGCGCTGGTCGGGCGACTCGTGCCACCGGCGCAGCGCGGCACGGTCTACGGAATTACTGCCTCGGCGATGTTCCTCGGCAATTCGCTGGGGCCGCTCTCCGGCGGCGCGGTCGCCGCAGCTTTCGGGCTGCGCTGGGTGTTCCTGATGACAGGTGCGGTGCTGATGGCAAACCTGGTGTGGGTCTATTACCGTGTTCCGGAATACACCGATCGCGATTGCTGAACGCGCCTAACCACCGCGCTATTCCGCAGCCCGCACCGCCGTCACCGACGCAACGTGGAGGGTTAGCGCCGAGAGGAGAGCGTCGCCCTCGGCAGTAGTTGTGTCAAAGCGGCAGACAAAACGCGCCATACTCTGGCTGCGTCGATAGAACTGAAAGCCGTCGGCTTCAAGCCGGTCCATTGTCACGCTCGGCAGTTCGAGAAAGATCTCATTGGCCTCGACCGGCGCCAATAAGCGAGCGGCGGGGGTATCGCTCAGCCCCGCTGCAATGCGCGCTGCGATCGCATTCGAGGCACGGGCCATGTCAAGCCACCGCCCATTCTCGACATAGGCAATCAGCTGAGCTGAGGCAAAGCGCATCTTGGACCAGACTTGGCCAGCGCGGCGTAGCTGGACGGCGAGCCCGTCGGCAAGATCCGGCGCGAAGACAACGATCGCGTCGCACAGCGCGCCGCCATTCTTGGTCGCACCAAACGACATGATATCGATACCCGAGCGCCAAGTCGCCTCGGCCGGGCTGCAGCCGAGCCGCGCTAGCGCATTGGCAAAGCGCGCACCGTCCATATGCAGCTTGAGCCCCCGCCCTTTGGCCACCTCGGCGACAGCGCGGATCTGCTCGACCGTGTAGACCGCACCGAGGTCGGTCGCCTGGGTCAGACTGACCGCACTCGGCTGGCCGCGGTGGATCTGCCCCGGCGCAATCCCCGCAAGAGCTTCGGCAAGGCGGTCGGCATTGATCTTGCCATGGTCCCCGCCGATGGTGGCGAGCTTCAAGCCCCCGCCGAAGAACCCCGTGGCATTGGCCTCAGCGGTATTTATGTGTGCGACCTCACTGCAATAAACGATCCCCCACGAAGGGCCGAGCGAGGCCAATGCCAAGGCGTTCGCCGCTGTTCCGGTAGCGACTGGAAAGACGCGCACCGTGGTCTCGAACAACTCGGAAAAGCGCCGCTGCAATGCCGCCGTCCAATCGTCTCCGCCATAGCCCAAGGCAGTTTCACGGTTCGCCTGGATCAGGGCCTCGAGGATCTCCGGTGTGGCTCGGCCAGTGTTGTCGCTGCGGAAGTCGATCATTTCAGCCCCACTGCCGTGCACTCAACGCCGGAAACCTTTTACGACCCCACCATGCGGCGGCGGAGGGGCGGCGTGGGCCACGCGCAGCAGGACCGTGTGGCGCGGCCGAGCGGACTGGGCGTAGGCTGGCACTCGCAGATGAGCGCCGCGAAGACGCGTGACCGGCTCGTGGGCGTGCCGATGCCCGAAGGACGCCTGAAGAGCTCTGGCGCGACTCGTGTTGCGGGCCACCAATGCAGCGATGTGGTTCACCCAGGCGCTATGGCTGGGTCGCGCAGTCTCGGCTGCGGCTACTGCGACCCGGTGTGCCGCCGGACCGATCTGCGGCGATCCCATCAATACTGGAGCGTTCTCCAATCGCGCCTCGGGCAGGCTGAGCAATGCCGGAGCCACCGCTCCACCGCTGACGAAAATCGGCCGTGGCACCACGCCGGCAAATCGCCGGTTAGCGAAATGCTCATCAAACACCTCGAGCGGCGGGTCTCCGTTCGCGTCCAGCTGGATTTCCCCGACATCGGCGATGTTGCTCCGGTTCAGCTTGCGCACGTAATCGAGATCGCGGGTATAGCTCGGCCAATAGACCTCTCCCGGGGCGAGCGGGAACCAGCCAATGGCCGGCCCGGTGCTGTCGGCGACGCTTAAACCCACCCCGGCGGTGCCGAGAAAGGCGACCACCGCCGGGACATAGACGGGATCAGACGCGAAGTTCCCCGGAACCCATGCCCAATGCTCGCCGACGAAGGCCCAGCGCCCATAATGGGACGGGGCGAACCCCCAGGGGTGATTGTCGATCCAGGTCCAGCCCCAAGGCGCGATCCAGCGCCAATGACCGTCGCGATAGGGCGCCCAATCGGCGCGCAACCCGGTCGGAACCCAGACGGCTCCAAATTCGCTGGTGCTTTCCCAATTTCCCGCGGTATCGAGCGCGGCAATGCCGGTCATGTGTGAAGAAACGGAATAGGGTACCGCCTGACCCGCGTCGTCGAAATCGGGTGGCACGCCTTCTGTCGAGACCGCAACAGCGCCGGTGCCGGCGTCGATGTCGTAACGGCCGGGTTCCGGCAGCCGGACGCATTCGCGTGAGACGTCGACCTCGATGCTGTCGCCATCGCCGAATCGACGGAAGTCAAAGCCGATCCGCCCCCTGACCGCGGCGATCTGGATGGCCCGATCTTCCAACTTCACAAATTCGACCTCGCTTTCGGGGGCGAGTTCGATCGTCTGGGGGCCGATCTCGATCTCGGCGCGGCCCTGTGCGCCGGTGCGCACCGACGCGCCGGCCGCAAGCGGAAAGTTTAACTCGGCATCGAGCCACTCCGTCGAGGCGCGAAAGCTGACGTTTCCGGAAACAAGGCTCAGTCGTCCTACTCTGGTGGGTGGCGCCTCGGACGCGGACACAGGGGCGGCCGTGTCGACCGTCTGAATTGGCGCGACGCGCGTCGTCTCCTCTTGCGCCAGTGCCGGCAGGGCAACGGCCATAGCCAGAACGGCGATTAAGACAAAGCGCACGGCGTCACCCCCCGGTGCAAAATCCGGAGCATCTTTAACAAGATCGAGCTCGGCTTCAATCGAGAAAGCGAGGCAGCACTGCTCCTGTGCGCTCTTGATGAAGTTCTTGCCCGAGCGGCTCGCGTTTGGATTTAAAGATCGGATTTGGCGGGCGTGGTCGATACAACAGCGCCGCGGGAAGGTATCATACGGTGACCAAGAGACCGCCGAACAATGTCGCGATTATCGTGCTCGGCACAGCTGGCGCATCGCTCGGCCGCCGGCTGCAGGCGGCATTGCCGGGCTCCCGGCTGCACGGACCGGCCGCTTACCCGGCCGGTTGGGACGAGAGCTTCGAACGCGCATCGCCGCACATCGCTGAGCTGTTCGAAGCCGGCCGGCCGATCCTCGGGCTCTGCGCAAGCGGTATCCTGATCCGCTCGGTGGCACCGCTGCTCGCCGCCAAACGGGTCGAGCCACCGGTGGTCGCAGTGGCCGAAGACGGATCGGTAGCAGTGCCGCTCGTCGGCGGGCACCATGGCGCAAACGCCCTCGCCCGCGCCGCGGCCGCAGTTACCGACGGGATCGCGGCCATCACCACCGCAGGCGACCAGCGGCTCGGCCTGGCGCTCGACGAGCCACCGCCAGGCTGGCGGATCGCCGACCCCGAAAAGGTCCGGCCGATAACGGCGGCGTTGTTGCGGGGCGACCCCGTCGCCCTCGTGGCAGAGGCGGGCGGTGCGGATTGGGTGCGGGCGGGGACCATCGGCTGGGCAGAACAAGCCGAACGGCGTGTGTTGGTGACCGACCGCCACGTCGATCCCGCGAGCGATGACCTGGTCTTCCACCCACCGGTCCTGGCCTTGGGTATCGGCTGCGAGCGCGGCTGCTCGTCAGCGGAGATTGCCGATCTTACACATTCGGCAATGGCGGACGCGGGGCTTGCCGCAGCAGCGGTCGCCGCGGTGGTGTCCGTCGAGCTGAAGCTCGCCGAACCAGGAGTTCATGCGCTCGCCGCGTCGCTCGGCGTGCCGGCGCGGTTCTTTCCGCCCTCACGTCTGCTTGCCGAGACGGAGCGCCTCTCCGAGCGGTCGCCCGCGGCGTTTCGGGCGACCGGCTGCTGGGGAGTGGCAGAAGGGGCCGCACTTGCCGCCGCCGGACCGGGCGGGGTGCTCGTCGTGCCCAAGCGCAAATCGCGGCGGGCGACCTGCGCAGTGGCGCGCGCGCCGGCACCGATCGATGCCGATGCGATCGGGCGTCAAAGGGGGATGCTCGCCGTGATCGGCATCGGCCCAGGTGACCCCGGCTGGCGCACTCCCGAGGTAAGCGCGGCATTGGCGCATGCGACCGACATTGTCGGCTACAGCCTCTACCTCGACCTGCTCGGCCGGGCGATCGCCGGCAAGAAGTGCCACACGAGCAGTATTGGCGAAGAGGAAGCGCGGGTGCGCCTGGCGCTCGATCTCGGCGCCGAGGGGCGGTCGGTGGCGCTCGTCTCCTCGGGCGACCCGGGGATCTACGGCTTGGCTGCGCTCGTCTTCGAGCTGCTCGATCTCGTCGCGAAGCCGGAATGGGGAACGGTCGAAATCCGAGTTTGTCCCGGCGTCTCGGCCTTGCAGGCCGCCGCGGCACGGGCGGGCGCTCCGCTCGGCCACGATTTCTGCGCGATCTCGCTCTCCGACCTGATGACGCCATGGGATGTGATCCGCACCCGGCTGGAATCGGCCGCCGCAGCCAATTTCGTCGTGGCCCTCTACAATCCGCGGTCGGCGCGTCGGCCGGCCCGGCTCGCCGAGGCGGCGGAGATCCTGTTGCGCCACCGTTCGCCGCAGACCCCGGTCTTCCTCGGCCGCAATCTCGGGCGCCCTGGGGAACAAGGGCGTAACCTTGCTCTATCAGAACTGGCGGATGCCGAGGTCGACATGCTGACCCTCGTCCTCGTTGGCAGCAGCACCACCCGCCGGCTCGACACCGACCCGCCTCGGCTCTACACGCCACGCGGCTATCTCGAAGATCGTGAATGACGGTGCATTTCATCGGCGCCGGGCCCGGCGCACCCGACCTGATCACGGTGCGCGGACTGCGGTTGATCGAGCGCTGCCCGGTTTGTCTCTATGCCGGCTCGCTGGTGCCGCGCGCGATCCTCGCCGCCGCGCCGCCCGGCACGCGACTGGTCGACACCGCGCCGTTGACCTTGGACGAGATCGTCGCCTACATGCGCCAAGCGCACGAGGCCGGGCTCGACATCGCGCGCCTGCATTCCGGCGACCCGTCGCTCTACGGCGCAATCGCCGAGCAGATGCGGCGCCTCACGGCGCTCGGGATCCCGTTCGAGGTGACCCCGGGAGTACCCTCCTTTGCCGCTGCCGCGGCGGCGATTGGCTGTGAGCTAACCCTGCCGGAAGTCGTCCAGACGGTGATCCTGACGCGCACCGCGACGCGTTCCTCGCCGATGCCCGAAGGAGAAGCGCTCGAGCGGCTGGCGGCTAGCCGAGCGACCCTGGCGATCCATCTTTCGGCGGCCAATCTCGCGCGCGTCGTCCGCGTGCTCATTCCGTCCTATGGCGCCGATTGCCCCGCGGTCGTCGCCTATCGGGTCAGCTGGCCCGACGAGCTGCTGATCCGCGGCACTCTCGGCGACATCCGCGCCAAGGTGAAGGAGGCGCGTATCACCCGCACCGCGCTGGTGCTGGTCGGCCGCGCTCTCGCGAGTGAGAGCACGGCCGAGAGCCGGCTTTATGCCGCCGACCACCATCACTCGATGCGCCCGCGTCGGCGGGCCTGATGGCCGGGACTGACGGGCTGTCCTTAGAGGTCGTAACCCTTCTGTTTTGCGGCCGCGCGGATGCGCTCGACTGCGCGCGCCCCCGCCTGCTGCCCCCAGCTTTGTCCCATGGTCACGATTTGTTGGGCGAGCTGCGGTAATTGGACCACAATCTTGCGTCCGACCGGGCTCTGGTAGAAAGCTACGAGTTGTTTGATTTCATCAGCCGAGAAATTATTATCGTAGATCGCGATAATAGGCTCCTCAAGCTCGGGAAGCAACCGTTTCATTTCCTCAGTGCATATCCGGGTGAATTCGTCCCAAATGGCGTCAGGGATCTCTGAGTTTATTTTTTTTTAGGTTGCCAATTATTCGGGGAGTCAAGAGATCAATTATCTGGGTCATATTCGCGAGCATGCCCATGTCTTTTAGCAGTGCTTCGATGTTGGCACGCTTTTCCGCATCCATTGCCGCGACGCCATGCGTCTGCAGCACGCCTGCCATCAACACGATGACGGCTACGATTCGGCCACAGTAACAAAAGATCCTCGCCATGACCCTACCCTGCTGGTCCGTTGCTCGAAACCGACGTCAGTTTGAGAAAAAGCGGCTGCGCCGCATCGGTAATTGTATGAGGCGTTAGGTTTAAAGAACCTGAATCGCAAGAAAACCGGCCGAAAACTTCTGCAGGCGAGGGCTAGCGGCCAGCAGGACCGCGACGATTGCGGACTCGGCCCGGTGCTTACGACTTTTTTGCGCTTTGCGCCCGCTTGATCGCCTGGACGACCGCCGGGCGGTGGCTCTCGGCCGCCCAGCCCGCGGCGTCGCGCCCGGTGTAGTCGGTCTTGGTGACGCTGGCGCCCTTGGCAAGAAGGGCTTGCACGATTTCGACGTTGCCGCGGCTCGCCGCAATCATCAGCGGCGTCATCCCGTTCTTGTTCTCGGCGTCGACGACGGCGCCGGCGTCAACCAGCAGGCTCGCGACCTCGGCCTGATTTGCGTCGGCAGCGAGGTGCAGCGGCGTGTTGCCAAGCTTTTCTTTGGGACCGAGCTTGCCGCCCCCTTTGATCAGGATCGCTACGATCTGAAGGTTGCCGTTGACCGCGGCATAATGCATCCCGGTTCGCTGAGTTTCGTCGGTCTGGTCCGGAGGGCTTCCGTTCGCGAGGAGCAACCTGACGAGACCGGCGTCGTTCTGCTTCGCTGCGCGCGCCACATTCTCGTAGTACTGGCTAAAAGGGTTGATCTGAAGCTGCGCGTGCGACGCACCACTGCCGACGATGACAGCGGCGAGCCCTGTTGCTCCGAGGAGGGTAGTGAGACGAGCGGTCATAACACCCTCTCTGTTCTTTGGAACGCGTGATCGACAGCGAGCCAATCGAGCGCCGCCTCGACGGTTTCGACCGCATCCCCCGGCTCGGGTGCGGGACGCCGCACCATGACCACCGGAATGCTGAGCTCGCGAGCCGCGGCAATCTTTGCCTCTGTAGCAGCACCGCCGCTCGCCTTACATACCAGCACATCGATTGCGTGACGTTCGAGCCGTTGGCGCTCCTCGGCCAAGGTAAAGGGCCCGCGCCCGGTGACGACCTCGTGACAGCGCAGCGGCAAGGGCTGACGCGGCGGATCGATGAGCCGAACTAGAAAGTTGACCCCGGTCGCCACTGCGAAGCACGCGACCTCCTCGGCGCCGACCGTCAGGAAGGCTCGCCGGCCGATCCTTCCGACGAGTTCGGCAGCGGCCTCCATATCGCCGACTTCGATCCAGCGATCGAGCGGGTGGCGACGCCAAGGCGGTCGCAGCAGCAGCAATCGCGGCACCTGGGCCTCCTCGCAGGCGAGCCGAGCCGCAGCCGTAATCCGCGCCGCGAACGGGTGGGTCGCGTCGATCAGCCGATCCACGCCGTGTTCGGTGAGATAGGCGGCGAGACCGGCCGCGCCGCCAAAGCCGCCGATGCGTACCCGGCCCGGCAGCGAACTCGGCCGCTCGGTTCGTCCGGCGAGCGAGGTTGTGACGTTGAGCGCGTCACCGAAGCGGGCAAGCACGGCACGGGCGAGCATGGCCGCTTCGCCGGTGCCGCCCAGGATCAGGAGCTCTTTCGCCGTCACCCGCCGACCCGCGCGAGAAAACTGCCCTGGCGATCGACGATCGCCACCTCGACCGCAGTCTTGCCCGACAATGTCGCAAGCGCCACCTCGCGCGCCCCCGCCGCGACGAGGCCCGCGAGAGCCTCACTTCGAGTGCCGGCGAGGGCGAGAATCTCGCCGGCGCCAGTGGCGGCGCGTGCCTTATCGACGGTCACATTATCGGCGCCGAGCGCAGCCAGCATCTCGCCGAGCGCCGCGGTATCTACTCGGCTGCGCGCCGAATGCAGATCGAGATGGCCGGCCGCGAGCTTGGCGAGCTTGGCAAAGCCGCCGGCAATCGTTAGGCGTGCGACCGGATGACCGCGCAGATATTTCAACGTGCCCCCAACAAAGTCGCCCATATCGATCAACGCGTGCTCGGGCAGATCATAGAGACGCTGCACGGCCCGCTCCGAAGTGGCGCCGGTCGAAGCCGCGAGATGCTCGAGACCAGCGGCGCGGGCGACATCGATTCCACGCTGGATTGAATGAATCCATGATGAGCATGAATAGGGTACGACAATCCCGGTCGTCCCCAGGATCGACAGGCCGCCTTTGATCCCGAGCCGCGCGTTCATGGTCTTCTCGGCGAGGCGCTCGCCGCCCGGGATCGAGATCGTGACGGTGACGTCGGGCAGCGGCGCGCCGCTCTCCTCGGCCACCTCCCGGAGCGCCTGCGAGATCATTGCTCGCGGCGCCGGGTTGATCGCCGGCTCACCGACGGCAAGCGCCAGGCCGGCCCGGGTCACCGTGCCGACTCCCTCGCCGGCGGCGAAGCCGATGCCCGAATGTGCCGCCGCCCATGCGATTTCGGTGATGACCAGCGCTCCATGGGTAACGTCAGGGTCGTCGCCGGCATCCTTGACGATGCCGGCGCGGGCGCGGCCTTCGCCCAACTCGGCAAGCGCCAGCGGGAATCTCGCGATCGCACCGCGCGGCAAGCGGATCGAAACCGGGTCGGGGAACCGACCGGACAGCAATGCGGTGAAGGCCGCACGCGCCGCGGCGGCGGCACAGGCGCCGGTCGTCCAGCCGCGCCGCAGCGGTCCGATCTGCTGCCGTGCCATAGGCCGATCTTAGCAAAACTAACCGGGATGACTACTTTGTGGCCTCTTGGCGGATGGCTCCTCGTGTTCCTTTGGTCGACGAGATGATCGACAGCGCGCTCCTCGGTCTCCCGGATTTCGAAACCGGCCACGTCTGGCTCGTCGGGGCCGGCCCGGGAGATCCCGGTCTGCTCTCCGTGCTGGCGCTGCATGCCCTGGCCGGCGCCGATGTCGTCGTCTACGACGCGCTGGTAGACGCGCGGATCCTGCGGCTTGCCGGGTCGGGCGCGCGGCTCGATTTCGCCGGCAAACGCGGCGGTCGGCCGTCGCCGAGCCAGCCCGACATCTCGGCGCGGTTGATCGGGCTGGCGCAGGAAGGCAAGCGGGTGCTGCGCCTCAAGGGCGGCGACCCCTGCGTCTTCGGCCGCGGCGGTGAGGAGGCATTGGCGCTCGCAGCCGCCGGCGTTCCGTTTCGCATCGTGCCGGGCATCACCGCAGGCATCGGCGGGCTCGCCTATGCCGGGATCCCGCTGACCCATCGCGACACCAATTCCGCCGTCACGTTCCTTACCGGCCACGACAGCGACGGAGCGGTGCCGGGCGGCCTCGATTGGCAGGCGATCGCCCGGGGCGCCCCGGTGCTGGTGCTGTATATGGCGGCGCGGCACTTGCCGAGCATCGCCGAGCGGCTGATGTCGGGAGGCCGCCGGCCCGACGAGCCCGTCGCCGTCATCAGCAAGGCGACAACCGCAGCGCAACGCGTCGTGGTGTCGACATTGAGCGAAGTCGTGGCGGCAGCCACCGGGATCGAGACTCCCTCGATCGTCGTCGTCGGCGAGGTCGTCCGCTTCCACAAGGCGCTCGATTGGGGTAGACGCCCGCGGCGCCCTCCAGGGTTGGTGCCTACGGCAGACTGAGCCGCCCAGCGAGCGGCCGATTCCGCCATTCAGTCCTCACGCAATGCGATATCGGGGGACCCGTGGCCCTGACCGTTAGGCTGCGAGGCCCTTGACGGAGCCGGTGCATTATATATATAATGCTCATCTAACGCATTATGCCGATACCCCTAGACCCCAAGACAAAGATGCTCCGGCAGCTGACCGCCGATCTCCATATGGAGATCGGCCAGGCCGAGCCGATTGCCGACGAGCAACTGGATCGGAACATCGAGCGGGCTCGAGCGCTGTTGCGGTGGCTCAGCGAAGAGCGTGAGCTACGAATAGCAAAGCAGGCACGGAAAACGCGGCTAGCCGGTGAAAGTGCGTTGGCGCCGAAGCCGGTCATAGAGCCGAGGGTCGAGACCCCAGCCCAGCTGCCGAAGCGTGATGCCCTCGTGTTGGCGCTCGAAAAGATTGGTGTGGCGTCGCCACCGGCACGAGTAGCGGCGATCGTTCGGGCGTTGTTCGGTTTGGTTATCTCGACATCACAGTTCGCGAGCTTCCGGAAGGGCGACGAACGATCGTATCGCCGAGCCGCTCGCAACCGGGTGTATCTCGTGCCGGCGCTCTCGGCGGCGGATCTCAGCGCGATGGCGGGGATGGTGGCTCTGTCGAGTTGGGCGATCGAGCGCCGCATAATCGGTGGGTACAGTCAGCGGGTGGATGCGCTACGCGGCATCCTCAAGGCGTATTCGATCTATCAAGATACGAAGGATTCAGATTCGGACGCGATTATCCGAATCATCGCGCGCGAATTGCCCTCGATCGGCCAACACGCCCCGAACATCGATGCAATGGGCAAGGCAGCTGCCGAGGATTTATCGGAATTCGCGATGCGCGACGAGGAGGAACGGCGCGCTGCCGCGACACGCATCTCTCATCTGGACCTGATGACACAGCGATTCGGCCGAGGTCCGTTGGTCCTCGTTGGAGCGACAGAGGTATGAAGACGTCGGCCGAAGTGTTGCGCGGAACGTTGAAGGAGCACACGGTCGATGCGCGCCGCATCATGCAGGCCGCCAAGAACCCGGCTTGCGCGGTTTCGCGAACGGCAATGCTGGCCGGCATCGATATGGAGGAGATGGCAAAGCGAGCGTTCGGCGAGGCACTGGAAAGCCATCTCTCGCCGTTCGCGATCCGACAAGGGAATGTGTTCGAGCATTGGATCACCGAGAACGGAGCCAGCCGGCTTCTCGACGCGCTCGTCAAGAACGGCATCCTCGGCCCGACGGAAACGCGAGTGCGGCATATTGGCGACAACAAGGACTTACGATCACGAAATGACGCAATTCGCGATGCAGCAATTCGGCATGCCATCGCGGAGACCGACCGCGAGCTGAAACGAAAGTTCCAAGGACGGCCTGACGCCTTCAATGTCTTGCTGCAGGCACACATCCCTATTCGGCTTGCCGATGATGGTATTGTTGCCGTTCTGCGCGCCGATGCGCTGATCGCTCGGGATGTGGCACGCGCGTACGGGATCGGCGAGATCAAATCATTTGCGGATCTCCACCACAACACCGACACCAACGATGTCCAGTCTGCCGCGGCACAAGCTGGCGTCTATGCCGTCGGCTTGGAAGAGCGCATGCGGCACCTCGCCCTACCGGCCGACGTACCGAAAAACGGGCGTACTGATCCTCAAGTCGGTTGGCAGCTTGAACGCCGCGCCGACGTTGCAGCCGATCGAACGGGACATCGATTTCGCCCGGCGGATGCTGGCGCTACGGCCACGCACTCTTGCCGAGGTGTCGGCGATTCTCGGCCCCGGCGAAGGGCTCGATAAGGCCGCGAACATTCTGAAGTTGCCGCGCAACTTCATGGGTTCGTGCCGATCATTCTGCCCGATGGCGAAGGTCTGCCAGAACCTTTCGGTGGCCGAGGGACATCCGGCATCGGTGAGCAACAATCTGGCCGACCTTATCGGACATATGAATACCGACCGGGCCCTCGAACTGTTGCGGGGGGCGCAAGCCGCGAACCGAGAGGAGGCCGACGTGCAACAACGGCTTCTCGCCGCGCACGTCGCGTTGCAGAAGGCAGGTTGACAATGACCGAGATGATCGCCGTCGCAATACTGATGGCCCGGGACGGCGGCACCGTGGTCAAGATCTCCCGAGAGCGCGGCTTTCCGGTGTCGAAAAAGCCTCTCGTTTTGATCCCGATCGCAATGGCGGGGGAATCGGTATCGCTATTCGGGCTTGGAGTCGGCGATGGCCGCGGGCCAGCAAAGGTGTTCGTGTGCGGCAACCCGATCAACCGCGATGAACAATATGGCATGCTTGCCGCGGCGTTTTCGGCGGCTGAGCCCATCATTCTCTCGTGGGAGGTACCGCTCGGGGAACTGCCGCAGATTATCGTCACCGGCGGCGACAGCGCACGCCTCGCGCTTGGGGTCATCGACCGCAGCGTCTATTCGCAACGGCCCAATCTCTTACGGGTTAGCCGGCGCCTCGCATGGTTCGACAAGCGGAGCGACTGCGCCGATAGTGCCTCGGTATTGGTGTTGCCAAAAGCCTTGGGTGCGTGCTTGGCGACAGGACAGGACGAATTCGGCGACCAGCACCTTGGGGCTTTTCTCGAATGGTGTGCGCCGGCGGATGGCCGCATATGGCAGCGCGTGGCGGCGGCCGAGCAGCTCTCGGCATCAGGCGCCACACCGCCGGAATTCGACCGCGAACACCTCGCGCCTGCGGTCGAGAAATACACCGAGGCCCTGTCAAATGGTGATGCGCCCGGCGCAGCCCGTGCCAAGAAGATCATCGCGCAATTGGTCCGCGATGAGATCGACCGCCGATACCGGTTGGCCTGCGAAGGGCTGAAGCAGCTAAGGCTATTTCCGGAGGGGGCGGTCGTGCAAGACATCGCGGCCCAGGACCGAGGGGCTTATCTCGAACATGTCGGCTATGTGGCCGATCCGGCGAACCATCTCCGGCGGAGTCTCACGCCCGAGATGCAGACCAGCGAGTTCATGTCGAGAGAATTTGCCGTCGAACGGATCGCTGGACTCAGCATCCGGTCGGTGAGCGGCGCTTACGCCAAGGCGCAGCTTGCCGGCGATTTGCTCGAGGGCGTGGTGGTCGCGACGAACCGGCAAAAAATCGGGAGAAAGACCATCGTCATTCAGTCGATCCGTTCGTCGCAACACCTCTCGCTGCGGTCGGGCGACAAGATGTGCTTGCTGCGCGATGAGCGGTTCACCTACCGGATCATTGATCTGGCGGAATGCAAGAACTCGGGCGACATGCTTGTGCGAGCCGAGGTGATCGCGGGCAAGACGCTGCCCGGACTGCCTGACATCGGGGATGCTGCCGTTTTAATGCCGCCGGTACGCGACCGCGCCACCCTCGGCCGTGCGCGTGGGATTGCCTGGGATCGTATGCGGGCCTGTCCGACGCCGGTGCCCGCGGCGGGCGCCATACAGATTGTGCATGACCTTCGAGCGCCGTTGCGGCACTCAGAGGCAAATCGTGATGGCCCTGTCTTCGCCGTGGGCCGGCATCACTAACCTGGCGATGGAAGCGGTGCGGTCTCATCCCGGCGATGTCGTCATCCTGGCGCCGCCGGGGGCCGGCAAGACCGCGTTGTTGATCGATCTGATCACGCTGATTGCGATAATCCTGGGGCGCACGGTGATCGTCGCGGCGGTCTCCAACGATCAATGCGATGATATCGTCAGGCGCGCGGCGCTCTTGTATCCCCGCCTGCGCATCGATCGTTTTGTCGCCAGCAACGAAACGCGGGCGCGCCTTGCCGGATTGCGGAACGTCCGCGTGGTCGACGCAACGAATGATCTAGCCGCGCCGGTCGTCGTGGCGACCGTGGCGAAGTTTTGCGAGATCAAGGACCTTGGCTACGTTGCCGACCGGTTAATTATCGATGAAGCCTATCAGGCAAGGCGCGCGGATTACGACCGTATCCGTGCCCTTGCAACTAAGGCCTGTCTGATCGGCGACCCCGGACAGATCCGTCCGATCTATAGGTCCGATATCCGCTTGTATGCGGCGGATCCCTGTGGGCCGCATGTAGCCGCGCCCCTGGTTTTGTTGAACAACGGCACAGCTTTGTCCTTGCAGATGCGGCATTCGCGTCGGCTGCCTCAAGATACGATCGATGTCGTGCAGCCGAGCTTTTACCCTTCGTTGCCCTTCGGCGCGGTGGCGGGGTCGGGGCAGCGTCTGATCACGGGCGGGCTGCCCGGCATGACGCCGCTCGACCGTCTTCTGGACCGCTCCCTCGCAAAGGGTTCGCTTAGCATGGTGGGATTGCCGCGGCGGATCGTGCCACAGTTTGACATCGAGCTCCTCGATGTGGTGACCGAGCTCGTGAACCGGCTCGTCCGCCGGCAGTTTCAGTTTGTCGATGATGAGGACTCGGGTGTCCTCGCCGAGGAAGATATTGGGGTGGTCGTGTTTCACCGGGATGAAGTTACGGCGATACGACGGGCCGTCGGTCCTGGCGTCTATGTCGAAACGGCGAACCGATTTCAGGGTCTCGAACGCCGGGTGATCGTGGCATTGCATCCGATCTCCGGCGCGGAGCGGGTAACCGAGTTCAACTGCGAGGCCGGGCGGGCCTGCGTCGCCCTGTCCCGGCATCGCATCGCGTGTGTCATCGTTGGCCGTGACGGTATATCGGAAGCGCTCGATCGGGCGGTGCTGGAAGACGAGCGACATCTTGGCCGCCCGGACGACCCGCTATTCGATGGGATGCGCGCCCATCGCACTTTGATGGAGCAGCTCGAGGCGCGGGCGTTGATCGAGCGACCCTGAAGTCAGACGTTGCCCAGTGGGTGGGAGTCGATCGGATGCGTCGCGATCTGGTGTCGCACCGAGCCGGTGACGAGCGCCTTGGTCGGGTCGCAGGCGTCAATGCACCCGCAGAGGCGGGTGAGCGAGGCGTTGGTCTCGGTCGTCAAATCTCTATTCATCGTCTCGTTATTGGTTAAGAAATTTAGTCTCGTACTTCCTCAGGATCCTCGTCAAAACGGCCCCATAGTCCGATCCTGTTTGTCCTTCATCGACCCATTCAAACAGAAACGGAGGCTCATTTCGCGCTCTGAACGGAAGAACGACAAACTCATCAAAATCGCGAGCTGCTATCGACCTCAATCGTCTCTCGGCCTCTGCTGCTTCTTGAATCGGATGCTTGTGATTTTGGCCGTTCGTGGGCCACAGCCTGTCGCCTTCAACTGACGTATATCTGTCAGCGTAATTGATCCCTACAATTCCCACGCATATTGGGTTTCCTCCAGCTTTATGAAAATGCTCTGCCTGCCTAGCAAGGTCGCCCATGACTCGATCGATTTGCTTTATCATGGCCTTTGCCAATATTTTAACTTCTGTACCAATTTCTACCGTCGCTATTTGACCTCGATGCACAACGAAGCCCGGGTCGGTCTTTGTTAGGGTGTGGGGAACAACTTCGCCAAAGGTCGCATCGCCGCGCCGTGATTTAATACCTCGAAGAGTATTTTGAAGATTTACGACGCGTTCCCCGGATTCAATTAATGCATTTAATCTTGCAGACCGGTGCAGCGCATAGAGATCCTCAGGAAGGCGCCAAGCCACTGAATCGCCCAGGCTCGAATCGCGATGACGATAAAGGATTCCATCAAATAAGCTCCGAAAGCGGTTCAGTAGCAGGTATGGCAACGGTCGTCTCTCCGGGCTCTTGCAGGTCTCGCCGATTTGTCGATTCGATCACGACCGCCGTATGATTCTCGATTAACCTACCTGCAGTTTCACGCGCCGCTCGACGTGTGGCAGCATTTAAGTACTCTTCTTCAATCTCAACTGAAATTGAGTTTCGACCTGTCCGTATCGCCGCCACGGCGGTTGATCCCGAGCCCGCGAAGGGATCGAGGATTGTGTCACCGGCAAAGCTGAACATCCGAATCAAGCGTTCTGCCAACTCCGATGGAAACGGCGCGGGGTGTCCAGCTCGCAGACTGGCGCCTCGGATATCGGACCAAACCGGGCGCATCCAGGAATCCATCTCGTCGCGCTGGAGCATGGAGAGCGCCTTCTGGATCATCGGAGTTGCTCGGTATCCCCCGGGCTTACGCAACATGAGGATGTGCTCATGGTCATTCTTTATGATTGAACCCGGCTGATATGGCTTGCCGTAGTATCCGCTCGATCCTCCTCCGGACTCGTTGGTGCGGTTTCCGATCTTGAACCATAGAATAGGCGTTAAGTTATCCAGCCCGTTGTTGCGGCTCCGCACTTGAATATCAGAAGGTAGAGGCAGCACCCGATGGCGGCCATCCGCTCGCCTGGGGATCAAGATGTCGCCAATGACGCAGCAAATGCGCCCGCCAGGAACTAGAACCCGCTCGCACTCCCTCCAAACGCGGTCCAATTCGTCGAGGAAAGTCTCGTAATCATCAACGCGACCGAGCTGGCTCCCACGGGCATCAGAGGCGTATGGCTTCAGGTTAAAGTAGGGAGGCGACGTCACGACCAGATGCACCGATTCGTTCGGAATCGTCTGCAGGTCACGAGCGTCGCCGAGAATCATCTCGTGCCGTGTTCGATCATAGGGAGCAGGCCATCGATGCCCGCGAAGGACCCTGTTCGCCTTTAGGAGCGCCTCAGGGGCTCCGGGCTCATTGTCCGTAGCCGGAATGTACGGGTTATCCCACCGGCGCTGAAACGGAACGGCTTCTTCGGACAGCCTGGCGACGTTAATTTTGGTCATTTAAGCTCCCCACGAGGGATAGTAGACAAATCCATCACGCTGACAAGATGCTGTGTTCACACCTCTAGCAATCATCCCGGCGAAGGCTCAGGACGCTTGAAAATGACATAAATCTGATACAGCTACAACGGGAAATATTCTCTATTTGTTCTCTAGAGACTCAACTTTTTGGCATAGCGCCGTCTTTCCGCAGGGCGTACTCCTGGCGCGGTCCTCGCCGCCGCGGGAGAGCGGCATCGGGAGTTTTCGGCGAGCGAGATCAGGTCGGATATGTCGGCTCGTTAATAAGGCGGGTCCGACCCGTAGCGGCCAAGCGCGGCTCGATTTCGCTGGCAAACGCGGCGGCCGGCCGTCGCCGAGCCAGCCCGACATCTCGGCGCGGTTGATCGGGCTGGCGCAGGAAGGCAAGCGGGTGCTGCGCCTCAAGGGCGGCGACCCCTGCGTCTTCGGCCGCGGCGGCGAGGAGGCATTGGCGCTCGCCGCATCCGGTGTTCCGTTTCGCATCGTGCCGGGCATCACCGCAGGCATCGCGGGCTCGCCTATGCCGGGATCCCGCTGACCCATCGCGACACCAATTCCGCCGTCACGTTCCTTACCGGCCACGACAGCGACGGAGCGGTGCCGGGCGGCCTCGATTGGCAGGCGATCGCCCGGGGCGCCCCGGTGCTGGTGCTGTATATGGCGGCGCGGCACTTGCCGAGCATCGCCGAGCGGCTGATGTCGGGAGGCCGCCGGCCCGACGAGCCCGTCGCCGTCATCAGCAAGGCGACAACCGCAGCGCAACGCGTCGTGGTGTCGACATTGAGCGAAGTCGTGGCGGCAGCCACCGGGATCGAGACTCCCTCGATCGTCGTCGTCGGCGAGGTCGTCCGCTTCCACGCGGCGCTCGATTGGCTCGGAGCGCTTGCCACCCGAAAAGTGGATCACTCGCCGGATTAAGCCGTCTGCCGCCGCGGCGGCGGGCAATCGGCCCCGAGCGACCTCCGTCGAATGGGGCTCAGCTCGCGTGGCGTCCTCTGCGGAAACCCGTCGGGTGCGTCGGCGCTCGGTCAAGGCGTCGCTCCGTCGTCCTAAATGGTTAAAAAAAGTTGCGTGGTGTGAACCAGCTCACACGCGCCTTTCGTTAGAACGCCCAAAATAACAGCGCAGGACTGGTTCAACCGCCGCCTTCGGACTCAGTTGACCGAGCCGTGGCCTGCCATCGCCAGCCGAGGGAGACATGACAATGACCTCCGATGCATTTCGGCCAGAATTCGACACCAAGGCGTATGACGGTACATTTGCCGCGAACAAGTTGAAATTTGGCCCAATTCTTACTTTTATCGGGTACGTTGGTGTCTTTGTTGGTTATGTAACAATATTTATAATATCTTTACTGACGGTCGCTTTTCTTGAAATCAGACAAGCTAATGTGAGCGACTTCAACGCATTGATTGCCATGCTCGAGCAAAGGGATGGATATGCAGACGATCACCTCGCTCGCGAGCTGGCCCTCCTCACCGCAGAGCGTGATGCCTACCGGTCTCGGATTGATTCTTTGGTCTGTTTCGATGTTGCCGGCGGCACCGTTGTCACGGAAAGCGGAAGTGTAGCCGAGCTGGCCAGTTCGGAACCAGGCAGCACAAACCGTAAATCCTGCGCCGAGATAAAGGCGACGCTTCAAAGACACGCGAACGAATTGGCATTGATCGAAGACGAGATACGGTTCAGATCGGCAAATCTCGCCTTTTATTATGATCAGTACAAGGATGGAATAACACGGAAAGCACCACAAATAATCCCCGTGTTGCGGATGCTAGATTCAAGTAACGGATGGGTGAGCCTATGGGCACGCTTCTTTGAGTTGACCGAAATGTTTCTGGTCGTCTGCATGGGGCTGCTCGGCGGTGTGATCAGCGTGATTCGAGCTTTCGTTGATCCGTCATTGAAAAAGCCGGTAATCGGTGAGTTTTTTTACAAGCCCGCGGCCGGTGCTGCGATCTCCCTCGGAGTTTATGTCCTGTTTCGCGCTGCCCAGCTCTTCCTAGGGGCTCAAAGTGGCGCCACAACCGTCTCAACCAGCATATTTCTCCTGGCTGGCTTGGGACTGGCATCAGGCTTCTGTGCCACTCAGGCGCTTGCCACGATCGAATCCGTCGCGACTAGACTGCTACGGAGTTCGGCTGAGGCGCCAGCGTCCCCGGCAGCGAAACTGCAAGCCGCAACACCGAACCGCGACGGAGGCTCCAATGCCGGGCACGCCGCGACTGCGGCAACCGCAGCCTAATCGGCGCCCAGAACATCCTTGGCCGACGCCTGTTCCACGGCTTCTCGTTCCCTGTTCGGCCGATTTGGTTCCCTGTTCGAATGCTTAGGGAATTGCCATCCGGCGCGAAGAACATTCAATGATTTAGCGGCGGTGATCGGGTGTTCAGACGCCATGGAACCGCGATTTGCCAGTTTCTTCCCGTGGATCAGGGAAAGGCGGGTCAGCCGGCTCGCAGGTATTGGACCGCCTCGTCGCGGCGGAAGAGGTAGAGCAGGACGCGCAACGCACGGCCACGCTCGCTCTCGAGGTGCGGGTCGCGCTCGAGTACGAGGCGGGCTTCGTCATGGGCGATGGCAATCAGCTCCTCATGAGCCGCGAGGTCGGCCAGCCGCAGGCTCGGCAACCCGCTCTGGCGTGTCCCCAGCACCTCGCCGGCACCGCGCAGGCGCAGATCCTCCTCGGCGATGCGAAACCCGTCCTCGGTCTCGCGCAGGATTTCGAGGCGGCGCTTAGCGACCGCGCCGAGCGGTGACTGGTAGAGTAACACGCAGGTTGAGGCCTTGTCCCCGCGGCCGATGCGGCCGCGCAACTGGTGCAGCTGGGCGAGACCGAACCGCTCGGCGTGCTCGATGACCATCACGGTCGCGTCGGGCACGTCGACGCCAACCTCGATCACCGTCGTCGCGACCAAAAGGTCGATCTCGCCCCCGGCAAAGGCGGCCATCGCGTCGTCCTTGTCGAGCGCCTTCATGCGACCGTGCACCAGGCCGACGCGGCCCGGCGCCAGCGGCGCCAACGCCCGGTGGCGCTCCTCGGCGGCCGCGAGGTCGGCGGTCTCCGATTCCTCGACCATCGGGCAGATCCAATAGACCTTGGCCTTTTGCATCAAGGCGCGGCCGACCGCCGCGACAAC
>Ga0306921_10001819_pt1 | contig 21010 bp, 19 predicted proteins | sample sta12Cox44000080_FD_203760 | JGI IMG/M metagenome (GOLD analysis project Ga0306921, IMG submission 203760) | Lab enrichment of tropical soil microbial communities from Luquillo Experimental Forest, Puerto Rico - statoxic.12C.oxic.44.000.080 (v2)... | ecosystem: Environmental > Terrestrial >...
CCACCACCGCTTCGAGGCTGGCCCGTGGCTCGGACTGATCAACAATCCACTCCTCGGTGCCGACGAGGCCCACGACGCCGGTCAGCTCGCTGAAGGTGGTCTGCAGGAAGCGGCGGCCGATGCCCGCACCGGCCACGAGACGTGCATCGATGCCGAGCGACTGGTCACGCTCCAGCGAGCCGAGCAGGCCCCAGAAGTTGCGGCTCTGCTGGAGAAACTGGACGTTGGTGGAGAGCAGCTCGCGATTGGTAGTGGTACCGGATGAGTCCTTGGTGGTGTTGGAGCTGAACGACAGCGAACTGTCGATCTTTGTCGAGCGGTAATTGGCATTGAAGTTGACATTGCTCACCTGGATCGCGCTCGACTTGGTATAGCTGAAACCGACCGACAGCCCTCCGTTGATGCGATCCCAGAAGCGCGGCGAGAAGCGCGAGATCCGCTCAACCGCCGCCATGGGAATGCGCACCGAACCACCCTGCTCGTTCTGCACCACCAGATCGGCACCGTCCTCGCTGGTAGCGATTACGCCGTGGTACTTGCTCCCGTCGTCGCGCTCGATGGCGAATTCGAACTTGCTCGCGATCGAGCGCACCGCCGGCCACTCGATGCTGAGCGTGCTCATGTTGTCGGTGCTCAGGGTGAGAATGCCGAACTCGAGCGAGTGGATGTCACCGCTTATCCGGTCGCCGTTGCGCAGGATGACCACATCGCTCTTGTCGCGCGCGTAGCCCCAGGCCAGGCCGCAGCTGAGCGTGCTCCAGAGCAGCAGCACAATCGTCAGAGCGGTGCATGAACGGCGAGTACGCATCAATCGTGAGGTTCCGCCGCCACGCCGGCGCCTACAGCGGCTTTACGTTGGCCTTCTCCCAGGAGCGTACCCTGGTGCGGGCGGCGTCGAAGATGCGCTCGTAGTTGCCCTTGCGGATCTTGAGGCTCGCTTCGGGAGTCAGCAGCGCCCACACCGGGTCCCACAGGTGATAGACGCGCAGCTGCGCGGCCTGGTCCGGCGGCGCAACGTTGTCGGTACCGAAGAGGAACCGGTCCGGATGATTGTTGAACAGGTCGGCGACGCGCTTTTCGACCTCCGGGTTCGCGATGGCGTACTTGGCCACCTCGTCCCAGGAAATGTCGTAGTACACGTGGCTGAGAGTCGGGTCATCCACCAGCTGCTCCACGATCTGCTGATACGCGGGACTGCGCTCCTCAGTGTTCTCGGTTGCCTGCCCCTGCACCGGATGGACCACCCGGCCGAGCCCGATGTGCGCCCAGATGATGGTTGTCTTGGGGTGGCGACGCAGAACGTCCTTCATCTGCTTGAGGTAGACAGGTTCGGTCCCCTGTTTGGCAAAGGGCATGTCGATGTCGTTGTGGATGATGACCGCGAGCCCCACCTCACCTGCGAAGTCGAGGATGCGATCGAGCGCCGGATTGCTCAGGCTCGCCGTCTCGCCCGCCACTTTCGCAGAAACAAACTCCTTGTGGATGGAGAATTCACCGATGCCGGTGAATACGCCGGGGAAGAGCTCGAGCACGCGCCGAATGTGATCCACCCCGTACATGTCGGCGGGATTGAAGCCGGTAATCATCGGGTCGAGCCGCGCCTGCTGCTCCTTCGGCAGCGCCTGGTAGACGCGCGCGATGTAGGCATCGGTGAAGGAGTAGTAATAGAGCGGCGCGTCTGACTGCAGGTAGTAGGTGGGAGCGAAATCGCCCGAGTTTGCGTACGACCATTGCTGCTGCAGCGGAATGCCGAAGAGCGTCGAGCGGCCGACCTTGTCGCCCATGATCTCGAGGTAGCGGTGGATGTCGGTGCCCTTCTGGATGTAGTTCGTCAGGTGGAAATGCGAATCGTTGAACAGGTAGTCGGGATCGGGGGCGCCTTTTTTGGCCGCCGACAGCGCGAGGCTCCCGCCGCCGACCACCGCGGCGATGAGCGCCCCCATCATCAGTGCGCGCCACAGGTCACGCAGTGCTGGCACGATGCTCGTCATGGTCTATCTCACAGGGCGAGCTCGAAGTCGGTGTTGAACACGACCCCCTTGCTGCCCACGTTGTAGGTGAGTGAGGTGTAGCCCACTGGCGAGTGGTTGAGGTACATGACCTGCGTGTTCCAGCGGAACACGCGGTTGTGCCACGGGTGCCAGTTCACCCCCGCGCGGATGTCCCAGGGTTTGCCGTAATTGCCGTCGATATAGGAGCCCGCCAGATAAGCCTGGAAGGTCTTCGGCACGATCATCATCGAGCCCTGGAGCTGGAAGCCGCGATCCCACTGGTTGGGAACGACACTGGTGTTGGGGCCCTCGAACCGATCGAGCTTGCGGATGTAGTACTCGCCCTCGAGCGCGAAGCCCTTGTACTTGATGCCCCCATCCAGCGAGCTCATCTGGTAGCGCACCTCCTCGACCGCTACGTCGGGCCCGAAGATAAAGGGAGTAAAGATCACGGTACCGTCTGAGAGCCGGATCTGCGTGTTCTCGAAGGCATCCGAGTTAGGTTGGCTCTGCTTGTCCTCCGTGCTGCGGGTGTAGTGCAGGGCCAGGCGCGTCGCCGCCTGCTGGTGGTCCTCGAAATCGCCGAAACCCTTGCCGAACTCGCCCGTGGTGGGCTCCCACACCAGTGCCGTGGCAATCGTATTGAAGTGATTGTCGAGCTGCGCGGAGCTCACCCCGAGCGTACTCAGGTTGTTGCCGATCATCGCCTGGTAGCGCAGATTGGAGGTGATGTCCCCCTTGACCCAGAAGCCGCTCGTGTAGGAGGGCCGGAAGAACTCATCGGCCATCAGACGATTGTCGACGCTCAGCCAGAAGGGGAAATTGCCCTCGGTGGTGCGCACGCCCGGGAGAGAGGTGATGCCGCCAGCGAGGACGAGGTGCTCGTTGAAGGCGTAGCTCAGATTGCCGGCGAGCACCACCTGCGCGCCTTGGCCCTGGGTGGCATTGGAGCTCCAAGCATAGAGGAAATAGCGGAACCTGGGGTCGAACAGCCAACCGAGAAACTTGATCTGCACCTTGAGGATCTGCGCCTCCTGGCGCTGCTGGACGTTCTTCGTGTTGCCGAACGCGTCCGTGTAGGTCGGATCGAGGCCCTTCTGGTTGAGGTAGCGGACGTAGGTGTAGATGGCGACATTCATGCTGCCTTTATCGGTGTTCGCCACCTGAAAGCCGAGGAAGTCAGTGTAATTGCCCCACTTCTCCGGCGGTTTGGCGCCAGCAGGCTGCGGGTTATCGAGCCCGGAGCCGCTCTCCTCGCTCGTCGCCTCGGCGATGGCCACCGCAGTCCCCGCCGCCGCCGCGCCTGGCGCCGCGGCACCTGGCGCGGCCTGCGGAGCGGTGGCGGTCGTGCCAGCTGCCGCGTTCGCCTGTTTTTTCAGCGCCTCGATCTCGGCGGCGTTCTCCTGCAGCTGCCGTTGGAGTGCCTGCTGATTCTGCTCCAGCCGCTGCAGCCGCTGTTGCATGTCCGAGGGCGCCGCCCCCGGTGCGGCCGTCTGCGCCGGTGGATCGGTCGCCGGTGCGTTCTGCGCGAGCGCCAACAGCGGCGCCGATCCCGACAGGAAGCAGGCGAGCGCACGCTGCACGCCGCGGCGCACGGTGCGCGGCGCACCCTGCCCTAAGATCGCTCGTCCCTGTATGCGCATTACGGGCATGAGGGTCCTCCGCGGTTCGGGTCCCGCAGTCTGACGGCTGTCGCCTGCGCGAGTTATTTCAACCCCACCGAGGCGGGCGTATAGATATTCAGGTCCAGCTTCGTAGCGACGTACTGGATCACCTCCTGCGCCTTGACGCTGTTGCCGGCCTCATCCAGCGGCGGGGAGAAGACCGCAATGGCGCCCTTGCCCGGCGCTACCGCAACGATGCCGCCGCCGACGCCGCTCTTGGCGGGCAGGCCCACGTGCCAGGACCAGCCGCCCGAGCCGTCGTAGAGACCGGCCATCATCATGGTACTCAGAATCTCCGGGATATTCTCAGCCTTGATCACCCGCTCGCCGGTCGCGGGGTTGACGCCGTCGTTGGCGAGCGTTGCGCCCATCTTGGCGAGCTGCAGTGCATTCACGCCCACCGAGCACTGCTTGGTGTAGACGTCCACCGACTCGAAGGGATCGGAGTAAATGCGGTCGTACTTCGCCAGCAGATACGACAGCGCCTTGTTGCCGGTGTTGGTAGCAGCCTCGGACTTGTAGACATCGTCCATGAGCGTGAGCTGCTCGCCGGCCGCCTTGCTGTAGAAGTTGAGTATCTTCTGCCACTTCTCATCGGCGCTCTTTGCAGAGACCAGACTCACCGTGGCAATGGCACCCGCGTTCACCAGTGGATTGCCGGTGTGCGTCGGCATGTCGACCACCGCGAGCGGCGAATTGAACGGGCGTCCGGTCGGCTCCGAGCCGATCTTCTCGAACACCTTGTCGACGCCCTGCTCTTCCATGGCGAGCGCGAGCGAATAGACCTTGGAGATCGACTGAATGGAGAACGAGGTCTTCACATCGCCGACGGTAACCACCTGATTGTTGGTACTGACTACTGCGATACCGAACAGGGTGGGATTCACCTGCGCAAGCGCCGGAATGTAGTCGGCGTTCTTGCCCCGGGTATCGCTCTTGAACTTGTCGTAGGCCTCCTGAACGATGGCCTGGATCCGTTGACGCGTTGGCGCGACCGGGCTGGTCTTCGCGCCGGAGGCCTTGGGTGCCGCTTGCGCCTCGGCATCCACAGATCCGAGGAGGAATGCCGTGCTGGTCAATGCCAGGAGTACGGCTAGAGGCGGAATTGGTCTGGCATTCATCTGTTTTCTCCCGTCATAGCTGCTAATGATCGTTCTTTACAGCAGGATTTGAAGTCGTGTTTGAAAGAATTGGGTGGCGCCGCTCAGGCCAAAACGGTCCAGCACGCCGTATCCATAGGTGAACTCCATGCGGACATTGTCTGAGAGATACCAGCTCACCATTGGCGTGATGCGCCAGAATTTTCCGCCCTGAATCGTTCCTGAGTCGAGGTCGGTATAAGAGAAGCGCAGCACCCCCTCCCACGCCCCAGGTCCGCCCTCAAACACGGTACGCGCAGGCGATACCGCCTCGAAAAACGCACCGCGCGTGTTGTACGGGCGCACCTCACCCGTGAACAGGTAGGCTGCGAACACCTCACCCCCGTGGAAGAGCGGATTGTCCGTCTGTTGCGAGCTCACCTTGTTCAGGAAGTACTCCATCCCGAACATGAGCGATCCGGGCCGGTAGTAGGCCTCGACCCCGAGTGCGTTGGCGTGGTTTGCTGGAAATTTTCCCGTATCAATCGCATAGGTTTGCGCCTGGAACACCTCGGGCCGGGAGCGGTATTGGAGCTGGCCGTTGTTCGCCTCGGCGAATCGCCCTTCCACTGCCAGGTGCAGCAACGGCTTGTCGCTGCCAGCATTGGGTAGCCACACCGCGCGGCCCACGAATTGACTGTCATTCTTGTTGAAGGATTCGGTCTGCGACAACTCGTCCATGAAGTAACCGACGTTGTACACGAGTTTGCCGCTGGGAATCCGGCCGGTCCATTTGATCCCGTCCGCCAAAATCGGGATCAGCGCTTCATTCATCGTCGCCCGTTCTCCCGTCCAGGTGAAGTATCCGACCATGATCTTGTTTGACGAGAAGCCTTCCTTGGTGCGACCGATGAAGAAGCCTCCCAACAGCTCAGGAACATCGACCATCAGCCCTGTCTGGCGAAATCGCCACGCCTTGGCCGACCCGTCGTACATGTAGCCGAGGGTGTAGGTGAGCCTAGGTATCGTAGGGAATCGTCCTTTGAGCAACAGACGGAAATCGCGCACAGCGGCTACCGGGCTGAGAGTCATCTGTTGCTTGCTGTTCGCATCCTGTGCGTAAGCCGAATAATCGTAGCCAAAGCCAGCGCCGACACGCAGCGTGAAGTAAGGTCCCTGGTAGTGATTCCATGCCACGAGCTGGCGGCGCGGCTCAACGCCATCGGCTTCGGCCGCGTCCAGCTGATCGTCCAGCGCGGGAGCCGTCGCGGCGGCTTGCGAAGCAGCGGCTTCCTCGCCCTGCGCTACGGCGCCGAAGAGTGCCATCAGCGCTGCACAGGCTGCCCCAAGCAGGGTCGTCAGCGCTCCGGGACGAGGCCTCTTTACACGCCCGCGCTCTCCGCGCTGTTGCCTCCTACATGCTGATCCTTGCACGCGCACAGACTCCCCGCGCCTGCCTGGCCATTGGCGCAAGCGCCGGTTCAATAGGTGGAGTAGAGCTTCTGAATGTCCGCCGGCGTCCGTTGCTTCAAGAGGGCCAGCGTCAGCAGGATGCGCGACTTCTGTGGGTTTAGCTCGTCCGATGCTATAAAGCCCAGCTTGTCGTCATCGAGCTCCACGTTGCGGCCGACCACCCCAGTGGGGACGCGGCTGCTGCGGACCACCACCACACCCTTCTTCACCGCCTGCGCGGCGGCATCCACAGATCCCTTGTTCATATTGCCGTTGCCGACACCCGCAATCACGAGGCCCTTCACCGCGCCACTCGCCACATCGGTAGTGATGAGGTCCGGGGACATGTCGAGGTCCGCGAAGATGATGTCCACCCGTGGCAGCTTAGTCACATTCGTGATGTCGAACTCGCTCTGGCTGGTGTGCTTCCACGGCGGGTTGTTGTAGTAGTCCGTCTTGCCGTAGTGAACGATGCCGACGATGCCGCGCTTGGGCGACATGAAGGTTTCCACCGCGGTGGTGCTCATCTTGGTGAGAGAGTGGGCCGCATGTATCTCATCGTTCATCACGACCAGCACACCGTGCCCCTTGGCCTTGGGATCGGCAGCCACGGCGACCGCGTTGTAGAGATTGAGTGGGCCGTCGGCGCTCACCGCAGTCGAGGGACGCATCGAGCCGACCAGCACCACGGGTTTGTCCGTCTTTACCGTCAGATTGAGGAAATAGGCCGACTCCTCCATGGTGTCGGTGCCGTGGGTGATGACGATCCCATCGACATCAGCCTTGGGTGCCAGCTCGTTGATGCGTTTCGCCACCTTGAGCAGGATGTCGAATGACATGTCCTGCGAGCCGACATTCGAGATCTGCTCGCCCTTGACGCTCGCGAGTTTCTCGATACCGGGCACCGCGGCCAGCATGGCATCGATGGTCACCGCCCCGGAGGTGTAGCCCGCCTGCGTCCCCGACGCAGCCGCCCCGGCAATGGTGCCGCCGGTGGCCAGGATGACAATGTTGCGTTTCTTCGGTTGTGCCTGCTGCGCCTGTTGCGCCAGCGCGCCGTCGGACAGGATCAAGGTCAGCACGGTGAGCAGTGCTACCCAGATTCGTGATGCGGTCATGTGGTTTCTCCTGGCAGAATCGTTCGGTTCGCTTATTGATACTTGCTCTTGTCGAGATTCGTGAGCTTCGTGGGATCGAGCAGGTCCTTGATCTGCTGCTCGGTCAGCAGGTTCTTCTCACGAATCACCTCGATCGCACCCTTGCCGGTCTTGTAGGCTTCATTGGCCACTTCCGTGGCTTTCTCATAGCCGAGGACCGGGTTGAGCGCCGTGACGATGCCGACCGTCGTCTCCATGTAGTGCGCCAGCACCTTCTCATCGGCGACGATGCCATCCACGCACTTGGTGCGCAGCGTGCGTGAGCCATTCATCAACAACTGCTGCGACTCCATAACGGAGATCCCCGCCAGTGGCTCATAGGCATTGAGCTGCAGCTGCCCGGATTGCGCGGCGTGGGCGATTCCCGCGTCATTCCCCATCACCCGAAATGCAATGACGTTCATCAGCTCCGGCATCACCGGGTTGACCTTGCCGGGCATGATGGAGGAGCCCGGCTGCATCGCCGGCAAATCGATCTCGTTGAGTCCGGCGCGGGGTCCGGAGGCGAGCAGAATGAGATCGCTCGAGATCTTCGACAGTACGATCGCGGTGCTCTTCAGTGCCGCGGAGTACACAACGAACGCCTGCTGATCCCAGGTGGCGGCGAACATGTCGCCGGCCGGCACGATGGGCTTGCCCGTGATCTTGGCGAGCTCGGCCGCAACCACCGGCGGATAGCCCTTGGGTGTGTTGAGCTCGGAGCCGATGGCGGTCGCTCCCATGTTCACCACGTCCAGGTATTTCTCGGCATCCCGCAGCAGCTGGATTTCGCTCTCGAGCGCCGCGGCAAATGCGTAGAACTCCTGACCTACCGTCATGGGAACCGCATCCTGCAGCTCGGTGCGGCCCATCTTCACCACTTCGAGATACTGCTTGCCCTTGGCGCGGAAGGAGCTCACCAGCTGCTGCAGCTCCGCGACGAGCTTGTCATTGCGCAGCAGGAACGCCACCTTGATCGCGGTCGGATAGGAGTCGTTGGTCGACTGCGACATGTTGAGATCGTCATGCGGCTCGAGGAACTGGTATTCGCCCTTCTTGTGGCCGGTCAGCTCGAGTCCGATATTGGCCATGACCTCATTGACGTTCATGTTGGCCGAGGTGCCGGCGCCACCCTGGTACCAGTCCACCATGAACTGGTCGCGATACTTGCCCGCCATGAGTGCGTCATACGCCTTGTTGATGGCGGTCAGGCGCTCGGGCTTCATCGCGCCGAGCTTGGTGTTGGCGCGCGCCGCGGCGAGCTTGACCATCGCGAAGCCTTCGATGAACTCCGGGTAGGTGTTGATCGGTACGTTGGAGATCTGAAAATTCTCCAGCGCGCGTGCCGTCTGCACCCCGTAATAGGCGTCCGCCGGCACGGCCTTGTCCCCGAGCAGATCGTGCTCCATGCGCGTCGCCCCGGGCTTGGCCGCCTTGGCCGCCGGCGCGGCGTACACAGGCGGCAGCGCGCTCGCCGTGAGAACCACCAGGGACCCGATCATCGCGAGTCGTTTCGTCACATGCGCATTCATGACCGCTGCACCTCTTAAATATTCTTAAAGCTTCGCGCCGAAGTCGTACTTGACCGAGAACTGGAAACGCACGTCATCGCCGGTGGTGCCGTCGTTGTTGTGCAGCTTGCCCCACATCAGTTCGCCGCCGACCATCACCCTGGCGGCCGGGTACATGAGCAGGTTGATCGAGGCATATTCACCCTTGTGGAAGGTGGTCGCGCTCTGGAAGTTGGTGTTGTCCACCTTGGTGAAGCTGTAGCCGAGCGATGTGGACCAGGTGCTGTTCCAGTAATGATCGTAGTAGGCCATGACTCCGGTGAGCGGCACCGCTTTGCTGCCAATGCCCGGGGGAGTGCCCGTGGGGTCGGTGGTCGGCGCAATGTCCATGCCGCCGTCGTTCATGTAGCTCGCGATGCCGTCCCCGTAGACGACCGAGAGCAGCAACTTGTCTTTGTCGATCGTGTTGAATGCAGCGGTGGCATCGATGCCCCATCCGGTTTGCCAGCCCCTCTGGAATGGCTCACCTTGGAAGGAGTACTCGAAGCCCACCCGGCGCAGGATTGCAGCGAGCTGGTAGTGGCCCCAGGTGTCGTCGTGCCGGAACTGCGCGGTGAGGTCCGGAATTGTCTGGTTTCCGCGAACGGTCGCACTATCGAAGTTCGGGATCTCGCGGATGTTGCCGGGGTCGACGTCGTTGCTCGGTTTCTCGATGGCGAACGCGATCGCATCGTTGGCGGTCCGGTACGCCGTCCAGCGTATCTGAACGTTGCGGAAGAACACCATGCCGGGCGGACCCCAGTAGTCGATCACGTTGGGAAAGACGTCGATATCCATGAAGAGGCTGTGTGTCTGTCCCGCGAGCAGCTGCCCCCACTCGCCATAGGCGTGGCGCAGACGGATCGTCGTCTTGCCCTGATCGGCGCCGACGCCGAACATGTCGAACTCGAATTTGAAGTTGAGCGGCGGCGCGTGATCGCTGGTCGGCAGCGTTCCTTTCACGCCGAAACGGCTCTGCTTGACGCTGAGGCTCGATTGCCCGTTGGTGCCGAATTCTCCCTCCGGGGCGGCGATCCTCGACGGCCGGAATGCGTCCTGCCAGTTGGGGTCGACGCGCTTGGTGTCCTGGATATAGTCGGCCATTGCGAAGCCGTAGATCTCGAAATTCCGGGTCGCGTCCTGCGCCCGGGCTGCCTGCCATGTGCCCGCGCCGAGGGCGGCCATCATCACCAGCGCAGACGGTCCGACAACTTTCATACCGCTCCCTCCCGCGAGAAATTTCGCGACTGTAATGCGATCGCTAACTCAACCTGCTGGCCACGGTTTGGGTCATGCCTTCCCATTCGTAGCGGTCGCGCGCCGTAGCGTGTCCACGATGAGCGCGCCCGGATCGGTCTTGCGAAAAAAGCCCACGCAACCCCGCCGTTCCGCTTCCGCGCGGTAGGCGGGATCATCGTGCGCAGTAATAAAGATCACCGGTTGGTGACTGCCCTCCGCCTGCAGCTTGCGCTGCAGTTCCAGCCCTGACATGCCGGTGAGCTGGATATCGACCAACAGGCAGGCGAAGAACGGACGCGTCGGAGCAGCGAGGAAGCTCTCCGCCGAATCGAATCCGCTTGGCTCGAAGCCTGCGCCGCGCAACAGGCGTCCGAGCGCCCGATTGGCGCTGGCATCATCGTCGATAATTGCCACGCTCTTCGTGCCCATGGACGTCGCCGGGCACGCTAGCAGCGCCCAGGAGGCGCGCCTACTGCCCCTAGGGGCAGGGCTGTCGGGGCGCTTCGAACAGGCCGGCCTGGCTCGCCAGGGTGGTGAGCTCCGCAACCGAGCGCACCCCGAGCTTGGTGGTGATCGCGCTGCGATGCAGCTTGACGGTGCGCTCGTGTATGCCGAGCGCTGCGGCAATCTGTTTGTTCATCCTGCCGTGCACCACCTGCTCGAGCACCTCCCGCTCGCGCTCGGTAAGCCCGGCAAACCGCCGTCCCAGCTGCTCGTGCCGGTCGCGCGAGGCTCGCGCGTTTGCGTCACGTTCGAGAGCCCGCCCCACCGCTGCGAGCAGGGTGTGCTGCGGAGCGCACTTGTCGAGAAAATCGACTGCTCCCTGGCGCATGGCCGACACCGCGCTCGGGACATCTCCCTGCCCGGTGAGAAACACAAAAGGCAGCCCGACGCTCGCCTCCGCACAGGCTTCCTGCAGCTGCAGGCCATCGAGCCCCGGCATGCGGAGGTCCGCCAGCACACAGCCCGGGCCAGCCGTGGCCTCATCACTCGAGAGATGCGTCAGCAGATCCCCGCCGGAGGCGTAACTCTGAACGCTGAGCCCGGTGGCGGTCAGCATGCGAGTCAAGGCGGTGCGGAACGAGGGATCGTCGTCAACGACATACACGATCCCTGGATTCATGATGCGGCACCCTGCGCCTGGAACAGTGTGAAACGGAACGTCAGGCCGCGCCCGCTCGGTGCACGCTCGGCCCACAACCGTCCGCCGTGCGCCTCGATGATGGTGCGCGAGATCGGCAGTCCCATGCCGAGGCCCCCGGACTTGGTCGTATAGAAGGGATCGAAGACCTTGGCGATGGCTTCCGGCGGGATGCCGGGTCCCGTGTCGGTGACCGCCACCTCGACCTTGCCCTCCTCGCGCGGCTGCGCCTCGATCAGCACGCGCTTGTTGCTCCCGGGGGAGGTCTGAATGGCATCCATCCCGTTCATGATCAGATTGAGCAACACCTGCGAGAGATGCACGCGGTCGCCCGACACCAGCGGCAGTCCCGGTGCAACCACGTAATCGAGTGCCACGTGCCGCGCGACGGCATCGGAGTGCACCAGCGACATCACATCCTGCACCAGCTCGCTGAGCGGAAGCGGGTTCATCTCGAGCGTGCGCCGCCTGATGAGCGCACGCATCTGGTCGATCACATCTCCGGCACGCCGATCGTCTTTGCGGATGTCGGAGACGATCGCACGCAACTCCTCGAGGTCGGGCGACGGACTGTTGAGGTGTATCTCCGCGGCTTCGGCATTACGGAGGATCGCACCAAGAGGCTGGCTGAGCTCGTGGGCCAAGGCGGTAGCCAGTTGTCCGAGCGCCGTCACCCGCCCGGCCCGGGTGAGCTCGGAGCGCAGCTCCTCGAGCTCTTGCCGCGTCTGGCGGTAGAGCAGGAACCCGCGGCTCAACTCCACGGCCATCACGATCATCGTGACGAGGAAGGAGGGAGTGACCAGGAGCGGCAGCGGTGCCAGGCCGAGCACCACCGATTGAGCGTAGATAATCGTCGCCACCAATGGCACACCGACACCGCCTCCGGCGACCAGCGCCTTGCGGCGCTGCTCCGGAGAGCCACGGCGCCACAATCGCAGCGCGGCGTCGGCAATGAAGAGCACGATCAGCACGTTGCTCGCCACGGAGAGCCACTGGAGCGGGCTCAGCTCGACTGCGCCGACCACCGACACTTGCTCGCCGAGAAACGGCACGTGGCGCAAACTCACGACTGCGCGCCACGCAAAAGTCGGATAGGTGAGGAAATTCCCGGCGAGAATCATCAGGCGCACCGAGATGATGGTCCACAGGAGCCATCGCCGCCCCGTGCCGAGGTACTGATCCACGAAGACCACCTGGCCGACCAGCGCGAATGTGAGCGGCAGGTAGCAGAGCCGCACCCACTCCCCGTACTCGGCCACGGTTCCGGCGTGCATCATGCCCACTTCGGTGCGCGCCGCTGCCGCCATGGCGATCGCCACGACGCACAGGGTGAGATTCGCGAGGTTGCGCCGGTCGACCGTCCACACGACGCCATAGAGCACGGCCAGCGTCAGTGCTGCCGCAGCTTCCATGGACCACAGCGTAGTGACCAGGCTCATAGACCCGTCCGTGCTGCCCCTTCCCTCTGTCGGGAGTGCATTACTGCACCGACCCCCCCCCAGCGACCACGCGAGGGATCCACCCCAGACAGGCCCAAACCGGCACGATGTTGTTGGAAGGCCGCCGGTCAGCCCATTCGCAATTCTACTTAATCACCTTTGCAAAAAAACTTAGAGTTGCAAACCCTTGCGTAATTCCCAAACGATCGGGTTCATTCCTTCTTTTGCGTACACGCGACGGTTTGCGCCGCACCTCGCCGCAGTGCAGCATCGCGCGGCAACGGCGTAGCCTAAGCTACGGCATGTCCTCCACCTAGCCTCAGTGCGCAGGCGTCGCGTCGGTGTGGATGACCCAGCCGCGATCGGCGTACTTGCACACCGAGTAGGTGGCATCGCTCTGCAGGCCCCGCGCCTTGTTGACGATGCGCAGACGCTTGCAAGGCGCCCCGTCGCTGCCCGTGAACTGCTCCCGCACCTGAGCCCACCCCGAATTGCCGCTCTTGGCGTTCGACCACGACTGCTTGGTCTGCGCGGTCTGCGCATCGGTCGCATCCAGCAACTTGAGCGCATTCTGGCGCATGAGGTCGTGGTCTTCCGGAGTGAAGTAGGAAATCGGTGAGGTATCGAGGAAACTCAGGTTGCCCGCGGACGCGGTGTTGACGACGCCTCCCGCGAAGAGCGCGAGCGCTGCGAGCCAGGCGCGAATCGTCATGGGGCGCACTCCTGTGAACAAGGACGCGGGCTATCCCGCACCGCGCGCAGCATGCTAGCACGCTGGCATGCCGCGAGCCGGAGCGTAGGGATTATTGCGAATGGCTGGCCGAGCCGCGCCGAAGCAGCATGGACGCGTCATAACTCGAGGAGCTGTCCATGGAACATCGCTGGGGCCATCGGCTGTCGACCAGTATTCCGGTGAGATTGAGGTGTCAACAGGCAATCGACAGCGGTTGCAGGTGCCTGGGTTGCCTGGAGAACGTCAGTGGCAGCGGAGCACTGATCAGGACCGAGCTCGGTATCTGTCCCGCGCCAGCCCTGGTCGTGGAGCCGCTGATCCCGCTTCTCGGCCTTGCGCAGCGCGAGCTTCCGGCTACTGTCGTTCGGGCCGTCGAGGGCGAGATGGCCGTCGAGTGGAGTGACCTGGGATCGAGGGCGGTGTCCGCTCTGCTGACGGAAACCATGCTCACGAGCGGCGCCAACAAGAGCGGGCACGTGCGTCCGCTCGGCCGGGTTCCCTTCTGCGCGCTCGCACCGGTCGCGGCGGTGTAGCCCATGCGCATCAGGCTCGTCGTCGCCGATGAGAGCGAGGCACGCTTCTACAACGTGCGTCCGCATAAGTCCGTAGAACTGGTTGGTTGCTTAACGGATCCTGTTGCACATCTGCGTGACCGGGACCTCGTGTCCGACCGCCCGGGCCGAAAGTTCGATCGTGCGCCGCTCATAGCCGGTCGTCGCGGTGCCACGGCGCGTCATGCGACGGGAGGTGAGCAGTCCCCGCGCCAGCACGAGGCGGAAGTCTTCGCACGGCGGGTAGCGGCGGAGCTCAAGCAGGCGCACCGCCGGGGCGAATTTGAGGGATTGATCGTGATGAGTGGCCCGGTCTTTCTCGGTCTGTTGCGGGAAGCTTTGCCGGAGTCGGTGCGCGCCGCACTCGTCGCCGAGGTTGGGAAGGACCTGCTGCATCAAGGTGTCGAGGCGGTCCTCAGGTACCTGCCGCCGGCGCAGCCGGGCCCGACCTGCCCACTCTGATCTTGTTAGTTGTGCTTACGGCCGAAGCGACCCTTCAATCTGGCGCTCATGGCGGACCGAACCGGCGATGTTCTGCAGATCAATGGCGAGTACCTCGAGCACGTCGTCGAGGGAAAGGACACCAACGAGTTCGCCGCGTTTCCCCACCACGGGCAGGCGCCGCACGCCGATGCGGCGCATCTCACGTAACGCCTTCTCCACCGGCTCCGCCACACCGATAGTGACCGGCGGCTGCGTCATGATGTCACCGACCCGCAGCTCTCGCGGATCGGCTTCCCGTGCCACCACTGCGATCACGATGTCACGATCGGTCACCACTCCCACCGGCAGCGGCGACTGATCCGCCACGTCGGAGTCGACGACCACCAAGTAGCCGATATGTCGCTCACGCATGAGTTGCGCTGCCCGGATGAGATCATCGGAGCGGCGAACCGTGAGCGGTTTTCTGCTGCAGAGTTGGCCAGTGTTCATGGGCAGCCTCCCAGTGAATCGCGAGCGAGATGCTAGAGCGTCGACTGCGCGAGAGGCGTCCGTATTTGTGCGCATCCAGCCGGGATGCGTGCCGTTCCCGGATGACGGTAATATCGAGGTCGTGGCGCACCACTCAGCCTCATCACGAGCTGACCGATACGGATACGGCACGCCCCGTGCTGGGCACGAGGCGGCTCTTTGAGCACTGCATCGCGACGCAGGGCGTCGGCCGCCACGAACCCGACCGAAGTAGGACTGCCGCTGCAGATCACCTTCCGCCACCTCGATCACTCGGCCGCGCTCGAGAGCCGTATCCGCTCGCTGGTCGCACGCCTCGAGAAATTCGAGGCGCGCATCACGCATTGCCATGTGGTCGTCGCCGCGCCGCCGCGACACCACCGGCACGGAGCGTTGTATGACTTTCACATCGACATAGGGCTCCCCGACCACGTAATTGCGGTTCGCCGTGCCCGCCCGAAGGCTGCCACCCACGAGGACCCCTTCGTTGCCCTGCGCGATGCGTTCCGCGCGGTGCGGCGCAAGCTCGAGGACTATCGGCGCACGCGGCGCGGTGACATCAAGAACCATTCGAAGGCGCCGCGTGTGCGCCGGCGCCGCACTGCCGATTGACCGCTGATCGTTACTTTTTCTAGGCGGAGGACTCGTCGATCGGGCTGTGGTAGCTCGGAGGCTTCACCAGCACGAAGTCGCAGTCGAGCGCATCGAGGAGAGTCGAGGTGAGCGTACCGACCGGCGTGGTGCCAGCCGACCGATGCGCCAGTGCACCGAGAATGAGTGCGTCGTAGCGCTGCTCGCCGACGAATTGCGGCAGGGAATGCTCGGGCTGGCCCCGCAGCACATGCGTGCAATCGGCCGCCACACCAGCCTCGCTGCACAGGCGTCGCAGCTTCTCGATGCGCGCAGCCGGCTCCCCGGTGGAGCCCGTTTCACCGTACACCACGTGCAGCTGCGCTCCGAAGCCCTGCGCCAGCATCGCCGCTGCCCCCGTGACGCTCCGCGCCAGCTCGGGGGGCTCTGAGTCCGAGACGTCGACCGCGGCGGCAAAGCGCGGCGGACTTCGCCACGCGCGAGGTCGCGACAGCATGAGAGGCGCGGGGCAGGTCCGCATCAGCTGCCAATCGTTGGGATCTGGCGTGCCGTGCTGGCGGTGATCGGCGGCAGCAACGGCCTTGATCACCAGGTCAGACGCACTGCGCAGTACCTTGCGCACCACGGATTCGTACAGCGGGCTCTCGCATTGCGCGTCGATCGTCATGTCTGTTTCGCTGGCCCCGGCCGATGCGCGCATATCGTTCAGGTAGCGGCGCGCCGCGGCCACGGACGCCGCTCGCGCTGCCAGGACCCCTGCGCGGTCGTAGGTGTGATCGAGCACGTACGCCTGCTCCGAATCGCAAAGGAAGAGCTCCACCTGCGCGCCGAGCGGCCTCGCGAGGCCCACAGCCTTGCCGATGAGCGCGGGGGCGTCTCCCGTGCGCTCGACCACCACCAGAATGGACTTGGGTGTTCTCACGGTCGCAACGGCATTTTGCACATTTTCGCATCGACCACGAGCGGTGCGCTACGTATAGCAGCCAGCCGCGAGGCCGATTTACGAGCTTCCGCCACTGCGGAAGGTACGTAGGGAGCCTGGAGGAAGCTTTCGGCAGACTCGCAACGGCTATTGCCCTCAAAGGGGGAGATGGGTGCCGGAAAAAGCAACGGTGCGCGAAAAGGCCCTGCAGGCCATCCTCGATGCTGCCGTGGACGGGGTGGTGCTCATTGACCATCGCGGCCTCATCAAGGCTTTCAACGGCGCCGCGCAGCGTCTCTTCGGCTACTCGGCCGCCGAAGTCCTGGGCCACAACGTCGGCATCCTCATGGGGGATACCGATAAGGCGCAGCATGATCAGTACATTGCCCGCTATCTGGAAAGCGGCATGCCCCACATCATCGGACGTGGCCGCGAGGTCGTAGCGCGGCGCAAAGGAGGCGCGCACTTTCCGATCTTCCTATCGGTGGGTGTGCTCCCGGACCGGGCGACACCGCAGTTCCTCGGCTTCATCCACGACCTCACGCCCGAGCGCCAGGCGCAGGAGCAGCAGCAACGGCTGCGCGAGCGGCTGGTACTCGCGTCACGGCTGGCGATGGTCGGTGAGATAGCCGCCGGCATCGCCCACGAGGTGAATCAGCCCCTCGCCGCCATCACCAACTACGCCTGGGCGGGTCAGCGACTGCTCAGCGCGAACGAGCCGGAGATCAGCGAGGTACGTGTAGCGCTCCAGGAGATCGGCACCCAGGCGGGGCGCGCGGCGGACACCATCCGCCGCCTGCGGCGCCTGGCGCGCGCACCGGAGATGAGGCGCGAATCCACGAGTCTCAATGCGCTCGTGAGCGAGCTGACGGAGCTCGTGCGCAGCGAGGCCTCGCAGCATCGTGTGCGCTATGAGCTCGACCTCGCCGAAGACCTCCCGGCGCTGAGTCTCGACGGCAGCCAGATCCAGCAAGCGCTGCTCAACCTGCTGTGGAATGCGCTCCAGGCGCTCAGCACCAGCACGGTCACACCGAAGCTGGTGCGCGTCCGCACCCGGCTCGGCCCCGGGCGCCAGGTGGAGATCGATGTCTGCGACAACGGTCCCGGGGTGCCCGCGGAGCTCGCCTCCCGGTTGTTCGAGCCCTTCTTCACGACCAAGCCCGCTGGTACCGGTCTCGGCCTCGCGATGAGCCGCACCATCGCCGAAGCTCACGGGGGCACGTTGAGCTACCGGGCCCGCGAATCGGCGGGTGCCTGCTTCGTCATGCAGCTGCCCGCGGATTAAGGCGTGGGGCCGCCTGCCTCCATGTGCGCATTTCCCTGCGGGACCTTACCGGGTAGACGGGACAGGTAGTCGGCGACCGCCTCGATGTCGTCATGATCGAGCTGCGCGAGCAGGCGAATGTGCTCGGAGGAAAAGTTCGGGCGCCGCCCATCGACGGCGTCGTAAAACTGCCGTCTCAGGTACTCGTAGTGTTGCCCCGCGATCCTCGGTACCGCGCGCGCGGCATCACCATCCGCAGCGGCGCCGTGGCAGCTGCGACAGCGCTGCGCATATAGCGCTGCACCCGCCTCGAGCCGCTTGCCGCTGCCCTCACCTGCAGGGCCAACCGGCGCGAGCTGATGGATGTACCCCGAGACGTCGGCAACCGCCTGAGCATCGCCGAGGTGGTGTCGGTCTGCAAAGTGCTCCATCCGCAGGTCCCAGCGGCGGTCGTGTCGATAATCGACGAGCTGCTTCCATAGTACGGTTAGATGCTGGCCGCCGATGCGGGGCACTTGGCCGTCCCGTGTGCCACCGCCATCCGCACCATGACAGGCAGCGCAGGTCTCGAAAAGCACTGCGCTGCGATCGAGATCGGGTGCACTACGCTTGACCTCGGCCAGCTCTTGCTGTGCGCTGGAAAGAGCGTGGACGACGGTAGATGCCACGAGAGCCACGAGGCCCGCCGCGAGCGCCGCCAAGGCACGCTCGGAAAGTGTTGGTTCAGGCCGCGTTGTCTTCAGCTGATTCGCAACCCATGCCTGCTGGCGCACAGCTTCCTTCGGCCGCGGGCGCGCGCTGCACGCCGCAGGCAGGGCCGCGCATCGCCGACAGGAGGCCCTCCGTAGTAGTCCCTCCGGCAGGGCGAGTCCCGCATACCGGGGCACTCGGCATGCGCTGCTTCGCTCGAAGCACCCTGGGCGCGTGCGTCGGGAGCGGTGAGCAGGCGGCGTTCTTCGTACATTCGTCTGCGAGCAGCATGGCATCTGCGCATCATCCTTTCATTTATAGGAGGTGGTTTTCCGGCACGCCATAGGTTCTTGTGCCTACTCGCTAGCGCAGTCTCGGCAGTGTGCGGTGGGCTTCCTCAAGGGCTCGCACCCGCAAGGGCACGGAAGGCCTCACCGACGAGATAGGTAACCGCTGCGGCTGCGCTGCCGATGATCACCTGCCGCAGCCCCGAGAAGAGCGCCGAGCGCGCGTTGAACAAAGAGGTGGCAAGGCCCAGCACGAACAACGCCGCAACCGAGAGCGCGACGCTGCCATCGATGCGCAGCACCACTGGCAGCACGCAAAACGGCAGCAGCGGCACGAGTGAACCGAGTGCAAACAACATCAGCGAAAACGCTGCGGCACTCGCGGCGTCACCGGCCGAGGACACCCTGGTGCGCGTCGTCTCCGTCATGCCGGTGCCGACCAGTCTGCTGGCCTGACTCGAGGCGAGCTCGCCGGCATTGGTAACCGAAAGCCACTCCCCGAGCGCCATCGAGCAGGATCCGCTCACGAGGCCCGCGATTCCGGTCAGCAGGATCGTCCGGGTCGACGCACCTGCTCCGGCAACGCCCATCATCAGACAGAAGTTGGAAGCCAACCCGTCGTTGGCGCCGAGTACCGCCGCGCGCAGGTTGTTGCCAAGTCCGCCATCGCTCGGGCGGCGCAGGGCCGCCGCATGTCCCTGCTCATCGTGAGCGAGACCGGCTGCCCGTGCATCGTCCTGTCGTGCGTAGGCGTCGCCGTCCTTCATCTCACGCGCAATGACGCTCGGGACCACGAAGCCAATGCCAAGCCGACGCGCGAGATGTATCAGTATCCGGGTGCGCAGCGCAGGGCGAAAGGAGGGAATCCACTGCCCGGCGGCGCGCAGCCGCTCCTCCCAGAAAGCGGCGTGACGCCGCTCGGCGCCCGCCAGCGCCTCGTAGACGGCGCGCCGGTAGCGATCGCGCTCGATGTGAGCAAGCGCGTCGTATAAGGCGGCGCTGTCCAGCTCATCACGCCAGTTTCGCAGCAATCGCGCCGGCTCGGGCCAGGGGGTCATGCTGAACTTAGTCTCCGCGGCGGCTGAAACGAGCCGCGTCAACAAGCTTAGAGGCGGCGCTGCACCGGCGCGTCCGTATTTCTGCGAAGTCAGCGGAGCGCCGGCGGCCCGGCAACTCCGGTCACTCGGCCGGCGAAGTTGCGGAGGTGAGCCTCGAGGCGTAATCGGCAAGTGCCTGCTGCTGCTCCGGCGGCCCCAGGATCTCAGGCCCGAGCCCCGGTGCGTGCGCCACGTGACCGGTGGCGAGGCTGCGTATCTGCGCGAGGAGATAACTGTAGTGTTGGCCGGCAAGCGCTGGCACAGGCGGAGAGTCGCGACCGTCACCGCGCGCGCCGTGACAGCCGGCGCAGCCACTGGTGTATGCCCGCTTACCGCTCGCGAGCGCCTGCCCGGTGCCGTGCTCGGGCTCGCGGTTGGGCGCTGCCTGAGAAAGCCAGCCGGCGAGATCGCGCAGCGCCTGCGCGCGGTTCACATCAGGAGGCTGGAGGCTCTCGTGCATCACCGGGCCGTGCAGCTCGGAGCCCGGACGACCGCCGTCGATGAACTGCGCGAGCTCGGCGATCAGATAAGCCGCGCGCTGTCCGGCGAGCGCAGGGATCTGCCGCGGACCATCACCCCATGCCTTGCGGCCGTGACAGCTCGCGCAGTGCTTCACGAAAAGCACCATACCGTGCGGCACGTCCGCAGTCAGCGCGGCGGCCTGCGATGTCAGGTCCGCGGCCATCGCCGCCGCGGGCAGCAATGCCATCAACGGCAACGGCGCTGCTCGCGACCTCCGCATCGTTATGTCGGCATGTGGCATGATCGGAGCACTTGTGACGGTCGCCGCGCGATGAGCTCCTTCCCGCATCAACTTCACGCACTGCTTTACCCTCGAGCCTACCCGCACCCGGTGCGGGCTGTCGATCTCATCGAGACACACATCTCCTGGGTATTGTTGGCAGGCAGGTTCGCCTACAAGATCAAACGGCCGGTGCACTACCCCTTCGTCGATCTGCGCTCCGCGGTGCAGCGCCGGCTCCTGTGTCGCGTGGAGGTGCGCCTCAACCGCCGCTTCGCCCCGGAGCTCTACCTCGGTGTGCAGGCGATCCGTGAGCGCAAGGGAGAAGCGCGCATCGGCGGGGCCGGCCGGATCATCGAGGACGCGGTCAAAATGCGGCGCTTCCCGCGCGCGCAGGAACTCGCTGCGCTTCTCGAGGCGAGACGCATCGAGCCTGCGCAGCTCGAGAGCTTCGGCGGCGAGCTGGCTCGTATGCACGAGCGGCTTCCGGT
>Ga0306921_10001822_pt1 | contig 20997 bp, 11 predicted proteins | sample sta12Cox44000080_FD_203760 | JGI IMG/M metagenome (GOLD analysis project Ga0306921, IMG submission 203760) | Lab enrichment of tropical soil microbial communities from Luquillo Experimental Forest, Puerto Rico - statoxic.12C.oxic.44.000.080 (v2)... | ecosystem: Environmental > Terrestrial >...
GTGGGGGAGCGTCGGGCTCCTGGTCCTGCCCGCCGTGGCGTTCCTGCTGGTGTTTTATGCCTTCCCCCTCGTCCGGCTGCTCCTCGTGAGCGTCGAGGCGCCGCGGTGGAGCATGGTGCACTATCGCGACTTCTTCACGGAGCCGGCCTACCTGCGGATCCTCACGCGCACCTTCCGCGTGAGCCTCACCGTCACCCTCTGCTGCGTGGCCCTCGGATATCCGACGGCCTACGTCCTGTCGCGCGTGAGCGGGCGACGGCGGCGCGTCCTCCTGCTCCTGGTCATCGTGCCGTACCTGACGAGCTTCCTGGTGCGGACCTACGCGTGGATGGTGCTGCTCGGGCCGAAGGGAGTCATCAACTCGCTCCTCCTCAAGGCCGGGCTCATCGAGACGCCGCTCCCGCTGCTCTACAGCGCCATCGGCGTCCACGTGGGCATGGTGCACGTGCTGCTGCCGCTCATGATCCTCCCGCTCTACAGCGTCATGATCGGCATCGACCGCGCGCTGCCGCGGGCGGCCCAGACTCTGGGCGCCGGGCCCCTCAGAACATTCCTCCGCGTGTTCCTGCCGTTGAGCCTGCCCGGCGTGCGGAGCGGCTCCGTGCTCGTGTTCCTGATCGCGCTCGGCTTCTACATCACCCCCGCCATGCTCGGCGGCTTGCGGGACTCCATGATCGCGATGCTGATCGAGTCGCAGATCACGCAGCTCGTGAACTGGGGGTTTGCCGCGGCCGCGGCCGTCATCCTGTTGGCCGTCACGCTCGGCGGGTTCGGGTTCGTCGGGCGGGTGAGCGGTATGTCCTTGCTGGTGGCCTCCGAAAGCGTGAGCCAAGCGGACACGGCGGTGACGTGGGACGAGAAGGCGGGCGACCGACGCCCTCGCGGGGACCGATGGAGGGGGCGCCTGACGCGAGCCGCGCCCATCGCCGCGGTCGCGCACTGGCTGGACGCTTGGGTGAGTGCCGGGCGCCGCCGCCGCTTCGAACGTCAGGTGGGACGCGAGGTCCGCGGCAGCGGGCGTGGTGCTCTGGTGCTCGACCTCTACGCAGGTGCCGTGTTCTTCTTCCTGATCCTGCCGACGTTCGTCGTCGTGCCGCTCTCGCTCAGCGCCGGAGACTTTCTCGCGTTTCCTCCGCCCGGGTGGTCCCTCAAATGGTATGCGTCGTACTTCGGCCAGCCGCCGTGGCCCCTCGCCACGCTGCTGAGCCTCCAGGTCGCCGTCGTCACCATGCTCGTGTCCACTGTTCTCGGCACGCTGGCCGCGTACGGCATCCTGCGGGGGCGGCTCGGCCGACGGACGCTCGTCGTGAGCCTCATCATCTCACCGATCATCGTTCCCCCGATCGTCATCGGCGTCGCCGTCTACGGCCTGCTCGCGCAGTGGGACCTGATCGGCCGCTTCCTTGGGCTCGTCATCGGACACACGATCGGCTCCATCGCCTACGTCGTGGTGATCGTGAGCGCGACGCTCGCCGGCTTCGACCGCTCGCTGGAGCGCGCCGCCATGAGCCTAGGGGCGGGCCCCTTCCTGACGTTTCGCCGCGTAACGTTCCCGCTGATCCGCGCGGGCGTGATCAGCGGCGCGGTGTTTGCGTTCATCCACTCCTTCGATGAGGTCGTCATCACGATGTTCATCAGTGGCGTGCACGTCCAGACCCTGCCCCTCAAGATGTGGGAGGACATTCGCAACCAGATCGATCCGACGATCGCCGCGGTCTCCTCGATGCTGATCCTGCTGCCGGTGGCCTGGTTGATCATCCTCGAACTGGGGCGGGGGCTCGGGCGAAAGTCGACTCACGCCACCGCCGCTGATCACCCGTAGGGTGAAAAGGCTGCGGGCGCGCCAGGCGGCGCCCGACCGCGGAGGCTAGCCGAGGCTTCCGGTCTCGAGGTTGGAGAGTTTCGAGGTGCGACGCCGCGCGGTGGGTCCGGTGCCCTCAGCGCGGCATCGCCGTGACTTCCACGGTGATCGCCACTCCGGGGTCGGTGAGAGCAGGCAGCGAGATGCCCGTCGTGGCGGGCCCGGGCTCCGTGAAGCACGCGGAGCGGATCCGCAGGTTGGCATTCAGGTCCTCCGCGGTCCCCCCGGTCTTGTAGTACGTGTTGACCTTGATCACCTCGTCCATCGAAAGGCCGAATCCTGCCAGGAGGGTCCTGATCTTGCCCATTACCGTATGGGTCTGGGGCACCAGCCCGCTGGGATCGAGCACGATCCCGCTCGCGTCCGCGGAGATCTGTCCGCTCACGTAGATCATCTCGCCGCACTGCAAGGCTCGGCTGAACGGCGGCGGCAGGAGCGACGAGACCTGGCCGTCTCCCGGCACGGCCCGGCGCGGGAGCGCCCGGCCATCCTCGCCCATCATGGCGATGACGTCGGTCTTGATGACGAGGCCATCCGGGAGCCATCGGAGAGGAACGCCGGTCACCACCGGGCCCGGGGCGCGAAAGAAGGCGCGGCACGCGTCGATGCTCCGGCGCCAGGCCGCTCCCGAGCTCTCGGCGTCCGCGACATAGTAGCTGTTGATCTTGACAACATCGTCCAAGGTGGCGCCGTGCTCCGAGAGAATCCGTCCGACCTGTTCGAGAACATCGGTCGTTTGGCGGGCCAGATCGCCCGGATGGCGGACCTTCCCTGATGGATCCCGCGCCACCTGCCCGCTGACGAAGATCATGTTGCCGCAGGCGACACCTTGCGAGAACAGGCCGGCCAGTCGCCAGTGCCCAGGCGGCGCGCTCACGGTTCGCCGGGGCCGACTCTGATCCTCACCCCTCATGGCGATCGTCTCGATCTCGACCAGCATGCCCGGATATGCGAGGTAGGGGATCGGCACGGTCGTGAGCGCCGGCGCGGGCCCCTCGTCGAGCTGGGAACGAAGGTCCGTGAGGAAGGCGTCCTCGTCCACGCGGCCGTCGTTCACGTAGAACGCCACGAGCTTGACGATGTCGTCGAGGTCGATGTCGAGATCCGCGAGCACGGTGCGGATGTGATTCACCACCACGCGAGTTTGCGTCTTGAGGTCGTCATGATGCAGGACAAGTCCCTTGATGTCCTTGTCCACCTGGCCGCCGACGTAGACCATGCGCCCTGACCGGATCCCGTGCTTGTGCGTCACGGGGATCAGCCAGCCCCAGTGTCCGGACGGCCACGAATGTCTCCGCATCATGATCGTGGCTCCGGCGTCCGTGTGGGCTCGTTCCACAGGAGATTGCGGAACGGCACGAAGCCGCCGCGCTCGATGGTGTCCAGGAGCGATGTTTCCCACTCCAGGTACGCCGTGACATTGGCCCGCTGGTCTCCCGGGCGCTCGGACGAGGCGAGCCAGAGATCGTCGCGCGGCGAGAGCAGGCGGGTTGGCCCGCTCTCGGCCGGGAGACCCGCCTCGCGCCAGGCGGCGGTGCCGCCCTCCAGCACCAGGTCATCCTTGCCGCCCAGTTCCGCCAGGTCCCGGGCGGCCAGCCGGGCCATGACACCGTCCTCGCTCGTGAGAACGAGAGGCGAGCCGGATGCAACGCTGGCGAGGGCCGAGCGCAGGCACCACCGAGCCCCCGGCACATGGGACCGCACGTAGTCTGCCGAGTTGCCGACATCGATGATCAGGGGACTCGCCCGTTGGATCAGCGCCGCAAGCGCCGCCGGAGTGATCGTCGCGCTCGGGGCCCGGTCCACGCCCGGGAAGCGGTGGGGTTCGGGTCCCGTTTCCGCCATCGACTCTTCGATGGCCGCATCATCGAGGACATACGGAGTAGAGCGCCCCATCTGCAACAGCCAGAGCCCGGCAATCGTGGCTCGAACTGTGTCGTCGTCGGCGAGCACGCAGCGGGCGTTCTGGGTGCCGATGAAGTGATCCGGGCTCATGGTGAGCGCGCCTTCCGGGGCGTTGCGCGCGCCCGCCACGTGCCCGGCCTCGTATTCAGCCCGATCGCGCACGTCGAAGACGTACGTCGTGCGCGTCGCGTCCTCGCGCCACCGCGCGAGCGTGGCGAGATCGATCGACGGAAGACCCGCCCGCCGGGCGAGGGCGCGGGCTCGCTCGCGGGCGCGCTCACGAGCGAGAAGAGTGGGGGCCGCGGCGAACCGCGTCGCCCCGCGCTCGAGGGTCAAGCCCTCGAGCTGCCAGCCACGGGTGCCGTTCCTGAGCGCATAGACATCATTGGGCACGCCGGCGGCAACGAGGCTCGTGGCCCCGAGGATTCCTCGGGTGCGGGACATGCAATTGACCACCACCTTCGTCGTCGGTCGGAGGACGAGGTCGTCGAAGCAGCGGAGCATCTGGCCGGCCGGCGCATCGACGCTGCCGGGAATGTTGCCGGCTTCGTACTCGCCGCGCGGGCGGCTGTCGATGAGCACCCAGTCCTCTCCGCCCGTGAGCGCGCGGTGGAGCTCGCGAGCAGTGATGAATCTCGGTCGAGCATGTCGCGCGACGAAATCGCCGAACCCCTTGGGAGGCACCTCGATCTCGGGGAACAGGGTCAGTCCCGCGGCAGCCCACGCCGGCGCCCCCCCGGCGAGCACAGCCAGGTTCTCGTAGCCAAACTCGGCGAGACGGCGGGCGGCAACCATGGAGTGCCCTTCGCCACCGTCCGTGACGATGACACGGGTGTCGAGCCGGGGGACCAGCCTCGAAATCTCGCCTTCGATGTGCCCGAGTGGGAGGTGAGTCGCGAGCAGGGGATGACCGGTGCCGAAGGGCGCGATCTCGCGCACGTCGAGGAAGGCGATCTCCCGGCCGTCCTCGAGCATCGCCGCGACCTCGGCAGCGGTCCTGGTGACTGTCGGCATATCTCTCACGTCTCCGTCGGGATGGTAGGTCGCGGTGACGACGCGGTCAAGCGAAACGCCACCTTTCATGACCAAGGCATTCCCGCGATCACCGGCCGAGTGTGATACACGTCTCTCCACGGAGGCCCAAGAGATGCGCGAAAGCGAGACATCCGTCGCCATCGTGGGCGGCGGGATCGGCGGTCTGGCGGCGGCGCTGTCGCTCTTGCACGCGGGGCTCGACGTGCAGGTATACGAGCAGGCACCCGCCCTTGGCGAGGTGGGGGCCGGCATCCAGATCAGCCCCAACGCCTCGCGGCTGCTCCACCGTCTGGGTCTTGGCCCGGCGCTCGACCGGACAGGCGTGCGCCCGGTGGGCGTTCACCAGCGGCGATGGGACGACGGCCGCACATTGCAGTGGGCGCCGCTGGGCGAGGCGATGGAGGCGGCCTTCGGCGCCCCCTACTACCATTTCCACCGCGCCGATCTCCTTCACGCGCTCGCCGACGCGCTGCCCGCCAAACGCGTGCAGCTCGACCACCGGCTCACCGGCTTCCAGGATCAGGGTGATCGCGTCGAGCTCACGTTCGCCAACGGCGCGCGGGCCGCGGCCAGCGTGCTCGTGGGCGCCGACGGGATTCATTCCACGGTGCGGGCCGCCCTCTTCGGGCCGGAGCAGCCGCGCTTCGCCGGCTGCACCGCCTATCGCGGCCTCGTGCCCGCGGAGCGCCTCGCGCATCTTGGGCTCGAGGTCGCGGCGCACAACTGGATGGGCCCGGGCGGCCACTTCGTGCACTACTTCGTGGCCGGCGGCCGGCTTATGAACTTCGTGGCTATCAAGGAGCGGGAGACATGGACGCGGGAGTCCTGGACGGACCGCGGCGAGGTGGCCGAGGCGCTGGCCGTCTTCGAGGGCTGGCATCCGACCGTGCGCGCGATTATCGGCGCCGCGGACGAGACCTTCCTCTGGGCTCTCTTCGATCGGCTGCCGCTCGCGCGGTGGTCGGTGGGCCGCGTCACGCTTCTGGGCGACGCGTGCCACGCCATGCTGCCTTTCATGGCGCAGGGCGCGGCACAGGCCATCGAGGACGGCGCCGCCCTCGCCACCTGCCTGATGCAGGTTGGAGCGGACGGCATTTCCGCAGCGCTCGCACGTTACGAGGCGCTTCGCCTGCCGCGCGTCACGCGCGTTCAGGAGATGTCCCGCGCCAACAAGATGCGCTACCACCTGCCCGATGGACCGGAGCAGCAGGCGCGCGATGCGAGCCTGGCCCTGCGGGGCGATCGGACCATTCCGGTCATCGGCTGGCTCTACGCCCACGACGCTTCGGCGCTACCTCTTCAGGAGTAGGGCGGCGGGGTAGAGGTGGCCGACGATGAGACCGAGGACGCCCCCGGCCACGCGGAAAGGATAGCCCTCACGAGGCGCCCTCCAGCGAGGGGCCCCGCGGCTGGTGCCGTCGCTCCCGACATGACCTGCCAGACGCGGACACCGCCCAGGAGCCAGCCTTTGGCCAGTGCCACCGTCCGCCGTACTCCGTGTAGAACGCGGCCTTCATCGTGCGCGCTCATCGGGCTCCCGCCGCCGGGAATCGCAGCCGGCAGCGCCCGACGAACGGATCAGCCGTCTCGAAGCGATGTTCGTCGCCCGCCTCCGCGGTGAAGACCCACAGCCGGAGCGGCACGATCGACTGCCCCTCGAGCTCGACCGTGGTCACGCTGTCGGTCGCGTCCGCCTCGGCGATCACGGTCTGCACCTTGCTCAGCGCGTAGTCCGCGATGAAGTCGTAGGGCGCGGGCTCGTAGCGGTGCCGCGGCAGCAGCGCGTCGGCCCGGCGCAGCAGCTCGCGCCACTCCCCGGCCTCGAGGTGCTGGATGAAGTGCGAGTGGGTGATGCTGCCGCCGAAGAACATCGCGTCCAGACCGAGCCGCGTGTGGTCGGCGAGGCGGCGCCCGGACTCCGCGATCTGGTTCTCCGCGTAGAGAGGCCCCTTGGTGAGCCCGTTGAGCATGTCCCACTTGTACGGGCCATACCCGCCGGGCCGGTGGTAGAGGAAGTGGTCGGTGTCGACGTAGGCGCGGGCGTACTCGAAGGCCGGCGGGTAGTGGTTGTAGACGGCGAAGAAACGCTCGGCCGGCGCGGGCAGGAAGTCGAACGCGTAGTCCATCGAGCCGTAGGGCGCGGGCTGCCAGTCCAGGTGCGGGGCCTCCCACGGCTCGCCCGGCATCGTGATGTTCATCTTGTAGGTAATCCCGCGCTGGAGCAGGCCGGGGATCGCGTGGGCACTCCAGCCGTGGTCGTGGTCGCTGAGGATGCGCGAGGGGCGGATGGCCAGCTTGGCCAGCACATCGTCGATCTCGCGGAACAGGTCGACGAAGCGCGCCGGCGAGTACTCGCCGTGAGCGTCGCCGTAGAAGAGGCTCGTGCCCGGAGCCAGCGTGTGGGGCGAGAATTCGGCCCGCCCGTCGGCGAAGAGCGCGGTCGCCTTCGCGGCGCCGTCGGCGGTGAGCGAGCGGATGCAGAAGCTCAGGTTCGGCACGTGGCCGGCGTCGGCGAGCACGTCGACGAAGGCGAGGTCTCGCGCGCTCCGCCAGAGCCCTTGGCAGTCGTCGAAGCGGAAGCGCACGAACGGCGGCATGGCCTTCATCACGAACGGCTTGCGCGCGGCCCACGTGATCCCCCGCAGCCACACATCGTCGAGCCCGAACGTGTGGCCGAAATACTGGCGCAGCCAGAGCTTGGGCGAGACCAGCCATTGCACGATCTTGCCGCGGCCGCTTCGGCACGCGACCAGCATGGGCGCGCCGGTCTCGTCCTCGAGCAGCGCCGTTCCGTCGGACACGCGGGCCAGCGCCGTCGGCACCGGCATCTTCAGGACCTTGTGCCGCTCGCCGTCCTGCCACCACGTGATCGGGTGATTCGCCTCGCGCACGGCGAGGGCCGGGGTGCCGCCCGTGACGACCTCGCCGCCGCGCCCGACGCCCGCGAGCCCGGCCGCGCGCAGCCACTCGGCGCCGTAGCCGGCGAGGTCGGCATCGAAGCTCACGAGCCCCATGCCCTTGTCGAGCGCGCGCAGGAGCATGGCCTGCCCGCCCTCGCCGAGACGGCCGCCCAGGTGCTCCTGGGCGACGAGCGCCGCGCGGCAGCCGTTCAGCACGTCGTCGTGCAGCCGACCTCGCGCGAGGTCGGCGACGCGGAACGGGATCCCGAAGTGGGAAAGAGCGCCGAAGGTCGTCTCGAAGAGCAGCGGGAACTCGGGCTGGCTCGAGTCAACGACCACGACCACCGCGAGGTTGCCTCGGGACTGGCGGTAGGCGTCGAGCGAGCGGGCGATCGGCATGGCGGTCGTCATCCTACAACAGCCCAACGTAGAATCTCGCCCATGGATCGCCGCCGCCCGGCAGATCCTGGTTGAGGTGGTGCTGGTCGTGCTCATGATCCGGCGGTCCGAGGGCCTGCTGCCGGAGAAGGCGGCCTCGGAGTGAAAAAGGAGAACGCGATGCGGGTCGGGTTCATCGGATTGGGAAACGTGGGAGCGCCCATGGCGGACTTCGTGCTCGGGGCGGGATTCTCGTTGGTCGTCCACGATCTGCGCCGAGAAGCCGCGACTTCCCTGCTCGCCCGGGGCGCGACGTGGGCGGACTCGCCGCGGGAGGTAGCCGCGCAGTGCGACGTCGTCTGCACCTGCGTGCCGGGGCCTCCGGAGATGCGGACCGTGATGCTCGGACCGAGCGGAGTGCTCGAGGGCGTGCAGCCGGGCGCCGTGGTTGTCGACCACACCACGAACGCCCCTGCCCTCGTGCAGGAGGTCGGGCTCGCGCTGGCCGCGCGCCAGTGCCACCTGCTCGATGCGCCGCTCGATGGCGGCCGCGAGGGCGCGCTCGAGGGCCAGCTCACGCTCTTCGTCGGAGGCGACGAGGCAGTGCTCCAGCGCGTGAAGCCAGTGCTCGACTCGTTCTCGCGAAGCGTGGTGTGGGTCGGCGCGCTGGGCGCCGGGTCGGTCACGAAGATCGTGCACAACGCGCTCGCGATGAGCATCGACCTAATGCTCGCTGAGTGCCTGACCCTCGGCGCCAAGGCTGGTGTCGCCGTCCCGCGGCTCGTCGAGGCCTTCGGCGAGGGCTGCATCGTGAGCGGGAACATGACTTTCACGAAGCGGATGCCGGCTACGCTCTTCCGCGGAGACTTCGCTCCGCGGTTCGCCCTGGCTCTCGCCTACAAGGACTTCCGGCTGGCGGGGGATCTGGCGACGCGGCATGGCGTGCCCACGCGGCTCCTCGCGCTTGCCGAGCTGGAGCTGCTCGAGGCGATGAACCGCGGCTGGGGCGGGATGGACCGCCTGAAGGCATCAACCCTTCAGGAGGAGCGCGCCGGCGTGACCTTACGCACCTAGCGCGCGGAGATGGTGCCCGGCACCGTGGCGCGCCGCACTTTCTCGGGCTCGGACGGGCAACCGGCATCCCGCAGCGGCCGAGCTTCGGCCGATTCCGGCCTGTCGTCGCTGAGCCCTGAGCTACATGGCGTCGACCCGGGGCATGATCTCCTCCTTCAGCCGCTTGAGGTCGTCGAGCGTCTTCGCAACCGGCACGTCCTGGAACGGCGGCCAGAGAAGCGGCATCGTCAGCCCGACGTCCTTGTACCGCTTGAGGCGGTCGGTGATCTGCGCGGCGGTTCCCGCCAGCAAATTGCTGGCCTTGCCCCGCGGAGTCTGATCGGTCTCCTGGTCCGTGATGACGAAGAAGAGCATGCTGCAGATCTCGAGACCGTCGACCGCGCGCGAACTCCCGAGCTCCTCGAGCCCTCGCTGGATCGCGCCGCGCCACTGCTTGAGCTCGTCCGGCGTGTCCTGGATCCCGATCCAGCCCGACAGGCCGTACTTCGCGATGCGGCTCGCCGAGCGCTTGGGGTCCTTGAGCCCGCTGAAGAAGATCGGCGGGTGCGGCTTCTGTACAGGCTTCGCGCCGAACCCGCATCTGTCGAAGTCGGCGAACTCGCCGTGGTACTCGAAGAGGTCGTTCGTCCAGATGCCCTGCATGATCTCAATCGTCTCTCGCACGTGCTTGTGTCGCTTGGGGAAGATGTGCGCGACGCTCGCGGCCGCGAATTCCTCGGGCATCCAGCCGGACCCCACGCCCACGTTGACCCTGCCGTGGGAGAGATGGTCTACGGTGGCGATCTCCGCCGCGAGGACGCCGGGCGCGCGGAACGGCGTGTCGGTGATGCTCATGCCAATCCGAACCTTCCTCGTCTTCGCGGCGAGCCACGGGATCAACGGCATGCCTTGGAACCACTCGCCGCGGGAGGACACCGGCAACGCCTTCGGGAACTCGTTCATCATGCCGAACGGATACTGGAGCTCCTGACGATCGGAGGCTTCCGGAACGACGATCCGGTCGAGTGTCCAGACGGAGTCGAAGTCGAGCGCCTCGGCAAGGCTGGTAAGGTCTTCGAGCTCCCTGACGGTCACCTTGTCTCGAAAGTTCGGCAAATACAGAGCGAGCTTCATGAGAGATAGCCTCCTCACCGTTCGTCAGTGGGTCGGGCCAAGGTTGGGCGCCATGCCGCAGTCGCGGCGCCCAGTCGTTTCGAGCACCGGTCGTCGGTTAGGCGGGCAATTTGTCCCCGTCGGGTGGCGCCGGCACCTCGAACGCGTTGACTATGCCGGAAAGGAACGCGAAGTAGTTCGCGGCCGCCGTCAGCTCAACGATCCATTGCTCGTCGTGCCGCTTCTTCAGTGCGTCAAACGCCGCCTGGTCGATGCGATTCGTGCGCATGAGCTGACGTACGTACGTGACGATGTCGCGCTCCTCGTCGCCAAGCTTACTCGGGTCTCCCTTCGCACGCAGCACGTCGATCACGCTTTCCGCGAGCCCGTTGCGTCGCGCCGCGCCGACCTGTGCCGACCACACGTACGCTGCTTCGCGCTCGCGCACCGCCGCGAGGATGGCGACCGAGCGGAGCTTCGGGTCGACCACGCTTTGCTCGCGGAAGAAGAGCACGAGCGGCAGGAGGCGCTCCGCGAGGGCTGGGCTATGCAGCAGCATGCTGAACGGCCCGCGCACATTGCCGAAGACCTTCTGGACGGCGTCCACGACGTGGTGATGGGCGGGAGCGACGGACGACCTGTCGGCGATAGCTTTGATCCGTGGCATGGCGACTCCTTTCGAGCTGAGAGCCTACGCGTGCGCTTCTGCCCTGGAGGGTAGGCTACATTAGCACGCGGCGGCGGCGGTCACCTTCCAGGGGGCTTCCGGCCCCCTGACGCAACTTGCCGGACTCGGACACCGCTCCCCCGGAACCCCCGAAGAGCCGATGCTCCGACTCTGCTCGTCTGGTTTTGAGAGTAATCTTGTCGGGTCTCAGGTCCGGTTCGAGGTTGTTGTTCGCCCTGGGCATTGGGGCCCACGAGGAGGAGGGGGCATGGGGATCAAAAATTCGCTGGGTTCGGCCATCGTTGCCACCGGTCTCTCGGTGTTGTTGTTCGCGTGGGTCGTGACTCGGCCCGAGGCCCAGCCAGCTCCACCCTCCGTGCAGATCGATGCCGACGATATCGGTGGTGTCGTCAGGGGCAAGAACGAGCCGGAGGCTGGCGTGTGGGTGATCGCGCAGACGACCGAGCTCGGCACTCGGTTTGCCAAGATGGTCGTGACGGATGATCGGGGGCGCTACGTGATCCCGGATCTTCCGCCCGCCACCTATGAGGTATGGGTACGAGGGTATGGGCTCGTGGACTCGCCCAAGGTGAAGAGCGGGCGAGGTCAGATCGTGAATCTCACGGCGGTACCCGCCCCGACCGCGAAGGAAGCGGCGGAATACTATCCCGCCATCTATTGGTTGTCGATGCTGAAGATCCCGGACCGAAGCCTGTTTCCGGGCACGGGCCTCAGCGGTAACGGCATGCCGGAGAGCTACAAGACCCAAGAGCAGTGGCTCAATGCCGTGCAGCTCAACGGCTGCGGCAACTGCCACCAGCTCGGCGACAAGGCGACCCGCGAGATTCCGGCGGCTCTGGGCACCTTCGACAAGTCGATCGACGCGTGGCAGCGGAGGCTCTTGTCTGGACCCGCGGCCACGAGCATGGCGCAGTTCATCGCGCTCATGAACACGGCCGACGGCGGCCACATCCGTCGGCTCGCCGAGTGGACGGATCGGATCAAGGCGGGCGAGATCCCGGCCTCCGTGCCGCCGCGGCCGCATGGTGTGGAGCGGAATCTCGTCGTCACGGTGTACGACTGGCTATCGCCTAAGTACTACCTCCACGATCTGACGACCACCGATCGGCGCAAGCCTACCGTCAACCCCTATGGGCTGATCTACGGCTCCGCCGAGCTCTCCACGGATGACGAGCCAGTCTTCGATCCGGTCAAGATCACCAAGAGCGTGCTCAAGGTGCCCGTCCGCGATGCGGATGCGCCGAGCTCGGCGCTGGCTAACAAGGTGGGCGCTCCATCGCCGTACTTCGGGACCGAGCAGGTATGGGACTCCCGGGTCAATGCCCACAACCCAATGATGGACCAGGAGGGGCGCGTCTATTACACGGCCCAGAGCCGCTCGCCCAAGCATCCGCCGGCGTACTGCGCGGCAGCGTCGAACCATCCCTCCGCGAAGGTCTATCCGCTCACCCGAACCCCGGACGGCTTCGTGCAGAACTCACGGCAGGTCACCGTGTACGATCCCCGGACCAAGCAGTTCACGTTCATCGACACCTGCTTCGGTACCCATCACCTCAATTTCGGCGAGGACGCCAACCACACCCTCTGGCTCAGCAACAATCTTCAGAACGAGCTGGCCCTGCTCGGCTGGGTGAACACGAAGATGTTCTGGGAGACGCGCGACGCGGGTAAGTCACAGGGATGGACACCCCTGATCGTCGATACCAACGGCAACGGCAAGCGGGACGCCTGGGTCGAGCCCGGTCAACCCGAGGACCCGGCCAAGGACAAGCGGCTCGGCCTCGGCCTCTACGGGATCGCGCCCAGTCCGGCCGACGGCTCGATCTGGGGATCGAACATCAGCCACCCGGGCTGGCTCATCCGCGTCGAGCTCGGCCAGAACCCGAGCGAGACGGCGCTCGCCGAGGTGTACAAGGTCCCGGCACCCGGCTTCGGCATGCGCGGCTTCGACATCGATCGGAAGGGCGTGGCGTGGGTGACGTTGGCGAGCGGCCACATAGCGAGCTTCGATCGCAAGAAGTGCAAGGGCCCCCTCAACGGACCGGGCGCCGATGACGGCAACCGCTGCCCGGAGGGCTGGACCTTCTATCCGCTTCCCGGCCCCTCCTTTGCGGGGCGGGACGGCGCGGCCGAGGGACCGTACTACACGTGGGTGGATCAGCACGACACGCTGGGGCTCGGGGCGGACACCCCGATCGGGACGGGCAACCATTCCGATACGCTCTACGCGCTCACCTACGGAAAAGTCGTCCAGCTCCGCGTCCCGTATCCGATGGGCTTCTTCGCCAAGGGCGTGGACGGCCGCATCGACGATCCGCAGGCCGGCTGGAAGGGGCGCGGTCTCTGGGTGACGTCGGGGAACCGCACCCCCATGCACATCGAAGGAGTGGACGCGTCGAGTCCGGGCGCGCCCGGGAAGACGCTGTCGAGCCCGCTCGTCGTGCACTTTCAGCTGCGCACGAGCCCGCTCGACCATTGAGGGGGGTGGATCATGTCCCCGCGGCCGTTCGGCCACTGGGGCGCTCGCCACGATCGCTCCATCGCTGCTGGCGCGAGTGGATCAGATAGTGACTCACCCCAGCGAGTCGCAGAAATCACGTCGCTCTATTTGCCCTTCGGGACGGCGCCGCCTCCGACCGCCGATCCTATCGAGGATTCCGGCCCGCTGCGATTCAGCGCTGCGTCGAGCATCGTGAAGTTCACACCGATGTCCGTCCCGTCGCTCGCCGCCAGATGGCCGCTCGACCCACCGGCGAGCGCGCAGTGGTGGTAATCGCCGCCGCTGCCGTAGCCGGTGATCGCATAACAGCTCGCCTGGTTGACAAAGCCTACCGCGCCGGGGCTGGACTTGATCTGGTCTCTCGTGCTCGGTTTCCACCCATTGCAAGAGGTGGGGTTGCCGTTGCACTGGCGGGTGTTGTCGATCACGATGTTGTGGGTCGTGTCGAGGCCCGGATAGGCATTCCTGGGATTGAAGAAATACCCGCCGCTATGGACGATGTTGTCTCGGAAGACGATTCCAGTCGAATCGCAGATCCCCGCTCCGCACATCCCTTTCATGATGCTGTTCGCAGCGAACAGCACGGTGTTGTGGCTGATGACGTGCCCGAGCGCCTTCTGCGTGTTGTACATGAACGAGTCCCGGGCGTGGACCCCCGCCCCGGACAGGAACAGGTTGTTCGTGGTGACGATACCCGTTGCCGCGTTGTCGGCGTCGATCGGGCACCCGGAGTTGTACGCGCCGGGGAAGATCGCCCCTCCCCCGTAGAAGATGTTGCTCCGGAAGGTGTTGTTCTTCGTCTCGGCCCATGGGTTTGTCGCATTTTGGTTCGTGGCGAACGAGTTGTTCAGCGCGCAGAAGTTGCCTTTCTTGGAGTCGTACGGCCCGGTGACGATGTTGCCCTCGAACAGAACGTTGCTGCCTTCCTTCATTTCCCAGAAGGTCTTGCTCTGGGAGACGCCATCCCAGGACTGACGCTTGTTGAGCGTGTTGTGGGTGACGGTGAAGCCCTGGAGCCTCGCTGAAGTCCGCCAGCCCACTTGGCCCGGCGAGTCCGGATTCTCGGTCCCGGTGGGGCAATTCTTCCCTACCCAATTACACAGCCAATGCCAGGTGACCGTGCTGCCGTTGATCGTGTCGACCTTCGCGGCGCCGTAGTGATTCCGTCCGCCCGTGTTGTTGTAGCAGTCCCCCTGGTCGGTGTTCGAGAGTGGCGTGGTGAAGTAGAAGCGCAGGACCGAGCCGACCTGCAGTCCAGTCACGTTCGAGAACACTGCCGACGTGTTGGTGACGCGAGAGATCGTCGCGGTGTTGGTGGGGCCCGACCCGCCCCCGCCCGTGAAGAGGTTCGCGTACCACGCACCGATGTAGTTGTTGGAGATCGTGAACGGGCCCGGGCCGCCGACAATTGCGATGGCGGTGGACTGCGCGACATCGTGCCCGCCTTGGTCGTTGACGCGCGTCTCGTAGCAGCAGAAGCCGTCGACCGTCGAGTTGATGAGCGACATGTTGGCGCCATCGAGCCGGAGCCCGAAACCGACGCTCATCTGCCCGGTCGCCGAGGGGGGCGTGCCTCGCTCTTCCTCGTAGGGCCGAATGATGACCCGGTCGTAGACGATGTCATGCGCCGTTCCGGATTGATCGTCGTTGAAGCTGACCAGCGTGCCGACGAACGAGACCGGCGGTTGTGACATGTCGCGGGAGGTGAACAGCACGCCGATCCACTTGATCCACCCGGCACCATTCGCGTAGTCGATCGCCGGCGTCTGGTTCATCGTGCGGAGTACTGCCATCGACGACAGGTTAGCGTACGTCACCCGTGTCCCAGCCGGAAGGCTAGCGGTCGCCGAGGACTGGATCGTGACGTACTGGTTTGTCCCGCAGCTCTTGTTGGGGAGGATGACGACGGGATTTCCCGACGTGCCTGTCGCGTTGCGGTGCTCGACTGCAGTCGGGATGACGATCGTATCCCCGCACGACGCGGCGTTCACCGTGTTCTGGAGGTTCGCGCCGTTGGTGACCGGGTCTCCGGTGTCCGTGCACGTATAGACGGACCCGCTCTTGAGACACCCTGACGCCTCCGTCCGCGGCTGAAGCGTCGACATCGCCCAAAGAAGCATGACACCGACAAGAAAACTGAGCTGACGCATCAATGTGGGTCCTCCTTCTTGCTGGTTGATACACCACGCTGAAGCATACGCTCTACTTCCCCACCCTCTCACGCGCGGATAGGGATCGAGCGCGAGATGATGGCGCTCGGCGCCGGTGTGGAGATCGTAGTAGCCTGGCGAGTTGTCGACCTTCTGGACGACGCCCAGGGCGTCGTTCGGCATGACCGCCACGGTGGGACTCGCCCGCTTGCCGTGTCAGGGGTTCCGGGCGGTTAGCGGCGGCCGTGGACCTTGGCGAGCGCCTCGTCGAGATAGCGCTGAAGGGTCTCCTCCGCGGAGAACTCGGGCGTCGTGTCGGGGACGCCCAGGTAGTACACGACGAGCGGCGCCGGCTCGCGGGCGCCTTCGGCCGGTTCGAGCCGCGCCTCGAGCCGGGGGAACTCGGCAAAATCGACGCGGCGCCGGCGGACCTCGGTGGGACCCGTCAGCGCGCTGGGTTTCCGGCAACGGTGACCCTTCATCGGCAACCGTAGCAGCCTGCGTCTACGTCGCCTTCCTCCATGATCGGCACGAGGCGCGCATAGTCAACATACGCATCCGGCAGAATGACGAACCCGCTCGTGCCCACAGCGACTCAATCTGTGCGCCGTCTCTCGCTGGTGACCGCGGCACACCCAAAGCGTCCCGTAGGCCGGCGGTAGGCGGCGCCCTGCATCCCGCCCACCGTCCGAAGTGCCCGCAGAAAGCGTGCAGACGCCTGTGGTAGGCTCCCGCCCGGTGTGTTCCGTCTGCGGCAAGGCCGAGCTGCGAGGCCGGCAGACCGCGTGCTCGGCAGCCTGTCGGCGGAGACGGAGTCGCGACCGGCAGCTGACTGCGCTCCGGGCTCGGGACGACGAGATTCGGGCGCTCTTGGCCACCGCCTGAAGAGGGTGGACGAGGAGGCCCTGTGAATCGTCGAGCGTTCCGGACTGGGCTGAGTAGGAGCCTTCTCGCCGCGCCGCTCGCGGCCGAGACTTTCTCTGGTGCATGTCAATGCGGGCGGAATCGTGGTGCGCGTCCACGCGGCGTGCGACGCGCTCTGGAAGGCGGAGCGAGGATAGCCGGCTACCGCTGCGAGCTAGGGGACGGATTCGCTCCCTGTCCAGCTCTCGGGTAACGTGAAGGAGAACGTCGATCCCTTGCCGGGTTGACTGTGCACCCAGATCCGACCCCCATGCAACTCAATGAACTTGCGGGATAGGGCCAGTCCGAGCCCAGTCCCTTCGACCTTCTTGTCCGCTGTCCCCACTTGCCGGAACTCCTCGAAGATCGCCTCCTGATCCTCCGGCGCGATGCCCACGCCCGTGTCGGCGACGGAGATCTCGGCCATGCCGTCGTTCATCGCGGCGCGCACGTCGATCCGGCCACCCTCCGGCGTGAACTTGAGGGCATTGGAAAGCAGGTTCAAGAGAACCTGCTTCACCTTCCGTTCGTCGCCCCGGATCATGCCCACGCGGTCGTCGATCGCACTGCCCAGCCTGATCCCGTGCCGGCTCGCCCGCTCGCGAACGAGGATCAGCGCGTTGTCGATCGCGGCTGGCAGATCGAAGTCGCTCACCTCCAGCTCCATCCGGCCGGCTTCGATCTTGGACAGGTCGAGGATGTCGTTGATCAGGGACAGCAAGTGCTGGCCGGAGGCGTAGATGTCCTTCAGGTATTCCTCCTGCTTGTCGTTGAGCTCACCAAACATCCGGTCACTCAGGACCTCCGAGAAACCGATGATGGCGTTCAGCGGCGTCCGCAGCTCGTGCGACATATTGGCAAGGAACTCCGACTTGTGGCGGCTGGCCGCCTCAAGCTGGGCGCTCTTGTCCGCGATTTCCTGGAACAGCCGGGCATTCTGGATCGCCAGGGCCGACTGCGTGGCGAAGGTCTTGAGCAGTTCGATGACCTCCGGCGAGAACTCGCCCGGAGTCCTTTTGTTTACGGTGAGCCCCCCGATAAACTCGTTTTCACGTAGCATTGGGACGGCGAGCACCGCGCGGGTCCCCGTGCGGAGGAGGATGTCACGGAGGGGACCGCGATACGCGTCCTCCGCTGCGATGTCTGGGACCTGAACGGGCTCGCGCGTCACCGCCATGCGTCCCTGGACGCCCTCTCCTTTGCGGATCGGTGTCTGCCGAGCGAGGGTGACCACCTCTTCCTCCAGGTTATTGGTCGCGCGCAGGTGGAATGTTTCAGTGGCCTCGTCGTACTCGAAGACGGAGCAGGCGTCGGTACCGGCCAGTTGACTGGCGCGGGTCACGATGGTCTGGAGAACTCTGTCAAGGTCGAGAGTTGAGCTGAGCGCGCGACTGACCTCCCCGAGCGCCGTGAGCTGCCCGACCGACCGAGTGAGCTCTTGCGTCCGGGCTTGGAGCTCGGTGAGTAGTCGCGCGTTTTCAACCGCGATGACCGCTTGGTCTGCGAATGTCTGGAGCAGCGCGATCTCGGCTGGCGAGAAGGCCCCCGCCTCGCGGCGCGTGACGCTGATGGCGCCGATGGGTTGCCCGTCACGCAGCATCGGCGCACAGAGGGTGGATCGCCACCCGCGCGAACGTGCGAGGTCCCGCATCGCCTGGTCCAGGGCGGGATCTGACTCGGTGTCCGGAATGTGGATGACAGTCCGCTCGGCAACGCAACGCGCCGGGGCGGTCGTCCCGTGCACCGGCCAGGGCGACTGCGCTCGCAAGTGCTCCTCCGACCCGGGCATGCCTCCACGTGCCGCAATCAGGTGGAGGAGTTGACCGTCGAGCCGAAGGATCCCCGTCGCCCACGACCGGAAGAGGCGCATGGCGTTGTCCACGATGGCGTCGAACACCGGCTGCACCTCGGCCTGCGACTGACTGATCACCCGCAGGATATCCGCGGTGGCGGTCTGCCGCTCGAGCGCCTCGCTAACTTGTGCATGCGCTTCGGTGAGAGAACGGTTCTTTTCTTGCAGCTCCTTGAACAACCGCACATTCTCAATGGCGATGACGGCCTGGTCGGCGAAGGTCTGGAGCAGCGCGACTTGGTTGTCCGCGAACTGCCCAGGTTCGACGCGTGCCACGACGATCACGCCGACTGGGGCGCCGTCCTTCAACATCGGAACGTAGATGCTGCTGCGGTGACCCACGGCCCGCGACAGTTGCCGGTGACCATATTCCAGATCAGTCTCGATGTCGCGAATCTGGACGACGCGCCGCTCGAGAATCGCCCGGCCAGCGCCGCTCGTCCGCGCCGGGCGCGTGGGCCAGATGCGCTGCGCCTCGGCCAGGGCTTCCGGACCGAGGTTGTGGTGGGCCACGAAGTGGACCAGCTCACCGTCGAAGAGGCACAGGACGCTGAATTGCCCACTACAGAGCCGCTCAGCGCTCTGAACGATCGCCTCGAATACTGGCTGAACGTCTGTAGGGGAGCTGGAAATTACGCGGAGGATTTCGCTCGTGGCCGTCTGCTGCTCCAGCGACTCCGTCAAATCGGTGTTGCGTGCCTCCAGCTCCCTGAACAGGCGCACGTTTTCGATGGCGATGACCGCCTGGTCGGCGAAGGTCTGGAGGAGCGCAATCTCCTCCGTCGAGAAGGCCCCCGGCTTCGCGCGGCTCACGGTGATGAGGCCAATGGGATCGCCGCCGCGAAGCATCGGTACAGCGACGAATGAGCGACTGCCCCTCTCGGCCGCATGACGCCGGAACTCGACGCTACACGAGGGGTCTGTCTCGATGTCGGCAACGTGGTGCACCCTCTTCGTGAGCACGGCTTCCTCAGGAGCAAACGCCGGTCGGTGAGGCCGCTGAAAACGGTCCGTGGCGGCGTCGGCGCTTCCTGGCAAGCCGCCACGCGCCGCGGCCATGCTGAGCAGCTCGCCGTCGTACTGGCCCACGGCTACGGCCCATGCGCCGAGGAGTCGCATCGCCGTGTCCGCAATAGCCTCGAAGACTGGCTGGACGTCGGTCTGCGCCCGGCTGATGACCCGCAGGATCTCCGCCGTGGCCGTCTGCTGGTCGAGGGCTTCGCTCACCTGCGCGTGCGCTTCCGTGAGCGCCAGATTCTTCCTCTGCAACTCGGTGAACAGCCGCGCGTTCTCGATCGCGATCACGGCTTGATCGGCAAAAGTCTGGAGCAGTCCGATCTGCTCATCTGGGAACGCTCCGACCGCTGGCCGCCCAACGAGGATCGCGCCGATCGGCTCGCCCTCTCGCCGCATCGGCACGGCGACGACGCTCCGAAACCCAGACAATCGCGCCAGTCGAAGACCCTCAGCAGGGAGGACGCCGGGGGTTTCGGTGTCGGGCAACTGGATGATGGCGTTCTCGTGGATGGCGCGACACGAGATGAGGGTCGAAGTCACGGGCGCTGGATAGGCCGCTCTCACCTCCTCCGCTTGGGGATACCGGGGATCGAGGCCCACCAGGCTCACCAGGCCCCCGTCATGGCGATAGATGGCACCCAGGATCGCGCCGCAGAGCGTCACCGCGCTCCGAACGATCGCGTCGAATACCGGCTGGACATCGGTCGGGGAGCTCGAAATGACCCGGAGGATCTCGCTCGTGGCAGTCTCTCGGTCCAGCGCTCTGGTGAGATCGTGATTGCCCGCTTCGAGCTCCGTGAGGAGCCGCACGTTTTCGATCGCAATGACGGCTTGATTCGCGAAGGTTTGGAGCAATGCAATTTGCCCGTCGGCGAACGCCCCTGGCGCGCTGCGCGTCACGGCCAGCGACCCAATCGCCCGACCGTCGCGAAGTAGCGGGACGGCAACGATGCTCCGCCAGCCGCGTGCGCGGGCAACGGCTACCTCGCTCGGCGGTACTGATCGGTCCGATTCGACATCCGTGATGAAAGAGGGCGCCAGCGAAGTGATCACCTGACCGTGCACGGAGACATCTTCCTTCACCGGCCGTGGCCACAGGGCCTTCTGCGCGGCGTCCCCAGATGGGTTGGTGCTCGTGAGCGCCGCCAAATGCACCTGATCGCCAATGATCTGCGTGACGAGCCCAGAAAACCCGCCGAGCAGCCGCACCGCACTTCGGATGATCGTGTCGAACACCGGCTGTACATCGGTCGGCGATCTGGAGATGACCCGCAGGATCTCGCTCGTCGCCGTTTGCTGGTCTCGGGCTTCGGTGAGTTTGCATTGCAGGTCCGAATAGGGTACCGTTGGCGCAGCTCCCTGCGCGGCCTGCTCAGTCGGTGCCCCACACCGAGGACAAAACTGAGCGTCTGGTACCGGATTGTCCTGCTCGCACCGGGGACACTTCATACCGGGCCTCCCAGCGGCCGGGTCGGCGAAGGGTCGGACAGAGCCTACTCGCCTGAGACTGGGGTGGTCAAGAACACGCATCGACTCAAAATTGCGGTTACCGAAGGGCGCCTCGTGGATCAGAAGTCACGGTTACCCATGCAGGGGAGGAGGGCACCGTGACACGAGCGAGCTTACGGGAATACGCGACGCG
>Ga0306921_10001823_pt1 | contig 20992 bp, 22 predicted proteins | sample sta12Cox44000080_FD_203760 | JGI IMG/M metagenome (GOLD analysis project Ga0306921, IMG submission 203760) | Lab enrichment of tropical soil microbial communities from Luquillo Experimental Forest, Puerto Rico - statoxic.12C.oxic.44.000.080 (v2)... | ecosystem: Environmental > Terrestrial >...
GCATGGTGCGCACCACGAGGAAGTGCGATCGCGCTTTCACCGTCATCTCCGATTCCGCCTCGATGCGGATCGGCCCGACGACATGACGGTAGCGCTGCTGCTCGTAGATGTTGGCTTCGCGCAGCGCCGACACCCTGTCTCTCAGCATGCCGCGCGAATCGGCGTAGATGACGCCGTGCGGAAGCCCATCGGCGTCGCTCTCCGCGCTGGTGATCAGGTAGCGGCACTTCTCGGCGAACAGCTCCGGCCACTCTTCCAGGCGATCCTCGTCGATCGCATCGACGTAGCGCGCGATCAGATCCTGCACCTCAAGGCGCACCGTCTGGTCCAAGCAGGGGCCTGCCGCACGCGCGTCCATCGCTCAGGTGCCCATCAAGGCGCGGTACTTTTTCCAGAAGCCGCGGACGGAAGCCTCGGTGGCGCGGAACTGCTGGGAGCGCGAATCGGAGCCGCCCATCATCAGCAGGCCGCAATCCTCGTCGAGCCCGTGCACGGCGCGCTGGACGAAGCCGCCGACCGCGCCGTCCTCCATGGAGATATAGCCCGCGGGGCCCACCAGATTGGCCTGCTTGAGCCGGCGCTCGGTCATGGCGGCATCGTCGTCCGCGAAGCCCAGGATGGTCCAGGCGAGCTCCGAGCGCTCGACGCCGCGTGGAACGAGCTGCCGGACCGCGATCGAGTTGAGGTGCTGCTGGAGCACGAAGCCGGGGAACACGGTGAGGATCTGCATCATGATCCCGTCGCCCAGCTCGTCCACGCCCTCCACCACGCTCGCGTCCTCGAGACGGTAGTCATCCTTGGCTGAACGCAGCGCCTGCTCCCGGTAATCGGCATTGTCGATGGTGCGGTCCATGATCGAGTAGCTTGCATGGCTCCCGCCGTCGTCGGCGACGACGATGCCTCCTTTCTGGCTGAGCCGGCTGATCTCGAAGGTGGTGAAGAAGAGGTGGAGAATGCTGGCGTGGTAGCTGTCCTTGACGTTCTCGAAATAGAGCTTCCAGTTGTTGGGCAGCACCTGGGTGGTGCGGCCGAGCACCTTCACCGGGCGCCGGAGCACGCGCCGAATGCGCGCAGCGATCTCCGGGCCGAGATAGGTCTCCAGGTCGGGCATGTCCTGGTCGAAGCTGCCGAAGATCAGCCCGCAGAATTCGGCGACCCGCAGCTTGCGCAGGTTGTGCTCGGAGCGCCTGAACCCCTCGGGCATCCCGCCCTGCCGCTTGACCCCGCGCTCAAAGGCGACGCCGGTAAGGTTGCCCGCAAGATCATAGCTCCAGCCGTGGTACACGCAGGTGATGGTGTCGGCGTTGCCCCGGCGCTTGAGGCACAGCAGCGAGCCGCGATGGGCGCAGCGGTTGACGAAGGCGTTGAGCTCCCCGGTCCGGGAGCGGGCGACCACCACCGGGACCTCGCCGACGCTGGTGACGAGATAATCGCCGGGATTGGGGACCTCGACGGCGAGGCACAGATAGCTCCAGGTCGGCCCCTTGAAGATGCGCTCCTGCTCGAGCGCGTATTGGTCCGCATCGCTATAGATCCGGAAAGGAACGCGGGTGAGGCCGCTCGACGGCCAGGGAACCTGACGAGAATTCTGAGGGGCGACCTGATCGGAAACCTGGTGCAAGCTGTGCTCGGGCTGTGGCATGGATTTGTCTCGTTTAGATACGCTTGACCTGAGCGGACGCGCAGGACGTGCTGTGCTCCAAAAGCATGATCCTCGCGTGCCGCCTTGTCCAGAGCAGCATTTCCATGGCCCGCCACGCGTGCGTGCGTGTGCGCGTATTTGCCACCGGCGTTGACTTTCCAACCTGATCTCAAAATACTCGGGGCGCTGAACAAAAAGCCGGCCGCAGAACGCGCAAATCCAGGAGGAACGCCATGATCACTTCGCGCAGATCGCTGCTAAAAAAATCCGCCGCAACGGTTGCCGCATTAGGCGTTTCCGGGCGCTTCGCCAGCGCCGAGGCCGAGGCCATCCGGATCGGTGTCGTCTACGATCTCTCCGGGCCATTCGCGGCGGGAGGCTCGGTGGCATGCTCGGTAGGCGCTCAGATCGCGATCGATCTAGTCAACGAGCGCGGCGGTGTTGCCGGCAAGTACAAGGTGGTGCCGGTCAATGCCGATTGCCAGAGCAAGGTGGACGTCGCGATCAACGAGGTCGAGCGCCTGATCGGCCAGGAGAAGCTCGAGATCATCAACGGCGTCTATGCGAGCGCGCACGCGGTGCCGCTCTCAGCCAAGGTCGAGGCGCAGAAGAAGATTCTCTGGATCACGACGGCGATCGCGACTGCGGTGTTCAAGGACAAGAACCTGCGTTACGTGTTCCGCGCGCAGATTCATTCCGACCAGTACGGTGAGGCGTTTGCGGCTTTCATCGCCGAGAATGCCAAGGCGAAGCTCGGCGCCGAGCCGAAGAGCATCAAGGTTGCCATCATCCACGAGGACGGGCCCTATGGCGTCGGCGTCGCGGAAGCGAGCGAGCGTTTCGGCAAGGAACGCGGCCTGCAGATCGTGATGCGTGAAGGCTATTCGGCAACCGCCCCCGATCTCTCCTCGCTGGTGACCAAGCTCAAGCGCGCCGGCGCCGACATCATCTCCCAGGTCGGCTACAATCCCGACATCACGCTGTTCCTGCGGCAGGCGCGCGAGAGCGGGCTGCGTTTCAAGATGCTGGTCGGCAACGGCGCCGGTTACAGCCAGCTCGACAAGCTGCGCGCGACCTTCGGCGCGGATATCGACAATTTCTGCAACATCGATCCAGTGCCCGCGCAGCTGCTCAATTCTGCCTCGCTTGCGCCGGGACTGGGCGATCTCGTCAAGACCATGGTGGAGCGCTACAAGGCCAAGACCAACGCCACCGATGTCCCCCCGCACTGCTCCATGGGATTCAACCAGACCTGGGTGCTGCTCAACAACGTGCTGCCGGTCGCCAAGGAGAAATACGGCGGCTTCGACGCGGAGGCGGTGCGCAAAGCGGCGCTTGAAGTCGACATTCCGCCGGGCGGCACCATCCAGGGCTACGGCGTGAAGTTTTTCCCGCCGGGGACGCAGCTTTCCGGACAGAACGAGCGCTCGACGCCGGTGGTCATGCAGAATGCCGGCGAGCACATATCCGTTGTCTGGCCGAGCAACATCAAGACGCAGGAGGCCGTGCTACCGCTGCCGGCCTCGTCGGTCTACGCCATGCGCTGACGATGCTTGCGGTCGAGGGGCTGTCCAAGCGCTTCGGAGGGTTCCTCGCCGTCAACGAGGTCTCCTTCGAGGCGCGTGCGGGTGAGATCCTCGGTCTCATCGGCCCGAACGGTTCGGGCAAGACCACGACATTCAATCTGATTGCCGGCACGCTGCGCCCCACGGCGGGATCGATCCGCTTCGAGGGCGCGGAGATCGCTGCGCTTTCCGCGCACGCGATCTGTCGGCAGGGAATTGCCCGCACCTTTCAGATTCCGCGGCCTTTTCGCAAGCTCTCGCTCGGTGAGAACGTGGCGCTTGCCGCCTATTACGGCGCCGGCGGCCACATCTCGCGCGGCGAGGCGCAACGCCGCGCAGCCGACGCGCTCGATCTGGTCGGGCTTCCTGCCGACGGGAACGTAATGCTCGGCGGGCTTGGCGCGGCCGCCTTGAAGAAGCTCGAGCTTGCCCGCGCGCTCGCCACCAGGCCGCGGCTCCTGCTCGCCGACGAAAGTCTCGGCGGGCTTGATGCGGCCGAGATGGAGCACGCCGCAAGCCTGCTTGAAAGCATCCGCAGCCGCATGGGCGTAACCATCATCTGGGTCGAGCACATCATGGGCGTGCTCATGCGCATCGTCGATCGCGTCATCGTGCTCGACCACGGCGTGAAGATTTTCGAGGGCGCGCCGGCGCTGGCCGCGGCCGATCCCCGCGTCACCGAGGTCTATCTCGGCAAGAGACGCACCGAGCAACGGTCGCAGGCATGATGCTCTCGCTGGCTGCCGTCTCCGCCGGCTACGGTTCCTTCCGCGCCCTGTTCGATGTGTCGCTCGAAGTGCCGGCGGGCGAGGCCGTGGGCGTGATCGGCCCGAACGGGGCCGGCAAGACTACGCTGATGCGCGTCATCTCCGGGCTGATCCCGCTGCGCGGCGGCGCCTTGATGCTGGAGGGCCGCTCCGTCGGCGGCCTTGCCGCCCATCGCATGGTCGAGCAGGGCATCGCCCACGTGCCGGAGAACCGGCGGCTGTTTCCACGGCTCACCGTCGAGGACAATCTTCGCATCGGCGCCTTCATTCCGCAGGCGCGCAGGCGCTACGCGCAGCAGCTCGATCAGATCTACAATCTGTTTCCGCGCCTCAAGGAGCGGCGCGAGCAGCTCGCGGGCACGCTCTCGGGCGGCGAGCAGCAGATGTGCGCAATCGGGCGCGCGCTGATGTCGCGCCCGAAGCTCCTCCTGATGGACGAGCCTTCCGCCGGGCTTGCCCCGCTGGTCGTCGCGCAGGTGTTCGATCTCGTCCGCCGCATTCGCGCCGAGGGACTGACCGTGCTGATTGTCGAGCAGAACGTGCAGCAGGTGCTCGAAGTGGTGGACCGCGCCTATCTCCTGGAAGTGGGGACAATCAAGCTTACGGGCACGTCGGCCGAGCTCAAGGGCAATGACCTGATCCGCAAGGCCTATATGGGGTTGTAGTCTAGCAGAGATGGACATCTATCTCCTCGAAGCAATCATCAACGGTCTCCTGCTCGGCGGCGTGCTCGCCCTGCTTGCGCTCGGGCTCAACCTGATCTTCGGGGTGATCGACGTGGTGTGGATCGCATATGCCGACCTCGTCATGTGCGGAATGTATGTCGTCTATTGGCTCTATGCCGGGCTCGGCTGGCCGCTGGCGCTCGCGTGCGCCGTTGCCATCGCCGGTGTGGCCGTGCTCGGCATCCTCGTTCATGTCCTGATCATTGCGCCCATTCTCGGCTCCGCGCCCATCAACCAACTGCTCGCCACCGGCGGGCTCCTGTTCTTTCTGCAAAGCTTCGCCACGCTGCTGTTCGGCACCGAGTTCCGCAACCTCGGCCTGCGGCTGCCGATCATCGAGCTTGGTGACATCTACGTGAGCTCGGCGCGCCTGCTGGCGTTCGCGATGGCGCTGATCGGCGCGGTCGCTCTCTATTTTTTCCTGCGGCGCACTTTTATCGGCACCGCGATCCGGGCGATCGCCCAGGACCGTGACATCGTCGGCCTGATGGGCGTCGACCAGCGGCGCATTTATCTGGTCACCTCGGCGATCGGCGGGGCGCTCGCCGGGCTGGCCGCCTGCCTGCTGGCGTTGCAATATGACGTGCACCCCTTCATCGGCAACACCTTCGGCCCGCTCATCTTCATGATCTGCGTGCTCGGCGGGCTCGGCGACATGATCGGCGGCTTCATCGCCGCTTTCATCATCAGCCAGATCATCTCGATCGGCGGCTATTACTCCAATACCGAGCTCTCCTACGTGCTCGCGTTCACGCTCTTCATCGTGCTGATGTTCGTGCGCCCGCGCGGGATTCTGGTGCGATGAACGCGCGCCGATTCACGGTTGCCGGCCTGCTTGCAATCCTCGTCGCGGCGCCGTTCCTCGCACCGCCCTATTTCCTGCATCTCCTCATTCAGATTCTGTTGTGGGGCTTCATCTACACCGCATGGTCGATCATGGGCCGTTTCGGCTTCGTCTCGCTCGGCCATGGCGCCTTCGTGGGCGTGGGCGCCTATGTGCCGGCGCTGCTGTGGAACTATGAGAGTGTCACACCCTGGATCGGTATTCCGCTCGGCGTGCTGCTCTCCGTCCTGCTCGGCCTGGTCATTGGCTATCCCTGCTTCCGCCTCAAGGTGGTTGGGCACTATTTCGCGCTGGTCACGCTCGCGCTCGGCCAGGTGGTGATGCTCTCGGTGGTGGCGGCACGCGACATCACCGGCGGCTCACTGGGATTTACGCCCAGGGCGGCCGGCCATTCCTGGTACGCGTTGCAGTTCCCCGAGAAGGGATACTTCTACGCTATCGCGCTTGCGCTCTGGCTGGGCGGGCTTGCGGTCTGGCATCTTGTCGATCGCGGTATCGGCCGCGAGGCGCTCGATGCGATCTCGGAGGACGAAGAGGCCGCCGCTGCCGTCGGCATCGACGTGATGCGAGAGAAGCTGCGCGTCACCGTCATCAGCGCAGCTCTCACCGCGCTGGGCGGAGCGATGCTGGGCCACTACCTGATGTATCTCAATCCCGAGACGCTGTCGGGTATCGGCGTCTCGCTGCAGATCGTGTTCGCGGCGATTATCGGCGGCACCTATACGATGCTCGGCCCGACCGTGGGCTCGTGGCTCACCATCTCGCTGAACGAGGGCTTGCGCGTTGCCTTCGGGACCAATTTCATCGGCGCGGCCAACACCATCTACGGCATCCTTCTCATCCTTGCCATCATCTTCATGCCGCGCGGCATCGTCGGCACACTGCAGAGCCTCGGCATCCGCCGACCGAAGCCGGTGCCGGCGGAGTAGGGGGTATCACGCTATAACGCAATGCGCCGCCCCTCCTCGGCGGACCAGTAGCCGGCGTAGCTGACCTTGATCGTCTCAAAGGCAAGCGCAAGATCGGCGCGCGGCTCGCGCCCGACCGACACGCACTCCATGAAATCCTGGATCTCCTGCAGGTAGCCGCGCGTCCACTCCTCCTCCAGGCAGATGAACTGCCAGCCAGTCTTGCGGTCGACCTTCTCGGTGATATAGACGCCGGCGAGTTTCTCCTCGTCTGTCAGATAACTCATCATGTGGTTGTTGGGCGTGATGTTCGCGAACAGCGCGCCGCCGCTGGTATAGGTCTCGATGAGGTTGCGCACTCCGCCCATGATCATGTCGCCGGAGAACACCGTGCTCTTGGTGCCGTCCGAGAACGTAAGCGTGAGCATTCCCCAGTCCTCGACATCGACGGGCTTGGCCTTGATGAACTCCCGCTCGTGCGGCTTGAGACAGGCAGCGACATTGCCGACGTCGGCGGTAACGCCTGCGACCGCAATGCGCTCGCCGCGCGCCTTCCCCTCCACCTGCTTGAGATAGAGCACCGTTGAAAGCGGGTGGCAGCCCATGCGGATGAGCGAGCCGCCGCCGGTCATCGACCACTGTGCGGCATGCGCCGCGTGCGAGCCGCTGTGGCTTTCCTCGGCTTTCATGAACAGGATCTTGTCCTTGGTGGCTTTGAGGATCTCGACCGTCTTCGCCACTGCCGGCGCATAGATCCAGTCTTCCGCGTACATGAACAGCCGGCCGCTCGCTTTGACGATGGCGCAGGTCTTCTCCATCTCCTCCATGACGCGTTCGTACATGAGCTTTTTCGGCACGTGCTTTCCGATCGGGGTCCGGTCGTCGCCGCGCCCGAAATAGCCGGCGAACGGCTTTTCGCAGATGACATGCTTTCCGGCCTCGACGGCCGCCACGATCATGGGCGCATGCAGCATGGGGGGCGTGCAGATGTCGATGACGTCGATCTCGCGGTCGGCGAGCACTTCCCTGAAATCGCGATAGGTGGTTGCGATCCGCTGCTTGCGTGCGAAATCGACGACATGATCGCCGCGCGCGGCAACCGCCTTCACTTCGGCATCGATTCCATGCACGCGGGCGTAAGCATACATGTGCAGTTCCGCGACGAAGCCGCATCCGACAAGGCCTATTCTCACGTTCGCCATCGCCGTTCTCCTCGTATGGGGAGATTATCAAGACATCTTGAATCACGTACATTTCCCTATAGCTTTTTTACCAATAGCGCCGCAGGCATGCGGACCCGGATTTGCGCGGGGCGCGGCTTTTGCCTAATGGACCATGCGTCGTGACTCTCTGGATCCTGGCAGCATTGATGACGGTCGGCGCGCTGTTCGCCGTGCTGTGGCCGCTTCATCGCGCCTCGGTCGCGGGTGCAGCGCGGGGCGGCAACGACAGCGCGGTCTATCGCGACCAGCTCCATGAGATCGAGCGCGACCTGGCAGCGGGTAGCATTGGCGCGAATGAAGCCCAGGCGGCACGTATCGAGGTATCGCGCCGGCTGCTCGCGGCGGACCAGGCGGAAACTGCCGGGATTGGGGCAGCAAGCGACAATGCCGCAGCAATCAATCAGGTTCGAGGCCGCAAGCTGTCTGCTGCCCTGGCGATGATTGTGCTGACGCTCGGCGCCGGCGGCCTTTATCTTGCGCTTGGCTCGCCAAATCTGCCGGGGCAACCTCTCGCCGAACGGGTCGCTGAGGCGCACGGCGGCGCCAATTCGGTCCAGGCGATGTTCGCGCGGGTCGAGGCGCATCTCGCGCAGCACCCGGAGGACGGCCGCGGATGGGAAGTGATCGCCCCGGTCTACATGCGCCTTGGCCGATATGCGGATGCGGCAAAAGCGCGCGCCAATGCGCTGCGCCTGTTGGGGCCGACGGCAGAGCGTCAGGCAGATTTCGGTGAGGCTCTGGTCGCTGTCGAGAACGGTACCGTCACCGCGCAGGCGAAAGCGGCGTTCGATGCAGCGCTTGGGCTCGACGCCGGCAATGTGACCGCGCGCTTTTATGAAGGTCTCGCAGCCGAACAGGATGGAAAGCCCGCCGAAGCCGCCGGCATCTGGCGCGGCATGCTTGACGCGGCATCGGAAACGGCAGCATGGGTCCCTACCGTACGCGAGGCGCTTGCGAGGGTCGCGCCTTCAAATGCCGCCGGCTCAACGGCGGGAGCAAGCGGGTCAAATTCAACCACCGCCGGTCCCCAATCAAATCAGGACGAGATGATTCGCGGCATGGTCGAGCGGCTCGCCGCCCGACTGCGCGAGAACGGGTCGGATGTCGAGGGCTGGGTTCGTCTTGTACGCTCCTATCTGGTGCTAGGAGAGCGGGAAAAGGCGAAAGCCGCCGACGCAGATGCGCGGCGCGCCTTGAAAGACGATCCGGACAAGCTGCGCCGCTTCGAGGATGAAGCAAGAAGCCTCGGCATCAGCGGCTAAAGCGGATTTCGATAACGTTGGATTCACGCGGACTTGCGGCTAGCGTCACCTCTCCTGCAGCTCGCCTGCCCGTAGTCATTGACGAAGCGCATGCCTTCCGCGGCAAGACGAGCGAGATTGGGCGTCGGCGCGCCGCGCATGACGGCGCCGCCATAGCTGCCGAGGTCTCCCCATCCCACGTCGTCGGTCATGATGAAGACGATGTTGGGTTTGCGCGGCTGCTGCGATTGCGCCGTGCCGCCCGGGGCGGCCGCTGCGAACCCCAGCGCGGCTGCGAGCATAACACGCGTGGGACAGTCGCGCAGCGCGTCATCGTCTCTCATTGATTTCCTCCCTTGCCCATGATTCGCGAAATGATAGAAGGGAATCCGTGTCGATGAAACATCCCGCGCTGCTGGCTTGCGCTCTTGTCGCGCTTGCGATGAGCGGCGCCGATTCGGTGTCGGCGGAAGCCTATCCCTCACGCCCCGTCACCGTCATCGTGCCGTTCGCCGCGGGCGGAACGACGGATGTCATTGCCCGCATCGTCGGCGAGCACATGTCGCGCACGCTCGGCCAGCAGCTCGTTGTCGAGAATGTCGGTGGGGCAGGGGGCACCACCGGCTCGACGCGGGCAATGCGCGCAAGCCCTGATGGCTATACGCTTGTGCTGGGCAACATGGGCACGCACGCCGCGGCGGTTGCGCTCTATCCGAACCTCGCCTACCGGCCTGACACCGATTTTGCGCCAATCGGCATGGTCGCCGGCCTTCCAGTCCTGGTGACGGCCAAAAAGGATCTGCCGCCGCGCAACCTGCGGGAATTCTCAGCCTACGCAAAAGCGAACGTCGACAGGCTTAACATGGCCCACGCCGGCGTGGGCTCGATCACGCATGTCACCTGCCTCCTGCTCAACGCGCTCATCGGCGTTAATCCGACCATGGTGCCATTCAATGGCGCCGCCCCCGCGGTGAGCGCGCTGGTCGGCGGCCAGGTCGACTACATGTGCAATGCCGTCCCGGACATCGTTTCGCAGGTTCAGAGCGGCACGCTCAAGGTCTATGCGACCGGGACCGCCACGCGCGACCCGGTCTTGCCGAACGTGCCGACCGCGAACGAAGCCGGCCTCCCGCAGTTCCAGGCGCTTGCCTGGAACGGATTATTTGCGCCGGAGGGTACACCCAAGCCGGTGCTCGACACGCTGACCTCCGCGCTCGACCGGGCGCTCGATGACGAGAGCACGCGGGCGCGCCTCATCGAGCTTGGCAGCGAAGTTCCCGAGAAAGCCCGGCGCGGCCAGGAGCAGCTTGCAAACCTGGTTAAAAGCGAGGTTGCGCGCTGGACGCCGATCATCAAGGCGGCGCTCGTCAAGCCGGAATAAGCAGAAAAAGCACACCGCAGGAACAGTGCGGATGCTGTTCTGCAGTGCACAACAAATCGGCAATGAAATCGGGGAACGGTTTGGCCCGCTCGGTATTTATCTAAAATTCGGCGATCGAACCAACAAGCAAGATTGCTTGGTGGAGGGCAGCGTGCACATACAATTCTGGGGGACCCGCGGCTCCATTGCGACGCCCGGATCGCTGACGGCGCGCTACGGAGGAAATACATCGTGCGTTGAGGTCCGCTCGGCGCGCGGAACCCTGGTCGTGCTGGACTGCGGAACCGGCGCGCGTCCGCTCGGTCGAAAGCTGATGTCCGGCGGCGCGAAGGGCCTCCGCGGCAATCTCCTCATCAGCCACACGCACTGGGATCATATCCAGGGCATTCCGTTTTTCGCTCCGCTTTTCGCGCGCGGTACCGAATGGGACGTATACGGGCCCAAGGGGCTTGGCGCGTCCTTGCGCGAGGCTTTGGCCGGGCAGATGCGGTACGACTATTTCCCGGTCACGCTCGATGAGTGCAGCGCCAGGATTCGCTTTCATGATCTTGTCGAAGGCAGCTTCGATGTCGGCGACATCAAGGTATCGACGCGCTATTTGAATCATCCGGTGCTGACCCTGGCCTATCGCCTGGAGGCCGATGGGGCAGTCGTGGTGTATGCCTGCGATCATGAGCCGCACGCACCCATGCTGGCCGTCGAGGGACGGGATCTTTCGGAGCAGGATCGGCGACACGCCGAATTTGTTGAAGGCGCCGATCTTCTCATTCACGATGCGCAGTACACCGCCGCGGAATACCCGAGCAAGATCGGATGGGGTCACAGCCCGGCCGAATACGTTGTGAGCCTGAGCCGGTACGCGCGGGTGAAGCGGGTCGCGCTCACGCATCACGATCCGCTTCGGGATGACGATGCAATCGACCGCATGATCGCAACGCTCAGGCAGCATTCGTCCCCACCGGAGGTTTTTGCCGCGTGCGAGGGGCAGGTTGTCCAGCTCGGAGCCTCGCAAGACCAAGGTTCCGCTATCCGCGCTGGCGAGCACGAACGCGACGCCGAATTGCCCGTCGGGCCCGATCCGGGCGAGCGATCCGTGCTCATCAATGTCGCTGACCCAAGAACGGCAGCAGTGCTTGACGAGGCCCTGTGCGCGGAGGGTATTTGCGCGAAATCCTTTTCGAGCCTGCACACGATGCGCGCCCTCATGGCGCAAGAACGCCCATGGCTCGCGATACTCGAGCACGACCCCCCTCGCGTCGACGGCATGGACATGTGCCAGTCGATCCGGAGCCTCGCAGAGGACGACGATCGCCGGCTTCCCATTCTCATGGTGGTCGAGCAGGAGGACCAATGTGCCGGCGACGCGGCGGGCGTCACGGATTGGCTGATCAAACCCTTCACCGTTGCCCACGCGCGAAGCAAGATCGGTGCATGGCTATTGCGGACAGCATGTCAATCGATCAGCAACGATACTTCCGCCGCCGCCAAGCAGCCGGTGCCGGCCGTTGCCGAAACTCTGCAAGCCAAGCTAGTCATGGTGGGTGGAACGACGACGGTCCTGCGCGCAACATCGGATGAAGCAAACAACCATCTGCCGGAGCGGAGCTCGCAGCTGGACAAGTCGGTCCTGCTCTGGATGTACGGCAGAGAGATCGCTCCCTTTGAGACTGCGGCCTTCGGCAGCATGGCGGGCGACATCATCGCGCGCGCCAAAATGGCGCAGCGGCGGGGAATGAAACGAGCGATTGCAGCACGCAGATAGGGCACGTAGCGCCTTTTGATTGATGTTGGGAACGCACGCCGCAGATTATGCGGGAACCTTTAACCCGGTTGCGTGTTCTTCATTGCACATTTCGAGTGAGATGTGCGCCGGGAATCTGCGCTCGCTGCGTGCCGCGGAAAGGAAGGTGTCATGTCGATCGGTGCAATGTTGATATTGGTAGCGATCTTCTTTCTCGTTCTCTACCTGATCTGGCTGTTGCCCGCTCCGTGGAGGGTGCGGCAGATCATACAGATAGTCGCTATCATCCTCGGTCTGCTTTACCTGTACCAGCATCCCTCGTTGCTGCATTTCTAGGCGTTTCGCTCGAGTTGAACCGCGGCCACCACCGTCATGTGCGGGCTCGACCCGCGCATCGCTTTCCTTGCGAAAGGGATGGATTGCATCGGATCTCGGGCCTGCCCCCGGCTCCGCACCGCAACTTGTCGCAAGTCGCGTAGATCCGAGCTGCCTCTCCGGTCTTTCGTTACTACCGCGCCGCTTGACGCAATCCGTGCTCTGCGCGGCGCAGGCCGGCAACTGCGTTGAGAGAGCGCTCGGGCATGCTAAGCTTGGGCGGACGTGAACAGGACAGCGACAATGCCCGGCCGGATCGCGCGATGCGCGCGGCGGCGCCCACCCGCGGCGCGCTTCGTGCTCGCATTGCACGGGAAGCTCTGACATGCGCAGCGCCGACATGGCTCTGCGGCTTTCGGTCGTGTTTGCGGTGGCCGGCTCCATCGCGCTCGCCGCCGGCATCTATGAGATCGACCGCCGCGAGAAGAGCACCTCCGAAACGGTCACGGCCAATCTCACCGAGGTCGAGCAGCGGGTCCAAAGTCTGGGTGATCAAATTCGGGTTCTCAACGAGCAGTCAGCGAAACAGCTGAGCGCTAACGAGCGGCAGGTTCGGGCGCTCCTGGGTCAGATCGAGGCTCTCGAGTCTCGGCTCAAGGAGATCGAGGACGACTTGCGCGCCCGGCGGCTGGAATCCCCGCCTCCTCGACGCTGACGCGGCAGCGCCGGAATGCTCACCCGTCGCCACTTGATTGCCCTCGCCGCCGCCCAGGCATTGGCGCCGCGGCTTTCCATTCGGGAGGGACGCGCGCAGACCGCGAAGGCCGGTTTCCCGAGCAAGCCGGTGCGCATCATCGTGCCGGTTGCGGCCGGCGGCCCGACCGACATTGTCGCGCGCATGCTTGCCGAGAAGCTTTCAAGGATGTGGGGGCAGGAGGTGTTCATTGAGAACAAGGGAGGTGCCGGCACCAACATCGGCAACGAATACGCCGCGCGCTCCGATCCTGACGGGTACACGATTCTGTTCGCGACCACGTCGCTGGCGGTGAACACCAGCCTCTACCGTTCGCTGAGCTACGATCCGATTGCGGATTTTGCGCCGGTCTCGCTTGTCACCCAGCTTGCCTATTTCGTGTTCGTTCCGAACTCGTCGCCGGCTCGTTCCATCAACGAATTCATCGACTACGCCAAATCCCGTCCGGGCAGGCTGACCATCGCATCGCCCGGCACCGGCAGCGCGCCTTACCTGGCCGAGATGCTGTTCCTGCAGATGGCCGGCATCAAGATGACGCACGTTCCCTATCGCGGCGCCGCGCCTGCCTTCGCAGACCTCATTCCCGGTCGCGTCGACTGCTATTTCGGCAGCGGCGCGCTGCTGTCCTACGCGCGCTCGGGCCAGGTCCGCGTTCTGGCGAGCAGCGGGTCCACACGGGACGCGGCGGCCCCCGATGTGCCCACCATCGCCGAGGGAGGCGTGCCGGGTTACGACGTCACAGCGTGGCAGGCGCTATTCGTCCCGGCAAAAACGCCGCCCGCGATCGTGCGCAAGATCAGCGCCGACACCAACACCGCGCTTGCCGATCCGCCGACCAGGGACAAGCTCGCTGCGACCGGCTATGCGGCCGAAGGCTCTTCGCCGGAGGAGCTTGAAAAGCTGCTTCGCTCGGAAATCGCCAAATGGGGTGCCGTCATCAAGTCCCTCGGCCTCCGGATCGATTAGGGCATTTTCGAAATGGTTGAGCCAAAAACTACGTCGTCAAGCCCGGCCATGACGCAAAAGTCATTTCGATCTCAACCCATCCCGCTCTAGGTGTGAACTTCAGGAGGACGCAGCCTGCTGTCGCGCAGGTGCTGCTTCGGAAAATCCCGAGATCGCCGTGTCGGGATAGAGCTCCTTTAGACGCGGATAGACCTCCCGCGCGAACATCCTGATGCCGCGCACGGTGTCGTCATGCTCGAGAAATCCGGCCTGCCCCATGATCAGGAGATGGCCGTATCCGCCGACATGGTCGTAGTGTCTCGCAAGCTGCCTGACGACCTGGTCCGGCGTTCCCGCGAACATGGTGCCGGCCTCGATGGCGCCATCGACCGTCGACTGCTTCGTCCCATAGGCGCTGACCACGTTGTGGGCGCCGCGCGCGAGCGCAACGTTCATTGCCACCGGCACATAGCCCGGCGGATTTGCGAAATGCGCGGGCACCTTGTTGGCGGTGATGTACCACAGCAGCTTTTCCGCGCCGGCGCGGGCCTGCGCCTCGGTTTCCCCGACATAGACCAGCGCCGCGTAGGCGAGCCGATCGATCGGCACGTTCTCCCCGCGTCCGGCCTCGCGCCAGCCGCGGCGATAGGCTTCGTAGATGCGTCTGGTGGTGTCGAAGCCGGTGAGGAACGTGGCCTGCACATAGCCGCGCGCGCCCACCTGCGCGGCGCCGCCCGTGCTGGTCGTGCTCACCCAGATCGGGGGATGCGGCTGCTGCATCGGGCGCGGCCAGATGTTGATGGCGCGGTGATGAAAGAAGCGCCCTTCATGGCTGAAGGGGCCGTCATGGTGCGTCCACGCCTTGACGATAAGGTCGAGCGCCTCCCAGTGCCGCTCGTTCGTGCGCACCGGGTTGCTGTTCGCCGGCAGGATCTCGTACGGCACCCCGCGCACAAAGCCCGCTTCCAGGCGGCCGTGCGAGAGCACGTCGATCATCGCCATCTCCTCGGCCACGCGCACGGGCTGGCGGCGGTTGGCGATCGGATTGCCGAGGATCAGGAGACGCGCCTTCCTGCTCAGCCGCGCCAGCGCCGCCAGCATCAGCGGCGCAGCGGGGTCGACGCAGGTCGCGGTCTGATGATGCTCGTTGAGCATGATCTCCACGCCTTCGTCCTCGGCGATCAGCCATTCGTCGATGAAGCGGTCGTAGAGCGCGGCGCCCTTGGCCGGGTCATAGATCCTGTTGGGCAGCGAGACCCGGATGGACGGATAGCTGTCCGCAGGCGGCAGAAAGGGATAGGCGTTTTCGCTGAAGTGCCAGGCGCGCATGTTACTCTCCGAGAAATTCGAGGACCGCGGCTGCGAACGCCGCGGGCTGCTCGAGCTGCGGCACGTGGCCGGCGGTCGCGATCGTCCGGGTGCGCGCGTTCGGCAGGAGGCGGGCATAAGCTTCGAGATAGGGCTGCGATACGAGGCCGTCGCTCTCGCCGCGGAGGAACAGCGCCGGAGCCGCGATACGGTACAGCCGTCGCTTGAGCTTCGGGTTGTGCATCCAGGGCTCCCAGGTGAGCAGCGCCAGCGTCTCGCGGTTGCGGAACATGACGGAAAGCTCGGCGTCCGACATTTTCGTGCGGTCGACCTGCATGCGGGCCGGATCGTGATAGAGCAGCTTCGCCAGCTCGGCCTCCGGCATGGCAAAGATGTCGGGAATGTCCAGCCGGTCGGACGGACCGGTCTTGATGCCCACGGGCGCCACCATCACAAGGCGGCGGATTCGCTGCGGCGTCTTGGTCGCCATCTCGGCCGCGATCCAGCCGCCGATCGAGCATCCGACCACGTCCACCGTGTCCAGGTTCAGCCGGTCGAGCAATTCCAGATAAAGGTGCGCGATATCGTCCACGCTGTCGAGCCAGTCCGGCAGTCCTGAATTGCCGAACCCCGGATGCGATGGCGCGAGCAGCCGGTGCTGCCTGGAGAGAAGTTCCACGAACTCCTGCCGCGGGTCGAAGCCTCCGCCGCCGTGCAGGAATAAAACCGGATGCCCTTCGCCCGCCTCGAGCAGCTCAAGCTCGACGTCCGCCAGCCTTACCTTTGTCACTTGCACCCGAATGCCTCCCGGAAAGCCCTAGACGCTGAGATAATTGCGCAGCACGAGATCGTTGCCCTCCAGCTCCGCCGCGCTGCCGGTGAAGCAGATCTCGCCCTTGTTCATCACATGGTGGCGGTCGCCGACGGCAAGGGCGGTGCGCAAATTCTGCTCGACCAGCAAAATGGCGAGGCCCTCGCGCTTGAGCCGCGCCAGCACTTCGACAATCTGCGCCACGATCATCGGCGCCAGCCCCTCGGAAGGCTCGTCGAGCAGCAGCAGCGCCGGATTGAGCATCAATGCGCGCGCAATGGAAAGCATCTGCTGCTCGCCGCCGGACAGCTGAAAACCGAGATTGCGCTCGCGCGCATGCAGCACGGGAAACAGATCGAAGATGCGCTGCAGTGTCCAGTAGCCGTTCACGCCCGCGCGCGCAAAGACGGTGAGGTTCTCGCGCAGCGTGAGGCTCGGGAAGATCCCGCGCTCCTGCGGCACGAACCCGAACCCGAGCCGCGCCACGGCATGCGGCGAAAGCCCGCTGATGTCGCGCTGCGCGTAGCGCATACGGCCGCCGCGCGGCTGCAGGTAGCCCATTATGGTGAGAATTGTGGTGGTCTTGCCCGCGCCGTTGCGGCCGAGCAGGCAGACGACCTCGCCGGGGCGCACGCAAAGCGATACGCCGTGCAGGATATGGCTGTCGCCGTAATAGGCATGGATGTTCTCAAGCTCCAGCATCTTACTGCACCATCCCGAGATAGACCTCGCGCACGCGCTCGTTCGCCCGGATCTCCGCCGGCGTGCCCGTGGCCAGCACCCTGCCGTAGTACAGCACGGTGATGCGGTCGGCGACCGTGAACACCACCTTCATGTCGTGCTCGATCATCAGGATCGAAAGCGTTCGCGGCAGCGTTGCGACCAGCTCGATCATGCGTGCGGTCTCGCTCGGCGACATGCCGGAGGTCGGCTCGTCCAGCAGCAGCAGCTTCGGATCGCCGGCGAGCGCGACGGCGATCTCGAGCTGTCGCTGCTCGCCATAGGAGAGATTGCGCACGAGGCGCGCGCCGTCGCCCGCAAGATGCACCACTTTCATCAGTTCCCGCGCGCGATCAAGCAGACCCTTGTCGCGGCCGACCGGCGTGAAGAAGCCGAACGGATGGCCGCGATGGGCTGCCAGCGCCAGCCGGACGTTCTCGATGACGCTGAGATTGAGAAAAAGATTGTTGCGCTGAAAGGTGCGCGCCGCCCCCCGTCGGCTGATCCGGTTCGGGGATGATCCTGTGATCTCGGCTTCGTCGAGCAGGATGCGCCCCGAGCCCGGCTTGAGCTGGCCGCCGATCTGATTGACGAGGCTCGTCTTGCCGGCGCCGTTCGGCCCGATGATCACGTGTCGCTCGCCGGGCGCGATGGCGAGGCTGACGTCGTCTGTGACCACCAGGCTGCCGAACGATTTGTTCAGATGCTCGACGCGCAAAACGTAGGATTTTGTCATCTAAATCAATGGGCAGGCTGGAACGTCAGGAGAACGCCGGCGAGGCTATGGACCCAATTTGGACCCAAGCGGACCTATCGCGCTCGCATGTCCGCGCTGCCGGATGATTTCGTCAAGACGGCGGGCGCGGATGGCCTTCGCAGCATCAGTGGCACGGCCACGCCTCATGCCACGCTTCGAGGACGAGTTCCTTGAAGTTCTCGTGCATCCGTTGGGGGCGGCGTTCGATGTAGGCCAGGGCGACGCGAATTCCCTGATCAATGGTCACGTTTTCTGGACGACACGATCTGACATCTCGAGGCAAAATCCCGACCACGTAACTCAGGCCATCAACGATGCCGAAGCAAATGCCTTGGTCGAAACGGTCCGTCCTATAGGAGGGCATCGTTTGGAGCCACGTTTGGCACGCCGGTACCATGTAGTTCGCGCTTGATTGGGATTGATAGGGTTGCGCAGCATCCGCATTGTTCTGAGGCAAGAGAGCTGCGGCCAATAACCCAAACACGAGCGTCGCAATGGCGTTGCGTCGGGTGTCAGTCATGTGCGCCCCTCTTTTGATCATTGTTTGCGACATCACAGCACGCCCTTGAGCATGTCGCCCATTACCGCGGCGGCGGCGGCATCGTCCTGCGGCAGCGCCTTGGCATAAGCGCGCATCATGGTCGCAACGTCATGGCCATGCCGCTTCGCGACTATGTGCGGCGGCACGCCCCTGTTCAGCATCTGCGTAACCGAGGTGCCGCGCAAATCGTGAAAGCGCAGCTTCGGGAAGCCAAGCCGCCGGGCCACCCTGAGGAATACTCCGGTTACGCTGCTCGGATTTCGAAATGCAGTGAAGCTAAAGCCCGAGCCACCCAGCGGCGTGCCGGGGAAGATCAGCGCCCCCTCGGGCAGCTTGATCAAGGTGAGGTCGACCGTCACGCCATCGGGAACGCCCGCCGCGATCCGCAAGTGCCGCTCGCGCTCTGCAATTAACAGCCCGAGCAACTCATCATCGATGGTGATGGTCCGCATGCCGCGGCGGGTCTTGGGCCCCTTAATTGCCAGTCCGCCGCGGGTCCGCTCAAGGCTGCGCTCAATGCGCAATGTCTTGGCGGCAACATCAAGATCAGACCACAGCAGCGCCAGCAACTCGTTGCGCCTCGCGCCGGTGCCCAGCGCCGTTACGACCAGCGGGTAAAGTGGATGTCCGCGGAAGCCGGCAATGAGCTGGCGTGTCTGCTCTGGATCAAGCGCAACGCCATGATCCTGATCCCCCTCGGGTGCAGATGGCACCTTGCTGAGATACTTCATCGGGCTGGTGGGCAACAGGCGCTGTCGCACCGCCGCAGCGATGCAGGCGCCCAGGACGACATGCACAAAGACTATGGATCGCTCGGCAATCTTGCCTCGCAAGGTCGTGTAGAGCGCGTCGATCTCGTCGGCTCGAAGCGTCTGCAACGCCCTGCTGCCCAGGGTTGGCACGACATGACAGCGCAGTGCCTCTCCATACCGTTCTGCGGAACGCTTCCTGATTTGCTTCTGCCGACGCCCCGGTGCGCCGGCAGCGATCCACCGCTCGGTCCATGCCGGACCCCATGTTCCTCAAGCAGGTTAGTGCCATCCTGCTGAAGGTGGCGGGCGCGGGACAAGGGGAGCGCAACCAGCTCACGTTCTGGGCGGCCAGCCGCGTGCGCGACCTCGTGCGTGAGGGTGCTATGGACCATTCGCCGACCTGCCTGATGGTCTACATGCTCATCGGATACGACCCGCGCGAGACTTGGGAGCGGGTCTTGCGCCGGCATGGACGCGCTGACGCAGTTGCGCCTCGCCGCAGCACACGCAGGCCTTGCCCCGCGCGAGATCAATTCCACCATTACCTCGGCACTGCGCGGGAGCGCTTCATGACACATGACCCCGCGCAATTTTCCGAATGGAAGGATCGGCTCAAGCAAACCGAGCAGGCCGCGAAGACAGAAAGCCAGGAACCACCGCCGCTGCCTTTCATCAACATGTCGAATTGGGACCATGAACCCGTACCAGAACAAGAATGGGCAGTGCTCAACAGAATTCCTCTCAAGCAATGCGTTCTGTATTCGGGGGAAGGAGCCGCCGGCAAAAGCACCAGTCACCTTCACCAATGTGCTGCGCATGTGCTCGGTCGTGATTGGCTTGGCAGCCTGCCGCAGCAGGGGCCTGCGATTTTCGTCGATGCCGAGGACGATGAGAAAGTCCTACACAGAAGGCTTGCGGCGATAACGCAGCATTATGAGGTCAGCTTCAACGACCTCATCAAAGGAGCGGTCTGCATCTGATTTCGTTGGTAGGCCATGACGCAGTGCTGGCCGCCAGCCGCAGCGGCAAGATCACGCCAACCCCGCTCTATCACCAACTGCTCGAGGCCGCCGGCGACATCAAGCCCATCATGATCGGCATTGCCTCTTCGGCCAACGTCTATGCCGGCAGCGAGATCGATCGTTCCCAGGTACAGCAGTTTGTTGGTCTGCTCACGCGCATGGCCATCGTTGCCAGCGGCTCGGTGGTGCTGATCAGTCACCCAAGCCTGACCGGCATCACGACCGACACCGGCCTCTCAGGTACCACGCAATGGCACAACGCCGTACGTGCCCGCATGTACCTCAAAAGCGTGAAACCCGAATCTGGAGAGCAGCCCGACAACGATTTGCGCCAGCTCGAGTTCAAGAAGAACCAATACGGCGCGATATCCGAGGCTATCGTGCTCAAATACCGAAACGGCATGTTCTTGCCGGTTCCGGGCGTCGCCTCGTTCGACAAGCTCGCGCAAGAGCGGAAGGCAGAAGACGTCTTCCTCGATTTGCTGGGCCGCTTCACCCGGGAAAACCGCTTCGTCAGCGACAAGTCGAGCAGCACCTATGCTCCGGCAGTGTTCGCCCGAGAGGACGAAGCCAAGCACCACGCTCTAACCAATAAGATGCTCGAGGCCGCGATGCGCCGGCTCTTTCAAACCAACAAGATCTGGAACGAGCCCTCCGGCAGACCTTCACGCCCATCCTGCCACATCGCACGCACCGTCACAGGCCCCGAACGAGGAGAATGAAAATGGCCAAGTCAAATCTTTCGTACGATGGAACAACCCCGATCACGCCGCACGAGTACAAGGACGTATGGCAGAAGGCCTTCGATCACTTCAACGACGAGCTGTTCGGCGGCCAGTTGCCCGATGCGATGATCGTGTTTGCGCGCAACGCGCACTCGCTCGGGCATTATGCGCCAAAGCGCTATCTGAGTCGCAGCGGCGAATTCACCAAAGACGAGATCTCGCTCAACCAGGATGGGTTCAAGGACCGTCCAGACGAAACGATCGCCGGCACATTCGTGCAGCAAATGGTCTCGCACTGGCAGCAG
>Ga0306921_10001825_pt1 | contig 20981 bp, 17 predicted proteins | sample sta12Cox44000080_FD_203760 | JGI IMG/M metagenome (GOLD analysis project Ga0306921, IMG submission 203760) | Lab enrichment of tropical soil microbial communities from Luquillo Experimental Forest, Puerto Rico - statoxic.12C.oxic.44.000.080 (v2)... | ecosystem: Environmental > Terrestrial >...
GTGGACTAGCGAAAACCGACGGCGGCCATGCGCAACGAGAAGGACCTGCAGGAATGCGAAGCGCATGCTGATGCTCAGCTCCGAGCGGACCGGGCTCCGGTTCTTGATCTTTCAGTCGTGTATGAGCCGGCTAGGGCGGGGGAGCGAATGAGCATTGAAGCGAATCGACCATCGCATCTAACGGCCCATCCGATTTCGGTTTAATCCCACCGTTCAAACACCGGCCGAGCGTCAACGGGCAGTGGCCAGGTTGAGCACGATGCCGAAGACGAGCAAGGCCTCGGCGCCACGTGGTCGGCGGCCCGCTCGCGGCACAATGCAGGCCGCGAGCGCGAAGTTGCTTACGATCAACGGAACGATCAGCAGCAGGGAGATCGGATTCCACCAGCCGTAGAAGCCGAGCGACAACAGCGCGAGGAGACCGACCGAGCTGCGCGCCAGCCCGGCGGCGCGTAATCCATGGAACAGCAGCAGCGTCAGCGGCATGAAGCCGAGGATGAAGGCGTACGAGTTGAACAGCATGCTCAGTCCGTCTGACAGCCTCCGCGCGGGAGCGGCGGTCGCGGACGTGGCCGGCCGGTGGCGCGCAGCAACTGCGCCAGAAAGTTCTCTTGGCCTCGCCACGTGACCTTTGGATCGATCCCGTACACCGGATCCTCGAGCGCCTCCCGCACGGGGATGAAGCGACCCCCCTTTTCCTGGTAGGCCGACAGCAAGTCGTCGAGCGTCAGCGCGACGAGAGCGCTGACGTGAAGGAGCAGGATGTGCTTGATCGGCCGCTGCACGAGGGTGTTCGCCGTCTCCTCGGACCAGTCGAGCGCGCGAAGCGCCGCCCCCCGGTAGCTCCGCGTCAGCGCATCCACCGCGCCCGGGTTACCAGCGCACCGCACGTACTTCTCATTCCAGGCCCAGTCATGAAAGTCGACGGTCACGGGCACGATCTGGTATCGCCGCTCTCGGAGCGCTTGCCGTACGGTGTCTCTCTCGATCAGCGTGGCTCCCTCGTGCAAGTATGGATAGCGGAAGATCCGGTCGGGCTCCGTTCCGCCGTATCGCACGATAACCTGCTCATTACGCTCGACGTCGGCGAGAAATGCATCTGGCCCGGCCCGGTCGAGGTCGATGTGGCCGAACGTGTGATTGCCGAGCTGGTACCCCGCGGCGATCCAGCGCTCCAGAATGATGCCGAGCTCGGGCGCCTCGGCAATCTGCCCTCCGTTCACGAAGCCGATGGCGTCGCGGATACCGCGGCGCCGGAGGACCTCGATGATCTGGTTGGCCACCGCCAGGCGCGTAATACCAGGCGGCAGCGGGCCGTGCGTGGGGAGATCGTCGATCGTAATGGCAAGCTCGGTTCCGGTCGCCGGGGCCGGGAACAGCAGGGCCACGACAACAATGAAGGGCGCCACGAACCGCCTCAATGCCAACGCGACGCGCAACCTGCCGAGACCCTGAGCGGTCTGTGCCACGAGCGGCCGCAGGTCCTCCCACGCCTCCCGTAAGCCGACGAACCGGACGAGGGCATACAGAAGGAACGCCGCGTTGGCGAGAGCAAAGGCGCCGTTCAGTTCGCGTCCGGCCTCCAGCTCCATGAGGGCTCCGAATATCCACCAGCCGAGCAGCCCGGCCTCGGCCAGGACGTAGCCCGCGGGCGCCGCGGTGCGCCCGGCGACTTTCGGCGTACGACCGAATGTCGAGCGCCGCCCGGTGCATGCCTGTTGCACCGAGCGCAGGACGCCGCCGAGGTTCACCGGGATCAGCAGCAGGTTCAGCGCATACACGCGAAGCACGTCGCGCCATTGATAGCCGATGCTCCGCAGATCGACCGCGTAGAGGAGATAGTAGGGCGCCGCAGTGATCGGTAGCCACACCGAAGCGAGGCGTTCGTCGAACGCGAGGCTGAGGAGAAGGAGCAGCGCGACATTCGCCACTGCGAGGGAGGTCAGGTAATGCAGGCGCAGCAGCACCTCGGACGCGCCAGCTCGCCGGCCCGCTGAGGTCGCGAGGGAACGCCAGAGCTTGGGCACGATCAACAACCCGCCGTTGGCCCAGCGGCGCCGCTGGATGAGCAGGGCACCGAAGTCCGGCGGCGTGGCACTGAAGGCCATCCGCTCCGGATAATTGTAGAGCTGCCAGCCTCGGTGACGCAGGTCGACCGTGGATTCGGTGTCCTCGATCACGGTACGGTCGTGGATGAAGACGCGCACGTCGAAGCCGCGTTCCTGCCTCACCTCGGCGATGTCCTCCAGCGCCGCCTTCCGGATCATCGCGTTGGCACCGACCCAGAAGGTCGCGCCGAAGTACGTGAACCCCTGGTGCACCTGATACTGGATGTCGGTCGTGGCACCGGCCACGCTCTCGAGCAGCCGTTCAGACCGGGGAAACGCGCTGTAGGGCGTTTGGATGACCGCGACCCGCCGATGCTCCGGCCGCGAAAGACAATGCGCCAGTCTCAGGACGTACTCCGGATGCACGACTGTGTCGGCATCCAGGACGACCACGTAGTCGCTGTCGTCGAATTCGAGCCCCGGCTCGCCTGGAGTGGCGCTCTCCAGCGAGCGCCGCGCCCCGCTGGCTCGCTCATGAAAGCGTGCGCCCATCAAGGCGATGTACGTATTGAGGTTCATCGCCTTGTTCGGCTCGTGCGAGAGATTCGTGTAGCGCTTACGCTCGAACGTGCGCACGGTGACCGCGAAGCGGCTCGCGAGCCCCCGATAGCCACGCCGCAACCGAGGCTCGTCGATCGTCCCGATCTCGGCATCGCGCAGCAGGTCAGCCGCCTTCTGTTGGTACCGGCGACTCTCGCCGAGCAGTGTCACCTCGACGAATACCTGGTCCGTGTGATCGACGGTGCGGTGCTGACATGCCTCTTCGACGAACCACGCGGCAACTTCCCGGTAGAGGGCGGCGAGCTCGCGAGCCTCGCCGGAGAGTCGAAGCCGGGCGGTGTCGGCGCGCCGCTCGAAGGCAGCGGCGGCGGACCTGACGCGGGCGTGCACCCCCGCGAGGTGGCGCTGGACAGCATCGGCAAGCTCGCGCATCTCGTCGAGGCCTCGAGCATCCTCGTATGTCGCCGCCACCGGCGGGTCGTCGACGAGTAGCACGACGGCGCGTCGCGGATAGTCCTGCAGGGCCGCCGAGAGGAGCGTCTTCCAGACCAGCGCCGCGTCTTCCTTGTACGAGGGTACGAGGATCGTCACCGACGGGACGGCGGTCATCCGGAACGCATCGATCTCCGAATCACTTGCCGGCCGGTGTTTCACGAGGCGCCGGGCATAGCCGTAGCGCGCCGAGAGATACGTGAGGCTGCCGGCCACCAGTGCGGTGATCAAAACCACGTACGCGAGGGCGGCGACGCTCTCGACATGCTGGTGCTCCTGCAACGCTACGTTGACAACGCGGAACACGTGCAGCACGGCCACCGCCCATGCAGTCAGTGTCATGGCGACGGCAGAGAGGGTGACGACTGGTGACACGCGAATGTGCTCCGGGTGGCGAGATCCGACACCACGTCGGCCTGCGAGGTCCCGCAGAACACTTCAAGGCCGCTGCCATGCACTAGCGTCGATTTTTCAATAGTTACTGGCGGGGGCGGGCCACGATGGCGTCAAACCGGTGTCAGGCCGTCATCCTTCACGGGTGGGAATCGATGAACGCGCGTTAAGCTTTCTCTCCCGACAGAGGCCGGGGTGCCGATCGTCACGATCCTGTGCGTCGCGGGCTCTGACGTCGCGGTCAAGGAACCGCTGCCGAGCTGGGCATCGAAGGCCTCGGACGCAGGGTCGTAGCCGTCGGTCGACCTGTCAGGCAGCGACCCGCACACGATCTGCGGCGAGAGGGACGACGTGGCCCACGTGTCCATCACGTCCGGGTCGCCGATGAAGCCTTCGGGCTCGCCGCGCTGGTCCTCGGTGTAGCCCGAGGGCACGTCGGACGCCGGATCGATCGGCAGCTGGTCCTCGCTGGGCAGCAACGGATGGTCGTAGTCCGGCTCACCGGAAGCGGGCAACGGGTACCACACCGGGAATGGCACGCCGAAGTAACGCTGCCGGCTGATCAGCCAGTCCCCGTTGAGCCCGTTCACCCAGTGCTCGTAGCGATGCCGCATGAACTCCGGCACCCAGTGGATCTCGCGTCCACGGGCGAGCATCGCTTCACGCAGCGACTCGTCGCGGCCGCCGTTGCGGATGTACCACTGCCGGCTGGACACGATCTCCAGCGGCAGCTCGCCCTTCTCGTAGAACTTTACCGCATGCGTGATTGGCCGCGGCTCGCCGAGCAGCTCACCGGACGCACCCAGCAACTCGATGATCCGGCGTCGCGCCTGCTTGACCGTGAGTCCGGCAAGCTCGCGATACTGCGAGCCAGGCACTCCCGCAGGCGGTTCTAGCTGGAAGCGCCCGTCCCGGCCGATGACGGTCCGCGTGGGCAGCGCGAGCTCGCGCCACCAGGTCACGTCGGTCAGGTCGCCAAACGTACAGATCATTGCGATCCCGCTGCCGAGATGATGCGCGAGGATCGGGATCTCCACTCCGAACAACGGCGTGCGAGAAGTCCGCCCGAACAGTGGCCGGTAGCGTCGGTCGTCCGGGTGCGCCACGAGTGCCACGCAGGCCGGCAGCAGCTCGGGTCGCGTGGTGTCGATCGCGAGTTGATCACCATCCAGATCGAACGCCAGCCGATAGTAAGCACCCGGCCGATCGCGATCCTCCATCTCCGCTTGGGCGACCGCGGTCTGGAACGTCACGTCCCACATCGTCGGCGCGTCGGCCTGGTAAGCTTCGCCACGCGCGAGGTTGCGCAGGAACGCTCGCTGCGACGCGGTCCGGGACACGTCGCCGATCGTGGTGTACATCAGCGACCAGTCGACCGACAACCCGAGCCGTCGCCAGAGCTCCTCGAAGGTCTGCTCGTCACGCGCGGTCAGTTGCTGGCACAGTTCGATGAAGTTGCGCCGGGAGATCGGGATCTGGTGCTTGCTCGGCTCGGCAGGCGGCTGAAAGCCCGGGTCGTACGGGATCGACGGGTCGCAGCGCACGCCGTAGTAGTTCTGCACGCGCCGCTCGGTGGGCAGCCCGTTGTCATCCCACCCCATGGGGTAGAACACGCGACGCCCGCGCATCCGCTGGAACCGCGCGACGGTGTCGGTGTGGGTGTAAGAGAACACGTGCCCGATGTGCAGGTCGCCGGACACCGTGGGTGGGGGAGTGTCGATGGAGAACACCTGGTCGCGCGTCGCGGTGCGGTCGAACCGGTAGGTGCCGCGCTCTTCCCAGCGGCGCGACCAGTGTTTCTCGAGCCCGTCCAGGCTCGGTTTGTCAGGGATATCGATCATGATGACTCACCTATGGCTCCGTAACAGCGCACTACGGCACGGGTCGAGCCGGAGGTACGCGGAAAAGGGTATGGTCAGGGTCGGAAAGCGCTCAAAGGCGCGCGGATACTCGCGACCGCGCGCTGCCTCCGCAGCCCAAACCGTAGGTAGTCATCGCGACTATGATAGGGGAACCGGTCGCTCTCGCGCCACCACCTTGGGTCAGAGCCGGCCGGATTTGAACCGACGACCTTTGGGTCATGAGGCTAGCTCCGGTGAGGTGGCACGGCCATCAGTCGCTTGCGGTCAGCTCTTGCAGTCCCAGTTCGTGGGCCATCGCGTGAGCCGTGGCCAGGTGTGCGCGCGCCGTCTCGCTCTTGCCCGCCACCCGGTTGTAGAGCGTCCCGAGCCCACGGTGGGCGCGCGCGAGCGTCCAACTAAAGTAATACGTTACGCGTTTCGAGCAGCGTCATTTTCAGGACAACTCTCGCTATCATAGCCGCTGTGACATCCACATCCGCGAACCAGTTCCCCCGGCTTCGGCTCTGGCAGCGTCTCAGCGTACGCGTTGCCGGGCTCTTCGTCGCGGTCACGCTGCTCGCCGTGGGCCTCGTCGGTGAGGTGCTGTACGAGCGCCAGAAACGTGAGACGGAGGCGACGCTCGGGGCGTTGCTGCTCAATATCGCGCGCACGGGAGCGTATCTCATCGATCCCGCCCAACACCTGGTGGTCCAGCGGACGCTAACTCAGCAGACGAGCGCGTATCTCCGAGTCCGCCAAGCGCTTTCGATCGTGCAAGATGAAAACAGGATCGAGACCCCGGTGTATACCCTCACCGACTACGACGCCGAGAAGCGGCAGGCGCGCTTCATGGTCACGAGCCGAGGTCCTGGCGCACCAGGCGAGCCCTACCCGCTGGTCCCGGCTCTGATAGAACCACTCGGGCGCGCGTTTCGCGACAACATCGCGACCCACACGGCTATCTACCGGAATCAAAGCGGGACGTGGATCACTGCGTTCGCGCCCATCAGGAACGGTCCTGGGCCGCCCATCGCGGTGCTCGACGTAGATTATTCTGTGACGGTCTACCTGTCCCGCCTTGCGGCGGCCCGCAACACGATCATTGGCGCGTCGCTACTTGGCGCCATGGCGGCGCTGATCCTCGGAGTGATCGTCGCCCGTCGGGTGACCGGTCCGATCACGGTTTTGACACAAACCGCAGCGCGCGTTCAAGCCGGGGACCTCAGTGTTGAACTACTGGTCCGTTCCCGCGACGAGATCGGGCGGTTGACGCGTGCCTTCAACGAGATGATCGAGGGCCTGCGGCAACGCGACTTTATCCGCAGTACGTTCGGCCGATACGTTTCTCCAGAAGTCGCGCAAGAGCTGCTCGCCTCCCCGGAGGCTCAACGGCTCGGGGGCGAAAAGCGCGAGGTGACGGTCCTGATGTCTGACCTCCGCGGCTACACGCGGTTCGCGGAGCTCGGCGAGGCCGAGAATGTCATGGCGGTACTCAACGACGTCCTGGCGCGGATGACCGACGTCATCATTGCTCACGGCGGCACAATCAACGAATTCATCGGCGATGCGATCTTCGCCATCTTCGGCGCGCCGCTCACCTACTCCGATCATGCCGAGCGTGCGGCGGCCGCCGCGATCGCCATGCAGCGCGCGATGGCCCAGGTGAACGAGGCGCACGCGGAGCGCGGGTTACCGCGTTTCGAGATGGGCATCGGTATCAGCACGGGCGAGGCCGTCGTCGGGAACATCGGCTCCGAACAGCGCGCCAAGTACGCAGTGGTCGGGGCCGCCGTCAACCTCGCGGGTCGCGTCGAGGGCTGCACGGTCGGCGGACAGATCCTCTTGAGTCCGCGTACCTACGCGTGCATTCGCGACCTCGTCGAGGTCGGCGAGCCGCTCTCAGTTGAAGTCAAAGGTATTGCCGAACCGCTCCTCCTCTATGAGCTGCGAGCGCTGAGCGGCCGCTTCGCGCAGAGGCTTCCAGAGACAGCGACCGACGACGAGCAGGTGCCCGTGGCGCTGCCGTTCGTCTGTCGAGTGTTCGAGGGTAAGGTGCTCGGCACGGACAAGACCTCCGGTACCGTCGTCCGACTCGGGCGCCGCCATGTCGATGTTCGCCTGGACGGAACTCTCCAGATGCTGACTAACCTGCGCTTTCGACTCAACTATCCAGGACTCGGCTACGATTCGGGAGATCTTTACGGCAAGGTCATCGCTATCGACCAGCGTCAGGACGCGCCGCTCACGCGGGTTCGTCTGACATCGGTCGACCCAGTCGACCAGAAGATCCTCGAAGGTTTCTTCGAGTCCTGAGACAACGCCTAGAGCTGGACCACCGCGAGTGCGCGGGAAGAGTCGGTCTCACTTCATCTTCATCGCACCAGCCTTCTCACCCATCTCGCCGCCCTTGAGCGATTTGAGATATGCGACGACGTCGACGAGCTGCTTGAGTGTCATCGAGTCGGCGTAGCTCGGCATCTTCGACAAGCCGTCCGTCCCCGTGTACTCCGGCCCCTGAACGATCACACGGTTGGGATTGATGATCGATTCGGCAAAGTACTCGGCTGGATGATGCGCCCCCATGCCGGTCAGTGCTGGGCCATTCGCGCGCGGTATCTTCGAGCTCTGCGGAAAGCTCTCGCCCTTGACGTCGTGGCAGGCGAAGCATTCCATGGCGACGAAGACTTTCCGGCCCTCGACAGCGTCACCCGACGGCAGCAGGAACTTCCATCCCTTGGGAACGCCGCCATGGGCGTGGAGCTCGCTCATCGTCGCTCGAATCGGTTGCGGTGCGGGCGCTTGCCCATCAGCGTGCGTCATATGGGACATCTGCGCTTGTGCGGCAACGGCGATCGCGCTGATCGAGCCGATCAATGCACCGGCCGCGAACACGACACGACCTGGGGAGTAGCTCATGCGTCTTCCTCCTAACCGTGCTTCACGAGAAACTCGGCGCGGCGATTCTTCGCCCAGCACGCTTCGCTGTGCTCGAAACAGACCGGCCGCTCCTTGCCGTAGCTGAGGACCGTGATCCGTCGCTCGGCGATGCCTTGGGCCACGAGATAATCCATCGCCGCCTTTGCACGTCTATCACCGAGCGCAAGGTTGTACTCTGCCGTTCCACGCTCGTCACAGGACCGTCAGGATGCTTCCGGTCAGCCATTGCGTCTTCATCGTGGAGCCTTTCTGGCCCCGTTGCGGGGCGCCATACGGCTGCGGAGGGACTGCATCACGAGTCGCTTCAGGGACGATACGAGCCGAGGCCCCTCGGTAATCAGCTCATCGACTGAATAGCCCGCCAGTCGGGCCAGGGCTTTCTCGCCGGCGGGCTGAAGAGCCACAACCACTTCCCGGCGGTCGCTACCGTCCCGGCGCCGCTCGACCATCCCACGCGTGACGAGGCGATTGACGAGCTGAACCACGGAGTGATGCCGGAGCTGAAGTCGTTCCGCCAGCGCGCCGATCGTAGCCGGTTGCCGGCCCTCGAGACCCTTCAACTGCAGCAGCAGCAGATACTGCTGCGGCTCGACGCCGGCCGCGCGGGCCGCGGTCTCGCGAACTCGCAAGAACCGGCGAATCTGATATCGCAGGTCCGCGAGGGCTGGATAGTCCAGGCGGTGGGGAGCTGCCGGGCCGACCGGCCGGCTGAGTGCCATCGCCGGCCAGTATATCACTTTACGATATACTCCATATCACTTAGTGATACACTTGGCCTCGTGCCTCGAGCCGCCCTCCTCACAGAAACTCGAAGATCTTCAGACACGGGATCGCATCTCGCCGACGACCTCAAGGCCCAGAAGGTGCGCCTTCCGACGAGCGAACGTGACCTGCGCGAAGAGCAGAATGAACAGCCGGCTTCAGCCGCTCGTTGAGTCAAGGAAAGATGTGACGCTCGCCGACCTGCGCCGAAAGTGACGCAGCCGATGTCGGACGGTCACCCACTCGGCCTGCCTCGTCCACTCGGCCAGCGCCTGTACGACTGGCTCCACGGCAGTCCCACCGGGCTGCTCGCGCTAGCCCTCTGTATCGGCGCTGGCGCAGGCGTGGGTGCCGTGACCTTCCGCTACTTGATCCTGTGGTCCACGATCCTCTTCAGTGGGCATGAGGACTATAGCGCCGCCGCGCACGCGGCCCATCCATGGCTGTCGGCCTTCGGGCCGTGGTTCGTGGTGCTCGCGCCGGTCGTTGGGGGGTTGCTCTACGGCCCGCTAGTGGATCGGTTCGCACGCGAAGCCAGAGGCCACGGCGTGCCGGAAGTCATGCTCGCGGTCGCGGAGCATGGTGGTCGGATCAGACCTCAAGTCGCGGTCGTGAAGTCGCTTGCCTCGGCGATCTGCATCGGATCTGGTGGCTCGGTCGGGCGTGAAGGGCCCATCGTGCAGATCGGCTCTGCGCTCGGATCGAGCATCGGCCAGCTGTTGCACGTCCCGGAATCCCGGCTGCGATTGCTCGTCGCCTGCGGCGCCGCTGGAGGAATCTCGGCGACGTTCAATGCGCCGATCGCCGGCGTCGTATTTGCGCTCGAGCTAATCCTGCGCGATTTCGAAGCCGAGTCGTTCGGCGTCGTCGTTCCGGCGTCCGTCGTCGCCAATGTGATCGGTCGTGCAGCGTTCGGGTCGAGCGCATTCCTGACGCTGCCGCCGTTTCAGCTGATGTCGCTGGCGGAGTACGGCCTCTACGCCATGCTCGGCGTGCTTGCGGCCTTCACGGGGATCGCATTCGTTCGCAGTCTCTACGGTCTGGAAGATCTCGCCGACTGGCTATGGCGTGGTCCCGAATGGCTGCGACCCGCTGCCGGGGGCCTCGCGCTAGGCCTCGTTCTTCTCGCGTTGCCCCAGATGTATGGCGTGGGCTATCCGGTGCTAGAGAGCGCGATCCGAGGCAATTATGCTCTCGCATTCCTGCTTTTGCTGCTCGTGGGAAAGATGATCGCAACAAGCCTGACCATCGCGATCGGAGGCTCGGGCGGCGTCTTCGCGCCGTCGCTGTTCATCGGCGCCATGCTGGGCTCCGCATTCGGTGACGTGATTCAGCGGCTACCCGGCCCACACGGTCCCACCGGCGCCTATGGCCTCGTCGGCATGGGCGCCGTCTTCGCCAGCGCCGCCCGGGCGCCGCTGACGGCCGTCATCATCATCTTCGAGCTGACGGGCGACTACGAGATCATTCTGCCGCTCATGTTCGCCACCGCGCTGGCGACGGCCGGTAGCCGACTGCTGAGTGCTGACACGATCTATACCCTCAAACTCCGCCGCCGGGGCGTCGATATCACACCAGGCCGCGGGATCGACGTCATGAAAACGCTTCGAGTACGGGAGGCGATGGGCTCTGTGCCGGTCGCGATCCCGGTCGAAACATCCGTATCTTCGATCGTCTCCAGGCTTAGCGGCACCGAGCTCGACGCATTGCCAGTTGTCGATGCGGACGGTCGATACCGTGGTGTCATCTCCACGCGTCAGTTGGAACGCGCACTGGCTGACTCTCGCGCGAATGCCACGGCGGGCGATCTCGCCGAGCAACCCCCTACCGCATCGCTCGACCAGTCTCTAGCGGACGCGCTCCCTCTGCTGTTGCGCGGCGAGACGTCAGGACTGCCGGTCCTCGCGCACGACGAAACGACTGTCGTCGGATGGCTGACCCACCGGGACGTCCTGCGCGCCTATCAGACACGGCGGAGTCTTTCCGGGCGAGACGCGCAGAAGAGTCGCCCACGCCTCATCCGCTCTTCACAGAAGGCACGCTGATGAACGATAAGGAGCTCCGACAGCGCATCGGGACAAGGTTCCTGACCGGCGAGCTTCCCGATGAAGCCACCGATCAAGACATGGGGTGGCCGGGCCACGAAAAGGACGTGCGCCGTTTGCGGTGTCAGGATCGAGGCTGTCGCGGAGATCGACGCTGACTCTGCGGATGGGCGGATGCGCTTCTACCATCTGCAGTGCTACGACCTCGTGGTCGTCGAGCGCGAGCTTTTGGGGCGCGCCAGAGACCGTATAAAACAAGGTGCGGTCGTGGGTGGCCCTGGCGCCTAAGGCTGGACTACCGCCAGCGCGTGCCCGTCTGGATCCTTGATCAAGAGCCCCTTCGTGAACCCAAGGGTCCGGTCGGCCACCGTTACGACGCCGGGGGACAGCGCGCTGCAAACGCTGCCACGGATCGCTCGCGCCGTCGCCTCGGCATCGTCGCTGACCAGTACGGTCTGCCAGTGGGCGAGATCGTTGGCACGAGCATCCGCCGGCACCGGCCGCCCATCCCGCGGGGTCAGATATTCGAGGAACTCGACTCCTGGACCAGCTGAAGCACGCAGTGTCGTGATGCGAAGACGCGCGCCAAAGACATTGTTCAGGCGCTCTTGCTCCGGCCCATAGTTCTCACTCTCACCGGCCACTCGAAGGCCGAGCGTATCCCGGTAACAGCGAAGGCTCTGCGCAGTGTCGCTGACGACGATCGCCGTGTGGTCGATACCGAGGAACAGGCGATCGCTCGGCTGCTGCCACTTGGGATCTCCTTTGCCTTCCGGGAACCACAAGATCTCGAGCGGGTGGCCGTCCGGGTCCTTGAAGTAGAACGCGCGGATCCCGCCGGCGTTCACATTCCAATCGGGGAGTCGCTGCGGCGCCGGCGAAGCGTGCTCGACATGATGCTGTCGAAGCCGCGCCTAAGCACGATCCATGTCGCTGACGATGATGGCGATGTGCTGAAACCAGCGGTCGTGACTGCGCGAGTCAACCGGAATGGGCCGTCCACGCGGCGCGAGGTACTCCTGGAGCTCGATGGCCTCCCCGCCCAGCCGCATCCTCACGACGCGCATGCGGAGTCCAAAGATCGCTTGGAGACGCTCGTAGGGCGCTCCCAATACCTCGACGTCCGAGACCTTTTCGAACCCCAAAACATCCGAGTAGAACGCGATCGAGCGCTCCATGCTTCCGACGGTCATCGCGACGGCGCCGACCGACTGAACGAGCCCAGCCGGCTGCGCCTGCGAAGTCTGCCTCGGCGCGGCCCCAAAGACGACGACAAGGCACACCAGGACACCGGCGAACAGCGGTCTTACACCCATCACGACGCGTCCGTTTTCTTCAGGAGGTGCATGTCACTTGAGCCGCTCGAGCAAGTGATCTCCAACCCGTAGCGCGTTGGCCATGACCGTGAGCGCCGGATTTACCGCTCCACTCGACGCGAAGAAGCTCGCGTCGACGACGTAGAGGTTGTCCAGTTCGTGTGCTTTGCAGTTCACGTCGAGAGCCGAGGTCTCGGGATCGTGGCCGAAGCGGATCGTCCCATTCTGGTGCGCGACGCCCGCCAGCGGGATGCGTTGTCCTAGATAAAGGCTCCGCGCGAACATGCCCTCGTGGCACTCGTGGCCATGCACTCTGCACTTTGTCTGCTGTTTCATCAGGACTTTGAGCTTCTCGATCAGTCGCGTATGCCCTTCCTCGTTGTTCGGCTGATAGGTCAGGACGATGTTGCCGGCCCGATCGATGGTGACGCGATTGTTCGGGTCGGGCAGGTCCTCGGAAGTGAGCCAAAAGTCCAACGAGTGCCTGGCCATGAGCTCTAGCGTCCAGCCCGGCGCGATCGCCGGGGCGCCGGCCTTGAGCGTGTCCCCGTCGAGCTTGCCGACAAATGATATGTGGCCCATCGGGAAGTCCCACTCCTTCGCGCCGAAATAGAAGTCGTTCAGCGCGAGAGTCTTCTGGAAGACGGTGGGATTGGGACATTTGGAAATCGCCATGAGCACCGAGTTCACGTGGCCCATGTAATGGCGACCCACGACATCCGAGCCGTTGGCCAGGCCGCGCGGATGCTTGTCATTGGCGGAGCGCAGCAGGAGCGCGGCCGAGTTGATCGCGCCGGCCGACACCACCACGATGTCGGCCGTGTAGGCCTCTGTGGCACCTTCACGCTCGACAATCACTCGTCTGATATCACGGCCAGAAGGTCCAGTTTCGAGCCGCGAGACATAGGCGTGGGTCAGAAGTTTCACGTTCGGGTGTGCGAGCGCGGGGTCGACGCAGAGCACCTGGGCATCGGCCTTCGCATAAACCAGGCAGGGATGCCCGTCGCACGTTTCGCAGCGAATGCACCGGCTGGCGCGAGGATTCTGTTCGTTCAGCATCACGCCGAGCGGAACGTGAAACGGCTTGAGCCCCAGGCGCGCGAAATCGTCACTGAGCTGCTGCATCCGCGGCTCGTGGCTGATCGGCGGATGTGGGTAGGGCGCGCTGGCCGGCGGATCCGTGGGATCCTCCGCCCGGCGGCCGTGGACGTGGTAGAGATGCTCGGCCTGTGAATAGTAGGGCTCGAGATCGTCGTATGAGATGGGCCACGCGGGCGAAAGCCCGCCCCAGTGCTTGATCTCGACGAAGTCCTCCCGGCGGAGGCGGAAGAGCGCGGCGCCGTAGAACTTGGTGTTGCCGCCCACCCAGTAGTTGGTGTGCGGATGGAGCTCTCGACCGTCGGCGTCTCGCCACACTTCCTTGGTGTTGTATTTCCCCTCCAGGTTGACCGCCTTCGTGCTCCAGTTGTCCTTCTCTCTGGGCACATAGTCGCCACGCTCTATCAACAAGATGCGCTTGCCAGATGGGGCCAGACGATACGCCAGCGTGCCACCACCCGCGCCGGTCCCGATGACAATCACGTCGAAGTGTTCCGCGGCTGCCATAAAGTCCTCCTAAAACAGTGACCGAAGGGTCTCGATCAAACGAGCCAACGGATAAGCCACGCGACACGGCTACCGTCGGCGGCGGCCCGGTCGAGTCGCGGTGCCAGGAATGCGTCGATGCCGAAGCTGCGGCCGGCATCCGTCAGCAGGAACAGGACCGGAAACATGATCAACATCGTGTAGGTCCATCCCCATTCGTGCGGCACGTTCAGGATCCCGATCGTGATGTTGGCCGCCATGCCGATCGCCACCAGCGAGCCGAGTCGGGTGCCGAGCCCGAGGATCAGCGTCGTTGCGATGAAGGTCTCGGTGATGAGCGTCATCCATCCAAAGATGGTCCAGTGCGGGATCATGACGTTCACCAGGAAGTTCTTGTACGCGGCCACGGTTGGATACTGGATTTCCTGATGGACCCAGTACCAGAGCCCGCCGCCGGATTTCCGGCCGAAGTCGTCCGACGGCACCTTCCAGCCGGACTGCTGCCACCAGAGATAGCCATAGAGGATCCGCGCGAGCCCGAGCGGCCAGAGCGGCGCGGTCGCTCGGAACCAACCGGTTGCGTGGCTTTCCTGGCCACTCCGTGTCTCCCGGCCGTTTCGAGTGGTTTCGGTCATCGCGATCTGGCTCTGTAGCGCGGTCGGCATCGTTCATACCCTCCAAACATTGCGTTCAGCGAGCGCGGGCGTACGCGCACCGGAAAATGCAGCGTTGTGCATTGTGGTGATGAAGCTTGGCGCAAAGGATTTTCTGTACGCCGTAGACACTTACGTACAGCTGGGCCGCCGAGAGCATCCCGAGAAGGGGCGCGCAGAGCCCGGTAAAACGGTTGAAACGCGGCCGGTTTGATACCGTCAGCACCACTGTCATGAGCAACAGCGAGATGGCGAACTCCGTAACGAACGCAATTCCGGCACCTCGTCCGGGGAGCGTGGCCGCATAGCTCACGGAAGGATGCGCAAGCCGAGACTCCAGAATCGCTGCGGCGATACTGACCCCCGCGAGCGCGCCGACGAATTGAGCCGCCACGTAGAAGACGGCGTCCCAGGGCGCGACCTTGCCCAGGCGCCAGAAGGTCAGGGTCACGGACGGGTTGAAATGAGCGCCAGACCGCTGTCCCCACGGAGAATAAATGAGCGCCATCGCTGTCAGCCCCATCGCGAAGCCCATCGGAATCCGCCGCAGCATAGGGTCCGTTATCGCTTGGCGGACGGGTGAGTTGGGGTGTTCCAGCAACGTTCCGAACAGGCAAGCCGAAATCATGAAGAGTCCGAGACCGATCGCCTCGATCAGATATTCGGGCCAATGCTGGAGCACGGCGGCACGTGGACCGCGGTCCGATCCACGCGGGGCGATGCGTACCCCCAAGCTTGGACGATCCGCCTTTCTCGTCGCGACTTCAAGACTCATCCGGTTGCCTCGGTCATGCCCGCATCATTCGCTTCCGGCTACTCACCGCTCTGCTGCAGCAGCTTGGCAACGAGCCCGGTCCACCCGGTCTGATGGCTCGCGCCGATACCGGCGCCATTGTCACCGTGAAAGTATTCATACATCCACACAAGGTCCCGCCAGTGAGGGTCGGTCTGAAACTTCGTCACGCCTCCGTGCACCGGTCGTCGGCCGTCCGGCCCACGCAGGAAAATACGAGTCAGACGACGGGATAGCTCGGACGCGACGTCCCACAGGTTCAGCGATGCATCCGACCCGGTGGGGCATTGAATCTGGAGGCTGGGACCATAGAAGTGGTCGAACTTCTGGAGGGCTTCGATCAAAAGGTAGTTGATCGGAAACCAGATCGGCCCGCGCCAGTTGGAGTTTCCCCCGAAGAGACCCGTGCTGGACTCGGCTGGCTCGTAGTCCACGCGGTGTTCAGTGCCATCGACGACGAGCACGTAGGGCCGGTCGCGATGGATCTGTGACACAGCGCGGATCCCGTAAGGGGAGAGAAACTCGCGCTCGTCGAGCATCAGCCGCAGGACTCTGGACAGCTTTTCGCGGCCCACGATCGACAGGAGCCGGCGCACTCCACCCTCGGGTTGCTCCATGACCTCGAAATGTTCTCGGAACTCCGGGCGGTTCCGGACGAACCACTCCAGGCGGCGCTTGAAGCCGGGCAGCTGGTCGACAACGCCCGGCTCCAGGGTCTCCACCGCGAGCAAGGGAATCAGGCCCACCAGCGAACGGACCTTCATGTACTGGCGTTCTCCGTTGGGGAGATGGAGAACGTCGTAGAAGAATCCGTCTTCCTCGTCCCAGAGGCTCATCTTCGAGCCTCCCCGATAGTCCATGGCGTGAGCGATCTGAACGAAGTGCTCGAAGAACTTGGAGGCGACGCTCTCGTACGCCGGATTCTCGCGCGCCAGCTCCAGAGCGATGGCGAGCATGTTCAGACAGAACATCCCCATCCAGCTCGTACCGTCTGACTGCTCGATGTGGCCTCCGGTCGGGAGGGCCGCCGACCGATCGAACACCCCGATATTGTCGAGTCCCAGGAAGCCTCCCTGAAACACGTTCATGCCTTCGGCGTCTTTCCGATTCACCCACCACGTGAAGTTCAGGAGGAGCTTGTGGAACGCGCCCTCGAGGAATTCGCGATCAGGCCTCCCCGTTCTCTTTCCATCGATCTTGTAGACGCGCCAGACTGCCCAGGCATGAACCGGCGGATTCACGTCGCCAAGCGCCCACTCGTACGCCGGGATCTGACCGTTCGGATGCATATACCACTCGCGCAAGAACAGCGTCAGCTGTCCCTTCGCGAACTCCGGGTCGATCAGCGCCAGCGTGATCGTGTGGAATGCCAGATCCCACGCCGCATACCAGGGGTATTCCCATTTGTCGGGCATCGAGATGATGTCGTCGTTGTAGAGGTGACTCCACTCGCGATTGCGGCCGTACTGTCGCTCCGACGGTGGCGTCGGCTGGGTCGGATCGCCCTCGATCCAGCGGCGAACATCGTAGTGATACCACTGCTTGGACCACAGCATTCCGGCGAGAGCCTGGCGCATCACGCCCCTGGCATCGGCGGAAAGCTTCGCGGGAATCACAGTGGCGTAGAACTCCACGGCCTCCTGCTCTCGCTGCGCGATCAGGGCGTCGAAGCGCTTGCCGAACAGTGACCCGTCGGGCTCGCGGTCCCCGAGGCGGAGCCGGATGGTCGAGCTCTGGCCGGGTTCCAGGACCATTCGATAGTGTGCCGCCGTCTTGGTCCCTTCCTGGGCCGGATTCACGGCCTCGGAGCGTCTGTTGACGACGTACTCGTGAAACGCGTCCTTGACGAACTGACTCGCGCTCTCGACGTCGTGGAGGCGCCGAAGGTTGGTATCGTTCTCGGTGAACAGCACCTCGGGGTCGCCGTCGCAGTACAGCCGATAGGGCCGTCCCAATTCGCTGTGCTCCACGACAATGCACGCCTTACCGCCCGCTGGAGTCAGCCGGAGTCGCGGACGGTCCACCCGCGGTTCCCACGACCATATATTGCGGAACCAGAGCGTGGGCAAGAGATGCAAGGGCGCCGCGTCGGGTCCGCGGTTGGTGACCGTGATGCGGATCAGGAGCTCGTCCGGCGTTGCCTTCGCGTACTCGGCGACGACGTCGAAGTACCGGTCGTCCTGGAAGATTCCCGTGTCGATCAGCTCGAACTCCGGGTCACGACGGCCGCGCCGCCGATTCTCGTCGACGAGCCGGCCGTAGGGAAACTCGCGCTGGGGATACTTGTAGAGACCTTTCATGTAGGAGTGGGTCGGCGTGGAGTCGAGATAGAAGTAGTAGTCCTTGACGTCCTCGCCGTGGTTTCCCTGTGGGCCCGTGAGCCCGAAGATGCGTTCCTTGAGAATCGGGTCCTTTTCGTTCCAGAGCGCAAGCGCGAAGCACACCCGCTGATGGTTGTCGGAGATGCCCAGAAGCCCGTCTTCTCCCCAGCGATAGGCGCGCGAGCGAGCATGATCATGGGGGAAGTAGTCCCAGGCGGTCCCGTGCGCCGAGTAGTCCTCCCGGACGGTTCCCCACTGGCGCTCCGACAGATAAGGCCCCCACCGGCGCCAGTGGGCTGTGCGGGCGTGTGCTTCTGTGAGACGTCGCTCTTCCGCTGTCATGGCCTGGTCCTCCGTCAGCGCCCTACGCAAAGTCGGCGACTTCGCAGAACACCTTGATCGCCCTCTTGGCCGTGGTGAGCGTGTCGAAGAGCTCGCGGTAGTTCTCCAGTCCCTTGACCGGATGCGTGAGGAGTCGACCGAGCCAGCCCGGATATTCCGCGTCGGCCTGCGCCATGTCGCGGACGCCCAGCTCGAAATACTCGCGGTTCGCGTTCACGGTGCCGACCATGACCTTGTTACCGAGGACGAATTCCAGGTTGATCCTGTCGGCGGGCACTTCCACTTTTCGGTCACCACCGGTCACGCTGGACAGAACCAGGACGCCATTCTTGGCGAGACCTTGCATGCTGTCGAACACGATCGGCGAGTAGCCCGTCGCCTCGAAGATCACGTCGAATGGCCCATACTTTCGAGACGCATCGAGGATCGGAACGTCGGCCGTCGACTCGTAGCGGGCACCGATGGCCTCGACCAGGTCCGAGTTGAGGTACGGCTTCCGGCTCAGGCCGAACGTGGTCACCTGCAGACCTCGAAGCCTCAGGACCAGCGTCGCCAGGAGGCCAATCGTCCCGGCACCCATGACGGCGGCGCGCCTGGGCCGCCACACCCGCAGCCTCCGCTGGATCTCGTAGGCCTGCGCGATTCCCTTCTCCACGACGGTCATGGGCTCGAGCAGGACGCCGACCTGGCGGAGTCCTCCGGACACCTTCACGATGAATTCGGCATCGTCGACGTAGTACTCGGTGAGAAATCCGTGGCGCAGGTTGATGCCACGCTCGAAATAGGTGTCGTCCGTCGTCATGTCGTTCGTCCCGATCACGTCGTAGATGCTCCCGCCTGGGCGACGAACGGTGGCGACGACGTAGTCTCCCGGCCGCACCTCCGTCACGTTCGGTCCGACGGCCTCGACCTGCCCGAACCCCTCGTGTCCGATGACCAGGAAGTCGAATCCAGCTGGGGGTGCGCCGTACTCGGCCGCATTGATCTCCTTGTCGGTCCCGTCGACACCCACGCGGAGCACCTTGACCAGGACGCCGCGACCGCCCGGGATCTCGTCTACCGAAGGCTTTGGCAGTTCCGCGAGATGGATGCTGCGAGGTTTGCCGGGAACAACAGCGACAGCTTTCATGGGCGGCGTCCTCCAGAATCGGAGTTGGTTTCAGGTTCGGACGACAGTCTCGATCCGCGAAGGAACTCACTGAGACGCTGCCGCACTTCCGGCGGCATCTCGACCCGGTTGACCTTGGCTGCGAGCTCCGCCGCCCGCTTATAGGTCGCCAGGTATGCGCGACACGGAGCGCACACACGCAGGTGCGCCTCGAGCTGCGCGAGAACGTCCGGCGTCAGCGCTGCGTCGAGGTAGTCGGCCAGAATTTCGATGGCCTCGTGGCAGTTCATCACGCGATGGCCGGCTGCCAACCCAGTCGGATTTGGGCTTCACGGACGCGCATCGGGTCCCCGAGATCAGTCCAGCTGACGCCGGTCACCGGCAGGACGGCGAGACTCTCCGCGCAGACCTGGAAGACATGTCGAGACAGGTCAGTCGACGGCAGGCGCCCGTAGACGGCGCGAGCCGCCTCGTCCTCCCATGGGGTCCCGAGCCGTGCCCGTAGGGGTGCGAAGGCGCCGTAGAGCTCCGGCGTCGCGTGGCGGATGAGCTGCTCGAGTGTTGAGGGCCTGGCGACGATGACGAAGCAGTTCCACAGGCAGCCCGCCGCTTCGAGCCGCTCGGCGATCGGCCTCGACGGCTTCTCCCAGAAGCGGCGGACTCGATAGATCGGCCACGGCCACCGGCCAAGGATCAGGTCCGCGGGCTCGATCCAGCCGTACTCCACTTCCGGGCGGTCGGGCGCGATCCCGAGGAGCACGACGACGTCCGGCCGAGCTGCGACGGCATCCAGTGCACCTTCAACGCGGCCCATGAATGCTGCGTCGTCGGAGACGTGGTGATCGCTGGGGAGCATCACCACCGGATCCGCCGGCGCGATCCCGGCTAGACGCGACAAGGCATACAGGACCGCCGGCGCCGTTCCCCGATTCTCTGGCTGCGCGACGATCGATTGTGGTGGAGCATCCGCGAGCGCAGGCTGGTAGAAGCGCTCGTGGTGGCGAGTCACCACCGTCAGAAGACGCTCGGGGCCCATCAGCATTCGCGCGCGTCGGCGCGTCTGCTCCAGCAGGGTGTCGTCGCCGATCAGCCGGCAGAACTGCTTGGGCCGTCCGTCCCCGGCGAGCCGGCGCGTCAGCGAGGCGAGGCGTGTCCCGTCGCCGCCGGCCAGGATGATTCCGGAGTATTGGCTCATCTCTCGTCCCCGGTCGCCACGGTTATCGCGAGCTCGAATGCAGCCACGCCAGTAAGACACCGCCGGATATGGAGAAGGTTCGTTCAGGCGGCCCTTGCTCGAGCTAGACGTGACATGCCAGCAGCTCGATCCAGCGCTCGGGTGGGATCTTCAGCGCCGCATCGACGACCCTGGGATCGAACTGCTTACCGGCATCATCTTGCAGGTTGCGGAGAGCCGCTGAAAGGGGCCGCGCTTGTCGATAGGGCCGGTCGTGTGTCATCGCATTCAGCGCATCCACGACCGCGAAGATTCGCGCCGTCAGTGGAATCTCCTCCCCTGAGAGGCCGTGTGGGTAGCCGGACCCGTCGTAGCGCTCGTGATGACTGCCGACGACGTCCAGCGCAGGCGTCAGCAACGGCACCGTCTCGAGAAGCTCCACGCCCCACCCTGGATGACGCTGGACAATTTCTCGTTCCTCGGGGGACAGAGGATGAGGTTTATTCAGGACGGCCTCGGGCACCTTGATTTCCCCGATGTCGTGCAGAAGCGCTCCGAGCTCCAAAGCCTCCCGCTGGGCCGCGGACAGTTCCAGATGCTCAGAGACGGCC
>Ga0306921_10001826_pt1 | contig 20978 bp, 16 predicted proteins | sample sta12Cox44000080_FD_203760 | JGI IMG/M metagenome (GOLD analysis project Ga0306921, IMG submission 203760) | Lab enrichment of tropical soil microbial communities from Luquillo Experimental Forest, Puerto Rico - statoxic.12C.oxic.44.000.080 (v2)... | ecosystem: Environmental > Terrestrial >...
TTACCTCGCTCGGGCTTCCGTCCTTGACTGAGCGCCGCTAGCTCAACCCACCGAACCGCCGTATACGGACCCGTACGTACGGTGGTGTGACAGGGACGGAGGGAGACCGCTCACCTATGTCGATTGCAGGAATTCGCTTCCGGAACAACGGTTAGCCGATCAGTTCGCTTTGCAACTGCCGGAGTGGACTGCGTCGAGCGCACCCCAGAGAGCATTCAGCGCGTCTTGGGCGGAAGCGAGGATCTGCTCCTCGCTTACGCCGGCTGTGGCGGTGTTTCGGACCAGCCAACCGCGCCAGGCTTCGCGGTGCGCTTTGTCGGCTTCCTGGTGAACCGAGAAATAGGCGGTTCCCTTGGCGTCGCTGATTCCATAGAAACGCTGCAGGCCGTCGATCTTGGTGCTGGCGATTTCAGGGACCTGAGACTCGTACGCGTAAAGGGCGGCGACCGCTTCCGCTAGAGAGCGATTGGCGCAGATGTCGCGAAACGTGTGGACCACATTCTGCGTACCGGGAAGAGAAGGGGAGGTTGTAATGTCGTCTTCGCTGACGCCCAAGGCCGATGCAAAGTCGCGCCACAGCTGGGGATGGGGTCGCGCGGGATTCTCTTCTTCCGCCAGGTTGTCAACAACCACCGGCTTCAGCGATTGGTCGGCGCGGGCTGCCAGGACACGCAGGTGCTTCGGAAAGGCTTCCACGTGGCGGTAGTACTGTGCGGCGTAGAGCTGTAGCGATTCGCGGGAAAGCCTGCCGGCTTGCCATTCCTGGTAGAAGGGGTGCTTCAAGAGATTTTTTTCGGCGATGGCTGCGTCAATTCTATCAAGAAGCTGGTTGGCGGACATCACAAACCTCCAAGTGCGGCAAGATTAGCTGCAAGCGTCGCAGAAAAATGATGAAAAGAGTGTAGCAAACCGGCGGAAGAAGCAAAATCCATGCCGGGAATAAACCGGCTCTACTTTGTTTTGGACTCGGCGTCTTTCTTTGACTGGTCCAGCAGAACGACGCAGGTGGCGGTCAGGTTGGTGCCCTTAACGGCGGCACACTTTTCAAAATTGGGGATGGCCTTGTCCGGGTGCCCGGAGTTTTGCTGGGCGACACCCAGCAAGTAGTAATTGGTAGGATCGGTATTGGCGGAATCAGGAGCGGCGAGCTGAACCGCTTGCTCCAGTTCAGGGACCGCGGCTGCGAAGTTGTTCTTGTGAAGCGCGATCAAGCCCAGGCTGGCGTGGGCCATGGTCAGCGTGCCATTTTTGAGGGCAGTGAAATTCGCTTCCGGCATCGCGTCCGGCTTGACCCAAGTCGCCACGCCCACAATGGCGTTTTTTGCGTCCGTTTCGGCTTTGGCGAGCTTGGCGTCCGAGTCTGGAGCGGTGTTGGCGGCGGTGCGGGCGAGGGTCTGGCTGAGGACCGCCATGGTGCGGAAATCCGAAGGGTTGATCCGAAGGGCCTTCTCCCCGGTAGCGACGCCTTTATCGACTTGCCCGGCTTGGATGTAAGCCACGGCCAGATACGAATAGACATAGCCCGCGTAGGTGCTGGTGGGGAATTTGTCTGTGAAGCCCTCTCCTTCGGCTACTTTCTTTGCCGTGTCTGATTCCGGGACGGACTGAAAGTGCTGGAACGCTTTGTAGGCCTTTTCCTCTCCCTTACCGGGCGCTCTGATTTCCAGTGAATTTTGCGGCTTCTCGGCCGGAGTTTGCGGCGCGGCAGGCAACGGCACGAGGCCCAGGGCCAGGAAGGCTCCGCCGGCAAGAGCACGCACGCTAGCTTGAGAAAAACAATGCATCAGTTTAATGCCTCCTAATGTGCCGGGGCCATGGGCGCAGGGCAAAGCCCGCAGCAAAGGGCGAGAGGAATTTTGTACCATGGCAGCAAACAGCGCGCCAGAGGTCAGAGAAAATCGATGAACCGATCGGCGGGAGACCCGCGTCAGGAGCCCGTCGAGTGGGTACGGCAAATGTCGGCGCCGAGAGAGCGGAGTTTTTCCACGATGCGTTCGTAACCGCGATCAATGTGATAGACGCGCTCGATGATGGTCTGGCCGGAGGCGACCAAAGCCGCGAGAACCAGGCCGGCGCTGGCCCGCAGGTCGGACGCCTGGACGGTGGTGCCGGTGAGCTCGGAGGGACCGTGGACGACGGCGTGGTGGCCGTCAATCGTGATGTTGGCACCCATGCGCTTCATTTCCAGCGCATGGAGGAAGCGGTTTTCGAAGATGGTTTCAGCGATCGTGGACCTGCCCTCGGCTTGGGTGGCGAGCGCCATGTATTGAGCCTGCATGTCGGTGGCAAAACCGGGGTATTCCTCTGTCGAGACATCGGCTGCTACAAGTCTCATGACGCCGCGGACGCGCAGTTGCTGCAGCGCAATTTGCTCGATGGCAGCGCCCGCCTGCCGCAGTTTGGCGATGATGGCCTCGAGATGTTGCGGTTCGCAATCGGTGAGGGTGACGTCGCCGTTGGTGATGGCGCCGGCGACAAGAAAAGTCCCGGCTTCGATGCGGTCGGGGATGATGGTGTGTTCCGCACCGTGTAAGGATCGGACGCCGCGAATCCGCAGCGTTGCCGTTCCGTCGCCTTCGATATGCGCGCCCATTTTGCGAAGCAGAACCACCAGATCGGTGACCTCCGGTTCGCGGGCGGCATTTTCGAGGATGGTTTCGCCGTCGGCCAGGGCGGCGGCCATGAGAATGTTCTCGGTGCCGGTGACGGTGATTTTTTCGAAATTCACACGAGCGCCTTTCAGCCGGGACCTGGGCGCGCGAGCTTCGATGTATCCATGAGCGGTGTGGATTTCGGCTCCCATTTTTTCGAGCGCAGAGAGATGGAGGTCGACAGGACGGGTGCCGATCGCACAGCCGCCGGGCAGCGAGACACGCGCTACACCGGTGCGAGCCAGGGCCGGGCCGAGCGTCAAAATCGAAGCGCGCATGGTCTTGACCAACTCGTAGGGCGCTACGGCCTCGTTGATGGCGGGCGAAGCGATGTTGTAGTTCGCGGCGGGGAATTCGGTAACCGACACGCTGGCGCCCATGTACGCCAGGAGCTTGCCCATGGTGATGATGTCCCGAACCATAGGCAGGTTGCGAAGGTGCAGCGGTTCAGCGGTCAGAAGGCCGGCGGCCATGGCGGGCAGGGCGGAGTTTTTCGCACCGCTGATGCTCACGGCGCCGCGCAGAGGTTTGCCGCCGGTGATGAGGAACTTGTCCATGGCTAAAGCGTTCGCGAAGCTATTTCAAGACAGCCGATGAGCATGGGCCTAAGATTCTCCAAGTGCCTTTCGCAGGTTGCCGCCGGCGGTTGAGAGCAATTTGCGAGCCTCGCTGGCGGTAACCCCGCGCTTCAGGATCACCAGCGCCACTCGGATATCGTGTCGGGACTGACGCAGCGCGCGTCTGCCTCCAGACACAGTTTTACCGCTCGCTTCGGCCAGAATGCGCAAAGCGCGGTCTTCCAGCTTCTTATTGGTCAGTACCGCGTCAATCATCAGATTTTCATAGACGTGGCCCAGGCGAACCATGGTAGCGGTCGAGAGCATGTTCAAGACCAACTTTTGCGAGGTGCCGGCCTTAAGGCGAGTGGAGCCGGTGACGACTTCAGGGCCGACTTCGGGCGCGATGACGATGTCGGCAAGCTTGGTGATGGGCATGCGGCGGTTGGAAGTAAGAGCGATGATCGTGGCGCGGCGCCTGCGGGCATAGGTGAGCGCGCCGAGGACATAGGGTGTGGTACCGCTGGCGGCGATGCCGACAATGATGTCTCGCGCGGTGAATCCGCTGGCGCGCAGATCGCGTTCGCCGTTGCGTACCGCGTCTTCCGCACCCTCGACCGCGCTGGTGACGGCCTTGCGGCCGCCTGCGATCAGCGCCTGCACCAGCTTTGGCGGGGTGCCGAAGGTTGGTGCGATTTCAGCCGCATCCAGAACGGCCATGCGGCCGCTGGAACCCGCGCCGACGTAGAAGAGGCGGCCGCCGTTTTTGAGGGCCTGAACGATCGCCTCCGCGGCTCTGGCGATGGCCGGAAGCTCGCGCCGCACAGCCATCGCGATTTTCTGGTCCTCGCGGTTCATCAAGCGAACGATTTCGAGCGTGGACAGCCGGTCCAGATTCTTGGAGGCGGGATTGCGATGCTCGGTGCTGCGGCGATCTTCGGGCGGGCGGCTTCGAGTTGGCATCGTTGGGATTATATGGCGCTGGAGAACGGGTCGCCAAATTCGGCGCCGGGTTTGCTGCGGCCAGAGCGTTACTAGCCAGAGGAGAACACGGATAATGCCAGCGTTTTCTGCCGGCTGGAATGGGCTATGCTAGGAATTACGCGTGGTTCCGGTCAGAATCGCGGCAGACAGGGCCGCTCCCAAGGCGCGTAAAGAAAACATCTCATGGACGCCCTAAAGAGACTTTTTGAGGAGCACTTTGGCACCCCGGCGGAACGTGTGCAACCGCTGCAAGGAGAATTGGGTGGGTCCGGCCGGAAGATCATCCGTTTGTGCGGGGGCAAGCATCGTGCGATCGGAATCCTGTACGGCGTGCGCGAAGAAAACCAAGCGTTTCTTGCGTTTTCAAGGCATTTTTTGCGGCATGGTTTGCCGGTACCAGAAATTTACGGAGAAGATCTGGAGCGCGGCGCGTATCTGGAAGAGGATTTGGGCGATACCACGCTGTTTGAATTTCTGTCGAAGCATCGCGGTGGCGAAAACGTCGGCGGCGAAGCCGTAGAAGCCTACCGCAGGGTGGTTGAAGTTTTGCCCCGCTTTCAGGTGGAAGCGGGTCGGGATCTCGATTACTCGGTCAGCTACCCCTGTGCGAGTTTTGACCGTCAGTCCATCACCTGGGACATCAACTACTTCAAATATTACTTCTTGCGGCTGGCGGGAATTCCGTTCAATGAATATGCGCTCGAGAACGATTTCTGGCGATTGACGGAATTCCTTTTAAGCGCGAATTGCGACTATTTTCTGTATCGCGACTTTCAATCGCGCAATGTGATGCTGCCGGGCAGTCGGCCGTACTTCCTGGATTACCAAGGCGGACGCAAAGGCGCACTGCAGTACGACATTGCCTCGCTGCTCTACGACGCGAAAGCGGACTTACCGCCGGACGTGCGGCAGCAACTGCTGGACCATTACCTGGAAGCCTTGCAGGAGCACGTGGCGATCGGCCGCGACGAATTTCTCCGTCATTACTACGGGTATGTCTATGTGCGCATCATGCAGGCCATGGGTGCCTACGGTTTTCGCGGTTTCTACGAACGCAAAGCGCACTTTTTGCAGAGCGTGCCTTACGCGCTTAAGAATGTGCGCTGGCTTCTGCACAACGTGCAGCTGCCGGTGCCGCTGCCGACGTTGATGGATACCTTCCGGAACATGCTGGCTTCGGACAAGCTGAACAGCCTGGCCTCGGAAGCGGATGAACTGGTGGTGAGGATTTTCAGCTTTTCCTTTCATAAAGGAATGCCTAAGGACGAATCAGGGAACGGCGGAGGGTTCATTTTTGACGGTCGTAGTTTGCCGAATCCCGGAAGGCAAGAGCGGTTCAAACAGCTGACGGGCAAGGATGCACCGGTCATTGAGTATTTGAACCAGCAGGAGAGCGTACATCAATATCTCGCCAACGTTTTCTCGCTGGTGGATGCCAGCGTTGAGAATTATCAGGAACGCGGGTTCAAGAATTTGATGGTCTCGTTTGGCTGCACCGGCGGCCAGCATCGCTCGGTGTTTCTGGCCGAGCAGCTGGCGAAGCGATTGCGCGGCCGTCGGGACATTGCTGTCAAGGTGCGGCACCTTGGTCTTGAAGCGGCAGGATTTGAAGCGCCGGTGGCGGAAACGGTGGGGAAGTGAACCGCGCCTGTTCCTTGACTAAGAAAAAACCCTTATGAAAGCCATGATCCTGGCCGCGGGACTGGGAACGAGACTGCGGCCGCTCACCGATGATCGGCCGAAGGCGCTGGTCGAGATTGCCGGTAAGACTCTTCTGGAAATCACTGTTGCCAGACTGCGGGCGGCTGGCGTTACGGAAATTGTCGTAAATGCACATCATTTCGCGGAGATGATACTGGCTTATCTGAAAACCAAGGGAAATTTCGGGATCCGGATCGAAGTTTCACGCGAAGAAGTCTTGCTCGATACAGGCGGCGGGCTGAAGAACGCAGCCTGGTTCTTTCTGGAACATGCGGGCCACGAGCCGTTCTTGCTGCACAACGTGGACATCATCGGCGGAATCGATTTGCAGGCCATGCTGGACGCGCACCAGAGTAGCGGGGCTCTGGCTACTTTAGCCGTGCAGAAGCGGAACAGTTCGCGGCAACTGCTATTTGATGCCAGGGGCCTGCTGTGTGGGCGGCGAACCGGATCGGACGCGGCTGATGAGACCGTGGTCCCCGCCGATTTGATTGAGTCGCTGGCGTTTGCGGGCATCCATGCCATTGCGCCGAGGTTGTTGCATTTGATGACCGAAGCCGGGGTGTTTCCGATCATCGACACGTACCTGAGGTTGGCCCAAGCGGGGGAGGACATCCGGGCGTTTCGCGCGGATCAGTACTATTGGCGCGATCTCGGCAGGCCGGAAAGCATTCACCAGGCTGAATGCGACTTGGCACAGGGGATATTGAAGTTGTAAGCGAAGAGTTCTCGCCAGCTGGAAACGATCTGTACCGGAGTCTAGGAGAGGCGCGCCGGCAGTGCGGTGCGGTTGCGGCCAATCATGGAACCGCATTCTCTCCCTTCGCGGCCTCGGGCGCAGCCAGCCCCAGCGACTGCATGACCGCATCGTGGAGCGCAACGCGGACCTTGATGTGTTTCTGGTTCTCGCGCGTCGGGTAGACGCGATTGGTCAGCAAAACCACAAAAACCCGGCGATCGGGGTCGATCCAGATGGAAGTGCCGGTAAAGCCGGTGTGGCCGAACGAGTGCTTGCTGAAGAAATGGCCGCTGCTGCCTCCTTCGGTCGGTGCAGCCCAGCCAAGCGTGCGCGTTCCGTTCGAAAGCTGCTGGGGCCTAATGAACTCCGCGATGGTTGAGCGGCGCAGGACGCGTTGATGTTCATAAACGCCGCCGTTCAGCAGCATCTGGCAGAATGCGGCCAGGTCCGGCGCGGTGCTGAAGACGCCGGCATGGCCCGAGACGCCGCCGATTGCGGCGGCATTCTCGTCGTGAACCTCGCCTTGGATCAGATGGCCCCGGTAGCGGTTGTCGATTTCAGTGGGTGCGATGGCCGGCCAAAGCTTCTTGGGCGGCTTGTACATGGAGTTCGACATGCCCAGGGGCGCAAAGATGTCTTCATGCGCCAGAACGTCCAATGGTTTGCCGGTGAGGCGTTCGATGATTTCCGCCACCAGGATGATGCCCAGGTCGGAATAGACCTCTTTGGTGCCGGGTTCGTACTCGAGCGGCTCCGCGAAAATCTTGTCCAGCGTGTTCTGTTTTGATTTGGATGTACGCCAATATTCCTTGAATGGCGGCAATCCGGACGTGTGGGTCAGCAAGTGGCGCACCGTGACGAGGTGGCGCCATTCAGGTTGCGGTCCGCTAGCCCATTCCGGGAGATAGCGTTCGACTTTGGCGTCGAGGTCAATCGGAACCGGGAAATCGCCTTCCGCTAGCTTTTGCACCAGCGTCGTCGTGGCCACGACCTTCGTCAGCGACGCAATGTCGTACATGGTGTTGATATTGACTGCGGGGGATTTGCCGTCGTAGGTCAACTTGCCGAAACCGTGCAAGGAGACTTGGTCGCGATAGCCGACCGCGAGCGTAGCGCCCGGGAAGGCCTTATCCTTGATTGCGGATTCGATCACGTCGAAGGCCGGCTGAAGTTGCGCTTCGGTGCGCGAATCCATGGGCTCAAGCTTCATCGGATGGGCGGGAACTGCAACGCCAAAACCTGCCTTCAGAGGAAGGCTCGGAATCGTGACGGGCAGGCGTCCGCGCGTCGGAATCTCGCCAAAGAGTGCCCGCGCCATCGAGACTTGCGCGACGTCGCTGATGCCAAACGCGCCGAGCCAGGTTTCGGCTTGCGGAAATCTCTCGATCAGATACGGGCTGCCGAACGCGAGGGTGATAACAGATTTGCCCGATCGATAGAGCTGATCGGCGAGCGCGGCCTGCTCTTCGGGAACGTCGACGTTGCCTTTGCGGTCGCTGACCCGCACGAAGAGAGCAAGGATTGCCACGTCGTAGGCGTCCGGCGGTGGCAGTTTGAGATTTGCGGCGCTGCGGAAACGTGTGTCCGCGCGCAGAGTCATGACCGAGTCGAAGCGAAGGCGCAGTTCGCGTTCCAGGTCCTCGCCGGGTGTGGGCTCGGGATCGGCGTAAAACGCGACCAGAAGGGCGCGCGACGGTTTGGTTCCATCGAGAGGAAGCTGGGAAGAGGTGTCGCGCAGCAGAGTGACGCCGCGGTCGGAGATTTGCTGCGCTTGTTCCTGCCAGGAAGGTTCCGCGAATCTGGAATTGATTGCGTTCAGATCGACCAGCCGATTTTTGTTCAGGCCGACTCGAGCCTTGGCCTCGAGGATGCGGCGAACCGACGCGTCCAATCGTTCACGCGAAATACGCCCGGATTTGACGGCGCGCTGCAACGCTTCGAACGCGGCGTCGGGAACGGGAGGCATGAGCAGACAGTCGGCGCCGGCCAAGACAGCGCGCACCGCCGCTTCGCCTGGTGCAAAGCGCGCGGTGATGCCGCCCATGTCCATGGCATCGGTTACGACCAGGCCCGCGAAGCGCAAATCGGTTCGCAGCAACTCCGTCAGGATGTGCGGGGAAAGAGTGGCGGGAGTACTGGGATCGCTCTCGAGAGCCGGAACATTCAAGTGGCCGGTCATAATGCTGCCTACACCGGCGCCGATGGCCGCGCGGAAAGGAACGAGTTCGAGGGAATCAAGGCGCTGGCGGTCGGCGCGGATGACCGGCAAATCGATGTGCGAATCCGCTGCGGTGTCGCCGTGGCCGGGAAAGTGCTTCGCCGTGGCCAAGCCGCCGTTTTCTTCCACGCCGCGAACGTATTGCGCCACAAATTCCGAAACACGCGCGGGGTCTTCGCCGAACGAGCGCGTATTGATGATGGGATTGCCGGGATTGTTATTCACGTCGGCCACCGGCGCGTAGATCCATTGCACGCCGGCCTGGCGAGCTTCCATCGCCGTGATTTTTCCCATGGTGTAGGCGTCGTGCGCATCGCCGCCTGCGGCGATGGCCATCTGAGTGGGAAAGGAAGTTCCTTCGTCCAGGCGCATTGCCGACCCGCGCTCAAAATCCGCGCCGACGAGCAGAGGCAACTTCGCTTTGGCTTGCAGCTGATTGGCGAGGACGGCCGTTGGATAGGTTTGGCTCTTCTCGATGCCCAGAGGCGTCATGCGGGTGACGACGATGAAGCCGCCCACGTGAAGGTCGGTGACATCGTGGAGGAGCTTCTGGTATTCCGGGGACCGGCTGGAGGTAAACGTGCCGTGGAAGGTGGTAAACAGCAGTTGGCCGACTCTTTCGTCGGTGGTCATGCGACGCAGCGCGGCCTCAACCCACTGGCGTTGGCCCGGCGAGAGCGGCTTCAGCGGACCGCCCGGGCTTGATCGCGGGGCAGGCGTTCTCTTGTTCGCCGCGGCGCTGCGGCTCTGACTGCGTGCTTTGGTGGCCATAAGAATCGCGAATGGAAGCAGGGAAAGGCACAACATCGCACGGCGTGTCGTCGACATGGTTCTCCCGAACCGGCTGCAAGTTTTCGAGATCGCGCCCTGCTTCTAGGTTGTTGATAACACACGCACCAGAGTGCGACAACGCAATTCCCCGCAGGGCGTTCCAGAATATCATTCCAAATCGAATGCACGAGGAGGAATCTTGCGACTGAGCGCGCAGGTTTGCCGGGGGCTGCTGGTTTTCACGATTTTCGCGGCGTTCCAGGAAGCACGGGCGGCGTCTCCCGGTCCGAATACCGCACAGCGAAAACGCGGGGCGCGAACGGGGCGCGTACAGACCGGGTTGGACGTGCTGGAAGCCCAGAAGTTTGCGCCGCTTCGCGGCAAGCGCATCGGAATTATCACCAACCACACCGGGCTCGACGCGCAGGGAAAGTCTACGATTGATCTGTTGACGCACGCACCTGGCGTGCAGGTGGTTGCCCTGTTCAGCCCCGAACACGGGCTAGCCGGACGATTGGACGACAAAGTTTCGTCGAGCAAGGATCCCGCGACGGGATTGCCGGTTTACAGCTTGTATGACGAAAATCGCCGCCCAACGGATGAAATGCTCGAGGGAATTGACGCCCTGCTCTTTGATATTCAGGACGCAGGCGCTCGGTTTTACACCTACACCACGACCATGGGCTATTGCATGGAGGAAGCCGCAAAGCGCCGCATCGCGTTCTTCGTGCTGGATCGCCCGAATCCGGTAGGCGGAGAAATCATCGAGGGCCCCATGCTCGATGCGGACAAGACCGGCTTTGTTGCGTACTATCCGCTGCCGGTGCGCTACGGATTGACCATCGGCGAGCTGGCGCAGCTTTTCAACGCAGAAAATCATATCAACGCCGAGCTGCACGTCATTGCCATGAAAAACTGGCGGCGCAACTACTTTTTCGAGTCTACCGGCGTTCGCTGGGTGCCGCCCTCGCCGAACCTGCGAACCATGAAGGGCGCTATAGCCTATCCCGGACTGGAAATTCTGCAGAACGCCGGCTTATCGGTCGGACGCGGTACGGAGACGCCGTTTGAGCAGTTCGGCGCTCCTTGGATGGACGGCGAGAAAGTTGCCGCCGCTCTGAATGCGGCGCAATTGCCGGGTTTGAAGTTTGTCCCCCAGTCGTTCGTTCCCGTCAGCGGTCTCTATATGGGAAGGCGCTGCAACGGTGTCGGTATCCGGATCGGCGATCGAGCGGCGGTGCGGGCCATGAGACTGGGAATCCAGATTGCCGCAGTGCTCGGAAAGATGTACCCGCGGGATTTTCAGGTCGAGAAGACGATCGCGCTCCTCGGCAACTCGGAGACAGTGCAGAAACTCGAAAGCGGGGCTGCCCCCGCGGAAATTGTGGCGTCGTGGCAGAGCGCGCTCAACGAATTCGAGCAGACTCGCCGCAAATATCTTCTCTATAAGTAGCGCACCGCACGGCGCACTGTGTTAGAGTCCGCAAATGCCCGAGATGCGCATCGTGTCGCTGCTGCCTTCGGCGACCGAGATCCTGTTCGCCCTTGGTTTGGGCCAGCAGGTGGTCGGAGTGAGTCATGAGTGTGACTACCCGGCCGAGGCGCGATCGAAGACCGTAGTCGTCCACTCGCGGCTTCCCAAAGATCTGACTCCCGTCGAAATAGATCGCCACGTCCGCGAATTCACCGAACGCGGCGAGAGCATCTATGGAGTGAATGGCGAGGTGCTGCGCCGCCTCGCTCCCGACCTGATCGTGACCCAGAATCTCTGCAGCGTTTGTGCGGCCTCGCCCGAAGATCTGGCGGCGGTTCTGGCTACGTTCGACGATCGGCCGGAGGTTTTGTCGCTGGACCCGTTAGACTTGGGCGACGTGTGGCGGGACATTCTTTGGGTCGGCGACGAGACGATGCGCGGACACCAAGCCGAGCGCCTTCTGGAATCGATCGGCGCCCGCCTGGCCGCCATAGAGAGCGAAATCGCGGAGACGGTCAGCCGCCCCCGCGTAGCCTTCCTTGAATGGCTGCAACCACTCTACGTTGGCGGTCACTGGATCCCGGAAATGGTCGAAATGGCCGGCGCGCGCGATGTTTTCGGCACAGTTCGCAAGCCGTCATTCCGCATCTCGCTGCAGGAGATCGTTGCCGCACAGCCTGAGGTAGTCGTTGTCGCGCCGTGCGGCTACAACGCCGAGCGCGCGCGCGCGGAGTATCAGTCGCTGGCTTTTCCTCGGGAATGGCAGGAAATGCCAGCCGTTCGGAACAATCAGATCTACTACGTGGACGCGAATGCGTACTTCTCGAGGCCGGGGCCGCGGCTTGTCACGGGTCTCGAAATACTTGCGAAGATTTTCCATCCGGGAATCTCGGTTTCCATAGAAGCGACAGACGCGCTGCAACCGCTCGTTCGTTCGGTAACGGCCTAAGATCCTCTTTCCTAGCTGAGCAATCCTTTGATTTCGGCGGTACTCTGATTCAGTTGACAGGCGTCATAATCTATATATAAGATGCTTATATGTAAGGGACCTTCTTATGATTGGTTCAGAGATTAAACGCGGTACGGCTGAACTAGCCATTCTCAGCGTTCTCGAATCGGAAGCGCTGCACGGTTATGAAATTGCGCGCCGGATCGAGCAGGAAACGAGAGGAGCGTTGCGGTTCACGCTGGCGGCTCTCTACCCGATGCTCTACCGCATGGAAAAGCAGAAATTGGTGCAAGGGGATTGGGAAACGAGCCCCAACGGACGGCGGCGGCGCTGCTATCGCTTGACGGTGGCCGGAAGGAAAAAACTGACACCGCTGCGCAGAGAGTGGGCCAAGTTGTTTGCCGCGCTGAATCGGCTGGCAGGAGTGTTAAATGCCTGACTGGCGAGAAGTGGTCCGACAACATCTAGACGGGATACAACTGGCAGAAAATGACGTTGCGGAAGTGGTCGAAGAGCTTGCGGAGCATTTGGAAGATACCTACCGCTGCAATCTGAGACAAGGAGTTGCCGAGCAAGCAGCGGCGCAAATGGCTTTGCAGCAATCCGGCAACTGGCGCGAGCTGCAAAGAAAAATCGAGTCTTCACGCAAAGAGGAGTTGCTTATGAATAAACGCGTTTCGCAATTCTGGTTCCCTGCGTTCGTGACGATTTTTCTGGCGATGCTGTTGCTGATGGCCATTGAGACCATAGGCCCCAAACCGTGGATTTCTCCCGCGCGGCCGCTACGCATGACTCCAGTGGCGGTTGTGTATTTCGCCTGGATTGTCACCCTGCCGTTTATCGGCGCGCTTGGCGCCTGGCTGTCATCGCGCGCCGGTGGCCGCCCTCGCGCGGTCTTCGGCTCGATTGTTTTTCCCGTCTTGCCGTACCTCGGCTTTTTCGTAATGGGCCTGCCAATCGCAATCATTCTGGATGACAAAGTTGCGCACAACATCATGCTGCCAGCATTTTTTGTGGGTTTCAGCGCCTGGGTGCTGCTGCCCGCGATCGCGCTGCTGGCCGGTGGACTGCCCGTCCATTTTCTGTTCGGTCGCTCACGAGTCTGAACTAGCTCGATGGTGTTTGCGGGCTTTTGGCCCAACGGCGGTAGAAGGGCAAGCCGGCGATGATTAGCAGAAGGCCGATGGAAGAGCGGCCGGGGTGCTGAAGCCACAGGCTGACGGTGAGTGCGAGCGCGCCGGCGACGAAAGTTCCCGGTACCCAGGGGTAGCCTGGACAGCGATAGGGACGGGACATATCTGGTTCGGTCCTGCGCAAACGAAACAGTGCCACTACGGCCAAGCCGTAGAAAATCCACGCCGCGAAAACGAAGAGATTGGTCAGCTCTTCAAAAGTGCCGGAGAGAGCCATGAGGCTCGCCAAAATACCTTGAAAAATCAGCGCTTTGGCAGGCGTCAAGAACTTCGGATGGATGCCATCGGCAATCTTGAAAAATATGCCGTCTCGGGCCATGGCGTAAGGCACGCGGGCGCCGCTCAAGACCGAGGAATTGAGCGAGCCGATGCCCGAAATGACCATCGCCAGGGTGACCCAAAAAGCTGCGCCACGTCCGGCGACGAATTCGACGACATCGGAAGCGATATGGGACGAATTCGCGACGGTGTCGAAGGGCAGAACACGCAAACAGGCAGCGCTAAAGAGGAGGTAAACGACTGTAACTAGGCCAACGCCGCCGACGAGCGCCAGCGGAAAACTCCGTTCGGGGTTTTCTACTTCCGATCCAACAAGGTTCAAGTCCTCCCATCCGTCGTAAGCCCAGAGCGCGGCTGCGAGCGCGCCCAGAAACGCCGCGACCAATCCTGCTCCCGCCGGCGCTGGCCAGATCGGGTCGGAGGGATGAACGGTTTTGCCGGAGAGAAAGAACGCTACACCAATGACGATCAGGACCGAGGCAATCTTGATGAAGGTAAGGGCGACCTGGACGGCTCCGCCCAAGCGGACGCCAAGATAGTTCACAATGGTCATGATGACGAGCCAGAGGACGGCGACGGGTTGCGCCCAGGTAAAGACGAAATCGTAAGGCTTCATCCATCCGACGAAGGCTGGAAAATGCACCGTAAAAAGAGGCGCTCCAACGGCCGGGACTAGGAAGCCCAGGAAACGCGCGATGCCTGCTGCAATGGAGGCCATCGAGGACGGCCGTCCTACGATGGAGTGCATCCAGCCAAAAACAAAGCCCCAAGTAGGTCCAAAGCCGCGGCGCAGATAAGCATATTCGCCGCCCGCTTCAGGAATTGCCGCGCCGAGCTCGGCAAAGGAAAGAGCGCCGAAAATCGACAGGATCGCCCCGACGATCCAGGCTGCGAACACAATCGAAACGCTTCCGCCTTCGCGAGCCATCTCGGCCGGTTTCAGGAAAATACCCGTACCGATCATGGTGCCCACAACGATCGCGGCCGATGCCCACGGGCCCAACCCGCGGACCAACTCCAACCGCTTTCTGGCGGTCTGCGAACTCTTTTCACTCACCATTTGTTGCAAGCTAGCTCACCCGCTTCCGGAAAGTGCGACTGACGGCGGATCCCACCAGAAACGCGACGCACGAGCCAATCAAGACGTACCAAGTGTAGGCCACGCTGCTGAATTTCCACACCGCTACGATTGCCCACAATCCGCAAAACATACCCGTTAGTGCGCCCGCCGTATTCGCACGCTTGTCCAGGGTTCCGAGCAAGAATAGTCCCAGCAGGCAGCCGAAGGGGAATGAGGCAACGGTCAAACCCAGCTCGAGCACTTTATCCCAGCGCATGAACACAAAGCCAAGCGCCATGAGTACCGCTCCCCACACGAGCGTCATCCATCGCGAAAGCGAGAGCAGCTTTTTCGGGTCTTGCCGGCCCGCAGCGACGGAAAAATCAAGAATGCTGGAAGCTGCAAGAGAATTCAAAGAGCCGCTGGCATTGGACATGGCCACGGCGATGATAGAGGCCAGCATCAGGCCTGCCAGGCCAAACGGCATTTCGCGCGCCAGAAAAAGTGGAAGGACGCGGTCGGTTCGCTCACCTGCAGCCAGCAGCGGAGAATGCTGCGCGAAAACGTAAAGTAGGACGCCTACCAGTAGAAACAGCGTGAACTGCAGAAGAACAATTCCGCCGCTCATAAGCAGCGCTTTGCGGCTGTCATTCTCATTACGCGCGGCGAGAAGACGCTGCACGATCGTCTGATCGGTTCCGTGGCTAGCCATGGTGAGAAACGCTCCGCCGATGAACCCCGACCAGAAGGTATATTTGGTTGCAAGGGAAAGCGAAAAATCGAGAAACTGCAGCTTGCCTCCCGCGGCGACGGCTACGCGGCTTACTTCGGCCCAGCCCCCAGGGATGGAGTGAAACAGGAATCCGAGTGTGACCGCGCTCCCCGTCAGGTAAAGCAGCAATTGTGCCACGTCGGTCCAAATCACGGCTTTCATGCCGCCTTCGAAGGTGTACAGGATGGTCAGCGCAATCACGATGACGACGGCCAGCTTTTCCGAGGTTCCCAAGACCACGCTGACCACCAGGGCGATCGCCGAGACTCGGACCCCTTCCGCGACGGCCCTGGTTATCAGGAAAGTAGAAGCCGCCACGGCGCGCATGCGCGCGCCAAATCGCTTTTCGATCAGGGCATACGCGGTGAAAAACTCTCCGCGGAAGTAGCCGGGCAAGAGCAACACCACGATCAACACTCGCCCGACCAGATAACCAAAAACCAGCTGTATGAAAGTCAGATTCGTGGAATAGGACAGCGCCGGCGTGCCGATGATGGTCAACGTGGAAGTTTCCGTGGCCACAATGGAAAACGCCAGTGCCCACCACGGTGCGGATCTGCCGCCTAGAAAGTAGTCGAGCGCATCGCGTTGGCCGCGCCGGAAGTACAATCCCAACCCGGTTACGCCCAGAAGATACACCGCCACTATGAGCAGATCGAGGGAATGGATGCGCATTGCGTCGCGATTATCAAACCCAAGATTGTAATCAAAAGCTTATGAGAATAGAGACGCATTCGCGGATGGTCAAGGAATTTACCGTGTTTTCACGCCGCGGCGGGAACGCTCGCTAGAAGCTTGCCGTTGGCCGGCGAACTCGGACTGAGGAGAGAAAACGACCGGTTGAAGTTAAATCGTTTCAACGTTAGCAGATGTCTCTCAAGGACCGCTTGCGAGTTCCCGAGATTCGTCAGATAATCGCCTCACATTTTCTTCGGAGTCGGGCTCGGGGGCCACTCCATATGAAAACGCCCGCACGACGTTCCTACTCGATAGGTTCGGTGCAGCGCTGCCTGCACCTGTTGCGGCTCTTTGCCCAAGCACCGGGCGGATTGACTCCCGCTGAGGTTGGCAAGCTTTCCGGCTTGCCAACCAGCACGGTATACCGCTTTCTCTTTAGCCTGGAAACTGCGGGATTTCTAAGCTGCGGTGAAAGGGGGAAGATACCACATCGAAGCCACTTGCTTTCCGAGCGAGCGGTCCGCGCTCTCCCATCTCGAGATCCGGCGACTGAGCTTGCCTTACTTGAAAGCACTGAGCGAACACACGCGCGAAACGGTGCACCTTCTGGTAAGACAAGGCCTGCGCGCGATTTATGTGGAAAAACTCGAATCACCGCAGCTTCCCACCACCATTTCGCGAATCGGCGTCTCCGTGCCCCTGTACTGTACGGCGGTTGGGAAAATCCTGCTGGCGTACCTTCCCGCGGACGAGCAAGCGCAAGTGCTGCGCCAGATCGAGCCGAAATTTCGTACCGCGCATACGATTCGCAATACCGAGGAGCTTCGGAAACAGGTGGATCGCGTCCGCCGCTGCGGTTACTCCTTCGACCTGGAGGAACTTTACTTCTAGGGTTTCGGCCTACACCCCCGGAACGCCAAGGGACGGGGCGGCGACGATTCCGACGCCGCTTCGTCCCTGGCGACAGGTAGCGAAATAAAAGTTAGGTTTTCTGAAGCGGTTCATGCCTCGGGAGAGTCGGATGGGACCTCATCTTGCTTCGCGTGCGGTTTACTGCGCCTTGATGGTGGCGATAGGCGTCGTTTCCACTGGCCGCTACCTGCGCGCACAAACGATAAGAGTCGACGCGACGTTAAGCCATTCGACCAATAGCTTCAAGCCCACGGAAGCGCTGGGCGCAGGAGTTGACCGCATTCCACTCGCTGCGACCGACAAGATTTTCACCGAGCCGGTGCTGAAGCAAATCCTGTCAACCGGCTGGCAAACGGTAACTTACCGCCAAAACACCGAACTGTACGTGGAAGCCTGGCACTGGAATCCGAAAGGCACTTGGAGCGAACCGGGACAGAAAGGCTACTTCGTCGGCGATGAGAAGCCGACGGCATTCATCCGCCACTCCTTTGGATACCCGCTCCCGCATGCCGGATTTTCGCGACCGGATGGGCACGGCTATTCCCGGCTAACCGACGGGGACACCGCTACCTATTGGAAAAGCAATCCTTACTTGACGAAGAGCTATACGGGTGAGGACGACGCGTTGCATCCGCAGTGGGTGGTCGTGGATCTGGCGAGTCCGCAGGACGTCAACGCGATTCAGATCGATTGGGCTGATCCGTACGCCAAGAAATATCTCGTTCAGTACTGGACCGGCCTGAACCCAATGCAACAGGCCACGGCCGGGGCCTGGATCACGTTTCCGGGAGGGACGGTGTCGGATGGCAAGGCTGGCAAAGCAACGCTGCAGTTGGCTCGCAACCCCGTGCCGGTTCGATGGGTGCGAATCTGGATGACGGAGTCTGCTGAGACCTGCGACACGCATGGCTCGCAGGACCGGCGCAATTGTCTGGGCTATGCGATCAAGGAACTGTACATCGGCACAGCCACCAGTGACGGCAAGTTCCACGACGTCGTGCGCCACACCGCCGACCGCGCACAATCGAACACGTTCTGCTCATCCGTCGACCCCTGGCATGAAGGATCGGTGATCAACGACCGCGCCGACCAGGTAGGCTTTGACCTCTTTTATACCAGCGGCATTACGCGCGGACTCCCGGCCATGATTCCCGTCGCGATGCTTTATGAAACGCCCGAGAACTCCGTGGCGCAGCTTAAGTACCTCAAGGCGCGAGGCTATCCGATCTCTTACGTCGAAATGGGAGAAGAGCCTGACGGCAAACACACGCTTCCGGAGGATTACGGCGCCTTCTATTTGCAATGGGCCACTGCTCTGCACAAAGTGGATCCAACTCTCAAGTTAGGCGGCCCGATTTTCGAGGGGGTGAACAAAGACATCGAGGTTTGGCCCGACGCAAAGGGCCGGACTTCGTGGATGGGACGATTCTTCGACTATCTGCGCGACCACAATCGCCTCAGCGATCTTTCGTTCATATCCTTCGAGCACTATCCATTCGATCCCTGCGTGCTGCAGTGGAGCGACCTGTACGAAGAGGCGAATCTCACCAGGCACATCCTCGATGTGTGGCGGCAGGACGGGCTTCCTCCGGGCGTTCCCATGTTCATTACCGAAACCAATATCGCCGCAGGCTCCGATGAATCGTTCGTGGACATCTTCGCTGCGCTGTGGTGGGCGGATTTCGTGGGCGCGTTCTTCGAAGCCGGCGGCAATGGTGTTTACTACTTCCACTACATCCCGCTAGGGGAGTCGCTCGGTTGCCACAATACTTCGCCCGGCACGTTTAGCATGTTCACTACGACCAAGGACTACGAATTGCGGCAGCCCACTTCGCAGTATTTCGCGGGCAAACTCATAACGCAGGAGTGGGTCCAGCCGGGAAGCGGCGAGCACAAGGTGTTTCGCAGCGCCAGCGACATCCAGGACGGCGCCGGCCACACACTCGTAACCTCCTACGCCGTGCTGCGACCCGATGGCCAGTGGTCTCTCATGCTGGTCAATAAGGATCAGCTAAATCCGCAACCCGTCCGCATCGTATTTGAGAACGAAACCGGAACGTCGCAGTTTGCCGGTCAACTGAGTGTCGTTACCTTCGGCAGCGAGCAGTACCAGTGGCGTTCCAACATCCAAGGCGGCGTCGCCGATCCAGACGGGCCTGAAGCGCGGTCATTGCTGGCAGCCCCAAAAAACGGAACATTCACGCTGCCGAAAGCTTCGGTCACGATCATACGGGGAAAGATCGGCGAATTTGTGAATCATCCTCCGCAAACGTAAATCCATTCAGCGGTTTTCCACCACATCAGGCATGCGACTGTTGAGCTTCGCTATGGGAGACTGCCGCGCGCGTGGCAAACACCTTGTCCGCATGGCCGCCCATCAGCTAGGCAAGCGTTTCCCCCAGAAAACTACGGCCCGCGGCCTTTAAATACGCTCTCACCTCCAGAAACATGATGGCAAGAATGATCGGCTGTTCGTTAATCGGAGGCTTTCTCAGTGAGCAAACTACCGCCTTTCGAGTGCGGTGCGGGTGCCTCTGCTACTGACTACCCAAGCGATCGGCGGAAAGAGCGGTTGTAAGTAATCAATCTGGTTTGGCGGCGGCGTTCGGTATCGAATTTGCATCCCTACTCTCTAAGTCCAACGGAGTAAACGGCGTAGCACTGCCGCCCTGTTCCAATTGGTGCCTAATTGTACCAAGACTCATTTCGGACCTGACTTTGGGCGACGGAAGTCAGAATTACTGAAGAGGATTAATCGGCTTTGAAGCTTGCGAATCGCGCTTGTACTCGTCAAGGGTCTCCGCAACGATTTCGGTCTGACCATGCTCCCCCAGCCGCTCAATGACGCTGATTACATTCTGCTTCCCCTCCCAGACTGCACGGCGCGCTTCGAGCTTCGCTCCGTAGGGACTTATCCCCGGCTCGGTGTAACTTCTCGACGGCTCGCCGTACGCTTCCCGCAGCCCTGCGAAAAGTTCGTCAAATGACTTTGGATGGAATCCTTCGAGATCAGCAATCGGCTTTGCATAAATCATGCGTATTTTAACTAGGTGGCCTCCGTCCAAGGTAAACGTATCTGCCCTCATTGTCTCGGAATCGCCGCTACTTCCATATTCCTGACGCGCGCCGCCCGTCGCTCCCTGCCTTATGATCGCGACTTTGTCGCAGAATTCCTTGCCCTTGACCTTCGCTTGCTGATCTATGGTCTTTGTCAGGGACTTCACAGTCTTCCAGTCTTTCTTGTCGCAGGCGCGCACCAACTCCCCGACCGAACCAACCGAAAAAAACTGCTCGGCTGTCTCGCCGAGCACATGGCCAAGGCCCCTTAACTCCCTCGGCTGTTCCTGCGACGCCATGAAGCCATATGACAGTAAACATGCAATAACAACGCTGAAGGCTTTTCTCATTTAGCAGATCACCTTGAACTCGTCCTGCTCCGGTTCGAACAGAAACGCCGAGTCGAACGGGTGCGGACAAGCACGCATGGGTTGCAGGCGGGCAGTACACTTGTCTATTTTTTCCTCACTCGCAGTGTGAAACTCCGACTGGCGGGGCTACCCACACCGTTGTTGGCTGTGATCGTGACGACGTAAGTGGCCGCGGTGCCTGCCGCCGGTGTCCCGCTGAGCGTCGCGGTGCCGTTACCGTTATCTGTAAACGTCACGCCATTCGGCAGAGCTCCCGTCTCAGTCAGGGAGGGCGTCGGCACCCCCGTTGTTGTCACGGTAAATGTTCCGGGCGTACCCACGATAAAGGTGGCGCTGCTGGGGCTGGTGATCGAAGCTGCCTGGTTCACTTTCAAGGTGAAACTCTGATTGGCAGGACCGCCTACGCCGTTGCTTGCTGTCATTGTGAGGGAATAGGTCCCGCCACTCCCTGCCGCCGGTGTTCCCCCGAGCGTCGCGGTGCCGTTGCCATTGTCTTTAAACGTCACGCCATTCGGCAGAGCGCCCGTCTCAGTCAAGGAGGGCGTCGGCACTCCCGTCGTTGTCACGGTAAATGTTCCGGGCGTACCCACGATAAAGGTGGCGCTGCTGGGG
>Ga0306921_10001827_pt1 | contig 20973 bp, 14 predicted proteins | sample sta12Cox44000080_FD_203760 | JGI IMG/M metagenome (GOLD analysis project Ga0306921, IMG submission 203760) | Lab enrichment of tropical soil microbial communities from Luquillo Experimental Forest, Puerto Rico - statoxic.12C.oxic.44.000.080 (v2)... | ecosystem: Environmental > Terrestrial >...
CCGTCAAGCACGACACCAGGATCAAGAGCGCCACCTATTTCGTGGCCATGGTCGATTTCGCCGAGGCCGGCGAGCTCTCGGTCTTTATCGACGAGGAGCAGCTCGCCGCCCTCGAAGAACGGATGAACGCCAAGGGATATCTCGAAGGCCGCGCCATGGCGACGACCTTCAACATGCTGCGCGCCAACGACCTGATCTGGTCCTTTGTCGTCAACAACTATCTGCTCGGCAAGTCGCCCTTTCCGTTCGACCTGCTCTACTGGAACGCCGATTCGACACGCATGCCGGCGGCAATGCACGGCTTTTATCTGCGCAACATGTATCAGGAGAACCTGTTGGTTAAGCCGGGCGGCATCACCCTCGACGGCGTGCCGATTGATCTGGGAAAGATCAAAACCCCGTCCTTCCTGTTGTCGACGCGCGAGGACCACATCGCCCCGTGGCGGTCGACCTACGCCGCCACCCAGCTCTACAAGGGCCCGGTCAAGTTCGTGCTGTCGGCTTCGGGCCATATCGCCGGCGTCGTCAACCCTCCTGGCAGCAAGTACGGGCACTGGGAGAACGACAACAACCCACCGACACCCGAGGAATGGTTCGCCACCGCCACCGCGGTGCCCGATTCGTGGTGGCCGGTTTGGGAGCATTGGGTCTCCCAATATTCTGGCGGCGAGGTGCCGGCGCGCCACCCCGGCGGCGGCAAGCTCATACCGCTCGAGGACGCCCCCGGGTCCTACGTCAAGGTGCGCGCCGAGGACTGAGCAACGGCACAAACGGGCGCAAATACAGCGAAAATCGCGATTTTCGACCCGAAGCCGCCGATTCGGCGGCAAAAACAGCGCCCCGGATCAAAAGGTTGGATGCAAAATTCGCTACTCGTGCCGAACAATGGAATTTTGGCCGCCGATCAACTGAATTCGGAGGTCTAGCAATCGAATAACAATGGAATAGACGCGCATACGATAATAGCAATTTTCTAATTGACAATATACCGTCTTTTCGGCTATATCAAGTCCTCGCTGACATGAGAGGACGACATGCCGACCCGGACGAAGGGCGACTATGAGATAGGCTACGGCAAGCCGCCGCGGGGGTGCGGCTTCAAGAAGGGCCAATCCGGCAACCCGCGCGGCCGGCCGCCGGGTGCGAAGAACCTGACGACGTTGCTGAACGATACGCTCAACGAAACGGTGACGATCACCGAGAACGGCCGGCGTCGCAAGATCACCAAGCGCGAGGCGGTCATCAAGCAGCTGGTCAACAAATCCGCCTCGGCCGAGGCGCGCTCGCTGAAGATCCTGCTCGACCTGATGCTGAACCTGGAGGCACGGGCGCGCTCTTCCGCTGCCTCGACCACCCCCGCCGTCGGCCCGGACGACGAAGAGGTGCTGGCGCAGCTCAAGGAGCGGCTCGAGGGTGCCATCCGCGACGAGATGGCCACCAAGAAATGACGGTTCTATTGCCCCCTCGCCCCGCGCGCGGGGAGAGGGGTGGGGTGAGGGGAGCGGCACTGACCCAGCGCGAGGAGGACGCGCAATTGCGGCTCGATTTCGCCGCCTTCGCGCAGCGCTGCTTTCGCGAGCTGAACCCGCTGACCCCGTTCGCGATGAACTGGCACGTCGAGGTCATGGCGGCAAAGCTTACCGCAGTGTACCAAGGCAAGATCCGGCGGCTGATCGTCAATGTGCCGCCGCGCTATCTGAAATCGCTATTGGGCTCGGTGGCGTTTCCGGCCTGGTGCCTCGGACGCGAGCCGGGCACGCAGACCCTCTGCGTCAGCTATGCGCAGGACCTCGCCGACAAATTGGCGCGCGATTGCCGGCGCATCATGATGTGCGACTGGTACCAGCGCGCCTTCCCGACCCGGCTTTCGCCGCAGCGGCAGGCCGTGCCTGAGTTCGAGACGACGGCGCAAGGGTGCCGGCTCGCCACCTCGGTCGGCGGAGTGCTGACCGGCCGCGGCGCCGACCTGATCATCATCGACGACCCGCTGAAACCAGAAGAGGCGTTGTCGCAAAGCCAGCGGCGGGCGGCAAACGACTGGTTCGACCACACGCTCTACTCTCGCCTCAACGACAAGCGGAAGGGTGCGATCGTCCTGATCATGCACCGGCTGCACGAGGACGATTTGGTCGGTCACGTGCTGGCCCAGGAAGAGTGGGAAATCGTGCGCTTCCCGGCGATCGCCGAGGAAGATGAGACCTTTGTGATGGAGACCGTGTGGGGGAAGCGGCGTTTCACGCGGCGGCCCGGCGAGGCACTGCGAGCCGCCGGAGATGCTCGAGCAGATCCGCCGCACCATCGGCGAATACAATTTCGCCGGCCAGTACCAGCAGGCGCCCTCGCCATTAGGCGGCGGTCTCGTCAAGCCCGCGTGGTTCCGGCATTACGTGCCCAGTGAATTGCCGCAGAGCTTCGACCGCGTCGTGCAGAGCTGGGACACCGCCAACAAGGCGAGCGAGCTCAGCGATTTCAGCGTCTGCACGAGCTGGGGGATCAAGGGCAAGGAGCTTTTTCTGATCGATGTATTTCGCAAGCGCCTGGAATATCCGGAATTGAAGCGCGCCGTGCGCGAGCAATACGAGCGGTTCAGGCCCAGTGTCGTATTGATCGAGGACAAGGCCTCGGGGACCCAGCTGATCCAGGAGCTGACCCGCGAGGGCCTCTACGCCGTCACCCGCTATAAGCCGCAATCCGACAAAATCATGCGCATGCACGCGCAGACGGCGATGATCGAGAACGGCTTTGTCCGGGTGCCGGAGAGGGCACCGTGGTTGGCGCAATACCTGAACGAGATGACGGTCTTCCCCAATGGCCGGCACGACGACCAGGTCGATTCGACCGCGCAAATGCTCGACTGGTTCAAGTATGGCGGCGGGCCCAGCTCCAACGCCGGGATCTTCGAACTCTACCGGCAGCGCGCCGAGGAGCTCCGCCGCGGGCGGATGCCCGGCCCGCCGGTGCGGCTGCGCGTCCCGCGCGGCATCTCGCATGTCCACCCGCTTGGCGGGCCAATTCGCGGCGTGGCCGCCGACGGCACGGTCGAGCTCACCGAAGCAGAGGCCGCACCGCTGCTGCAGGCCGGCTGGGAGCGGGTGGAGGCTGACAATCTGCCCGCGTAGGTCAACACGAGCCCTATATCAAGCATCTCGAAGGCCGGACTTGGGAGATGCGGTTGCGGGGCAAGGACGGGATCGCGCTCGCCCTTTATCCGACAGGGACCGGAAAGAGGGTGTGATCCTGCGCACTTTCGTGAAGAAGACGCAGGCTGCAAGTTGAAACGTGCGGACCGCGACCCGCGAGCCCAAAGGCAGAGGTGGTGGAAGGGCGTTATTAGCGAATCTGGCGCGAGCGGAACGCTGGGCGCTGTTTGCGGCATCGGGTGAGGTGTCTCCGGTCACTGCTGTAAAAAGGTTCGGCGCATCCTTGATCTTTCTCTTTTTTGTCAGCGAAATCCGGCTAAGATCTCTTTTCACCTAGCGGAGGGCGCCTGGGAAATTGGCCGCGGCTTGGCTCAAAAAACTCCGCCTGCAATGTGAGCTAGTTCACATTCTGCCACGGAATACACGAAGTAAAATGGATCCGGGTGGCGGAAGCGGGCTTCCGTCGGCTCGATGAGAAACGGGGACGGATGGCCGACAGCATACCTCCGGTTTCTACTATCAGCGATGGCTCCAGCACGAGCGCGTCGCCATTTAGCACGCCGCAACTCACCCTCCGGAGGGCGGCGGCGCAATCCGGGGGATATGCGAGAAATTCTCTGTCCGGGGCTCTGTGCCTTATCCTTGCGCACGTTCACATGCAAGCGTAGGTCGCATTATGGACAAGCTGCACGACGCCTTCATCAGCTATAAGAGCGAATATCTCGCCTGGGTCGAAACGCTCGCTCGAAACCTCCGCACGCTCGGGGTCGATGTCTGGCTCGACGAGTGGAACCGCACGCCGGGCGATCGGGTGTCGGTGTCCTTGCAGGCAGCACTGGATGCGTCGCGTGCCGGCGTGCTGGTGGTGACACCAGAGGCCGCGGCCTCGGGCTGGGTGCAGGATGAATATGACCGCATGCGCCACTTGCAACGCACCCGGCCCGAGTTCCGGCTGGTGCCGGTGATCCTGCGCGAGACTTCGAAATTCGCCTTTAAGGAGAGTCTGTTTACCGTCGATTTCCGCGACGCCACGTCAGACACGGTTTACCGCCGGAAATTGCATGAACTCGTCTGCGGCATTCGCGGTCTGGAACCCGGCGACGGCTCGGTCAGCGAACCCGGGATTGAGCTGCCGCAGTCGCTCGGCCCTCTCGGCGGCGACATGGGCGCGCTGCCCGACGGGAGCGCGGCGGATGGGGAGGCTCCGCCGGCCCTCTTTAATGCGTTGCTTGATGATCTCGAATTCCACCACATTGCCGCAGTCTTTGCGCAGGAGGGCGCTCAGCACCTGCTGCCGCTCGGTCACCTTCTGACAGAAACCCGGCGGCGCTTCCCGCGCGAGAAGATCCATCACATCGTCCCGTTGATCTGTCAGGACGATGAGGCCGCGGCGTATTTCTCTCACATCGCGGCAGAATGCGATCTGACCGGGGGCGCTGCAGGCGGCTCCGCCCTTCGTGACCGTTTGACCGGCCTCCTGCGATCGGGCGGCCGCCATCTCTTTATCGTCAGCCATATGGAAAACGGCCCGGTCATGGCGCGGCGCGAATTCGCCACCCAATTGCGCCAGCTGTCCGAACAGTTCCGTGATCAGGTCAAACTGTTGTTCATAGGCGGGGAAAAGCTCGACGAGCTGGTCTACCATTCGAACCAAAGCATCTCGATCCTCAACACCGCGGCTGCGACCGCGCATGACTGGCCGTCTCCCGAGCCGGCGTTCCTGCGCCGGCACGACGCTGGAGCGACGCTGTCCGAGGTGGAGCTGACGGCAATCACCGAGGTAACGGGGCTCGAGCCGCGGCTGATGGCCGAGTGCCTGAACCGGCGCCGAAGACTGCCGGGTGCTATCGACCTGGCGGGAGTGATCCGCCAGTCGATGGTGGTGCGCCAGTGGTTTGCACCCTACCAGGGGGACGAGATCTCGACGGCCCGGCTCTGCCGACTGCTCGATCAGGACATGCTGGGGACATTCGACCGGGTGTATGACGATGAGTTGCGACGGCGATTGTACTGGAGGGGTGCGATCCGCAAGGTGACCGACGCCGATGGGGTTGATCGGCTCTACTGGCGCTGTGCGGTGGTGCAGGAGCGCGGCAAAGAGTTGCTGCGGTGCGCACAGTGCTGATGCGCGTTCTGCCGATCCAGTTGCTCGCCGGGGCGGCGCTCATCCACGGGCTAATCGGAGCATCGGCTTTTACGGCTCCCCCGCCCGAGGCCGAGACACCCGCATCCGCCGTTTCATCTTTGCCACCGCTGGTGCCGGAGGGCGAGGTTTTTCAAGACTTGCCGAAGTTGCTGGCGGATATCAGTCGGCGGACGGGGGTCGTGTCCGTCGCGTTCAGTCCGGACGGGAAGCGTCTCGCCTCGAGCGACAAAGACGGCAAGGTGTGGTTGTGGGACGCCTCGGAGGGGTGGGAGATCGCGCGCCTCCAAGGGCACAAGGGCTGGGCCTGGTCGGTCACGTTCAGCCCAGACGGGACGCGTCTCGCTTCGGGTGCTGAGGACGGCACGGTGCGGTTGTGGGATGCGGCCGGGGGGCAGGAGATCGCGCGCCTCGAAGGGCACAAGGACTGGGTCGAGTCGGTCGCGTTCAGTCCGGACGGGAAGCGTCTCGCTTCGGGTGGCAATGACGGCATGGTGCGGTTGTGGGATGCGGCCGGGGGGCGGGAGATCGCGCGCCTCGAAGGGCACAAGGACTGGGTCGAGTCGGTCGCGTTCAGCCCGGACGGGACGCGTCTCGCCTCGGGTGGCAATGACGGCACGGTGCGGTTGTGGGATGTAGCGAGCGGGCATGAGAAAGCGCGCCTCGAAGGACACAAGGGCTGGGTAATGTCGGTCGCGTTTAGTCCGGACGGGACGCATCTCGCCTCGGGCAGCAGGGATGGCACCGTGCGGTTGTGGGATGCGGCCGGGGGGCAGGAGATCGCGCGCCTCGAAGGGCACAAGGACTGGGTCGATTCGGTCGCGTTCAGTCCGGACGGGAAGCGTCTCGCTTCGGGTGGCAATGACGGCATGGTGCGGTTGTGGGATGCGGCCGGGGGGCGGGAGATCGCGCGCCTCGAAGGGCACATGGGTGACGTCTGGTCGATCGCGTTCAGCCCGGACGGGAAGCTTCTCGCCTCGAGTGCAGATAACGGCACGGTGGGGCTGTGGGACGCGGCGGGCGGGGGAGGCATCGCGCGCCTCGAAGGGCACAGGGGCAGGGTTTCGTCGGTCGCGTTCGACCCGGACGGGAAGCTTTTCGCCTCAGCTGGCGATGACGGCATGGCCTGGCTGTGGGACGCGACAACCGGCAAGGCCGTACAGACCCTCATTGGACACAGTGATGGCGTCACAGCCGTCGCGTTCTCGCCCGACGGCAGGCATGTCCTGACCGGATCGAACGACGACTCGGCTCGGCTATGGGACGTGGCCACCGGCAAGGCCGTGGCGACCCTCGCTGGACACACAGGTTCCGTCTCGAGCGTCGCGTTATCGCGCGACGGCACTCGCGTCCTGACCGGCTCCGACGACAAGACGGCGCGGCTGTGGGACGCGACAACCGGCGGGGCAGTGGCAACCCTCGCCGGGCATACAAATGCCGTCACGGCCGCCACGTTCTCGCCCGACAGCAGGCATGTCCTGACCGGCTCCGACGACAAGACAGCGCGGCTGTGGGACGCGGCCACTGGCAAGCCCTTGGCAACCCTCGCCGGACACACGGCTTCCGTCACGGCCGCCGCGTTCTCGCCCGACGGCAAGCTTATCCTGACCGGCTCCGCGGACAACGCGGCGCGGCTGTGGGACGCGGCCACCGGCAAGGCCGTGGCAACCCTCGCTGGACACGCGAATCGCGTCGCGACCATCGCGTTCTCGACCGACGGCAAGCGCGTTCTGACCGGCTCCGACGACAAGACGGCACGATTGTGGGACGTGGCCACTGGCAAGCCCTTGGCAACCCTCGCCGGACACACGGCTTCCGTCACCGCCGTCGCGTTCTCGCCCGACGGCACGCGCGTCCTCACTGGCTCTGAAGATAGCACGGCTCGGCTGTGGGCAACAGCCACCGGCAAGGCCGTCGCGACCCTTGCCGGACACACGGCTTCCGTCACCGCCGTCGCGTTTTCACGCGACGGGACGCTTATTGCCTCGGGTGCAGAAGACGGCACTGTGCGGCTGTGGGACACGGTGAGCGGGCGCCCGCTGGAGATCAGTGTCGCTGGCGCGCGCGGCAATTGGCTCGCCTGTCGTCTGCGCGACCAGCGCTGTTGGCGTGCGGACGATGGAACGCTCCTGGTACGGCGCGACGCCACTGGTTTTATTACCGGACTCGCACCTGTGGCCGGCGCCGGACCGCCCGAGCTGAACGTTTCGGTCGAAGCCAAGGCCAGGATCGAGGAACGCCACCCGGCCGAACTTCCGGTGACGATCCGTAACAACGGCGCCGGCCCGGCCTTTTGGGTCCGCATTACCTCACCGGTTCAGACGGCTACGCTCGACCAGCCTCGCCTGGTCGCGGCCCCTTCGAGAGTCATCCAACGTCTCGATCCCGGCAAGTCCGAGACCGTTGCCGTATTGGTCGCCGCGCAGCTGCCGCATTACGATCCGGCCGCCGCCAAATTGTCGCTGCCTCTCACGCTCGAAGCTCTGGCGACGGATCCGATATCGCTCCCGCCAATCGAGATCGATCTGCCAGCCCCGAAGCCTCGATTAGACCACGCGACCCTGGTTCGAGGTCCATCCGACGCCGCCTCGGTCTCTGCGGAGCTCCGCAATATTGGATCGGCTGGATTCGTCCAAATGCCTGAGATCAAGGCCGCGCCGGAAGATGCCCAGAGCAAAGCGCTTGGCGAGGCATCGCCCGCTAGTCTTCCACCCGAGCCCAACCCTCCCACCGGCTTAGCCTTGCCCGCGAATCCCGAGATCAAACGTCCCCTCTCTGTGGCTCTCGCCTCTTCGACCGACCTTTCGGCCCTAAAACGCCTCAAAGTTATCGTCGCCGACACCCAAAACCCTTTGCACGAATGGACGCTCGACGTCCCGGTCAACACCCTGGGCGTTGCTCGCTGGATCTTTGCGGCGGCCGCCCTCGCCACAGTCGCCTTGTTGCTTGCTATCGGCTACCAACTCGTCTACCGCAACCCACTGACCGTCCAGCTTTCCAACCACCCTTGCGCACTTCTCGACCTCGATCCTGAGCGACTCGTCCGCGCCCGGCGTCTTTTAAGACTTACACGGCGCTTGAGCGACATCCTCGACCAGGTGACGAGCAATTTGCCGTGGCTCGATGCCGCCATCACCTTTACCCGGGGTAGTGCACGCGCCCGCGCCGAACAATTGGCGCGGCGCCTCGAAACGACACTCAAAGGTGCCCCGCTGATCAATACCCCGGGCGTCTTCAGCATTGAAATGCGTCCTCCGGCCGGCTTTCCATTGAACATCGACGAGCTTGTCCTGTTACTGCCCGATGCCGCCGTTCCCGCCGAGGACGTATTCGCAGCCTGGCGCGCTTCCGATCTCGGCTCCCGCCCAATCGGCGTGATCGTCGCTGCCTCATCCGTACAACGCGTGCAACTGGTCCGTCTTCATGAGCGCCAGCCGGACAATGTCGTGACACTGACGGGTGGCGAGATCACCCGCCTGCTGATCGGCCCGGCACCGGTGGAGACTTTGGCGAGGGTGCTGGCAAGAGAGATCGATCTCACCCGGATTTCCCCCTACCAAATCAACAGCGCGGTCGAGCGCGAGTCTGTGTTCTTTGGCCGCTATCAACAATTGCGCCACATCCTAGAACGCGACCTCGGCAATTACATCCTCCTCGGCGCCCGCCAGCTCGGCAAGTCTAGTCTGTTGAAGGAGATCGAGAGACGGGTGCGCGGGCGCGGTCAAGTCACGGTCGATTACGAGAGCGTTCTCGACGCCCCGATCGAAAGCGTCCTTGCCCGGCTCGCCTGCATCGAGGAGGGGGCTTCTCTCTCAGATCTTACTGCCGCATTGCGAGCTTCAGCGGCCGAGCGGCCGCGGCTTATCCTGCTCGATGAGTGCGACCAGTTCGTGGCCAAGGACCTGGCGCACGATCCGCCTTTCCCGGTGATGGAGGCGATGCGGCGGCTGAGCGCGGGTGGGAACTGCCATTTCATCATTGCCGGGTTCTGGCAGCTCTACGAGGTTGTCCATCTGACCTACCACGCGCCGCTGCGCAATTTTGGCGAGACCCTGACCCTGGGCGGTCTGGAGCCCGAGGCTGCGCACGCCTTATTGCGGGAACCAATGGGGCTACTGGGCGTCGCCTGGCGAGATGAGGCCGATATCGAGCGCATCACCAGTGAAGCTGGCCGCCGCCCGAATTTGTTGCAGATCGCCGGGAATGAGCTGCTGAAAATGCTGGGGCCCCGGCGCATCATCGAGAGCGAGGATGTCGATCTGGTACTGCGGTCGCGCCCGATTGCCGACAGTCTCGCCGGCTGGCGGACCCTGACCGACGACCCGCGCGGGCGGTGCCTCGATCAGATCGTCGTCTGGGCCATGCTGGACCACGATGCCTTTGCGCTCCCAGAGCTAAACCGGCATCTGACAAGCCTCGCGGGCCACAGCGCAGTGCCGGTGGATGCGCTTCAGTCCTCGCTGCAGCGCCTCGATCTGGCGTTCATCTTGGGCGAGGATGCAGGCGTCTATCGCTGGCGCGTCCCGCTGTTCCGCACGCGCCGTCAACTCGAGGCGCCCGACGAGCAACTCCGCGAGCAGCTGTCGCGGTTGGAAACATTGCACGCCGAGATAACTCCGCTGTCGGACAGCAATCCAATTTAGCGTTGCTCGGCACTCCGATGCGATGGTGGCAACGCTGGGGCGACACCCCGCCCGGCTGATTGCCGGGCGGGTCTTGCATTATACCAGTGCGCTGACCACGGCACAGAGCAGTCCAGTGAAACTGTGTCTACGACCAATGCATGTTCGGAATTCGTACGAAGCCATTCAAAGTCGTCTTACGCGCCCCCGGATTACGCTGGCGAGCGACCGTCACCAATAGCCCCGGGGGTGATCCGCGCATCCACTGGGCCGCCCACGCCCTTGAACCACCTTTAGTCGGGGGGCAGCTCTGATATAATGCGTGTAATCGAAGGGGCTCGTTTATGGAACGCCGCAGCTTCGGCAATACTGACCTCACGGTATCGACCATCGGTCTCGGCTGTTATGGCATGTCGGGCGCCTATGGGCCGGCCGACGACGCGGAGTCGATCGCCACTATTCGCTGCGCGCTCGATCTCGGTGTCAATTTTCTCGACACATCGGCCAGCTACGGTGAAGGCCACAATCATCGCTTGATCGGCAAAGCGATCCGCGGCCGCAGGCATGATGTGGTGATTCATTCGAAGAGCGGCAGCCCACGCGACGGCAGCTCAGACGCCGTGCGCGGAGGAGGCGATCCGCGCTATCTGCGTCAAACCTGCGAGCAGAGCTTACAAAATCTTGGCATCGAGACGCTCGACGTCTTTTGCATGTCGCGCGTCGATCCGAACGTGCCGATCGAGGAAAGCGTCGGGGGAATGGCCCAGCTCGTCAAGGAGGGCAAGACACGGTTCATCTCGCTCTCAGAGTGCTCGGCCCACTCGCTCAGGCGTGGCAGTGCCGTGCATCCGCTCGCTTCGCTTCAGATGGAGTATTCGTTGTTCTCGCGTGACGCGGAAGAGCAGGGCCAAATCGACGCCTGCAAGGAACTGGGCGTGGCGATGATGGGCTACGCGGTGCTCGGGCGCGGGATGCTGAGCGCCCAGGTTCCCAAGGTGGAGGAATTGGCAGCGGACGACATTCGCGCGCGGCTGCCCCGCTTTCACAGCGCCAATGCCGAGAAAAACCTCCAACTGCGCTCGGCACTCGAGGCTATCGCGCGCGGGAAGAACGCCACGCTCGCCCAGCTCTCCATCGCTTGGCCAATGGCCCAGGGCTCGCGTGCGGGAGCCTTCATCGTACCGATACCGGGCGCCAAATCGCGCAAGCACCTCGAGGAGAATGTGCGCGCCGCAGACATTGTGCTCACGGCAGACGATCTCGCGGAAATCGACCGCATCGTGCCGCCCGGTGCCGCGTCCGGCACTCGCTATCCGATAGGACAAATGCACCGGCTGAACCTCTGAGGCGTGAGCCTCTGTCCTAACCCTGCTCCGTATAAAGCGCGGTCGCGAATTGGCGCTATGGGTCGACCGCGCCGCTCCCGCAATGTCCGGGCGACGGCTGGCCGCGGCCGCCTTTCCTTCAACAACAACTGCCGTAATGTTATGGTCACGCGAGTGACGCGATGTGCGCGTAAGCCGCGGCTCGATAGCAGAAACGCCGATAACAGGCTTCGCGAGCGTAACCCAGTCGCCAAAGGGTTAGCCCGATAGGGCGATCGAGCTTATCCTGGAGGTAGCCTGGCAGAGGGGGCCGCCATGACCGCACAGGACACCGGGTTCAACCTTGAGCTCAGCCGTCGCAAGCTGCTCGCCGCTGCGGGTATCGCAGGAGGGGCCGCCGTCGCAGCGTCCCTGATCGGAACCGGCGCGGCTCTGGCCGCGCCCGCCGCAGCCCCATCGCCTGATCCGCTGACCCCACCTCCAGTCACCGGACTGCATTTGCAGTTCGGCGCGGATGCATCCTCCGAGATGGTGGTGTCCTGGCACACGCTACAATCGGTGCGCAATCCCCGCGTCATCCTCGGGAGCCTCGAGGGCAAGCTCGACCGCATCGTCGCGGCGAAAGAGACCAGCTACACCGACGCAAAATCGGGCCAAGTCGTCTACGCCTATCATGCGAAAATCGGCCAGTTGGGGGCCGACTCCGCTTATCTGTACGGGGCATCCCACGAGGGCGCCGCGCCGGAGTTCGCCACGTTCCGAACCGCCCCGCGCGGCCGCGCGCGGTTCACGTTCACCAGCTTCGGGGATCAGGCCACGCCAACCGTGGCCCGGAAATATGTGCCGCCGGAGGGTGTGAAGATCGGCAATTCCCCAAACGTGTATGTGAACGACAATCTCGGCTCGCCGGCGGCGGCCGATACGGTTCTCGGCGTCGAGCGGATCCAGCCCTTGTTTCACCTGCTCAACGGCGATCTCTGCTACGCCAATGTCGCCGAGGATCGGGTACGGACCTGGTGGGATTTCTGGGAGAACAACAGCCGCAGCGCCCGCAAACGTCCCTGGATGCCCGCGGCCGGCAACCACGAGAACGAGCTCGGCAACGGACCGATCGGGTTTCAGGCTTATCAGACCTACTTCTCATTGCCGGAGGCCGTCGGCCACACGGATGTGACCCGGGGGCTATGGTACGCCTTCACCGTCGGCTCGATGCGCGTGATCAGCCTCGCCAACGACGACATCACCTACCAGGACGGGGGCAACACGTATATCCGGGGTTATTCGGAGGGTGCGCAGAAGGCCTGGCTGGAAAAGGAGTTGGCCGCCGCCCGCGGCGACCGCGATGTCGACTGGATCGTGGTGTACATGCATCAGGTCGCGATCTCGACGGTCGACAAGTTCAATGGCGCCGACCTCGGCATCCGCCAGGAATGGGTGCCGTTGTTCGACAAATATGGCGTCGATCTCGTGGTATGCGGACACGAGCACCACTACGAGCGCTCACACCCGATCCGCGACCGCGAACCGAACGCCACTCTGACACCGATCCCCGTGGCAACCGCCACCGACGTGATCGATACGACCAAGGGAACGGTGCACATGGTCATCGGCGGCGGCGGAACCTCCTTTCCATCGAACACGCTGTTCTTCGACCCGCCGCAGTGTCGGGTGATCACCGCCGTCGGCGAACCGGACCCGAAGACAGGCAAGCGGCCGCCCGTCTACGTCAAGGAGCAAGCGCCCTGGTCGGCCGTGCGAAACGCGGCGCATTCCTACGGCTTTGCGGCATTCACCCTCGATCCGGGATCACATCCCGGCGACTTCACAACGATCGAAGTCACCTACTATGACGTGGTGGGGACGGACGGTCAGCTGACCCCGTTCGAGACTTTCACCTTGCGCCGCCCCCGACGCGGCTAGATTAGCTATCATGCTTGCCTTCGCGCGCCAATTGTCTCGCGCCGACAATCGACGGCATCCCGAACGATCCCTCCGTTGCCGACGCGATCGAGACTCCGAGATTGCCCGGGCGGGCGGCGCGACCTAGCATCGGCGGTCACACGCGGTTTGGGAGGGCTTCATGGAATTCGGCGCCTCGATCTTTTTCACCGATTACTCGATCACCCCGGCCGCGTTGGCGGTCGCAATGGAGGAGCGCGGCTTCGATTCGGTGTGGGCCGCAGAGCATTCGCACATTCCGGTGCCGCGCCGCACGCGGGCGGACAGCGAGCTGGGCAAGCGCTACTACGACGTCATGGACCCCTTCGTCACCTTGACCGCGGCGGCCTGCGCGACCAAGCGGCTCAAACTCGCGACCGGCATCTGCCTCGTGATCCAGCGCGACACGATCCAGACCGCCAAGCTCGTCGCCTCGCTCGATCAGGTCTCGGGCGGGCGTTTCCTGTTCGGCATCGGTGGCGGATGGAATCAGGAGGAGATCGAGAACCACGGCACCGTCTTTGCGACGCGCATGCAGAAAATGCGCGAGCAGATCGAAGCGATGAGGGCGATCTGGACCGAGACAAAGCCGGAATATCACGGCGAGCTTGTCGATTTCGGCACGATCATGAGCTGGCCGAAGCCGGTGCAGAAGCCGCATCCGCCGGTCATTCTCGGCGGCGCCTTTCCGTGGGCGGCTCGGCGCGCGATCCGCTATGGCGACGGCTGGTATCCAAACGCCGCGAGCGGCAATCCCGAGGAATACCTGCCAGCCTTCCGCAAGATGGCGCAGGAGGCTGGGCGCGATCCTGTCTCACTGCCGGTCACGATCGGCGGCGCGCCCGACGATCTCGACAAGCTGAAACGGTTGCGTGACCTCGGCGCTGCGCGGGTCAATGTCAGCCTGATGTCCGAAGCCCCCGACGACATCTTGCCGACATTGGACAAGTGGGCCGGCTACATCCGCCAACTGCGCGACTGAGGCGGCGGCAGGTCCGCCGGACTGCACAGGGCTGTCCGGGGTAATTGTGTCTACCACCAACGCAACGGCAGATCTCCCTCGGCCGGGCTTGTCCTGGCCGTCCACCCGTTCTTGCCGTTTGATGCAGCGGGTGGCGAAGACGGGGGTGCCCACAGATCTAGTCCGCGGGCTGAAGGCCCACGGACCAAGTCCGGCCACGGGGACCAAAGGTGGTCCGGCTGCCGGCGACATTCTCAAGCCTGACGGCGCAGCAAACAACAGATCGGCCAAAAAAAGAGCAGGGAGGAGAGGAAGACGCAATGTTGGAATGGCTGGCGATCTGACCTCGCCGGAACGCCGGACCGTGCTCGCCTGCTGGGGCGGCTGGACCTCGGCCGCACGACGTCGGAGATCCACTCGAGCCGGCCATCCCAGAGAGGCGGCGACATCGGCCGCTCGGGACCCAGACCGGGGGTGCTCGATGGACTCCGCGCGAGACTTGGGTAAAATCGGCACGGTCGGATCGACCTACTTTTCGGAGATCGAGAAGGGCCCCGCTGGAGCACGGCCGGTCCGGCACGGCGGCGGCAGGGAGGGGCACATGAAGATCAGAATAAGGCTGCCAGTACTCGTGGCCGCCGCGGCGTTGTTGGCCGGGGTGTCGGTTGCAGCCCGGGCGCAGCCGCAGAACGATGCCGCCGCGATCGCGGTCGGCGCCAAGGACATCGGCGGCGTCGTCTCCGGCCCGCAGGGCCGCGAGGCGGGTGTGTGGGTCATCGCCGAGACCACCGAACTGCCGACGCAATTCAGGCGCATCGTCGTGACCGACGATCAGGGCCGCTATCTGGTGCCGGACCTGCCGCAAGCCGATTATAATGTCTGGGTGCGCGGCTACGGGCTCGTCGACTCTCCGAAGATGCGCGCGAAGCCGGGCCAGCGGCTCGATCTTGCCGCCGCGCCGGCACCCAACGCGGCGGACGCGGCGCATTACTACCCGGCGATTTATTGGTATTCGCTGCTGACGATCCCGGACAAGAAAGAGTTCGGCGGCGAGAACGGCATCCCCGCGAACGTCACGCAGCAGGATTGGCTGACGGTCGTCAAGAACCGAGCCTGCGTCGGCTGTCACCAGCTCGGCCAAGAATCGACGCGCACGATCCCCGCCGCCTTTGCGGATCAGAAGACCAGCGAAGATGCCTGGATGCGGCGCGTCCAGTCGGGCCAGTCGGCGCCATTCATGGTCAACCCGCTTGCCGGGCAGCTTGGCGGCGCGCCCTTCAAATATTTCGCCGATTGGACCGACCGCATCGCAAAGGGCGAACTGCCGCACGCACAGCCGCCGCGGCCGCAGGGGCTGGAGCGCAACCTCGTCATCACCGAATGGGATTGGGGCTGGCCCGACAAGTACCTGCACGATTTGATCTCGACCGACAAGCGCGACCCGACCGTCAACGCCGGCGGCAAGGAGTACGGCTCGCCGGAATATGCCGGCGACGATCTGCCGATCCTCGACCCGCAGACCAACACCGTCACGGTCTTTCACGCGCCGGTACGCGACCCCCAAATGCCGCCGTCGCTCGGCACCGGGCACGCCGCGACGGAAAAGCCGGCGATGCCGTCGGCCTATTGGGGCGACCGGCAGATCTGGGACACGCGGGTCAACAACCACAACATGATGATCGACAAGAAGGGCCGCGTGTGGCTGACCGCCGCGGTGCGCGGTCGCGATAATCCCGCCTTCTGCAAGGAAGGCTCCGATCATCCCTCGGCGAAGCTGTTTCCGCTGAAGGAAAGCAGCCGCCAGCTGGCGATGCTCGACCCCAAGACGATGAAGTACACCTTCGTCGACACCTGCTTCGGCACCCACCACCTGCAATTCGGTTTCGACGACCACGACACATTGTGGACGAGCGGCGGCGGGCCGGTGATCGGCTGGCTCGACACCAAATTGTTCGACGAGACCGGCGACGCCGCCAAGGCGCAGGGCTGGACGGCACTGGTGCTCGACACCAACGGCAACGGCAAGCGCGACGCCTATGTCGAGCCGAACCAGGCGGTCGATCCGCAAAAGGACAAGCGGCTTGAAGGCAGCGTCTACGCGATCATGCCGAGCCCGGTCGATCGCTCGGTGTGGGGCACGACATTCGCCATGAAAGGTACGATCGTGCGGCTCGATCCCGGCCCGAACCCGCCGGCGACGGCGCTCGCCGAGGTCTACAATGTTCCGCCACCGGGCTTTGCGCCACGCGGCGCCGACATCGACAGCAAGGGTGTCGTGTGGGTGTCGCTCGGCAGCGGGCATCTCGGCAGCTTTGACCGGAAGAAATGCAAGGCTCCGCTGAACGGGCCCAACGCCACCGGCGACCAGTGTCCCGAGGGCTGGACCTTCTACCAGTATCCGGGGCCGGGCTTCGCCGGGATCGGCGACAACAGTGCGGAGGCCTCCTATTACACCTGGGTCGATCAGCACAATACCTTGGGGCTCGGCAACGACGTACCGATCTCGACCGGCAACGAGAACGACGCGCTATTGGCGCTGGTGGACGGGAAATGGGTGGTGCTGCGCGTCCCCTACCCGCTGAGCTTCTACGCCAAGGGTCTGGACGGCCGCATCGACGACCCCAATGCCGGATGGAAAGGGCGCGGGGTGTGGACGACGAGCGGCGACCGGGCGCCGTGGCTGAAGGAAGGCGGCAAGGGTACGGTGCCGATCGCCTTCCACTTCCAGTTCCGCCCCAACCCGCTCGCCGATTGACAGCGCGAGCCGCCGGGCCCACCGGGAATAACCAGAAGCGCCACAAGAAGCGGTCCTTAGTGTGTGCAGCGGCAACGGACCGGGATCGACCGATTCCTGCCATCGCTTCGCGGCGGGTAAGACCGTGGGGCGTCAGCAACGGCCGGGCTGCGGCGGACCGTCGAAATCGAAATTGATTGCCCTTCTGGGGCGCCGGGTGGGATCTTGTCGAGCTTCATCAGTCCCGACTCTTTGGGACCGTACATCGAGGGAGTACCGAAGATGCCCGCGCCGACTAATCCGAATCCGAAGATCTACGGATATCACGCTCACGTCTATTACGACGCCGCGACAAAGCCGGTCGCCGAGCGGTTCCATGAGCGGCTGTCGGCGGCCTATCCGGTCGAGATGGGCCAATTCAGCGGCGAGCGGGTCGGCCCGCACCCGGTGCCGCAGTTCCAAATCATCTTCACCAAGGCGCAGTTTCAAGAGGTGGTGCCCTGGATGATGCTGAACCGCGAGGGTCTCGACATCCTGGTCCATCCGCTGACCGACGACATGCTCGACGACCACACTGTTTACGCTCTTTGGCTCGGCAAGCCAGTCACCCTCGTTCTCGACCATATGCAGCGCCGCGGCTACCGCGACGCACTGCTGCCAGCAAGCGAACGCAAAGCGGCATAATCGAAGAGCGTCGCGCCGGGGGCTCGACCACCCCGAGGATGCGCAATTCGCTACGGCTTTACTGTCAGGAGGTCATCCCGCAGTTCAGGTAGTAAAGCCTGAAAGGGTAAGAACCGAATGCTGAGATTGCTGGGATTGGGTCTCCTGCTCGGCACCGGGCTCGGGAGCCTCGCGTGGGCGCAAGGCTCGGCTAAGTTCGATGGCCAATACATGGGAGAGCTTACCCTCACGAAAGTAATCGAGGGGGACTGTACCCAGCCCCCGCTGGGAGCGCTTTACCCTTTAAGAATATTCAGGGGCGAAGTACGGTTTGTATATGTCCCGCGATTCGACACCACATTAAGCGGGAGGATTGATGAAAATGGGATGTTCAAAGCCTCTGCCCGCTTGCGAAGGGGGTCTGTACGGATGACGGGACGCATCCAAAGGAATAATATTACCGCTTATATCGTATCTCCAAGTTGCAATTACACGTTTCAGACGAAGCAGTAGTGTGGTGGATGAGAAGTTCGGCAGCTCGCCGAACAGGGCACGATAGTTGGCTGCGAAATGTCCGAGGCCGCAGAACCCGTAGCGTCGCGCGGCCGCCGATACGCTCTCCGGGGCAGCGTGGGACCTGGGTCAGCCGCGCCCGAAACTCGCCGCCTCCGTGATGAGCAGGCCGAGGCCACCCTCCTGTCGCAAGGCGGCCTCGAAATCGGCCGATTTGCTGAACACCGACGTGACGCTGCCCGGCATTTCCCTTTGCTACGGTCTCAGAAGCGGGTGCGCCAAGCCCGCGGATCTCGAATGAGAAGCCCGAGGCTTTTCGTGGCGACCCATCGTGCAAGCAGCCACTCGCCCTGACTATCCAATTTCGGCAAGGGCGCTATCGCAGCCGGGGACGCCTTCGGACCGCCGCGAGCGAAAGCCGGGGGCATTAGGTCGAGGAGCATTTTCTCCACTTTGATAACGGCGCAGCCGGCCGCAGGGCTGCAGTAGGCTCGCCGCGATCACCAAATAGGATCCACAGCTTCCTATCCCGGCTGGCGATCGTCCACCCGCACCCACCCAGCCCGCAGAAACGATTCGGCTTCGCTCTCCAACATCTCGACCGTGCCGTCGGCTGCGTCCGCGATCAGCTCCTGGATCAACTGGGTGCCCGAGGCCTTGTCCTCGATCAGTACCGCAGTCGGGCGGAACCGCTCATATTGCGCACGCACCGCGCGTTTCAGCTCCGGGTATTCCATGCGCTGCCGCAACACATCGATCAGATAGATATTCTTGCCAGATATCCCCCAGCTGGTGCAGACGCTGAAATCGCTGAGCTCGGTCGCCTTGCTGGCGGTGTCCCAGCTCAGCACGATGCGCTCGAACTGCGGCACGTCCTCGGTCGCGTAATGCCTGAACCACGCGGCTTTGACGAGGCCGCCGCCCAATGGCGACGGCGCCTGCTGGTATTGGCCGGCAAAATTGTACTCGCCGATTGTCTTGCGGATCTGTTCGAGCATCGCCAGCGGCTCGCGCGCCGGGTGCAGTGCTTCGCCGCGGCGGCGCTCAAAGCAACTCGGCCCCAACAGATTGTCGACGACGAATGTCTCGTCCTCCTCGGCGATCGCCGGCAGGCGGACGACCTCCCAATCCTCCTGCGCCAGCACATGCCCGACCAGATCGTCCTCGTGCAGCCGGTGCATGATCAGGATGATCGCACCCTTGTGCTTGTCGTTGAGCCGGCTGTAGAGCGTGTGGTCGAACCATTCGTTGGCGGCCCGCCGATGGGCTTCCGACAGTGCCTCTTCAGGCTTTAGCGGGTCGTCGATGATGATGATGTCGGCACCGCGCCCGGTCAGCACCCCGCCGACCGAGGTCGCGATCCGGCAGCCTTGCGCGGTCGTCTCGAACTCGCTGACCGCCTGGCGCTGCGGCGACAGCCGGGTCGGGAAGAGACGCCGGTACCAGTCGCTGGTCACGACGCGCCGGCAGTCGCGCGACAATTTGTCGGCGAGCTCCTGCGCGTAGCTGACGCAGAGGATCTGCGCACTCGGATTAAGACCTAGACACCAGGCCGGAAAGGCCACCGATGCGAGATGCGATTTCAGATGGCGCGGCGGCAGATTTATGATGAGCCGGCGGATCTTGCCGTCGAACACTGCGGCCAATTTCGCCGCGATGATCTCGACGTGCCAGCCAAACGCGAACGCCGTCCGCGGGTTGAGCTCGGCAAACGCGCGCTGCGCGAAGCTCGCGAAATCGCGCTGCAACAGCCAGTCATACCCGGCCTCGGTCACCGTTTCGTTCATTGAAGTTTCACCACAGAGACACGGAGTTCACGGAGAGCCTTTAGTAGTCGGGTCTTCCTATTGCGTTCTAAAATGCAATCAGTAGATGCTTGGTAATGCTGGCTTCTTCTCCGTGCTTTCCGCGGCTCCGTGGTGGTTGTCATGGCCGGGCTCGACCCGGCCATCCACGAGCCACCGGCATAGTCATCGCCCGGTTTCCGTGGATGCCCGGGCCAAGTCCGGGCATGACGAAAAGGATTTACAGGTATCGGCGTGGCTCAGGTTTCCTCCGGGTTCGTTGCCGCAGCCGCCATCTCAGCCCGGACCTGGTGGCGCAGCCTTTCGATCAGCGTTTCGATGACCTCCTCGTCCGCCTTGGTGAACCGCGTTGAGGGCTCGGGGGGAGGCGCCGCGGCGGCTTGTTTCTCGGCGTCCTTGATCATGTCGAGCAGCATCTTGGTGGCGCGCAGATCGGCCGATGCCGATTGGTTGATCAATTGGCGGGTGATCGCCTCGCGCAGCGTGATCCTGCGGCGCCGGCCGTTCTCGGTGACCACGACCTTTTTGTTCAGCCCCTCGAACAGGAATGTCGCCATGTCTTTCCGCGGCCGCCCGCGCGGGTTGGCCGAAGTCTGACTCCGGCATAGTAGCGATGAAGCCGATGAACAAAGCCGGGCGACCGGCGGCGGAGTTGGCGGAGCCAAGGCCGAGGACCAGGGGAAACGCGGACCAACAAAGCACGCACCGGACGCACCGGCGTGTGCTGCATCTGATCAAGATGTGGCTGGAGTGCGCTGTGGAAGAAACCGACGACCGAGGACGGAAGCGACGCACGACCGAAGCCCGCGATAACGGCCGTGGCATCCCGCAGGGGTCACCACTCTCACCACTGCTGGCGAAATATCCGGTTTGTGCTGGGATGGGAGAAGCTCGGACTGGGACAACGCCTCGGCAGTCGGATCGTGACCTATGCCGACGATCTCGTGATCCTGTGCAGACGAGGCAAGGCTGAAGAAGCATTGCGCTGGATGCGCAAACTCATGGGCAAGCTGAAGCTGACGGTCAACGCGGAGAAGACACGCATCTGCAAGGTTCCGGAAGGGGAGTTCGACTTCCTGGGGTTCACGTTCGGACGGATGTATTCACCGAGAACCGGCCAGGCACGCCT
>Ga0306921_10001828_pt1 | contig 20972 bp, 20 predicted proteins | sample sta12Cox44000080_FD_203760 | JGI IMG/M metagenome (GOLD analysis project Ga0306921, IMG submission 203760) | Lab enrichment of tropical soil microbial communities from Luquillo Experimental Forest, Puerto Rico - statoxic.12C.oxic.44.000.080 (v2)... | ecosystem: Environmental > Terrestrial >...
TTCAGGCAGCTTTTTTCCGACTTGCGGTTCAGCGACGCCGCGCAATGAATGACCGAGTCGGTGGTGTGAATCAGGCGGTCGTAGCTGTCGCGGTTCAATCCGAATTGCGGCGAGGTCAGGTCGCCGGGAAAGATGCGGACCCGCGTCTGCAGGTGCTCGTAGAAGCGCGAGAAATCCATGTGCAACTGGAAGGCCTGCCACAGCCGGGCGGCAGCATCCTGCGTATCCTTGCCGCGGACCAGGACGTTGAGAGCGGCCCCGTGGGTCTCGAGCAGATTCGCGGCCACATGTGCGCCGATGTATCCGGTAGCTCCGGTCAGGAATATCGCCACGTTGCCCCGTTTGTGCCCGTTCGGATGGGTTCGCTGATGGTCTCCTCCGGCGCCGTTGCAAATACGCGGGGAGGCCGGACTTCCAGGGGGCGGCCCTCGATGAGGGGGTACGTCCACCGCCGTAAGGCCGGAATGTGAATGTCGATCCAGTACGTCCACCAGTCGATGGAGCGGGTGTCGTAGCCGAATTGCTGGCGCTCTTCGGGCAGCAGCGCACTGGCCAGTTTTTCGACGTTGTCGGCGACGAAGTCGTGCTCGTTCTGCAGGATGAAGGGCTCGAACAGTTCCACCAGCTTGCCGACCTTTTCCAGATTGCGCTCGGCTTTGGCCAGCGGACGCGTCTTGAGCGGCAAGGGTGCCATGATGCGCTGAATGGATTTCACGATGGCCATCTGTGCCGGGGCCGACATCCGGTTGTAGCGTGTCTTCGAGACCGGGATCGCGTCCATGCGCAGGCGCAGCCAGGATTCCAGTCCTTCCTGGGCGCGATAATGTCTGCGGTGGGCTAGCGAGGTGAGTTCGATGGAGCGCCCCATGTCGCAGGGATTGGTCACCGAAGTTGCCAGTTGGTAGACGGCTTCGTGGCGCCGCTCGATTACCGCAGCGGCGATCAACGTCATACCCTGGCAAACGGAGTCGACTGGGATGATGTCCAGCCGTTTGCGCTCATTCGACGGCAACTGCCTGAAATTCGTACCCAGCAGGTAAGACAGCGAAGCCGAGGTGTTGATGCCTTCGTTCCACCCGTTGAAGGGCTTGACGAGCGAAGTCTCGACGATGGCGGGTCGAACAATCGCGACCGGCAGACCGTTACCGTACTTGGAAAGCAGCGACTCGGCCAGGCTCTTGGTCAGGGTATAGGTGTTCGGCCAACCGAGTTCGAGCGCGCGCCGGGTGCCGGCTTCACTGAGATAGGTCCGCAGCCACCGAATCCTGCCCTTGCGAATCTGATTTTCTAACGCCGCGCCTTGTAGATCGCGGGCGGCATGCTGCTTTCCCACGGCTTGCTGCTGGAGTTCGGCAGTAACTTCAGGGCTCTCGGACTTAGCCAGAGCAAGGGCGATCCGCTGATGCAAAGCCCGCCATTCCTGCTCCGCGTCAAAGCCGTTCGCTCCGGAGGGCGTGTAGTTGGGACGGAGTTTCTCGCCCACCCGGCCGTCACGCGCGCCCGCTACGTAACAGGTCGACAGGTGGATCAGTCCGCAATGATCCGATTCGCGGACAAACGCGAGCACATTCATGGCCGCGTCGACATTGGTGACCAAGGCGTCGCGCAGATCCGGATTGAAATCGGTGAGACCGGAACTGTTGATGATCAGGTCCAGCCGCCCCTTCAGACGTACCGCGTCTTCGGGGTTGAGACCGAGGCCGGGTTGCGAAACGTCGCCTTCGACAACTTCGACCTTCGCCTCTAGGAACGCCGGAAGCTGGGCGCCGTAGCGATCGTAAAGTGGATCGAAGACCGGCGACTCTTCCACCATTCGCTCAAAACGTTTGCCAGCGGGGTTCGATTTCTGGCGGCGGATCAGGAGATAGATTCGGCCAATCTCGGGCAGATCCCGGAGCGTGTTCGCCAGCCAGACTTTCCCGATGAAGCCTGTGACTCCGACCAGCAGCACATGCTTTCCCCCCAACGCGGAGCGAACCGAGAGCGGCTGCCGGACATCGGCCCTTTCGAAGTGCACGACCGGCCGAGGATGAGTTTGCAGGGCACGCGCGGAGGAAACAATCGCGAACTGCAGCACCTCGACGCTAGGCAGATTCAGTTCACTGACCAGGCGCTCCGGATCCCGTATTCCGTTGGGGCCAGCGCCGGTGATGCGGGCGAACAGTCCTCGCGGCCGGATGACAGGCGCAATCAGCCGGCCCGTGGCCACACGATCGCGGAAGTCCAGGCGGTTGGCCACGATCCACTTGACCCCCAGGAAGCGGGCCAGAGGGCGCATTACGTGGTCCAGGGCCTGGCTGACCAGGACTATCTCAGCTCCTTTGGCTTGCTGCCGGCGCAACTCCTCAATGCCGTCGGGCTTGAGGTGGGGTTTGAGCTTGTATTGAAAGAACTCTTCGCCCAAAAGGTCCAACCGGTCCCGGCTCACGCCCCGCAGGACACTGTAGACAACCCGGGTTGCGAATCGTCGATGTGCTGCGTACAGGAATGGGCGCAGGGCAGCCATCAGGAAGACGAGTCCGCGGCGTGCCATCCGGGCGATAAAGGTCTGGGCGTTCCAGGTGAAAAACGCCACAGGCTCGACCGTGGTCAGGTCCAGCAGGCTCCCCTCGACGCGCCAGTAGACCCAATCGGGCTGGCCCGCCTGGCCGGAATGTTGTCTGAACGGATTCAAGCTTGCGTTCTGGTAATGCCGTGTAGTGTCAGGAGGCGCATCGAGTTGCGCCAAAGACTTCTATTGTAAACAATTTAGGGCAGATGACGAAGAGCGGAAAGCAGCGCCACCGGACATGCCCTAAAACCTGGAAAGGGCCATTTTATCTCTAAGACGCAAGGGCGATTACCCGCAGAAGTCGATTGTGCCCAGATTGTCGAACCCTTCGCGCCAACTCGCCTGAGAACCTTGCGCCTGTCGGAGGCGAGGCACAGCCGATCGGGCGCACCGAACGCGGGAGGTGTGATCATATTCGCACGTTGCACATCCACCCTGCGCGACGGCCGCTACCCGCAATAACAGTCTTCGTCAGGATCGCCTCCCTTTCCCCCTAGATCCATTCAGCTACAGGACTGCGGCAGGGCGCAAACGGCGGAAGCGCATAAGACCAAGCGGGCCGCCCGTGACCGCGTCGTGGTGGGTGTGGAGAAACCTATAGTCCGTGTCGAGCAACGCCAGGTCTTGATTCGATCGACTCCACCTTACTTCCCGAACTTAGATAGCGTTACCCCAGAACGAGTTTGCCGGCTTCAGTGCCCGTGTGGACCGGGCGCGAAACCGGCTGCTACTCTCGGCGAAGCAAACCGCCAATCGACCTAGGCTGCGGCTTTCTTCTGCTGCTTGTACTTGGCCCAGCGCGCACGCTGCGCTGCTGCGATTCTGCGGCGCGCGGCAATGGAAAGCACCCGCTTCGGTCGCAACCCTGTGTTGCGACCGCTCTGACCCATACCACGTAGAGCTGCAATGGCGGCGTCGACCTGACTCAACCTACCCTGCAGTGTTTTTTGTTCCGATAACAATGACTTCACGACTTTGTCCAAGTTAGGCATGTAATCCCCCTGGCGGGAAATTCTAACAAAGGAATCGTGCAAGCGACGAAAAACAAACTAAGAATATTTGTCTTGGCGCAAGCTGGCGCACCTCACTCACACGCTTTGGCATTTAGCGGGCGCGTTGAGCACTGACTTGAGCGACATCACGATGCCGGATTGCTCCCCGTTCTATGGATTCCGACTCCTGCCGCAATCCAACTTCGGCAGCCGTCCGTACTTAGGCTAGATTCGGAAGCCAAATTCTGAGAGGAACTTAACCTATGAAGCAGAAATTTGCGTTGGCGATCGCATTGGTCGCCCTTGCCATTACCGCCGTTGCGGCCGGTGACAACCCCGTGGTGGGTGGCAAGGAGATGTATCCCACCAAGAACATCATTCAGAACGCGGTAAATTCGGCGGATCACACGACATTAGTCGCGGCAGTAAAAGCAGCTGGACTCGTAGATACCCTCTCAGGACCGGGTCCGTTTACAGTCTTTGCTCCTACTAATGAAGCGTTTGACAAGCTTCCCGCGGGAACTGTGGATACGCTCTTGAAGCCAGAAAATAAAGGATTGCTGACCAAGGTGCTGACCTATCACGTAGTAGCTGGCCGTATGGGCGCCGCCGATCTGATGACGAAGATCAAGGAAGGAAACGGAGCGGCCGAACTCCCTACGGTGGAAGGAGGGAAACTCTGGGTCATGCTGCATGACGGCAAGCACATCATGCTGAAGGACGAAAAGGGCGGCACCGCGTTGGTCACGATCGCCAATGTGTTCCAGTCGAATGGCGTGATTCACGTCATCGATACCGTGGTGATGCCGAACTAAATCAACTCCTATTTTGGACCAGGACCTGGGCTGGCCGAAAACTCCGGCCCAGGTTTCAAATTTCGGAACTATCCAAGCCTCAGTTGCTCATCGGTCGCGCCAAGTTGCCCGCAACTGTGGCGCGAGGCAAATGTCTACAGGCAGATTTCATCCCGGCGGTGTTGTCCTGCCGGGTCGCCCGGACGGGCCATTTCGTCTTGACGCCCGGTTTGTGTAGAAATAGAGTCCGAAAAGCGGGCATCTTTGGGACAGATCCGCCAATTGGGGATGGAAAACATGTTTGGACGAGGTCCAGTTGCGAGCGCATGGCTGCTCGCGTCGCTGCTCGGAATTGCTTCCCTGGCTTTCGCACAACAGACCGATGGCCAATCGCAAGCGGCGCAGCAGGATGCCCCAGCCGTTGCGCCCGCCGCTCCCGACCCGGAACTCGTGAACCAGCTTCAGCAGTTGCAGGCTGAGGTCGACCAACTCAAGGCGCAGATCGCGCAATTGAATTCCGTCGTCGAACGGTTGCAAAGCGAGCGGGCCACTCCAGCAGCAGCTCCGGCCTCGGCTCCGGCGGCGGACAAAGCCACCCCCAAGAAGGTTGCGAAGAAGGGGGCGGCTGCTCCAGCCAAAGCAATGACCGCTGCAACACCTGCTCCGGCCTCCCCTGCCCCGGAAGAATCAACCCCGACCACGGTGCTGGTTTTTCACGACGGGCATCGGACCGAGGCCCGGAATTACGCCATCGTTGGCCAGACTCTGTGGATTTATACCCAGGATGAATCGCAGAAAGTTCCGCTTTCGGATCTGGACGTAGCCGCCACGAAGAACGCGAACTCCGATCGCGGCATCATCTTCCAGATGCCAGCTTCGCACTGACGCCAGCGGCGCGGCGGACGGAACCGACGGTTATGTCTTGGCTTCCTTGATCGCATGGCGCACACGCGCCAACTGTTCCTCCAGAGTCATCTCATCCAGTTGCGCCGAAGCGTTGGCGATCAGGTTGGCAGCAATCATCTGCGCTTCGGTGAGAGTGAGTTTCTGTTGCCGGGCGTTGAAGCGCGCAGAGTTGAAGTTGCGGATCGCCTCCACCAGCAGGCCGGCCGCGTAGCTGACCGCCTCGGCGCTGACCCCTTCCTGAATCTCTTCGAGACTTGTGCCGTGATACTGCACGCTTGCAGGATTCCGCTCTCGATTGTGCTTCACCGCGCCACCTCCTTCATTCCGGCGCCCGGTCCGACTCCGCCGAGATTTCGGCGGCAACGGCCTGTCTATTTTTTCTTTTCTTGTGACAACCGTCACTTGCGCGATCCGCGTCCTTCCTCAGGAGGAGGAGGACGCGGCTCCACCCCAGCGTAATGCCGTTCCCTTATACCGATTACCCACCCACTGATGGGGCCGACGTCCTTCCCCGCGAGCGTTCCCCCCGCCCAGCTCGCCGCGAAGGATTGGGAGTTTCGATATGGCCAGTGATCCTATCAAAATTCTGATTGTGGATGACGATTGATGATGTCCCGATTGCCCTGGAGCGCCTGCTCGAGGAGGAAGGTTTCAGCACCATGACTGACTGGAGCGGGAAAGAGGCACTGGCCCTGTCGGACCAGGCACAGTTCGACCTGTGGCTGGTAGACGAACACGGAGCCGATGTGAACTCGAACGCTCTGCTGTCCCAGTTACGACTGCGCCAGCCCGGAGCCTTCCTACTTGTAATGCACAGCGGCCGGCAGGGCTCTCACAACCCGCGGGTTGCATCAAGCGGTATGCAAATGGAGGCATGCCGAGGTGAACGCCGGGATCCGGCGCGGCCTCGCTGCGAAGGGCCGCTCGACTTAGTGCCAGGGTAAGCCGTCGGCGCGCGCCACGGCCAGGATCGTTCTGTCGATTCTTGTTCATTCCTTCACCGACGCTGGTTGCTTTTCGTTGGGTTGAGTAGCTTGCCGTCGCCAGACCTCCGCACGAAGAATTGTTCTTTGTTCACGGATGCCGGCACGGCCACATCGAAAAAACCCACCATCATTTCGTTGTAGGTCTGGTCGCCCCAGGTCACCGCGGAATTGGGGTCGGGATTATGGAAGTTGTTTGCCGAATTGTCATACCAGGCAACGGCTTGTAGTTCCGTTCCGGCTTTCAGAGGCCGCGGCTCCGCAAGCCGATAACTCAACTGCCAGTAGAAATCGTAGTTCACGCGCAGAAGTGTTTCCTTCGTGTGATCGGGCTTGACCAGGTTGTATTCGAAGCGTTTTCCGCGCAAATGCATGTGCGGGAAAAAGCTCAGCAGCGTGGCATCGTTAGGCAGGGTTCCGCGCACTTCGACGCGATAGTTGTCGGTGTTGGCCGGGATTGGAACCGGGTCGTGATCGTTGGCCAGTTGCAGGGTCAGAACTCTCTGCTTCGGCGGACGCTTGGCGAAAACAAGGCCTACGCTGGTCTGGTCGTCGCCCGGCAGGCGATTCGTGGTGTAGTGCATCTGAAAAACCAGGTGGGAGTGGGCAGGGACAAGCTTGGCCATGCCATCGGGCCACTGGTCGGGGGAACTTCCGGGCGCATACACCAGCAGTAAGTCGCTGGTCGTCTCATGTGCCTGGTGCCTTAGGGTGGGGTCCTTCAGGCTTGACGCCGTGAACGGTTGGTTGACGGGCGCCCCGCGCAGCCACGACGAACCGGGAGGCCGCACGTACACCACCGCGTGGTGAACATACTGGCGGCTGGAGGGGCGAATCTCGGACATCTGGATCCACTTATCTTCGGTGAAATTTGTTGGCACGATCTCGTAGGTGTACTCGACCTCGCCTTCGGCAGGGATCGCGACCGGCTTCGACATTTGAATAACCTGGTCGGGCTGGGGAATATTCCAACCCTCGGACCACGTTGGCGGGGGCGGGGCATCGCGCGGATCTCCCGGCGTTCGCGCATCGGCCCACGCGCTCAGGGTTGCAATCTCGCCGTCAGTGAGCGACGGATCGTCCGCGAAATGCCCGCAGCAGGGATTGGCAAACCAGGGCGGCATTTGTTTGGATTTGACTTTCTCGCGGATCTGCCGGGCCCTGGGCCTCACTTGCTCGAGGGTCACGAGCGACATGGGAGCGATCTCGCCTGGCCGATGACATCGCTGGCAGTGCTTCTGAAGAATGGGAAGGACGTCGCGATAGAAGGTCGGGGGCGGCGGTGATTGGCTACCTGCGAGACGTGACAGTGCCAGCAATGTGCAGGACACGACGACGGTGAGCCACCAGCGACACATAAGATTCACTTCGCCGGTGCCCCGCACCCTAACCCCTCGTTGGCGAGGAGCAACCAGCCGGCGGGGTTGTTGTGCGCGTCGTGGGCCAAAAAGTTAGAAGACATAACAATGCCGAGCGCCAGCCAAAACAGACGGATTTCGCACATTTCACCGCCGCTGGAGTCACGAGTGTATCGCAAACGTTCGTTTGGCAGGTGGAGCGGGCTGCGGTGAGCCAGAGTGCACGCGGCACTAGACGGGTTGCGCCAGATCCTTCGGGGAGTTTTGAGTAAAGCTGCCGTCTTCGTCCGCGCTATCGGCACAGACGAGCAAGAACGTGGCGTCGTCGTGAAGTTTCGACTCGCAGAAGCGGTTTACATTGGCGATGAGTCGGGCCTTGATCTGTTCGGGTGAGTTTCCCCCGGCGCAGCGGAGAGTTTCGAGAACGCCCATTTCGCCGAATTCATCTCCGTCGGCGCGCATGGCCTCCGAAATCCCGTCCGTAAACAGCATCAGTCGATCCCCGGGAGCCAGCGCAACATCCTGCTGTTCGTAGTCGGAATCTGCAAAAATTCCGAGGACCAGGCCTCCTTCGGTCAACTTGAGCGTCGCCCCGCTCGATCTCATCAGCAACGGCGGTACATGGCCGGCATTCGCGTAGGAGAGGACGCGTGTACCCGAATCGAGTACTCCATAGAAGAACGTAACAAACTTGTCATCTGCCAGGTTGCTGCACAACACCTGATTGACCCGCGCGCACAGCCACGCTGGGGCTGCGTCCAGGGAAGCATAGGCACGTACTGTGGCCTGCACGTTCGCCATGAGCAGCGCTGCCGAAACGCCCTTCCCGGCCACGTCAGCGATGCAAAAAGCGAGCTTCTTGTCGGAGAGCGGGATAACGTCGTAGTAGTCGCCGCCCACAACCCGTGCAGGCTGCCAGGCCGCCACAACTCTAAAGCCAGGGACTTGCACGATTTCCTTTGGCAAGAGCGCTTGCTGGATTTCGCGGGCTCGCTCCAAGTCCTGCTCCTGAAGCTCTCTCCCGGTCAGCTCTTGTTCTACAGCGCTTTGCAGTTCCCGGTTGCGCCGCTCCAGGATTTCGCTGGCCCGGCGGAAGAAGTTGTATGCCACTCCAAAAAGAAAGGCCATGACGACCGGCATCTTCCAGCCCGTCTGGACGTATCGCGAGAAGGGCGGGGTCATGTGCGCCGACCCGAGGATGAGGAAGGCGGCGGCAGTGGTCAGCAAAAAGAAGGAGGGGATGAGGACCAGTTCAGCAGTTATGAACACAGCCCACTCGAACGCGGGTCTTCGGCGTGATGGCAGCAGGCGCATCAGATCGATGGCAGTCGTGTTCAGGTTGCCAAGGCCAAACGCGTAGAGAATCACTACCAAGGCGTCGGATTGCTGCCCAACCGCCCACAGAATGCTGTATACACTGAGGGCTACGCCTGCATAGAGGAGTTGATAGAGCCACCACCGGTTGAGAGATGGAAACGAGGAGGTCAAAACTACCTCGCAATGAGGTCAGGCTTGACTTTAGCAAGAGAACGGACAATCGGCAGTGACCCGAGTCACAGACCTCATTCGCACTCCGGCCCGACAAGAATTTCTTGTTATGCTCCCTGGTGCGGGCGAGGGATTGAATAACCCGGATCGGACCTTATACTTGGCTCGAGGAACTTATCCATGAAGGCCTTGGCTGGCTGTCTGCTCCTGCTTGCTTCTCTGGTGGGGACGCTTTGCGCACAAGAACCGCCTGCTGTGATTGAGGGCAAAATTGTTGCCCTCGAGAAGCTCTGGAACCAGGCCTACAAGAGCGGAGACGCAAAGGCGCTGGACTCGATTCTCGATGACTCCATTGTGTTGATCAATGACGACGGGAGCATGCAGACCAAGAAGGAATTCCTGGCCAGCGTGAAGGCCGTCAACGCGCAGGAGCAACAGGTCTCCCCAGAAGCTCTGAAGGTTCACGTCCACGGGGAGGTCGCCGTCGCGACCGGGGTGATGAGGGCGAAGGGCAATGAGAGGGGCAAGACATACATACGGCCCGAACGCTTCGTCGACACCTGGCTGCACAAGAACGGGACGTGGGTGTGTATTGCCACGGATGCGACGCCAATCAAATAGATCCGGTCACCCGCTCTTCGGCGTTCGCAGGTCCTTCCCCGTCATCTCCTTCGGCTCGGGCAAATTGAGCATTCCTAGAATCGTCGGCGAGATGTCGCGCAGCGATCCTTTCGGCTTCAGGGTGAACTGATTAGCGCTCTCGCTGACCACGATGAAGGGCACGGGATTGGTGGTGTGCGCGGTGTGCGGTCCGCCGGTTGCGGGATCGATCATCTGCTCGGCGTTGCCGTGGTCGGCGGTGATCAGCATGGCGCCGCCGCGGGCGCGCACAGCCTTCTCGATCTCGCCCAGGCAGGCGTCCACGGTTTCGACGGCTTTGACGGTGGGCTCGATCTTGCCCGAGTGGCCGACCATGTCGGCGTTCGCGAAGTTGACGATGATCACATCGAACGTACCGTCCTCCACAGCTTTCACGACGGCCTCCGCGATGCCAGCGGCCGACATTTCTGGTTTCAGATCGTAAGTCGCGACTTTGGGGGAGGGCACGAGCACCCGGTCCTCTCCCGGGAACGGCTGCTCCACACCGCCGTTGAAGAAGTAGGTCACGTGCGCGTACTTCTCGGTCTCGGCTACACGCAAGTTGCGCAAATTCGCTTGCCCCATGACATTGGCGAGAATGTTCGCGAGCGACTCTGGCGGGATCACTACCGGCAGCGTGAAATTCTTGTCGTACTGCGTCATGCAAACGTAGTCGAGGTTCTTGGGCACGCGGTCGCGCGGAATGGTCTTGTCGAGGTCTTCGGCACCAGGCAAGTCGCGGCCCTCCTGTCCGTTCAGTCCGCTTTTGCGCGACAAGGCGCGCGTGATCTGGCGCACGCGGTCGGCGCGAAAGTTGAAACAGATGCAGGAATCCTCATCGCGAATGGTCGCCAGCGGCTCCCCGCGGTTGTCGATGCAGGCGAAAGGCACGACGAATTCGTCGGTCACTCCCTTGTTGTAGGACTCCTTCATGCCCTGCACGGGGTCGACGTATTTGCCGCCTTCGCCATTGCCGTCCACCATGGTGGCGAACGTCTTTGCGATCCGCTCCCAGCGGCGGTCGCGGTCCATGGCGTAGTAGCGGCCGTTCACCGAGGCGATCTTGCCCGAGTTGTATTCGCGCATCTTCTGCTGCAACTGCTCCAGATAACCGGCACCGTTGGTGGGGAGCGTGTCGCGGCCATCCATAAAGGCGTGCACGAACACGCGGTCCACTCCCTGCTGCTTCGCCATTTTGAGGAGCGCATACAGATGGGCCTGCTGCGAGTGCACTCCGCCATCGGAGACCAATCCAAACAGGTGCAGCCGGCGACCACCCGTGCGTGCGTCCTTCATGGCCCCGACGAGCGCTGGGTCGGAGAAGAAATCCCCGGTCTGAATCATCAGATCGATGCGCGTGATGTCCATATGCACGATGCGCCCGGCGCCGATGTTCAGGTGCCCGACCTCGCTGTTGCCCATCTGCCCCTCGGGCAAACCGACGAACGGGCCGCTGGTGTGGATCAGCGTGCTGGGATACTCGCGCAGCAGCCGGTCGTAGGTGGGCTTGCGCGCCAGCGCGATGGCGTTGGCTTCGGTCTTGGGGCTGTAGCCCCATCCGTCGAGGATGATGAGGACGAGGGGTTTAGGGCGCATTGGCAAGTGGCTCCTGTCAGCTAGCTGCTGGTTCTGACTGTTTTGCGATTCAGTCCCCGAAACCTAATATCCACCACCGAGGCACAGAGACGCGGAGAAAAGCTGGAAGGCAATCATCAAGCATGGATTGGTCGTGGACCACCGCGCTTACCTGTTGCGGCGACGCTTGCCGCTTGCTTACCACTGATGGCCCGCTGACGATTCGAACTCAATACATTGTCGAGCGTAATCGGTCCCGGAGTCGCCTGCAGTGAGCGCAGCACTGATCTTTTTGCCGGTGGCTAGTTCTTCTCGGTCACCGGGTGCGGCGATTCCCGCTTGTCCTGATCCTCCTGGGCCATCTTCTGCGCGCGATCCATCATCTTGTCCATCATGCCCTGGAGCCGCGGGCTGGCCGCCTGCATCGACTCGGCGGTCATGGCGGGCATTTCGCGCAGGAGTTTCTGGCCCGTTGGCGAGGCATAGAACACGCCCATGGCATCGACGTCGGCCTTGCTCAGATGCTTTTGGTAGACGGGAATCATATCGTCGAGCATGCCATCGAGGGGCAGGTCCTTCATGATATCGGACGAGAATTGATCGAGCCGGGCCAACTCCTGGTCAGTGAGCTGCGGGAAGCGCTTGCGCATGGCCTCATGCATCATCGTGCGCTGCTGCCGGGTGACGGAGTCCAGCACGGCCTTCATCTGGTCGCGAGTCTTCATGGTGTCAAATAGCTTCAGGACGTCTTCGCGGCTGGCGGGCGCATCGGACTGTGCGTTAGCAAAGGGAACAATAAAAAGCGCCAACAGAAAGGTGAGCAAGCGACACCGTGTCATAGCGACTCCCCAGATAAGAATGAATTCTTGAACTCTGCTCGGCCCCAGAGCCCCACATGGATCGGCAAGGAAATTCTCCTGCCGGTCACCCTTTGTGGTTCAGTGCGCTCAACCCCAAGTATCGCGCGCTGTCCCCCAACTCCTCTTCGATCCGCAGCAACTGGTTGTACTTCGCGATGCGATCCGTGCGGGAAGCGGAACCCGTCTTGATCTGCCCCGCGCCCGTGGCAACTGCGAGGTCGGCAATAAAGGTATCTTCAGTTTCGCCCGAGCGGTGAGAGATCACCGAGGTGTATCCATTGCGGCGAGCCAGATCGATGGCGTCGAGTGTTTCGCTCACCGTGCCGATCTGGTTGACCTTGATCAGAATCGAGTTGGCGACGCCTTTGTCGATACCTTCTTGCAGGCGATTGGTGTTGGTAACGAACAGATCGTCGCCGACCAGTTGAATCTTGTCGCCTGCCAATTCGGTGAGCTTCTCCCATCCGTCCCAGTCATCTTCGGCGAGGCCGTCTTCGATCGATACGATCGGATAATCGTTCGCCCACTTGGCCCAGAAGCGCGCCATGTCGTCGGACGACTTCGTCGACTTGTCAGATTTCTTGAAGACGTACTTGCCGTCCTGGTAGAACTCGCTCGCCGCAGGATCGAGCGCGATCGCGACTTCTTCGGCCGGTTTGTAACCCGCCTGCTGGATGGCCTCGAGCACGACTTCGATGGCCTCCACATTCGACTTGAGTGACGGCGCGAAGCCGCCCTCGTCGCCAACCGCCGTGTTGTATCCACGTTTCTTCAAGACTGCCTTCAGCGTGTGAAAGACTTCCACACCCCAGCGCAGTGCTTCGGAGAAACTCGGAGCGCCCACTGGCATCACCATGAATTCCTGAAAGTCGACGTTATTGTCGGCATGAGCGCCGCCGTTGAGGATGTTCATCATGGGCGTGGGCAGGATGTTCGCGCCGGCTCCGCCCAGATAGCGGTACAGCGGCATGTCCAGAGCGTTAGCTGCGGCGCGGGCGGCCGCCATCGAGACCGCCAGAATCGCGTTTGCCCCCAGGCGGCCCTTGTTCTCGGTGCCGTCGAGTTCGATCATCTTCGCGTCGAGCTTGCGCTGGTCGGCGGCATCGTAGTTTCCAAGAGCATCGGCAATCTCGCCATTCACGTTCTCAACCGCCTTGAGAACTCCCTTGCCGAGGTACCGTTCGTTATCCCCATCGCGGAGCTCGACGGCTTCGTGCTCGCCGGTAGACGCTCCACTGGGAACAATGGCGCGGCCGATCGTGCTGTCGTCGAGCAGAACTTCGGCTTCCACGGTAGGGTTGCCCCGGGAATCCAGTACTTCACGTGCGCGAATTTCGGAAATATGAGTCATGGGTCGTTTCTTGTCCTTGACATTGTGGCCAACTTCGGGCGGGTCGTCGACCGACGTGACATTCAGGTTCGTATCGACAATCAGCTTTCGTCCGGTGATGTAGCCAACACCGGCATAGCGCTTGCCCATGGGCCGTCCTCGAAAACGCCGATTATAACGGAAGGCCTGTGCCGCGATGGTGACGGCTGAAGCTGAGACAGTGTCCGTAACCGCGGTGCAAGTATTCTTCTGGCCGTGTCTCCGCTGGTTCGCCGGTGTGTCTGCGATTGTTCCTGCTTTTCGTTTGCTTTACAGTCCAATTTCAATGCTGGATCACACGGAAACGCTAAAGGTTGGCTCGCGGGCTCCTGAGTTCGCTCTGGAAGCGGCCAACCGCGATGGCGTGTTGACCCTGTCTGGTTTTCTGAAGCGAGGTGTCCTGATCGCGGAATTCCTGCGGGGCACCTGGTGACCGAACTGCGTCAAGCGCATGGCTCAGGTCGAGTCGATCAAGGACGATTTCAGTTCTGCGGGCACGGAACTCGCCTACATCGCCGCCGAAAAGCGCGATGGGGTGTTCAAGCCGGCCAAGTTTCTGGAGAAGAACCCGGTCTCGTTCCCGTTTCTCTTGGATGAAGACCGAGTGGTTACCAAGAGTTACGGGTTGTATCACCTGATCGGCATGGATGCGATCAACATTGCTCATCCGGCAACTCTGGTGATCGACCGCGATCGAACGGTGCGTTACGTCTACCGCGGCGATAACCAGCACGATCGCGCCCCGCTGGCCGACGTTCTGGCGGCGGTGAACAAAGTGACTGGCTGAATTCAAGTTCTGGCAGGAGGAGTGATGAGAAAAGCGCTGTTGGCATGCTTGAGCGGGTTGTTCATGGCGGGTATCTCTCTGGCACAGACGGCAACTACGGTGCCCGAGGGAACTCCGCTGAAAGTCAGACTACAAACGACACTTTCCACCTTCAGCAATAAAGTGGGCGATCCTTTCACTGGAAAGACGACGGAGCCCGTCGTGATCGACGGCAAGACGGTGATTCCAGCCGGTTCGACGCTGGAAGGCCGGGTCACGAAGGTGACCGAACCACGCAGGTTCAAGGGCCGGCCAACCATTGCCATCCTCCCCGAACACATTGTGCTGCCCGACGGTCAGCGACTCATGGTCAACGCCGTACTGGTAGATACCAACCTTCACGGTACGGACGTCACGGACGAAGGGCAGTTCAAGGGGGCCGGACACGACCGCAAGGACCAGATCGAAGTGGGAGCCGGAACCGGAGCCGGCATGCTGATCGGTGGCCTGATCGGCGGAGGGCCGGGGCTGCTGATTGGTGGAGCGATCGGGGCAGGAGCCACCACCACACACTGGCTGAGCAAAAGAAACTCAGCGGTGTTGCCGGTGGGAACCGAGTTGATGCTGGAATTGAGCCGCCCAATGACGATGTCAAGCACGGCGGCTGGGGCGGGAAATTAGGACTCAGGTCTTAGGGTCTGAGGGCTTGGATCGTAGGGCTTAGATAAAAGGCTACACTCAACCCGGAGCGTTGCTCCGGGTTTTTTCTGGGCTGGCGACTGGTCTGGTTGGCTTTCTCGCGAACTGGCCATTCAGGGGCCATACACTATGCCAACCACCGAGCCCGCCATTGTTTCCTTGTTACTGACGTAACCTCGTGGATGCCCTTTCGTGCGAGAAGCGCTGGCACAGCGATTTAGAATCACCGCATGCCTGTCCAGCAGTATTCGCTCCGCAACATGGGTTTATGAGTCCGGAGTGATCTCCCCGTTCCAAGGTAGACATTTTGTGTCCACGTTCCCTCTGCGTCTGCCAGCCGCTGGTGTTTACGTGAAGAAGCTAGGAACCGGCAAGGAGAAACCAAATGCGTAGTGCGCGTTTTGTCTGGATCGCTCTTCTCATCCTGCTGATTCCAATTTCGTCTTTCGCGGGCGTGTTGATTTCCGTAAACATCGCTCCCCCTGTGCTACCTGTTTATGAGCAGCCGCCTTGTCCTGGTGACGGTTACATCTGGACGCCCGGATACTGGGCGTATGGACCCGAAGGCTACTACTGGGTCCCGGGCACCTGGGTAATCCCGCCAACCGTGGGCTTACTCTGGACTCCTGGATACTGGGGGTGGGGAAGTGGCGTGTATGTGTGGCACGCGGGCTACTGGGGACAGCACATAGGTTTCTACGGCGGCGTGAACTATGGCTTCGGCTACTTTGGCAACGGCTACGATGGTGGCTATTGGAGAGACCGCCATTTCTACTACAACCGCACCGTGAACAACGTGACTATCACAAACGTTCACGTCTACAACAAGACCGTCATCAATAACGTTACGGTGAACCGGATCAGCTACAACGGTGGCCGTGGCGGAATTAATGCCCACCCGACGCACGAACAGGAAATGTGGGACCGCGAACACCATTCTGAGGCGACTAACCTCCAGAGGGACCACGAGCGCGATGCCAGCCGCAGTCGTGGGTTTCTTGCTGCCGAAAACCACGGTCGGCCCCCAATCGCCGCCACTTCGCGCCCGAGAGAATTTCACGGCCCGAGAGTGGTGCCGGCTCACGAGGCAAGAGCGCCCTTTAATCATTCAGAAGCCCAACCCATACCGGCACCGGGCAGTCGTGAGCGCCCTTATGATCGCCCGATGCCACGGGAGGAAATGCGCAGCGGCCGCCCACCACAAGCGGTCCGTGATTATCGTCTGGAAAACGCCGGCCCACATAACAATGGGCACGGGCATGAGAACGGGAGCCCGCACGGCAAGGGAAACTCGCATGAAAACAGGCCTCCTCGCGAGGAACATTCCAATCACGGGCACGACTAACCCATTAGTAGCTCGGAAAAAATGAAATGCCGACTGACCCTAGTCTCGAATCCTAAGGCCTCCTGTGCCGTACCTGTAATGCCTGTTCGAGTCGATGCATGCTTGGCGCCCCTCGGACATGTCCTTCGGTAACCTCCTACCTTCTCACGCCGCGGGCCATAATTAGCCTGGGCATGATTCGGTTGTTCTCATAAGCCGCCGATAGTTCACTCAAACAACCAGTGAAGTAAGCGGTGCACATTTCCGGACTTCATCCCACGCCAACGAGGTCCACCAGCCAATATGAAACAATCTACGGTTCTTTCATTGGCAACGATTTTGTTTGCCGTCGCAGTTCATTGCGCCGTCGCGCAGTCCGAACCAAGTAAAGATTCCTCTGGCTTCACTTCCAGTGTCGCATTCGGCGGCACTTCGAACAGCCAAGGCCAGATCTACGAACTGAGCACGAGCGTGGGCTATGAATTCAAGCGTCATTTCGCCGCGGATGTCGGCGTACCGTTTTATTTCATACGGCCGTCGAGTTCGACCGGAGCAACGTCCGCGAATGGGGTGGGTGACCCATTTCTGAGGCTGGGGCTGAAGTTTCCAAATCCCACCATCAATTTCGAATCAGCACTGACTGGCTTTATTCCCGTAGGTGACAGTAAGAAGGGCCTCGGCACGGGGCGCGGAACATTTGATTGGACGAATCACTTCGATCATCCCTTCTCCGGCCTTAAGCCGTTCGTCGACTTGGGCATCGCTAACACCATCGTCAGCACGCAGATGTTTGTACGCCCCTATACCACGTTGGGGTTCAACACGCATTTTCAGGGTGGAGCGACGTACGAGATCTGGAAGTTCTTCGCTCTGGGAGGGTCAGCTTACGACATCCTGCCTGCCGGTCAACAGACCGTCTTCAGTCGGGTCGCGCATGGTGCTGCCTCTCAACATGGACGGGTATTCGAGGGGAACCAGCAGACAACGGGAAGCGCGGACATCGCCAAGGATAACGGTTTCTCTATTTGGTTGAACGCCAGCCCGGGACGAGTGGTTGACCTGGAAATCGGGTTTACCAGAAGCATGCACTACGACTTGAACTCCGTTTCATTCATGGTGGGCTTGAATCTGAATCATTTGTACAGCAGGCATGCTCAGTAGGATGTGTGGAACCGAGAATGTCCTAAGGAGGAACAATGAGATCCACAAGCATTTTCGTGCTCGCGTTGGCCGTCGTCGTGTGGTGCTCTGCTGCGCTCGCGCAGCGCGGGCATGCGGGCGGGATGGGCCATGGCATGGACGGAATGGGCCACGGGGCTGCGGATCACGATGCGAATACGAGTAGCGTCAGCGCGTCGCATGGAGCGACGATGGATCAGATCCTGAGCCGGAACACGCAGCTGGCGGGTAAGATTCAGACACTGACTGGAATGAGTGCAACGCAAGCGTGCACTGGGTTCAAGAATCTCGGCCAATGTGTCGCAGCGGCTCATGTCAGTAAGAATCTGGACATCAGCTTCGCTTGTCTGCGATTCGACATGACCGGACAGGCCCCAGCAAAGGGGTCGAACTGCCCGGCCACGGCGTCGACATCCGGAACGGCAGGTAAGTCGATGAGCTTGGGGAAGGCCATTCAGGCCCTGAGCCCGACCTCCGACGGCAAGGTTGAGGCAAAGAAAGCGACAAAGCAGGCCAACCAGGATATCAACGAATCGTCTTCCTAAGGCGGGAGTGTGACAGTCAACTATGGAGGAGGAGGCGCGAGCGAATAGCACCTCCTCGTTTCACCACAATACACGCACAACCTGTCACCTCTGTCCACTTAGACAATAGCTGCACCGTGGCCGGGTGAGCTTTGTCCGGTGTTATAGCGATACGGGCATACCCGGGAAGCCAAGAGCCCAGAAGGAAAGGTTCGCGCCAGTTCCAAGGCGGTTTTAAAGCTCTTGCCTGCACTCCTTCGCACAAACCCAGTGTTCGGACGCGCGGGTTGCGGACTCGCTCTTTCTACATGCGACACGGGCACACCCAATGTACACGGTGCACGGTGCACGGTGCACGCATCCAAGTAGTTGTATGCCCTATCGCGATCCAGCACAAAGAGCAGCATGGATGCGGGAATACCGCAAGCGGAAGCACGCGGCTCACTTACGCCGCATTCCACAACCGGATCTATCCCAAGTCGAGTGTGTTACGCACCTCATGACAAATCAGTGACGAAAGCTTTACGGCACTGAGCCCTCCGCTCTCATCGAAACTTGAAAAGAAATGGTTTTCTTGCAATAGCGTTGAGTTCGGCGGCGGCCTTCCCTTTTGCATTGTGATTCGCGACACATGTGAATCATGGGCGCTCCGTGCGCAACCGCGCGACAGTGTCAATTTCGTTCGGCCGGAGAGCGGCGTAGATGTCGAAGACCCAGAGACCGACACGATACGCATCCTTGTCATTGCAGGGCGTCGTGTGTCTCTGCGCCGAATCTTGTGAGAACGGGGTGTGGGAAGAGTTTGTTTCTCGGGTCGGGAGGCCCATCAGCCTGACCGTGCTACGCACGGCGTCGTTGTGGGGACAGCCTTCACGGTCGCTGGTGGAGGACCTCGTGCAGATGACCTACCTCAAGCTGTGGGAGGACGGTTGCCGTCATCTGCGGGACTTCGCGATGCAATATCCGGAGGCCATCCTCGGGTATCTGAAGAAGACTGCCGCCAATGCCACGCACGACTATTTCAAGCATCTGCGCAGTCAAATGGCGGGCGGGGACGTGGCGCACGTCTCCACGGCGGATGTCGACCCCGAGGCAGGTCAGCAAGTCCATGGCAGCCAGGAACGGATCGCGTTTCACGTCTTCTTAGAGCAGATCGACGCGCACCTGAGGCGGGCGTTGCAGGGACCGGACCAGGAACGCGACCGCACGATTTTCTGGCTGTACTTCCGGCAAGGGATGAGCGCTCAGGAAATCGCTTCGTTACCAACGATCGGGTTGGGAGCCAAAGGCGTGGGCAGCGTGATTGAGCGGCTGAAACGCTGTGTTCGCGAGCAGATCGCAGGAACTAGTTCACGACCGGAAGCGGCGGCGAATCGGACAAAAAGCAAATTTTCGCGGGAATTCGTAATGGACTGGTATGGGGTCTGAGAACCCAGATCGTCGGTCAGACTGGCAGATCGACCGCCGCGAACTGGAGGCGACCGCGCCTTCGGCTGCCTGTCCCGCCGACGTGGACTGGCACGAGGTGGCGACCGGGTTGTGGCCGGAAATGAAAACGCGCCAGTTGATTGCGCATGCCGCGCGCTGTGGACATTGCGGACCCTTGCTGCGCGCGGCCACGTCGATCGATGACGAACCTACACCGCAGGAGGAAGAGTTTCTCGTTCAACTCAAAGTGCCGTCCTGCCCGGCTACACAGCCACACCGACAGCCTGCTGTGGCCCAAGAGGAGCCTGGGCTTTTCTGGCAGCGGCTTGTGGGGTGGAAGTTGTTTATGCCGGTAGCGGCGCTCCTGACAATTGTCGCGACCATAGCGACGACCCTGTCGCTGCCGACAACGCCTTTATCCGGCCTAGAGCTTTCTCGATTCGCTGTGAGTACTCACGAACAGCGTGTGCGGGGAGAGCTTGCTCTGGACGTTCATTCTGACTCGGAGCCCCAGCTTAATGAATGGCTACGTTCGAAGTCGGAACTGGCGATGGTTCTTCCAGTTTCATCCGAAGCTCCGGCTGACGTACGGCCCTATCGCTTGCGGGGTGCGCGGCTGATTCGCGTCCGCAACAAAGCCGCAGCCTATATTGCATACGAAATGCAGTCAGGGCCGGTGGGCCTGATCGTAGCGCCTGATTCGGTGGCGATCGCTTCGGGTGGGACCCAGGCCGATTTCCGGAAGGTGAGCTTTCACTACCGAATGCTGAACGGCTACAAGGTGGTGACCTGGTCGGTCCATGGCTTGACCTACGCTCTGGTTTCGCAGGAAGGAACCCGAACGCAGGTGTCCTGCATGGTCTGCCACGCCGCTATGAAAGATCGTGACCTCAGTCGCACGCCGACTCCGTTGTCTACTCAGCGGAACCCCGGCGAGCCTGTTTGGCAATAGCAATCGCAAGGTTAACAATGCACGCGTGCACGTCGTGCCACGACCGCGTGGGCGCAAGTCGCGTCTCGTCCAACCCCTCGGCTCCCCGGCTTTCCGCAAAAATATCTTTCTCACAAAAAGCAAATCGCGTCTGGTTCGCGTGAAGTCTAGTGAGGCGGATGACGCCTTGTAGGAATTGACTTATCGGAGACCGGCAACTGGGCGCATGGGGACAAAAGACCCGCATGCAGAAGCGGTGACCGCTTTCGCCGTTGCCGATCTCTGACAACCACAGCCAGTAGGAATCCTGAATCAACAATCGGAGAAAAAATGATGAGCTTCAATCTTGGTCTGCAAAACAAGGCACGAGGCGCGCGGAGATTCTTCGGAGCTGCCCTAGTGCTGGGATTTACCATCGGTGCGCTCACGCTTGCGGGGGCACAGGTCACGCCTCCTGTCACTCCTGACACCATTGCAGCACCGGCGGGAAACCACGCATTCCTGGTCGGCCACGCCTTCGGTAGCCAGGGCTATACCTGCTTGCCCACGGCCACCGGTGGCACGGCATGGAATCCCACGGCTCGCCCCGAAGCGACGCTATTTTCG
>Ga0306921_10001829_pt1 | contig 20968 bp, 16 predicted proteins | sample sta12Cox44000080_FD_203760 | JGI IMG/M metagenome (GOLD analysis project Ga0306921, IMG submission 203760) | Lab enrichment of tropical soil microbial communities from Luquillo Experimental Forest, Puerto Rico - statoxic.12C.oxic.44.000.080 (v2)... | ecosystem: Environmental > Terrestrial >...
TGTTCGACGTCTCCAAGCCATGGCTCAATCGCGTGATCGAGGGCGGTCACCTCGAATTTCTCAAGGCGGTCGACGGCGTGAGCTTCGACATCAGGAAGGGCGAGACCTTCGCCCTCGTCGGCGAGTCCGGATCGGGAAAGACCACGGTGGCCCGTATGGTCGTTGGCCTTTTGCCGCCGACCTCCGGCGACGTCATCATTGATAGTGTCTCCATGACCGACGCCAGACAGGCGCAAGCGCGCAGACGCTTGCGCCGCCGTATCCAGATGATCTTCCAGGACCCCTATGCCAGCCTCAACCCGCGCTTCCGGGTCGATGCCATCGTCGCCGAGCCAATCCGTGCTTTCGACCTGATCCAGGGCGAGCGCGAGATCAAGGCGCGGGTCGGCGAGCTCCTCGGCCTGGTCGGCTTGCACGCCGATGACGGCAGCAAATATCCGCACGAGTTTTCCGGCGGGCAGCGGCAGCGCATTGCGATCGCGCGTGCGCTTGCCTCCAACGCCGAGTTCATCGTCTGCGACGAGCCGACCTCGGCGCTCGACGTCTCGGTGCAGGCACAGATTCTGAACCTGATGCGCGACCTGCAGGACAAGCTCGGCCTGACCTACCTCTTCATCAGCCACAACCTGGCCGTGGTCCGTCATATGGCCAGCCGTATCGGCGTGATGTATCTCGGCCGCATCGTCGAGATCGCCGAAGGGCGCGAGCTCTTCGCCTCGCCGCGAATGCCATACACAAAAATGTTGCTCGGCGCGGTACCGGATCTGGCGATGTCGGGCCGCCAGCGGATTCCGGTCAAGGGCGAGATCCCCAACCCGATCGATCCGCCGCCGGGCTGCGCCTTCAACCCGCGCTGTCCGCTGGCCTTCGAGCTCTGCAGAAAGGAGGCGCCCAAGCTGATCAACGGCGTCGCCTGCCACGCGGTCAACCTCGCTCCCGTGCACGCCTGATCACGGGGATGAGATTTGTCCTCCTGTCGGGCCGGTTGGCAGGCAGCCTCACCTGTGATCAAGTGCGCGCGCATCGCGCGGGCAAACCAGCCAAAGAATAAATTCCTATGGCCAACAATATCAATCCCGATCCCTTCACGACCCGGCCGGAAATCGAAGGCACCTTCGGGGTGGTAACCTCCACCCACTGGATCGCAACGGCGATCGGCATGGCCATTCTGGAGAAGGGCGGCAATGCCTTTGACGCAGGCGTTGCGACCGCTTTCACGCTGCAGGTGGTCGAACCGCATCTCAACGGCCCCGGCGGCGACGTTCCGATCATCGTGCACGACGTGAAGCGTGGCCGCACCGAGGTGATCTGCGGTCAAGGTCCCGCGCCTGCGCGGGCCACCATCGCCCACTACAGAAGCGAGGGCCTGGAGATGGTTCCGGGCACGGGACTGCTCGCTGCCTGCGTGCCCGGCACTTTCGAGTCCTGGATGCTGCTGCTGCGCGATTACGGCACGATGCGGCTGCGCGACGTGCTGGAACCGGCGATCGCCTATGCCCGCGACGGCTATCCGCTGGTCGAGCGCGCTTGCGCGACCATCAAGACCGTCGAGCAGATGTTCCGGAAACATTGGCCGACCTCGGCTGCGGTTTACCTGCCCAACAACGAAGTCCCGAGGCCGGGAACGATCTTTACCAATGCGCGGCTTTCGGAAACCTATGCGCGCATCCTGAAGGAAGCCGAAAGCGCGGGCGGCGACCGCATCGCGCAGATCGAGCGCGCGCGTAAAGCCTGGTCGCATGGCTTTGTTGCGGAAGCGATCGATAAATTCTGCCGCACCCAGCAGGTCATGGACGTTTCGGGCAGGCCCCACAAGGGCGTGCTTTCGGCCGACGACATGGCCCGCTGGCAGCCCGCCGTCGAGGCGCCGCTGACCTATGATTACGGCCGCTATACCGTCTGCAAGGCCGGGGTCTGGAGCCAGGGCCCGGTGATGCTGCAACAGCTTGCGCTCCTGAAGGGCTTCCAGCTTGACGGGCTGGACCCTAAGGGGCCGGAGTTCATTCACCTGCAGGTCGAATGCGCCAAGCTGGCCTATGCCGACCGCGAGAAATTCTATGGCGATCCGAGGTTCAACGAGATCCCGATTCGGACCCTGTTGTCGGATACCTATAACGACGAGCGCCGTAAACTGATCTCGGAACAAGCCTCGCTCGATCTTCTTCCTGGATCGGTCGAAGGTTTTGGCGCGGTCGTCAAGCTGCGCCGCGCCGAAGGCCACCGCGAAGCCGTCGGTGCCATGGGCGCGGGCGAGCCGACGGTCGGCCGCTTCGGCGAGGTACGTGGCGACACCGTGCATTTCGATATCATCGACCAGAGCGGCAACATGATATCGGCCACGCCTTCCGGCGGTTGGCTGCAGTCTTCGCCGGTTATCCCGGAGATCGGCTTCTGCCTTGGCAGCCGCGCGCAGATGTTCTGGCTGGAGGAGGATCATCCCGCCTCGCTCGCCCCCGGAAAGCGTCCGCGCACCACGCTTTCGCCGACCATGGCGCTGCGTGACGGCGAGCCGTACTTGTCCTGGGGTTCGCCCGGTGGCGACCAGCAGGATCAGTGGATCACGCAATTCTTCTTGCGCCACGTCCACGCCGGGCTCAATTTGCAGGAGGCGATCGATGCGCCGGCCTGGCATTCCGAACATTTCCCGATTTCGTTCTGGCCGCGCACCGCCCGGCCCGGCGTACTCGTGGTCGAAAACCGTGTGTCGAAGGCCGCGCGCGACGAGTTGACGCGCCGCGGCCATGTCGTCGAAACCGGACCCGATTGGTCGGAAGGCCGATTGACCGCGGCATCCCGCCTTGGCCGCCGTCGTCGCGCTGCCGCCAATCCCAGGGGCATGCAAGGCTACGCGGCAGGACGTTGAGAAACCAAGGCGCCAGCTAATGACCTGGTCGATCATCGCGACAGACCGCGCTTCCGGCCAGATCGGGATTGCGGTTGCGACCAGATTTTTCGCGGTCGGCGCGCGCGTGCCGCACATTGCTCCAGGCATCGGGGCTGTAGCGACGCAAGCGCTCGTCAATCCCTATTACGGCATCGACGGTTTAAGGATGCTCGGCGAAGGCAAGGCTCCGCAAGGCATTGTCGACGCCTTGATCGCGGCCGATGGCGGGCACCAGAGCCGCCAGCTGCACATCATGGATGCGAGCGGCCGCATCGCCGCCTTCACCGGCAAGGACTGCGTCGATTGGTGCGGACATCTCCGGGGCGATGGATTTTCGATTGCCGGCAACATGCTGGCGGGCGCGCAGGTGCTGGAGCACACGGCCAAGGCCTATGTCGCAAACGATCGCTTGCCCTTTGCGCGGCGATTGATTGCCGCGATGCACGCGGGCGAGGCGGCCGGCGGCGACAAGCGCGGCAAGCAATCGGCCGCTCTTCTGATCCACGAGAGCGAGGAATGGTCGGCGCTCGATCTTCGCGTCGACGATCACACCGATCCCTTGGCCGAGCTCGAGCGTCTGGAACGCGTCAGTTGCGAGCGCTGGGTCCATTTCCGCAAGTTTCTGCCCACCCGACAAAATCCGGCCGGAATCACCGACCGCGCCATCATCGACGCCGGTATCGAGGCCGCGATTGCGAGCGAGAAATGAGCGCAAGTCCCCTGATCGACATTCGGGGCCTGCGCGTGCTGTTTCACGGCGATGACGGCCGCACCACACACGCAGTCGACAGCGTCGATCTTTCCGTTGCCCAGGGTGCAACCCTTGGTCTTGTCGGCGAATCCGGTTGCGGCAAGAGCGTGACCTCGCTTGCGATCATGGGCCTTTTGCCCAAACGTTCGGCAGAGGTTGCAGGCTCGATCCGCTTCGACGGCCTCGATCTCCTGGAGGCGCCGGAGGCAAGCTTACGCGATCTGCGCGGCGACCGGCTCGCCATGATCTTTCAGGAGCCGATGACGTCGCTCAATCCGAGCTTTACCATCGGCGACCAGATCATGGAGACGATCCTGCGCCACCGCGGCGGATCGCGCCGCTCGGCACGCGAACGCGCAATCGAACTGCTGCGCAGGGTGCATATCCCTTCGCCCGAGCGGAGGATCGACGAATATCCACACAAGCTGTCCGGCGGCATGCGCCAGCGCGTCATGATCGCGATGGCGCTGGCCTGCGATCCCCGCGTTCTGATCGCCGACGAGCCAACCACTGCGCTCGACGTCACGCTGCAGGCGCAAATCCTGGAACTGATGCGCGAGCTGAAGGCGGCAAGCCGCGCCGCGATCATCCTGATCACCCATGATCTGGGTGTGGTCGCGGAAGTCTGCGATGAGGTCGCGGTGATGTATGCCGGCGAAATCGTCGAGCGTGCCCGCGTCGATGAGCTGTTCACCTCGCCGCAGCATCCCTACACCGTCGGCCTGCTCGGCTCACTCCCGAGGCTGGATCGCCGCGCCTCCCATCTCGCCACCATCGAGGGCATGGTGCCGAACATGGCAAATCTGCCCTCCGCCTGCCGCTTTGCCGCGCGTTGCCCCTTTGTCGGCGAAATTTGTCTGAAGGCCCCGCCGGAGCTGAAGGAAGTGTCCGCCGGCCACCTCTCACGCTGCCTCAAAGCGCCGCTGGAAAGGCTGGTGTCGTGATGGCGCTGCTCGAGGTGCAAAGCCTGGTCAAGCACTTTCCGGCGGAACGTAACCTGTTCGGCAGTCCCACCGCCTTCGTGAAGGCGGTGGACGGCATCAGCTTCCACGTCGATCCCGGCGAGACGCTCGCGCTGGTCGGTGAGTCCGGTTGCGGCAAATCAACCGCAAGCCGCCTCGCGTTACGCCTGATCGAGCCGGATTCGGGAAGTATCCGCTTTGGCGGCCGCGATCTGCTCGCGCTCGACGCAAACGGGTTGCGCAGCTTCCGTAAGGACGCGCAGATTATTTTCCAGGATCCCTATGCCTCGCTCAATCCACGCATGACCCTGGACCAGATCCTGAAAGAACCGCTGGCGCTGCATGATCTGGTGCCGCCGGCCGCGCGACGCGCAAGGGTCGACGAGCTGCTGTTGCTGGTCGGGCTCGAGCCGCGCTTTGCCCGCCGTTATCCGCACGAATTTTCGGGCGGCCAGCGCCAGCGCATCGCGATCGCGCGTGCGCTTGCAGTCGAGCCAAAGCTGATCATCTGCGACGAGCCGGTTTCCGCCCTCGATGTTTCAATTCGCTCCCAGATCCTCAATTTGCTGCGCAACTTGCAGGACCGCCTCGGACTTTCCTACCTCTTCGTCTCGCACGATCTTGCGGTCGTCAAGCACATCGCCGATCGCGTCGCGGTGATGAATCTCGGCCAGATTGTCGAAACCGCGGCAACGCAAGCTCTGTTTTCAGCGCCGCGTCACCCCTATACCCGCGCGCTGCTGTCGGCGATCCCCCTGCCCGAGCCGCAGGTCAGGCGAAGTCGCATGATCCTGCAGGGCGAGATGCCGAGCGCGCTTGCGCCTCCTGCCGGCTGCCGGTTTCACACCCGCTGTCCCTTTGCGGTCGATCGCTGCGCCAAGGAAGCACCAGAACTTGTGGTTGACGCCGGCGGTCACGCCGCGGCTTGCCACCGCATCGCGGAACTGCCGCCGGCCGCGGCCGTCGTTCCCGTCAATGGCGGTTTCGCCCCCGCGCTCGAGAAGCTGGTCGCGGCTTTCAGCGTCTCGCGAGAGGCAGCCTCGCCGGCCCGGGCTGCTATAGTGGGCGACAATGTCAAATCCGTTTCACCCAATGTTTGAACAGGGAACTGGTCGATGAAGGTCTGGCGTCTGCTGACAGTAACAATTCTGCTTCTGCTTTCGATGGGCGCGAGCGTCCATGCCGAGACCACGCTTCGCATCGGGCTCGCGGAAGACCCTGACATCCTCGATCCGACAATGGCGCGCACCTATGTCGGCCGTATCGTGTTCTCGGCGGTCTGCGACAAGCTGTTCGACATCGACGAAAAGCTCAACATCGTGCCGCAGCTCGGGTTGTCGTATGAAACCTCCGCCGACGGCAAGGAAGTCACGATCAGGCTACGGCCCAACGTGAAATTTCACGACGGGGAGCCGCTCGACGCCGAAGCCGCCAAGTTTTCGCTGGAACGGCATCTGAATTTTCCCGGATCCTTCCGTAAACCGGAACTCGCTTCCCTCGACCATGTCGATGTGATCGATCCGCTCACCGTCAAGCTTGTGCTCAAATCGCCGTTCTCACCGCTGATTGCCCAGCTCACTGACCGCGCCGGCATGATGGTTTCGCCAAAGGCGGCAAAAGCGGCCGGCGACAAATTCGGCTTGCATCCGGTCTGCGCAGGCCCCTACAAATTCGTCGAGCGCGTGCAGCAGGATCGCATCGTATTCGAAAAGTTCGCCGACTACTGGAACAAGGACAACGTCTTCATCGACCGGGTGGTGTTTCTGCCGATCGTGGATGCCACCGTGCGGCTCGCCAACCTGAAATCCGGCGGCCTCGACCTGATCGAGCGCGTGCTCGCCACCGACATCAAGGATGTTCGTGCCGATTCCAACCTGAAACTCTCGACCGCGATCGAACTGGGCTATCAGGGTATCACGCTCAACATCGGGCACGACAAGGCCAAGGGCCCGCTCAGCCAGTCGGCAAAGGTGCGTCAGGCGCTGGATTTGTCGATCGACCGCGAAGCAATCAACCAGGTGGTATTCAACGGCGAGTTCCTACCCGGCAACCAATGGGTCAATCCCGAGCATCCCTATTATCAGAAAGCTTTCCCGGTCCATCCGCGCAACATCGAGAAGGCCAAGACGCTCCTGAAGGAGGCCGGCGTCGCGTTGCCGGCGACAGTCGATTTCATGGTGCCGAAGGGCGCGGAAACCGAGGCAGTTGCCCAGGTCGTGCAGTCGATGGCGGCGGAAGCCGGCATCGACATGAAGATCAGGGTGACCGAATTTGCCACCTCGCTGAAGCAGGCGGAGGCCGGAGAATATCAGGCCTACCTTCTGGCCTGGAGTGGTCGCATCGATCCCGACGGCAACTCGTATGTCTTTCTGCACTCGGACGCGCCGCAGAACTACAGCGCCTGGATGAATCCCGAGGCGGACAAGGCGCTCGATGGCGCGCGTCTTGTCACCGACATGGCTCAGCGCAAGGCAATTTACGAGAAGCTGACCAGGGCCGAAATGGAAGACCAGGCCATTCTCTACATCTACCATCGTCGGATCCTGATCGCTCACACCGCAAGGCTGGAGGGCTATCGCCAGATGCCGGACGGCCTGGTGCGCGTGGTGGGGCTGAAGCTGAAATGAGCCGTTCTCACTCACTCCCGTGTCCCGGATGCATTGCAGCGCGACAGCGGTGCGATGCTGATCCGGGACCCGGGACACGAGGCGCATCATGTTGAACTTTCTCGCGCGCCGCATCGCCCAGCTCGTCCCGACGCTGTTCTTCGTGTCGATCCTCATCTTCTCGCTGCAGCAACTCCTGCCGGGCGATCCCGCGCTCGTGATGGCGGGCGAGGAGCGTGATCCTGCCGTGATCGCACAAATCCGTGCGCAATACCGGCTCGACCAGCCGATACCTGTGCAATATGTCTATTGGGTCAAGGGTGTGCTTGCTGGCGACTTCGGCGAATCCTTGCGCATCAAGGTTCCAGTGCGCGAGCTGATAGAGCAGAAACTGCCGGTGACAATCCAGCTTGGCTCGATGGCGATCGTGATTGCACTGCTGATCGGCATCCCCGCCGGCGTCATTTCCGCGGTCAAGAAGGACACGGTGTGGGACTACGGCGCCAACATCTTCGCGCTCTGGGGCATCTCGACGCCGAATTTCTGGCTTGGAATCATGCTGATCTTCCTGTTCTCGATCAAGCTCGGCTGGCTGCCGGCGGCGGGCTATGTGCCGCTCCATGAAGACTGGCGCGCGAGTCTCGCCTCCACCATCATGCCCGCTTTCGTCCTCGGCAACGCGATCGCCGCAATTTTGATGCGGCACACCCGCAGCGCCATGCTGCAGGTGCTGGAAAGCGACTACGTCCGCACCGCACGCGCCAAGGGCCTGTCCGAGCGTTCGGTGATCCTCAAACACGCCATGCGCAACGCGCTGACGCCAGTGATCACGCTCGGTGCGCTCGAACTGGGTACGCTGCTGTCAGGGGCTGTGCTGACCGAGCAGATCTTCTCCGTGCCGGGTTTTGGCAAACTGATCGTGGATGCCGTATTCAATCGCGATTATGCGGTCGTCCAGGGCGTCGTGCTTGTCACGGCAACGATCTACATCACGCTGAACCTGATCGCAGACGTCGCCTATATCCTCGTCAATCCGCGGCTGAGGGGTTAGGACGTGACCGACGCCGCGCTGTCAGCCCTTTCCCTTGCCGGCGCGCCGGAGGCGCTGGAAAGCCCATCGCGCCGCGCGCTGCGCCGGCTGCTCATGCGCAGGGGCGCGGTGGCGGGCCTCGTCGTGATCGCAACCTTCATCGTACTGGCGCTGTTTGCACCGCTCGTTGCCCCCTATGATCCACTTGCCACCAGCTGGACGCTGGTGCGAAAACCGCCCTCGTCGCTGCATTGGTTCGGTACCGACGATCTCGGCCGCGACGTGCTGGCCCGCGTCATTTATGGCGCGCGCGCCTCGCTTCTCGCAGGCCTCATCTCGGTTGGCATCGCGCTCGGTGTCGGCGTTCCGCTCGGGCTCCTGTCAGGCTATCGCGGCGGATTTGTCGACGCGCTGATCAGCCGCATCACCGACGCGATGCTGGCCTGCCCGTTTCTGATTCTGGCCATTGCGCTTGCCGCCTTTCTCGGCCCAAGCCTCGGCAACGCAATGATCGCGATTGGCGTCTCGACCACGCCGATCTTCGTCCGCCTGACGCGCGGCCAGGTCATGAACGTCAAGGTGGAAGACTATGTCGAGGCGGCGCGCGCGATGGGCAATCCGCGCTGGCGCATCGCGCTGGTCCATATCCTGCCCAACATCCTGCCCGCGCTGATGGTGCAGGCGACGCTGTCGATCGCAGCCGCGATCATTGCGGAAGCCGCGCTGTCGTTCCTGGGGCTCGGACAACAACCACCCTCGCCGTCCTGGGGCAGCATGCTGAACGCCGCGCAGCGCTTCCTTACCAACGCACCCTGGATGGCGATCTGGCCGGGGCTTGCGATCTTTCTGGTGGTGCTTTCGCTCAATCTCGTCGGCGACGGCTTGCGCGACGCGCTCGACCCGCGCGAGCGCTAACGCCGTCCATTCAGATCACGATTTCGCGCACGACGCGGCGGCAATCCATCTCAAATTCGAGGTCGATCACGGGTGGCCGGGCAAAATGCCAGGTCAAACCGTATTGCGCCGCGCCGCGACGGACCAGTTCATCCGCAATCATCGGGTGGAAATCATGAACCGTATAGACCTGCACGCCCGTCGTGTCCTTCCAGGTAAAACCGAAGCTCCGCATGCGGCTTTCCTGTTGGGCTGTGGCGAAGCGGACCTTCTCTCTCAAGCCATCGGGGCTCAGGTCGCGGTAGCGAACGATGCGCTCCGGATAGGTCCCGCTCCCGCCGCCGAGTTCGGCGCCGCCGGCGATCACAAAGGTAGGCGTCGTGCTCCTGCTGGGGCGTGTGAAGGAGAAGGCGTAGAAAGACGGTTCGCCTGGCGGATCGATCTCGGGGCAGACATTGCTGCGCGCAACCGGATTGGTAGAGCCTCCGTCATAGATGCCCCACTCCGCGAGCGTCTTCACATAGTGCTGGTTGAATTTAAGGAAACCGTCCTCGGTGAAGGCCGCAGGCGAGCGCAACTCGCAGGCACAAAACGACGTCAGCGGACGCCCCGTCAATTTGATGTATTTTGCAATTTGCGCAAATCCGTCGGCCAGTGGCACGAGGTGGTCGAAGCGCACGCGTTCGATCTCGTGGTTGGTAGCGGCCTTGACGCCGCTTGAATATTGAAACACGGCCGGAATGAACTCGTAGTTGCCGGCCGGGAAATCGCGCGTCGTTTCGGCCATGTCGGCTATTCCAATTGCATGCGGACGCCTTTGGCACCGTTCAAGAGTCGCTTGAGATGAAAGCCGGCCAGGGGATCGTCGGCATGCAACCCGACCAGCGCGGCGAATGCCGGCATCGCCGTGGCGTCGCCGGCCTCAAGCTTGGCGAAAGCCTCGGAATATTGCGTGATTGCCGGCGCCTTGAACATTTCGGTCGCAAGCGGCTCATAGGCGCGCAACGGCTCGCTGCGGCCGCGCAGGACCAGATCGCCGACCGGCCGTCCCTGGAAATTCTGCGCGCCTTCCGCAACGTTGGCGCTTACGCAAATCCTCGTCCCCAGAAACTTGTTGGCCGCCTCCAGTCGCGAGGCAATGTTGATCGTGTCGCCATAGGCCGTGTAGTCGAAGAATCTGCTTCCGCCGAAATTGCCGACCAGCGCCGGGCCGGCGTGGATGCCGATCCGCGTGATTCCGAAACTCACACCTTTGACCTTCCATCGCTCGCGGAATTGCTCCGCCCAGGAATCCAGCTCGTGCGCGCAGGCGACCGCGCGCGTTGCATAGTCCGGCTGGTCTCCAGGCGCGTTGAACAGCACCTGTATGCCGTCGCCGATGACCTTGGCAACCGTGCCCTCATGCGCGAACACGACCTCGGTCATTCCGGCTACATATTCGTTGAGCAGCTCGCCCAGAACTTCCGGATCGGCCGTCTCGACCAGCGAGGTGAAGCCCGTGATGTCGGTAAAGATGGTCGCAACGTCGCGCCACTGCACTTCCATGCCGTCACCCTCGCAGTCCGCGGCAAGGCGGCTTGCGATCTGCGGCGAGAAATAGCGCGACAGCGAAGCGTGCGCCCGCTCGGCTTCGGCCTGACGACGACGCGCCTCGCGCAGCGTCTCAACATGACGAATGGTCTTTTCAATGGTCGCTTCGAGGTCGCCAAAATCGATCGGCTTGGTCAGAAAGTCGAACGCACCGCGATTCATCGCAGTACGGATGTTGCTCATGTCGCCATAGGCGGAAACGATGATCGTCGATTTCTTGTCCTCGGCTTCCTGCAGCTTCTGCAGCAGCGAGAGGCCGTCCATCCTGGGCATGTTGATATCAGACACCACCATGTCCACATGGGGATGTCGCTCGATCGACTCCAGCGCCTCGATGCCGTCATGCGCAAATATCACCGTCACGGCACCCTCGCGGATCTGCCGGCGGAATTTTTGCAGGACGAGCGCCTGGAGATCGGGCTCGTCATCGACAAACAGGATGGTTGCAGTCATGCAGCTTGTCCGAGCCTGTTATCGATTTCCTGGCGTAGCTGCGCAAAGTCTATCGGCTTGATCAACAGCCCCTCCGCACCGCGCTCAATCGCCTTCTTCTTGGTTTCCACGTCACCATAGGCCGTAATCATGATCACGGGAACGTCGGGACGCCTTGCGCGCACCTCGGGCAGCATTTCAAGCCCGCTCATGCCAGGCATATTGATGTCCGACAGGATCAGGATCAGCGAGGGCTCGCCAACCTCCACCGCGCGCTCGATTGCAGCGAGCGCGGAAGGGGCGAATTCCATGTGAAACCGTCCCGAGCGCAGATCGCGGCGGAATTGCTGACGGAACAGCACTTCCACATCAGGTTCGTCATCGACGACGAGGATATAGACGCTCAATGCGTGCCTCCAGTATTTCCTTCAGCCGCCAGCTTGCGCGGCAGCGTAATGATGAATTCGGTAAAAACGCCGGGCTCAGTATCGACATCGATTTTGCCGCCATGCTGTTTCACCACGATGTCGTGGCTCATCGACAGCCCAAGCCCGGTGCCCTCGCCGGCGGGCTTGGTGGTGAAGAACGGGTTGAACATCTTCTCCCTCACCTGGGCCGGAATGCCGGTGCCGTTGTCCCGAATCCGGATTTCGACACTGTTGCCGAGGTTTTTCGTCATCGCGCTGAGCGTCGGCTCAAAGCCGTCGCCTGCGGTCTGCTTGCGCTTGGTCGCGGCGTAAAATCCGTTGGAAATCAGGTTGAGGAAAACTCGGGTGATCTCCTGCGGATAGAGGTCTACCATACCGGCGGCCGGATCGAGCTCGTGCTTGAGGGTAATGTTGAAGCCGGATCTTTCCGCGCGCGCGCCGTGATAGGCGAGGTTGAGGCTCTCTTCCACGATGGCGTTGATATCGACGGGCCGATGCTCGCCGCTTCCCTCGCGCGAATGCAACAGCATGTTCTTGACGATCGAGTCGGCGCGCTTGCCATGCTGGACGACCTTCTCGAGATTGCCTTTGAGCATGCCGGTCAACTCGTCGATCTCCTCCCTCGTCTTGTCGTCGAGGGCGGCAGCCTTGAGAGCATCGTTCAGCTCATCGATCAATTCCGCCGACACGGCCGAGAAATTGTTGACGAAATTGAGCGGATTCTTGATCTCGTGCGCAATGCCGGCGGTGAGCTGGCCGAGCGAGGCAAGCTTTTCGGTCTGGATCAGACGATCCTGGGCGGTGCGCAAATCGTCGAGCGACTGCGACAGCTCCTGGGTGCGCTTGCGCAATTCGTTGAGCAGACGCGTGTTCTCGATGGCGATGACAGCCTGGTTGGCGAAGTTGGTGACGAGCTCGGTCTGCTTGTCGGTAAATGGCTTGATTTCCTGACGGTAGATCGAAATCGAACCGATCAGCTCGTTGTCCCTGAGCATAGGCACGATGACAAGCGTTCGGGCGCCGGCAAGATCGGCGAGCGCACGAACGGCGGGCCTGCCCTCGATATAGGCCGGCTCATTCCTGATGTCCTCGATCTGAACGGCCTCATGAGTCTTTTCGACCGCGCTCAGCCCGCCCTCCGGATGAGGGCGAATAAGCCTGTAGAGCCGTGCATCCACGTAGGCTTTTGGCGCGTTGTACAGGGCCACCGTCCTGAAGCCGCCGTCCTCGTAAAGGGTCATCGTGCCGAACTTGGCGCCGCAGACGCGCGTCGCATTTTCCAGCATCTTCTGGAACACCGGCTCGAGGTCACCCGTCGAAGAGCTGATGGTTTCAAGCACTTCGGACGTCGCCGTCTGCTGCTGCAACGACTCCCGCAACTCCGCGGTGCGCTGTTCGACCTTGTTCTCCAGGTCCGCATAGGATTCCTGCAGACGCGCGCCCATGTCGTTGAACTGGTTGGCAAGCCCTTCCAGTTCGTCGCCGGTCGGAATCGAAATGCGCTGGGCAAAATCGCCGCCGCCGATCCGCGCGGCGCCGTCGCGCAGGGCCTGGATCGGTCCGACCATGCGGCGGGCCAGCAGGACACCGGCCAGCACCGCAAACAGCGAGGCCGCGATCAGCACGATGGCGAGGCGCTGCAGCGCGGCGTAGAGGGAGGCGTAAGCCTCCTCGACCGGCAGCTCGACAAACATGGTCCAACGCAGCGGCTGAATCGGCGCGGACGCCGTCAACACTTCCTGGCCCTGGATGTTCTTGGCGCCCTCAAGGGATTCGGAGTTGACGTCCGTGCCCGCCTGCGCGGCCTGCACCTGGGGCAGCTTGGACATGTCGGTGTTGCGCAAGACCAGGCTGATGTCGGGGTGGGCAATCAGGCGGCCCTGCGATCCCACCACGTAGGCGTGGCCGTGTTCGCCGACCTTGATCTGGGAGACGACGTCCCAGATCAGCTTCAAATTGACCTCGGCGATACTGACGCCAGCGTCCTTGCGGGTGCCGGCCAGCGCCAGCGTCATGTATGGCTCCGATTCCCTGCGGAAATAAACCGGGCCGTAATAGACCTTGTGGGCGACCGCCTCGGTGAATTTGGGATCCTTGGAAAGATCCAGGCCGCTGTCGATCACGTCCATCGCCAGGCGCGACACGCGCAGGCGCTCCTTGCCGCTGGAATCAACCTGCGCCAGTTCCGTGATCGCCGGCACCTGCCGCAATAGCCGTAGCGCATCGAAGCGGCGCTGCTCGATCGAGCCGGCCGACCAGGGCAACTGGGTGGTCCAGCCAAGCTGACTCTCGATTTCCTTGATGAACTGGCTGATCTTGGCGGCGGCGGCCTCGGCCTGCTCGTGCTGGATCCGGATCAGGGACGCCTTGTGCTCGCGATAGTAGAAGAAAACCTCGAAAATCCCGTTCGTCAGCAGCGCCACAGCGACCACGGCGACGAACAACGCGACATATTTGGTGAACAGCCGGCTCCGGATTTTCGTCCCCGTTGGGGCAACTCCAGCCGCTGAGGACGCCACTGGCGGCGCCGCCAGGGTCCGGCCTTGGGGAGTGTCGGGATGGAGCGAAATCGTCATCGCTGGTGTTCCGGTTCTGACATTCGTATCATATCGCGGCGAGTTCGTTTAGAATGTCAGAACCGAAGGGACACTAGGACGTGAACCCATAAATCTACTGGGCGAGGGCTTGCCAGAGTCCGCTTTGCACCGATAGCGACCGAATTCCGCATCGCAGCGAAATGACGCAATGGGCCAGCAGCGGACGTCCGCCGCCTCATTCCATCACTTCGTCGGCACGCAGCAGAAACGATTCCGGCAGCGTGAGGCCGAGCGCCTTGGCAACTTTGGTGTTTACCACCAGATCAAACTTTACCGGTGCCTGCACCGGCAGCTCGGCCGGCTTCTCGCCGCGCAGGATGCGATCGACATAGGCGGCCGCGCGCTTGATGGCGTCGGTCGTACTCGGGCCGTAAGACATCAACCCGCCACGCTTCGCAAAACGACTGATCGCATAGACCGCCGGCACCCGATGCTCGGCCGCCAGCGCTACGATGAGGTCGCCGTTGATCTCGCTGAAGGTATCGGGGGCCACGATAATCCCGCTTGGCGGCTGCTTTCCCAGTGACCGCATTGTGGCCTCGATGTCGGCCGCACTGAAAACCTTCGCTATGACGGGTTCGATGCCGAATGACGTCGCTGCAACTTCGAATTCTTTCGAATAGAACGTTCCGCGCAGGATCGCCGTATCCGGATTTATCAGTAGGGCGACCCGCGCGAGTCCTGGAGTGACCTCTTTCAGAACGCCCAGCCACTTACCAGCAAGCGTCGGCTCATACAGGGTGAAGCCGGTGATGTTGCCGCCGGGCCGCGACATGCTCGCGACATATCCGGCTCCCACAGGATCGGACGCGCCGACGAACACGATCGGTATGGTGCGGGTTGCGCTCGCGAGCGGTCCAAGTTGTGCATTGAAATAAGCGAAAATGACATCCGGCGATAGCGCTACCAGCTCGGCAGCGTGGGCGCGGGTCCGCTCGACATCTCCGCCGCCCCAACGGCCTTCAACCTGGACTTCGCCCCAACCGAGCTCGCGGAGCCCCTGTCGAAACGTGGTAAACTGGGCTTGCCCCTCGGGATTTCCCTCGGCGAATGGCCACAAGGCGCCGACACGCCGGTTGCGATTTGGCTGCTGCGCACGGGCAATGACAGGACATGCTGCCGCTCCGCCAATTAGTCCAATGAACTCGCGCCGCCGCATGCCCCCCCCTGAAAGCTCAGGAGAGGGCAACGTAACCCGCAAACCAGAACTTAGACAGAGGTGAGAACCGGTTTACTAATCAACATGAATTGTTGGCCGATGTCCGCGTTGGGTCATTCGCGACCGGGTCGAGTCCGCAGCAGGTCCGACCATGTCCGTTATTCCGCTCAAAGCGGAAGTAAATTCAGAGCATTAGCGGCCCCGCTACGGGCCGTGCCGGGTTGATGAGACGGCCGGGCTCGTGATTCAAGGTCCGAAACTGGAGCCTCGAATCATGCGCTACGAACTCAGCGATTATGAATGGACCGCCATCAAACCGATGCTGCCGAACAAGCCGCGCGGCGTTCCGCGTGTAGATGACCGCCGCGTGCTCAGTGGCATCTTTTGGGTCCTGCGTTCAGTTGCGCCATGGCGTGACCTGCCTGAGACCTATGGTCGCCGCACCACCTGTTACAACCGCTTCGTTCGTTGGCGGCGGGCTGGCGTCTAGGACCAGATCACGGGTGCGCTGGCCGCCTGTCACGACGCGCCGGTTCAGACGATCGATACCTCCGTCGTACGAGTGCACCAGCACGGAGCCCGCGTCGCGGACAACAATCATCAGGATATGAGTCGCTCGCGAGGGGGCCTGACCAGCAAAATTCACGCGGTGGTGGACACCAATGGCCTGCCCGTGCATCTCCCCCTCATGCTGAGGCACACGACAATCGGCTGTGTTCGACTCTTCTCGGCGCACTGCTTCCAAAGACAATGTTGCTCGCGGATCGCGGATACGACGCGGACTGGATCAGGGAACCTGCCCGTCAGCAAGGAGCATGGGCGAACATTCCGCCGAAAACGAAATCGCAAAGACCCGATCTGCTTCAGCCCGCACCTGTATCGCGCGCGCAACTTGATCGAACGGTTCTTCAACAAGATCAAGCAATGTCAGCGCGTCGCCACCCGGTATGACAAACTCGCCGCAAACTACCCTGCCTTCGTCAAACTGGCATCAATCCGAATTTGGTTGCGCGCTAATGAGTCCACGTCCTACCGAGAATCCCACAGCTTGTCTCTTTCGCATTGCAACAAGCCCTATTCGATCACCTCATCGGCGAGGGCCAGCAGGGTCGGTGGAATCTCGAGGCCTGAGCTTTTTGCGGTTTTCAAATTCAGCACGAAAAGGTACCGGGTCGGTTGCTCGAAGGGCAAATCGGCAGGGTGGGCCCCCTTGAAAATGCGATCGACCAGCGCCGCGGCGCGCTCGAATGATTCGGTCAAATCAGGTCCGTATGACATCAGACCGCCGTCGCGGACGTAAAAGTCATATTCGTAGATCGCCGGAAGCTTCTTGCTCGCGGCATATTCAAAGACCCGCTTGCGGTTGAGGGTCGTCAGCGAATCCGCGACCATCAGTATGGCGTCGGGCTGATCGTTATTCATGACTGCGAAAGCTTCGTTGAAATCGTCCGGCTCACGGACGCCAAGGGCCTGTACCGTGATGCCGATCGATCGAGCGACGTTTGCGGACGTCTCGTATCGCAACGACATGCCAAGGTCGTCCTTGTTCCAGAGCATCGCCACTTTGTGCAACTTCGGCGACATCTCTTTCAGCAGTGAAAGCCGTTTGGTCGACAGCGTCGTCGCAACGTCCGAGATGCCGGTGATATTGCCGCCCGGGTGCGGCAGGCTTTCGATCAACCTGGTTTCGACGGGATCACCAAGACCAACGGCGCCGACCGTCGGAATACCGATCGATTTCGCGCCGACGGCTGCGGGATAACCGGTGACGACGAGCGCATCGACATTGGCCGCCTTCAATTCCTGCAGCAGTGACGGAATTTTCCCGACATCGCCGGCCGCTCCACGGGCTTCGATCACAAGATTCTTCCCAACGACGTAACCGCGCTCCGCCATCGCCTTGACCAAGACCTTGCCGAACGGGCTGTTTTCGGTCATCGCCAGAGCCGCGCTGAGCGTCCCGAGGCGATAGGTCCTGCCTGAGGTTTGGGCTTTCGCAGTCTGCGGGCGGGCCAGCACGGCGCCGCCGAGGAGAGCCAGGAACTCGCGTCGTCTCATGGCTGCACCTGCCTTTCAGACACCGCCAATCAGCGGAGCAGGATATCACCGATCGGTGCGAGAACGGCAGCCGCTATTGCGGAACCCGGCTGGAAAAATCCTCACGCCGATTTGAGCTCGCGGCTACGGTCATATTCGGCGATCTGCCTGGTCCGTTCGGACCCCGCCTTGGCCTGGTGGTCGGTTGCGAGCGTCACGTAGACAGCAGGCAGCACGAACAGCGTAAACAGCGTGCCGATCGACATGCCCGCGACCACGACGAGGCCGATCGAGAAGCGGCTGGCCGCGCCCGCGCCTGACGCCGTCAGCAGCGGTACCAGGCCGGTGACCATCGCCGCCGTCGTCATCAGGATCGGACGAAGTCGGATGCGGGCTGCCATTTCGATCGCCGAACGGCGGTCGAGTCCTTCGTTGAGCTGCAGCTCGTTGGCGAACTCGACCATCAGGATGCCGTGCTTGGTGATCAGGCCGACCAGCGTCAGCAGCCCGACCTGGGTATAGATGTTCATCGTCGCGACGCCGAAGAATAACGGGAGCAGGGCGCCGACGATCGCCATGGGAACGCTGATCATGATGACCAGCGGATCGCGCAGGCTTTCGAACTGCGCTGCCAGAACCAGGAAGATGATGATCAGCGCGAAGCCGAAGGTGATCGCGAGCTGATTGCCTTCCTGAACATACTGGCGGGCGTCGGCGAGATAGTCATGGCTGTATCCCGCCGGCAGCTTCTTTGCCTCGCTCTCGAGGAAATCGACCGCCTGACCGACCGTGACGCCGGGCATCGGCACCGCCGAAAACGTTGCGGCATTGAGCTGGTTGTAGTGCGTCAGCGCGTTGGGATCGGTGCCGGTCTCGATGGATACAACCGTCGACAGCGGCACCTGTTGACCGGTTGCGGTCGGCAAGTAGTAGCCTCCAAGTGATCCCGGCGACAGACGGACACCGCGCGGCACTTGCGGGATCACTTGATAAGAACGTCCTTCGAGATTGAAGCGATTGACGTAATTGCCGCCGAGCAAGGTCGCCAGCGAGCTGCCGATGTGGAGCATGGTGATGCCGAGGTCGCTCGCCTTCGAACGGTCGATCTTGACCCGCACGACCGGCTGGTTAAACGCCAGATCGCTGTCTGAAACGATGAACAGACCGCTCTTGCGCGCGGCATCCTTGAGCTTCTCCATCTGCTCATAGACGGCCGGGAAGGGATTGGTCGAGTTGATCACCATCTGCACCGGCAGACCGCCCGGGCCGCCCGGCAGCGGCGGCAGGTTGAAGGCAAACGCGTTGACGCCCTCGATCTTCGAGAGTTCGGCCTGCACGAGCGGTTTCAGCTTGATCGACGATCTCTTGCGCTCGTCCCATGGCTTTAGCAACATGCCGGCGATGCCGTTCTGCGGGCCGTTGATGCCGTTGAGCACGAAGCGCAGGTCGGTTTCGGGGAATTTCTGGAATGCCTTGTCGAGTTTTTCGCCATAGAAATCGAGGTAATCGATGTTGGCGTATTTGGGCGCTTTCGTCACCGCGAAGACAATACCCTGATCCTCCTCCGGCGCGAGTTCCTTTGAGGTGTGCATGTAGAGGAAACCAACCAGGAACAGGATGGTCAGCGCGAACAGGCCGGTGACCGGGCGATAGTCGAGCGAGCGATCGAGCTTGCGGCCGTACCAGCGCGTCATCGCGCCGAACACGCGGTTCACCAGGCGGGCGAAACGCCCCTCCTCCGCGCTCTTGAGGAACACCGAACACATCATCGGCGACAAGGTCAGCGCGATCACGCCGGAGACGATCACGGAACCTGCGAGCGTGAATGCAAATTCGCGGAACAGCGATCCCGTCAGGCCGCCGAGAAAGCCGATCGGCGCATAGACCGCGGCAAGCGTGATGGTCATCGCGACGACCGGACCGACGATCTCGCGCGCACCCTTGAGCGAGGCCTGCACCGGCGGCATGCCCTCTTCCAGATGGCGGTGAATGTTCTCAACGACCACGATGGCATCGTCGACCACCAGACCAATCGCCAGCACCATGGCGAGCAGGGTAAGCAGATTAAAGGTGAATCCCGCGATCAGCATCAGCGTGCAGACGCCAATCAATGACAGCGGGATGGTGACGACGGGAATGATGACCGAGCGGAACGTCGCAAGAAACAGGAAGATCACGGCAATGACGATCAGCACGGCCTCGGCCAGCGTCTTCTCGACCTCGTCGATCGACGATTGAATGAATTTTGTGGAATCGAAGGCTACCTTCATCTTCATCGAGGGCGGCAGGTTGCGTTCGATCTCCGGGAACAGTGCGCGGACGCCCTTGACTATCGTCAGCGGATTGCCTTGCGGGGTTGCCTGCACGCCGATGAAGATCGCGTGCTCGCCGTTGAAGGCGACGCTGGCATCGGAGCTTTGCGCCGCCAGTTCCACTGTTGCGATGTCCTCGATCCGCACGAAGCCGCCGTCCTTGGCCTTGACGATCATGCGCTTGAACTGCTGGACATTCTGCAGATCGGTGTTGGTGGTGACGTTGGAGACGATGAAGTAGCCTTTGGCCTGTCCGGCGGCGGCCTGGAAATTGTTGGCGGCGATTGCAGCCGCAACGTCGGCCGGCGAGACGCCTCGCCCGGCCATCTTGACCGGATCGAGCCACAGCCGCATCGCAAAGGTCTGGCCACCCAGGATGTCGGCGGAGGCGACGCCATCCACCGTCGAGAGTACCGGCTGCACCACGCGCGTCAGATAATCGGAAATCGCGCTTCCCGTAAGCTCCTCGCTCGAGAAGCCGATATACATCACCGCCGTCGTCTGGCCGGTGCTTTTGGTCACGATTGGGTCGTACGATTCCTTGGGGATCAGGTATTTGACTGAATTGACCTTGGCCAGAACCTCCGTCAGCGCCTGGTTGGGATCAAAGTTCAGCTTGATGTAGACCTGGATGGTGGACGTACCGAGCACCGAGGACGAAGTGATGTAGTCGACGCCTTCGGCGGAAGCGACCGCCTGCTCGATCGGCGTCGTAATGAAGCCCTGGACCAAATCCGCCGATGCGCCCGGGTAGACCGTCGTGACGTTGACGACCGTGTTCGACAGCCTCGGATATTGCCGGATCGGCAGAACGGTGGCGGCACGAAGGCCGATCAGCAGGATCAGCATGCTGACGACAACCGACAGCACCGGGCGCTTGATGAAGATATCGGTAAAAGCCATCGCGACGCTCTCTCGTAAGGCCTCAGTAACGCGGCGGCTGCGCGGGAACCGACGGCCCCGGATCGGTCGAAATCACAACGGCAGCGCCCGATTGCAATTTGAGTTGTCCGACCGCGACGACCCGATCGCCAGCCTTCAATCCCCTGAGGATTTCGGCGCGCCCGCCGACGCGGCTTCCGGTCTGCACGAAGGTGCGTTCTACCGTCAGGCTGGTTTTGCCGTCAGCACCCTTCTTCTCGGTGATCAGAAACACCGCGTCGCCATAGAGCGTGTAATCGACCGCAGTCTCCGGCACGGTGATCACCGGCGGCTTGTCCGGCAACACCACCGTGGTGGTCGTGAACATCCCCGGCTTGAGGATGTGATCAGGATTGTCGATGGTC
>Ga0306921_10001832_pt1 | contig 20949 bp, 19 predicted proteins | sample sta12Cox44000080_FD_203760 | JGI IMG/M metagenome (GOLD analysis project Ga0306921, IMG submission 203760) | Lab enrichment of tropical soil microbial communities from Luquillo Experimental Forest, Puerto Rico - statoxic.12C.oxic.44.000.080 (v2)... | ecosystem: Environmental > Terrestrial >...
CCGCGTAGGGCGAGAGCGGGCGCAGGGGATTGGACTCGGTGATGGGCAGCTCGTCCTCGTAGACGAGGCCGTACTCCTCGCTCGATCCCACCGCGAGGAACCGCGGCGACATCTTGAGCCCGCGCAGGGCCTCGAGCAGGTTGACCTGGGAGATGATGTTGGTGGTGAGCGTCTCCGCCGGCGCGTGCCACGACACCCCCACGAAGCTCTGGGCGGCCAGGTGCACCACGAAGTCCGGGTTGGAGATCTCGAGGAGCGAGCGCACGGAAGAAAGATCCCGCAGGTCGGACTCGAGGAAGGTCACCTTCGACCGGAGGTGATCGACGTTCTCCGTCTTGCTGCGCCACCGGTTCGAGCCGAAGACCTGCGCGCCCTTGGACAAGGCGTACTCGGCCATGTGGCTCCCCACGAAGCCGGTGATGCCGGTGATCAGGATTCGCATGCCGGCCGAGCTCCCCCAAGAAGATTCGCGCTTTCGCGCGGTTGCGGCGATTATACGCTACGCCTGAGAGCGCCCCCGGCAGCAAAACGCCCCACCGTGACTCGGTAGAGGTCGGCCGTCTCCGCGGCCATGCGCGAGGCCGAGAAGCGTTCTTCCACGCGCCGGCGTCCCGCCTGCCCCATCGCCGCCCGAACGCCCGGCTCGGCGAGCAGATCACTCATGGCCTGCCCAAGCGCCCGGTGATCATCGGGCGTGACGAGGAGGCCGGTCACGCCCTCTTCCACCACGTCAACGTGTCCGGGCGCCCGCGTGGCGGCCACGGGGAGCCCCGAGGCCATGGCTTCTAGGATGGCCAGGGGTAGCCCCTCCTTGCGGGAGGCCGACACATAGAGGTCCACGGCGGAGAGCAGCCGCGAAGCCTCCGCGATGACGCCGGGGAAGCGCACGCGATCCTCGATACCCAGCGACCCGGCGAGCGCGTGGAGCCGCGAGCGCTCGGAGCCGTCGCCGATGATCACGAGATGGGCCGTCGGCTCCGCGGCAGCGGCGAGGGCGAAGGCACGCAACAGGGCATCGAGCGCTTTCACGGGATCGAAGCGTGCCACCGTGCCCAGGACGAGGGCCTCCGAGTCGAGGCCGAGGGCGCGGCGGGCCTCCCCGCGCGGGCGCGAGGAGGCGGCGATGCGGCCGGCATCGGTCCCATTGATGATGACGTGGCTCGACGATGGCGGGGCGAGGCCGAGCGTCGCCGCCTCGCGGGCCTGGCTATCCGAGACGTGCACGATGGCCTTCGTGAGGCGGGCGAGACGGCGCTCGAGCATGAGATAGGCGCGGCCGATTCCCACGGGGTAGTCCGCGTAGTGGATGCCGTGGAAGGTATGCACGGCGGGCACGCGGGCCACCCGCGCGGCGAGGCGGCCGTACACGCCCGCACCCTTGCCGTGCGAGTGCACGAGGTTGATGCTGCCCCGCCGGATGAGACGGAGTACGTCGAGGAAGGGCTGCCGGCCGAGGCGGTTCGTGGCGATGCCCACGAAGCGGGCGCCGCTCTCCGCGAAGATGCCGTCGTAGGCGCCCCCCGGCGGCCCGGCCACCGTGAAGACGAATCCCTCGGGCGGGAGGCGTGTCACCAGTTCGTGCACCTGGGCCGGCCCACCACCCAGATCGGTCGAGACGATCAGCTCGAGAACCCGCAGCGGAGGCGCCACTCACCTCGTCCTGAAGCGCCGAAGGACCCGGCGCCCGCTCGCGGGCAGCGCCTGCGCGAGATAGGGGCGGAGGGCGAAGAGGGCGCACCAGGCGGGATAGGCGCCGGCGCGCACCGCGCGCCAGCGCACGCGTGCCTCGGCGCGCAGGCGCTCGGCTTCGCGGGTGGCGGAGATGCGCCCGGGAAGCAGGCGCCGGACCACCAGGGCTTCGGGGAGGTTGGCCATGCGGGTAACGCGGCTCATGCGCATCCAGAGATCATAGTCCTGGGCAACGGGGAAGCTCGGGTCGTAGCCTCCCGCCTGCTCGAGGGCGGACCGCCGCATCATCACCGAGGAGTGCACGAAGGGATTGTGCCGGATGAGGGCACCGCGGAGGGCGGCGTCCTCGGTGGGCGGCCTCACCACGCCGACCTCGCGCCCGATCCCGTCGACCTCGCGCGCGGCGGTGCCGAGCAGGCCGACCTCGGGATGGCGCTCGAGAAAGTCACGCTGGCGCTCCAGACGCTCGGGCAGCGCGACGTCGTCGGCGTCGAGACGCGCCACCAGCGGCGCCCGGGCGAGACCGAGGGCGGACCGGAGCGCGGAGGTAAGGCCGCCCCGCCGCTGCCGCGTCACCCGCACCCTCGGGTCGCCGAAACTGCCGAGGATGCTCGCGGTGGCGTCGGTGGAGCCGTCGTCGACCACGACCAGCTCGAGGTCGCCCAGGGTCTGGCCGAGCACGCTCTCGATCGCCTCCCGCACCCGGGGCGCTCCGTTCCAGACGCCCATGAGCACCGAGACGGCCGGCGTAGTCACCGAGGCGCCGCGTCGCTCCTCCGCGCCGCGGCTTCGTCCTTCCTCAGGAGGATGTTCAGGTACGGCAGGGCGAGCGAGGGCGGCAGCCCCAGCCGGCCAAGGGCGCCACACGCGAGGGCGAAGACAGGCAGGAGGCGGCGCCGCGTGCGCGAGCGCGCGGTGGAGCGGAAGAAGCTCCAGCCGAAGCCCGCCTCCTCTGTCACGTCGGAGAGGCCGCGCCAGCCCGAGGAAGGGAGGCACTCTCCCAGCGTCGCGTTACGCCAGCCCGTGCCGTCCATTGTGAAACCCGCGTAGTTCACGCCGCGCATGCGTCGCGCCCGCGCGAGCTTGCCGTAGGCAAAGGCGAGCGGCGCGGGCAGCCACTGAACCAGGGGGAGGCCCACAGAGTGCGTCTCCAGCGGGAATAGCTTGTTCGGCGTGTCGAGGATGGCGATGTGGCCGCCCGGGGCAAGCACGCGATAGTACTCGTCGACGATCTGGCGGCGGCCGCGCACGGGAAGATGCTCGATGACGCCGAGGGCGAGGACCACGTCGAAGTGCTCGTCGGGATAGGGCAGTCGCCGCGTCTCCTCGTTGGAGAAGAGCCGCACGTCGCGCACCCGCTCGAGGGCCATCTCCTCGACCTTGAGCCGGACCATGGCCGCGAAGGCAGGATCCGTGTCGAAGGTGACGATCTCGCGCACCTCGGGGCGCTCGGCGAGGTACTCCGTGATGTGGCCGAAGGAGCAGCCGACCTCGAGGACGTGGAGCTCGCGGGCGTCGCGGCCGCGGAGATAGGCGAAGAGCGGGTCGAGGAAGTGATGGCCGCGAGTCTCTTTGTAGGCGAAGTACTGGGGCGCGCGCGCCGCTCCCTTGCGCTCCACGAGCATCTGGACCACGCGGGCGCTGTAGGTCGTCGAATAGTCGCGCCCGTTCACCGAGAGCACGCGGCGATCACCCAGGTCCTCGAGACGGTAGGCAGGCTCGCTCATCGCTCTAGAGAATAGCAGCGGGGTGCGAGGATGCCTACGCCGGCTTCTCCACGACCGCGAAGATCCGCGTGGCGAGCCAGCGCGTGAGGGGAGCGAGCGCCGTCCCCCCCGCGCGGGCCAGGCGCGGCACGAGAGCGAGGAGCGGCCGCGAGACCTTGAAGGCGCTGACGTGTTCCTCGCCACGCGGCGGAAGTACGCGGCGACCATGTCGCGGGCGTGGAGCGTCGACGCGCCCGCCTCCGCGCGGACGCTACCGGCCGCACTCGAGGATCACGAAGTCGTTGTAGAGCGAGTTCTGGGGGAGCGAGAAAACGTGGCTCCGGTCCTGATCCACTCGGCGCACCTGGAAGTGCTGCTCCACGAGGGCGCGGTACTGCTCGGGGCGGCGCACGTAGGCGCCGCGCTCGAGCTTCATGAACTGACGGTGCAGGAAGGACGGATCAGGATCACGCAGGAGGATATCGATCATCACGAAGGCGCCCCCGTCGGCGAGGAGGCTCCGCATGCGGCCGAGCTCGCTGGAGAGGACGTCGTCGGCGATGTGATGGAAGCAGCAGTTGGCCACGATGAGGTCGAAGGGCGCAGCGACGCGCAGCTCCTCCTCCATGGAGACGAAACGCGCGCCGCCATAGAGCCGCCGAGCGTAGCCCACGAGCCGCGGGTCGATATCGTAGCCCACGTAGCACAGGCCCGCCGCCTGGAAAGTGGGCGCAAAGAGCCCCGTGCCGCAGCCGAAGTCGAGGGCAAGGGCGCCCTCGGGCAGCGCGAGGGCGCGCAGGCGCTCCCGAAGGTGACGGCGTTGCTCGAGCTTGTTGAGGCTGATCACCCGCTGGGCCACGTCGTGGAAAAGCGCCCAGGCCATGCCGCCGAGAGCCGTGCTCATCCCGAGCGGCTCACGCTCTAGCGGGCGGCGAATGGAGTCGATCGCCGCGAGCGCGCGATGACCCGGGTCACCGCGGCGATGGTGTCCGCCACGTCGTCGTCGGTCATAGCGGGATAGAGCGGGAGCGACAGGATGCGGTCGGTGACGTCCTCGGCCACGGGGAGGTGGCCGGGGGTGAAGCCGTAGGTGTCGCGATAGAACGGCTGGAGGTGCAGGGCGCGGAAGTGGACACCAACGCCGATGTTCTCCTTCTGGAGCGCGTCGAGAATCTCGTCGCGAGAGCGCGACAGCTCCTCCGTGCGGAGGACGATCACGTAGAGATGGTAGGCGGGCCGCACCGACTCTTGGATGGCGAGCCGGCCGATCTCCGGCATGGACTCGAAGGCGGCGTCGTAGGCCTCCACGATGGCGTGCCGGCGCGCCCAGAAGCGCTCAAGCTTGGGGAGCTGGGCGAGCCCGAGTGCGGCCTGCAGGTCGTACATGTTGTACTTGAAGCCCGCGCTGAGCGTCTCCCAGTGGCGGTAGCCCTCGTGCCCGTAGCGCTTCCAGGCATCGCGGCTGATCCCGTGTAGGCGGAGCACCTCGATCCGCCCCGCGAGGTCCGCATTCGCGGTGACGAGCATGCCGCCCTCGGCGGTGGTCATGTTCTTGGTCGGATAGAAGCTGAAGGCACCCACGTCGCCCCACGTGCCCATGTGACGGCCGTGGAGGGTCGAATCGATGGCGTGCGCGCAGTCCTCCACCACGGCGAGGCGATAGTGGCGCGCGATCTCCATCAGCGCGTCCATCCGGCACGGATGCCCGGCGAAGTGCACGGGCATGATGGCGCGCGTGCGCGGGGTGAGGCGAGCCTCGAGCTGCTTCACGTCCAGGTTCAGCGTGAGGGGCTCCACGTCCGTGAACACGGGGGTGGCGCCCACGTGGACGATCACGTTGGCGGTGGCGGGGAAGGTGATGGGCGAGGTGATGACCTCGTCGCCCGGCCCGATGCCGAGGGCGACCAGGCCCAGGTGCATGGCCGCGGTGCAGGAGGTGACGCCGAGGGCGCGGCGGGCTCCCAGGAAGCGCGCGAACTCCTGCTCGAAGCGCTGGGTCTTGGGCCCGGTGGTGAGCCAGCCCGAGCGGAGGGTGTCGACGACCTCGGCTTCCTCTTCTGGGCCCATGCTCGGCCGATGGAAGGGAAGGAAGCTCGGCCGCACCGGCGCGCCGCCCTCGATGGCGAGGCGGTCGACGTCAGTGGACAACGGTCTTGCCTCCCTTGACGATGATGGGCACCTCGCGCATCCAGAGCTGCTTCTCCCACCAGCCCCGGTTCTTCGCGTACCACTCGATGGTCATGTCGAGGCCCTCGTCGAGGCGGATCCTCGGCTCCCACCCGAGCACGCGCTTGGCCTTCGAGACGTCCGCGGTGTGGCGGAAGACCTGGCCGGGCCGGTCCGTCACGTAGTGCAGCAGCGACTCGGAGCGGCCCGTGCGGCGCACGAGCTTCTGCGCGAGGGTCTTGATGTCCGTGCTCTCGCCCGTGCCGATGTTGAACACCTCGCCCGCCACCTGCCCCACTTCGCAGTGGAGGAGCCGGTCGAGGGCCTCGCAGGTGTCCTGCACGTGGAGCCAGTCGCGCCGGGCGCCGCCGTCGCCGTGGATGCGGAGCGGCTCGCCGAGGAGGCAGCTCGTGACGAAGCGGGGAATCGCCTTCTCCAGGTGCTGGAGGGGGCCGAAGTTGTTGAAGGGGCGGACGATGATGGCGGGGATCTCGTAGGTCGCCCAATACGAGTACACGAGGCGATCGGCGCCCGCCTTGGCGCTCGCGTAGGGGCTCATGGGCAACAGCGGATGCTCCTCGTCCATGAGAGGGGTGCGCGCGGTGCCGTAGACCTCGGAGCTCGAGATGTGGATGAAGCGGTCGATGGACTTCTGGTACTTCACCACGGCGTTGGCCACCACCTGTGTCCCCAGTACGTCCGTCTCGAAGAAGGTGAGGTTGTCGTAGATCGAGCGGGTGACGTGGGTCTCCGCCGCGAAGTGGACGATGCAGTCGGCCTGCGACACGAGGGTGTCCATCAGCTCGCCGTTCCTGACGTTGCCGTACCAGAAGCGGCACCGCGTGTCGCTGCCCTTGGTCAGCTCCTCGGGTAGATTCTCCACGCTGCCCGCGTAGGTGAGGGCGTCGACCACGGTGAGCTGGTAGTCGGGATAGCGGGCGGCAAGGTGGCGGACGAAGTTGCTTCCGATGAATCCGGCGCCGCCCGTGACGAGAATGCGTCTCATCTCCTCAGCTCCTCGGCCGGATGAGCCTCCTCGTCCACGAGCAGGCGCAGGCTCCCCCGTCCATGGTTCATGAGCAGGTCGACCACGGACAGGTACGGCACGAACGCTCCGTGCAGCTGAGGATACACGGGATGCCGGTAGTGATGATACTCGACTCGGATGCCGTGGGCGGCGAATTGCGACTCGTCTAGGTAGCCCTGGGCGGCATCGCCCGTGAGATAGCGGTCGGCACCGAGCGCGCGGCAGATGTTGAGGAGCCGCTCCGTCCGCTCGCCCCCGATGCCGAGCTCGGAGCTCCACAGGATGCGCCGCTCGAGCCCGAGGAGGCCGCACAACGCATCGAGGAGCGCGCGGTTCAGGTCGCAGAGATGGGTCCATGGCCGCACGAGCACGGGCTCCAGGGTCTCGAATACTGGGGAGAAAGCCGCGGCCCTTGCGTAGCTGCCCCGGAGCGCCTGGAGATGCTTGCGGGCCCAAGGCTGGCGAGTGTCGATGCGCGCCTCCCGGTTGGTCGGCTGGCCCTGCCGACGGGTGAGGACGGGGACGGTGAGCCAGAGCAGGCCCTGGTCGGTTTTGATGCGGTTGCGGTTCCGCCAGCCGTGCTTGTCGTACTGGACGTCGTCGTAGAGGACGAAGACGTCGCTCTTGTAGAGCTGGTCGAAGTAGCCGAGCCAGGGGAGATAGCTGGGCTGGAGCACGACCACGCACCGCCCGCCCGTCGAGCTGTCCGCCACCTTCATACCTTGGTGCAGGTCAGGTGCATGGCAAGCTACGGCTCATTCCACCGCACTATCCGACCCCGGTGACGGGCGGCGCGCCGGCCGATGAGGACCCAGCGGACCCACCAGTGCAGGATGTCCGTGGTGGCCGACGCGATGGCCTTCACTCGCGTCCCCTTCGCCTTGCCCTTCACGCGCTTTATGAAAGGCACGGAGATCTCCTTGATGGTGGTGCCCCGCCACCACACCTTGAGCAAGCATTCGGGATTGGTGAAGGAGCTTTCGCTCTCGAGCTTCACCGACTGGATGAGGGCGCGCGGGTACACCGTCACGTTCTGGTAGTCGCGCAGGGGGAGCTGGAAGAGGAAGCGGATGAGCAGGTAGTTGGTGATGGACACCACCGCCTTGCCGAAGTGATCGGAGCGCTTGGCGAAGATCCCGAGCGGCGAGACGGGGGTGAGGCGCACGCCCTGGAGCACCTCGTACTTCCCCAGAAGGTGGAGGGAGGCGAGCATCCCGCGGATGTCGTACGCCCAGTCCACCGTCTGCCAGAAGAGGTAGTCCTTGGTGGCGAGCGAGATGGCGCGCTTGGTGTTGTAGCCGGGGCCGCGGTTCCCCTCGTTCTGGTAGACGCGGAGCCACGGGCGCGTCTTCTGGTACTCGCAGGCGATGGCCCAGGTCCGGTCCGTGCTGCCGTCGTCGATGATGATCACCTCGAAGTCGTCGGTGATCTCGCGCAGGCACGCCTCGGCCTTGACGATGTACTCGCTGACGCTTGCCTCCTCGTTCAGCGCCCAGCCGAGCATGGACAGGCTGAAGGGCAGCTTGGTCGGCACGTCCCCTCCGGCCCCTAATGGCTGGCTCATTCGCCTCCCATCATGTAGATGTCGTGCCACTCTTGGAAGACCACGAGGGCGAGCACCTTGTTGACGAAGCGGTAGTCGTGCAGGCCCGTGTACAGCTCGTCCACGAGGGCTTGCACCCGTTCCGGGTCGAACAGCGCGTGCTTGGCGAGCCGCGCGGGGCTCAGGGTCTGACGCACGTAGCCCTCTAGTCCGTGTAGGAGCCAGTCGCTCACTGGCATCACAAAGCCTTCCTTGGGACGGAACACCATCTCGCGCGGGAAGTAGCGCAGGGCGGCCTGCTTGAGCAGGTATTTGGTCTCCCCGCCGCGCATCTTGAGCGAGCCGGGCAGCCCCGCCACGAACTCGACCACGTCGGTGTCGAGGAAGGCCGTGCGCACCTCGAGGGAATGCGCCATGGACAGGCGATCTACGAAAGTCATGACCTGATCGGGGAAGATCGTCCGGAACTCCGCCTCGAGGATGCGGTTCACCGGATCGCTGGCGGAGAGGGTGCCAAAGAGCTGGAGTAGGTGCTCGCGCGTGCTCACCTGCCCCACCGCTGCCGCCACGTCGGGCGCCCACAGCCGCTGCTTCTCCTCGTCGGTGAACACGAGGAGGTCGTGCCGCCACTCCCAGTCGGGCATGGGGGCGAGGCGGGCCAGCATGTCGGTCTGGTTCTCGAACGGCCGGATGAGGGAGACGTCGCCGCTCCTCACGTATGCCGCGTAGCTGGCGAGCGGCGCGGCCAGCCGGTGCGAGAGATAACTGCCGAAGAGCTCGTCGGCGCCGTCGCCCGCGATGGCGACCTTGACGTGCCGGCTGATGAGCTGGGCGAGGAAGTAGGTGGAGACCACGCCCGCGAAGGGCTCGTCGAAGCAGCGGAGGATGCGCCGCAGACTTTCCGGGTAGTCGCCAAAAGCGATGGTCTCCTCGTGGTGCTCGGTGCCGTAGCGCTGAGCGACCCAGCGCGCCCAGCGGCGATCCTCCTCTTTGCCCGCGGTGGTCGAGCCCTCGGCGTAAGTGAGAGTGAAGGTCTTGATCGGTTTCGGAGAGAGCTCGGCGGCCAGCGCCGTGGAGAGGCTCGAGTCGATACCGCCGCTCAGGAAGAAACCGATGGGCACGTCCGACATGAACCGCCGCTCGACGCCCTGGCGCAGGAGATCCAGGAGCCGATCCACGATCTCCTCCTCGGAGAGGCCGGCTGTCTCCGCGGAGCCGCCGAAGTCTACGTCCCAGTAGCGGCGAATGGTCATGGGCGAGCCGGGGCGATAGAGGAGGAGATGCGCAGGGGGCAGCATGCGCACGCCCTGGAAGATCGAGAGTGGATGCGGCACGTGCTTATAGCTGAGAAAGTGCGAGAGGGCCTCGAGGTCGATGCGCCGCTCGAAGCCGGGGATCCGGAGGAGCGCCTTGATCTCGGAGGCGAAGTAGAGGGCCCCGCCCGATTCGCAATAGTAGAGCGGCTTCTTGCCCATCCGGTCGCGAGCGAGGACCCCGATCTTGCGCGCGTCGTCCCACACCGACACCGCGAACATGCCGTCGATCCGCCTGGCGAGATCAGCCCCGTGCTCCTCGTAGAGGTGCGGCAGGGTCTCCGTGTCGCAGCGGGTGAGGAAGCAGTGGCCGCTCGCCACGAGCTCGCGTCGGAGCGCGGGGAAGTTGTAGAGCTCGCCGTTCTGGGCCGCCCACACCGTGCCGTCCTCGTTGGCCACGGGCTGCCGCCCGCCCTCGACGTCCACGATGCTGAGCCGGCAGGCGCCCAGGGAGAAGTCCGCTCCACCCACCGCGTGGGCGTCGTCGGGGCCGCGATGAGTCAGCGAGGCGAGCATGGTCCGCACGGTGTCCATGTCGCCGCGCCCGAAAACGCCGCAGATCCCGCACATGTCAGCGCTCCAGCGGCACGTAGGTGCCCGGCCGAAGCCCCTCGTGCACCGGGGAGACGGCATGGGCGGCCCGCACGGAGACAGTACCATCGAGGACGCGCTCCTCCATCGTGCCCGCCCGCGGATCCACGATGTACTCCGCCGCCGTGAAGGACTCGAAGCGCCGCTCGGCCTTGCGCAGGCTCACGTACTCGAAGACCAGCACCTCACCGGAGGGACACGGCACGGTGCGCGCGTAACGGAGGAGTCGGTCGCGAAAGAGGTCAGCATTGCTCGGATAATACTTCAAGGTGGTGAACAGGCTCGTCACCGTCACCGACTCGCAGACGTGTCCGTAGCGCAGTCCCCCACCCCAGCCGTAGCGGCTCACGAGCGTCCGGGCCCCGCCGCGCCTTGGCTCACGGTGGATGCGGATGAAGAAATTCACCACGTCCACCGAGAAGACGCGCCAGATGATGATGCCGAAGAAGTTGGTGTAGACCTCGAGCACTCGCTGGAGCGGCCCGGGCAGCCTCCCCCGCGCGTAGAAGTTGTAGAAGAGCCCCACGTGGGCGAAGGGGAGGAGGGCGAGGTAGCCCCAGAGCCCGACGGTGAGGGCGAGCCCGAGGAGCGGCCACGGCGCGGCGACGGGCACGGCGAGGCTGCCCCCGAAGGCCTCGACCACGCGGACGGCGAGCCGGTCGCCAAGGCTGCCTGGGTGGAAGAAGAGCACGCCGGCCAGCATCACCATCTCGCAGAGGAAGCCCAGGCGGATGTGCGTGGCGATGAAGGCGAAGCTCGCCACGATGAGCAGGACACCCACGAACCTGGTCGCCGGCACGAGCATGAGGACGGCCGCCACCACCTCGCTGGTCCAGGCGAGCTGGTTGAGCGTCCAGACGATCCAGTGGCCGGGCGGCGTGGCGGCGTAGCGTCGCCACCAGTAGCCCCACTGGGGATTGGCCAGGCCGAACTCCATGCCGAAGTTCCGCGGGTAGCCCGCGGAGAGCTTGTAGATGCCCGCCGAGAGCATGATGAAGGCGAAGTCGACCTGGAGCACGAGGAGAGCCAGGCGATGGGCCGAGGGGGCGGCGCGCGCGGTCAGCTCGAGCAGGAAGACGGCGGCAGCGAGCCAGTAGGTCATGAAACCGGGCGCGCCCATGCCGCGGGCGACGCCGCGCCACCGCATGCCGACGAAGAAGTAGCGGCACAGGAGGAGGTTCCACAGGGCGGGGAGCCAGCCGCCCCAGCCGGGCACCAGGAGCGCCCCGGCGAGGAGCCATGAGGTCATGAGGAGCGGATACACCACAGGGTTCTGGACGGCATCTACCATCGGCGAGGACTGAGCGTAGCCGCCCCAGCGCTCGCTCTGGAAGAAGCGGCGGCCGTGGGGCAGCGTCATGAGCAGGAAGGCGAGGAGGAGCAGGCCGTAGCCCGCACGCAGGAGCGTCTGCGCGGCGGGATCAAGCTCGGGCATGAGCGCGCCGCTGGACCAGGCGAGCGTCACGACCCAAGCCTCGTGCCGGGCGAGAGGCCGAGCGCGTGGAGATCCGCCGCCCGGCCGTCGATCTCGGCGCCCACGATGAGCAGATCGCCCGCGCCGGTACCCACGCGCACGCCCAACCCGTCCACCGCGGAGACGACGCCGGGAGGCGCGGATGCGTCGCCGCTGTTGGCGAGGGCGACCCGGCGGAGGATCAGGGTGTCTCGGCCGACCGTGGTGAAGGCCCCCGGCCACGGCGAGGCCAGCGCGCGCACCAGGTTGCGGATGCGGGAGGCGGGCGCCGACCAGTCGATGCGGCCGTCCCCCGGCGTGCGCACCGGATAGTACTTCGCGCGCGACTCGTCCTGCGGCGTCCGCGGTGCGGTGCCATCCGCGATGGCCGGCCACCAGCGCCGTACGAGGCACGCGCCCGCTGTGCAGAGCTTGGCCCGCACGGAGGCCGCGTCGTCCTCCGGCTCGATGGGGAATCGCTCCTCGGCGATCACGGGGCCGGTGTCGATGCCCGCATCGATGTAGTGGAGCGTCGCCCCCGTCTCCGCCTCGCCGTTGATGATGGCCCAGTGCAAGACATGGGGGCCGCGATAGGCGGGGAGAAGGCCGCCGTGCACATTGACGGCCCCGCGCTGCGGGACGGCGATCACGGACTCGGGCAAGATCATCGAGTAGGACCAGATCACGAGCACGTCCGGGGCGAGGCTCCGCAGCTCTTCCACGAACGGCTCCACTCGCGAGCGCGGCGGCTGCACGCAGATGGGCAGCCCGGCCTCACGGGCGGCGGCGCGGGCGATCTCCACGTCATGGCCGACGCGGTTCGAGGGCAGGACGAGAGCGAGCACGCGCGCTCCCGCCCCTTGGAGGGCGGCGAAGGCCGCCGGGCCCATGTCCCCGTAGGTGAAGAGGATCGCCGTGCTCATGCCGCCCTCGACGGTGACGACACCGCGGCGCAGGCCCGCGCGCTGACGGACGGATCGAGGGCGCTCCGCCGCTCAGGCCGGAGGCTCGTAGATCTGCACCTCGACGCCGAGATCCTTGCGCATGACATCCTTGAGGTGCCGGCCGGAGGTCTTGAGCACCTTCAGCCAGCCGTGCTCCCAGTCGCGAATGCCGGCGAGCCAGGCCGAGCAGCCCCGGCAGGGCCACGCCTCCGCGCCGCGCCCCGCGAGATGGAGTCGGCGGTACTGGGCGAAGGTCTCCCCGTGCCAGATTTCCTTGATCGACGCGTCGTTGATGTTCGGGAAGAACTTCGCGGTGCGGAATGAAATGTCCTGCCCACACAGAGCGACACGGCCAAGGGTGTCCACGTTGAGCCGTTCGAACGGCCACACGCACGGTGCCGCCCGCTCCGTGGGCAGGTCACGGTAGAGGTGCGGATCGAGGGAGCGTCCGAGGGGGATGACGGTGTTGTCGTCCCAGCTGAGGAATTTCCGGGTAATGACTTCGTCCACCCCCACCCTCTTGAGCCAGAAGTCCACCGCGGCCTGCAGCCGGTCGGCCACCGCCTCCTGCTGGATGATGGAGACCACTACGCGCGCGGTCGCCCGCAGCTCCTTGCGCAGCTCGAGGGCGGTGCGGACGTTCTCCACCTGCCCCGCCCACCACTCCTCGGGATGGCGGGGCGGGCCGCCGTGGGGCGGGCGCACCGTGGCGTAGGTCTCGGCGTCGCCCGCGTCCATGGAAAACTCGATGAGATCGATGCCGGCGGCGATGATGCGCTCGAGCTTGCGCCGCTGCTTGGGCAGCGGGCCGAACATGCTCCCGTTCGTGTTGAGCCAGATGCGAGCTCCCCGCCCCTTGGCGTACTCGATCATCTCCACCATGCGAGGGTGCAGCATGGGCTCGCCGCCTCCCGTGCAGCGCATCCACGCCTGGTATGGCCCGCACTCGTCGGCCATCTTGTTCCAGAGGGCCTGAGGCAGGAGATCGCCGTCGTGCGCGTGATAGAACTTCCGAAGATCGGAGTTGCCATCGGTGTACGGGCAGTTGGGACAGCCGAAGTTGCAGGGGTAGATGATTGAAATCACGACCATCAAGGGGAACTCTTCCGCCCCTGCCCGGAGACCGTAGAGCCGCCGCTCCGAGACACGCGTGCCTCCCATGTCGGCTGAAAGTATACGCTAGCCTTCCGCCTCCTCTGGGGGCAAATGGACGCTAGAAATGGACTTCACGATGCGCCCGCGCGGGGAGCGAGAGGCTTGCCACCTCGCGCCACCGTCCAGGGCAGCGCCATGACGGTCCACGCGACCATGACAACCTCGGAGTCGCCGAAGTTGTACTCAGACAGTCCCGCCACGAGAAAGCCCGTCACCGAGGCAATGCTGCCGGCCACGAGCGCCCTCTCAAGAGTGCGTCCGACCTCGAGGCGTTTCAGGAGGCGGACGGCGTGCCAATAGAAGCCGAGCCAGATCGCGAGCCAGGCCGCAAAGCCCAGCGCGCCACGCTCTACCAGGATCTGAAGCGGCGTGTTGTGGACATGTCCGGTGCGTTGCTTGAAAGCCCCGGGCTGAGCGAACTGGGAATACACGCGCTTGACGCCACCGGGGCCCCATCCAACGAGCGGCCGCTCGCGCCACATCAGGGTGGCGCTCCGCCACATATAGAAGCGTTCGGTGATCCCGGCCTCCGCGGGATCGAACATGCTGCGGAAGCGATGGCGGAGATCCTGGGGCCCCAATAGGAAGATCGCCGGCAGGAGCACGAGGCCAGCGAGGAGAACCAGGCGGCCCCGCCTGCTCATGGGGAGCAACGCCGCGGCGCCGGCTACGAGCCCTAGCCACGCTCCACGCGTGGAGGTTGCGACGAGCCCTCCCAGCGTCACCAGCCATAGCGGCATGCTCAGCCGGCGGAAGGCGCCGGGCAGGAGACGCGGAAGCGTGGCGAGCAGCACGAGATTCAGCACCCCGGCCAGCGTCATGTAGATGCTGAAGAAGCCGCGAGCGCGGTCGCACCGGTGGAAGAACCACCGGCCGAGTCCGTGGGCGGGCTGCAGGGTCGGATCGTGCGACGGGCAGGCGACGACCTGGAGAATGCCCGCCACTGCCGCAGCCCCGGCGGCCAGGGCCAGCCATGACAGGAAGCGATCGGTCTCCCCTGTGCTTTCGAGGGCGTCCGCCGTGACGTAGAGAGCGGCCATGAGGAGAAGGCCCTTGGACGCCGCGAGGCTCTGCGTCACCTCGCTCGACCAGAAGGCAGACAGAAGGGTGGCGGCAGCGAAAGCGAGCACGGGTGCCCACAGCGGCCAAACCTGGACACCGCGGACATCGGAATCGAGCAGGCGCCATAGCCAGAGCAGCGTAAGGAGGAGAAGGGCGCCTTCCGAGAGCGTGATGGAGCAGCCCAGCCCCACGACATACGCCGCGAGCAAGCCGCGACGGAGCGCGATCACGTCAACGAGCGGTGCGGGCGAAGCGCCGCGGCGAGAACGCCCACCACGCGGAGGGCGACCGACACGGCTCTGAAGGGGGAAGCGCGTCCGTGTCGGCCCGGAGCCGGCTCATGTACGGAACCAGTATCCCGTGATTCGTGGCGAAGGGAAGCCCCGCCGCCACAGAGCGAGGGCCACTCTCCACACGTGCAAAGGTCATGGGTGGCCCAGGCGAGCTCACGTGGCCAAAAGTCGCGCTCCGGTCGTGCGTCAACCCGTTTCGCGCGCGGCGCGCGACCTAAGGCGACGTATCGCCGTGTGGGGGTCGGCGGCCTTCTCGACGCAGACCGGGTTGAAGGCGAATTGCCTTGTGGCGCCCTTCGACGTGGCCTGGCGCCAGAGGCGTCCCTCGCTTGATGGGTCGGGAAGCTCGACGCCCGAGAATCAGTGGGAGCGCTTGGGGGGCAAGACCGAAGCCGGGGCGGATCACGCGGAGGTTGGTGGGAGTGAACAACTCTCCGCGCGCGACATCCTTCACGACAAAGAGCGAACGACGGAAGACTCGATTGGACAACTGGCGTCCCTCCGCCTGGAACTGCGGAGACCCGATCGCAGATTCGGCGGTGCGGATAGCTCGAACCATCTGCCGAAGCTCGGCGGGCTCGAGGGAGAATGCCGCATCGACTCCGCCCATGCGGCGGCTCAGGGTGACGTGTTTCTCGATGATGCTCGCGCCCAGGGCCACGCCGGCGATCGCCACCTCGCTGCCGAGCGTGTGGTCGGAGAGACCAACGACGCGCCCGAGCTTCCTGCGGAGCGCAGGAATGGTCGAGAGGTTCATCTCCTCGGGCCTCGCCGGATACGAGCTCACGCAGTGCAGCACGGCGATATCCCGGGCGCCCGCGGCCGACAAGGTCCTGATGGCGAGTCGGACCTCCTCGAGCGATGCCATGCCTCGCGACAGGATGACCGGCTTGCGGGTGGCGCCGATGCGCCTCAGGAGCTCCAGATCGACGATCTCGAAGGAAGCGACCTTGTACGCGGGTACCCGCAGCCCTTCGAGAAAGTCCACGGCGCTCTCGTCGAACGCCGAAGAGAACAGCGCGACCCCGTATTTCGCCGCGATCCGCTGGAGCTTCGGATGCCACGGCCACGGCGTGTAGGCCTTCTCGTAGAGCTGGTAGAGCGTCTGCCCTTGCCATTCGCGATTGGTGCCCTTGACGCGAAACCACTTGTTGTCGCAGTCGATGGTGAGGGTGTCTGCGGTGTACGTCTGGAGCTTGATGGCGTCGACGCCCGCTTGGCACGCGGCCTCGACGATCCTGGTGGCAAGGGCGAGACTCTGGTTGTGATTCCCCGACAGCTCCGCAACGATGTAGCTCGGATTTCCTGCCCCGATGGCCCGGCCGGCGATCTTGAAGCTAGCCGCCATGTCCTCGGCCATTTTCGTGAGCCGTATGGTGAGCGAGCGCGAGTGCCGCGACCTCCAGGATCGGAGTGTCCCATCCTCGACGGGCGAGAACGTGCCGGAAGGGGTCGAGGTCCTTCTTGCGATGGAAGGTGCCCCCGGGCGGCAAGGGCAGCGCGGGGGCGTGCCCGGCGCGGAGCGCCGGCCACCACGCTTGGAGGAGCGTCCGCATGCGAGCGTGAAGCTTCTCGTAGGACGTGCGGAGCGTATCGTTCTCATCGAAGCTCACGGGTTCCTGGGCGATGAGGGGCCCCGTATCGATGCCCCGGTCGATTCGGTGGAGCGAGACGCCTTTGGGCGTCCCCTCGGCGTGGCTCCAGAAATTCGGATCGGCCCCGCGGTTCCAGGGCAGGTAGCTGATGTGGGCGTTCACCGTGCCGAGGCGCGGGAACGTGAAGATCGGCTCGGGTAAGATCCACGGAAAGCTGTAGCTCAGGGCGATATCGGGCATGAACTCACGGAGGAGATCCCCGTTCACCTGGAGGGTCCACAGTCGAACATCCTCACCCGCGGCCACGAGAAACGCTCGCACCGCCTCGCAGGCCGGCGTCTCGTTGCCGAGCAGGAGCACCTTCATATGGCGGACAGTGTATCCGATCCACCCTTCATCGTGGGATGGGCCGGGCGACGTCGAGCAGCAGTTCGATCTTGGGCACGGACGGGAGACCCGAGCGGTTCCTCCAAGCCTTGGATTCACCGGATGCTGCCTCGCGCCACGCTCTTGAGAAGACCGATCTCCTGCTCGACCCGCTGTCCGAGGTCGTACCGGGTCACGACCATCTCGCGGGCCGCACGCGTGAGCGACTCTGCGAGCCCAGGCTCCCTCAGCACACGCGTCACGCGCTCGGCCAGCTCGTCCGGTTTGTGTGGATCGAAGATCAGGCCGGTCTTGCCATGCGTGACCAACGATCGGTTGCCCGCGCAATCCGACGCCACACACGGCACCCCGCACGCCATCGCCTCGAGCAGGACCTTCGGATGGCCTTCGGTGAACGAGGCGAGCACGAAGGTGTCGGCAGAACGGTAGAGGACGGGCAGCTTCGCCTGCTCGACCACTCCGGGGAATTCCACCGCGACGCCGAGCGCCTTCCCCTGCGCTTCGAGGCTCTGCCGCAGCGGTCCCGGGCCGGCGAGGATCGTGGTGGACTCCGTGCCGAGGTGACGCGCGGCTGCGACGACGGTGGCGAGGTTCTTCTCGGGCGAGAGGCGGCCCACGTAGAGGATCCGTGGCCGGCCGGGACGGCTCCGCGGGGGCGCCGGGGTGAAGAGGCTCACGTCTACCCCGTTCGGAATGAGCTCGACGCGCGTGGCCAGGCGTGCGGCGCGCTCCCGCAGCTCCTCCGTGGTGGTGATCACGGCGGCGGCGTGGCGGAGCCCGACGCGCTCCACCAGCGCCTTGAGCACACGCTTGGCCCCGGGTCTCGAGAGCTGGCCGTACCAGAAGCCATACGTCGTGACGTAGGGCACGCCGAAGCGCCAGCGAGCGATGAGGGCCGGGATCACGCCGGTGATCTGGAAGACGCGAAGCACTGCGCAGGCCCGGATGGCCGCTCCGTGCTCCCGGGGAATCGCCCACGCCCGGCGCGCGCGCGCACCGGGCCCGGAGGGAGCGAAGAGACTCATGCGCTCAAGGAGCCGGCGATCGGCGGTGAAGTCGGCGAGCTGCTCGGGGGCGTACGAGAAGTACGAGACGCCGTCGAAGGCCTCCACGTAGCGGCGCACGTACCCGTCGAGGAGCCTTGCTTCCTGGCCCGTGCGCCGGAGCTCGGTGAGACTCCCGCCCAGGGCCGGCAGGAGGCCGAGACGCATCAGCGCGTGTCCAGCGGTCCGCTGACCGGCCGCCTCACGGCTTCCCTACCGGATCATCCGGTTGAGGATCCCGTTGCCGCTCCGGAAGTACTCCATGACGGTCGGCTCGAGCGTCCTGGCGAACTTTATCTTCCTCGAGGCCACCTTCGGGGGAACAGCGGAACGGCTCACAACGACGGACGCCGTAGTGCGCACAGCGGCATCGTAGCATCCTTTAAACAATTCGCCCGTGTAAAGCTGTGCCATCAGCTGACGTACGGGCGGACCCTGGCACTGGCGGGGCACCGGACCTCATGGCGTGGAGACGTCTGGCTCCCGACGTCGAACTCAGAGAGGATTCTGGACGGCAATATGTTCGGCGCGAAGGAAAGCAAAATCCGGAGGGGAGCCGGGCGCGACAAGGCTATCCAGGTTGTCCTCGCCGAACGGCATTGAGGCCCCTGCGGTGGCGAGGATTCTCAATGCGGTGCGGATGACCCAGATCGGAACGGGCACGAAGACCCGTCTCGCCTTCTGGCTCGTGGCAATCCGCGACAAGATCTCGCGCAGCGTGAACGGTTCCGAAAATGCCAGCTCGATCGGCGCATTGGTCGCTGGACGATTCAGCAAGTATGTCGTCACCTCACAGAAATCCTCAAGGCGAACGAGATAGAGACTCTGGCGACCCCGACCGGCCAGCGGGATGACCGGCAATCGAGAGACGAGTCGTTCTAGTGCTCCAAAAAGTCCGCGACCACCGCGGGATGTCACGAGCCCGCAACGGAGAACAGAGATTCCAGTGCTGAGACAGTATTCTTCTATCTCCCGCTTCGCTCGCCCATAGAATGAGCGCTCGGCTGCCCCCGCACTGCGGGAGGATACAAAGATGATCCGACCCATGCCGGCCGCGCGCCATTGTTCGAAGAGCGCCACCGAGCCATCCACGTTCACGCGCTGGATCTCCGTCCAATTCGTTGGCGAGAAATCGTACGCCGCGTGGACTCCCGCCACACATCCTTTCAAAGCGTCTATGGGCAGCTCGTGACCGAGCGAATACTCGACGGGCCGGAGTCGCGGGTGTCTGGGCACCTCGATGACCCGGCCTGCCCGTACGAGAGCGACGACGCCGTGGCCGCGGGAAAGCAAGTACTGGACGAGTGCCGATCCGAGGTACCCTGTCGCGCCAGTGACCGCAATCATCGGGAGCGGCTCTGTCATACCGGGTTTCCCCGAGTCGAAGCGAGCGCTATGCGATAGGCGTTGGCCATGGCATTGAAGGTAATGGTCGAGGCGGGAATCGTCGGGAAGTTCGACGCGTCGGTGAGAAACACCCTGGAAAAACCTCGGGGTCGTCCCAACCGATCGCTTTCGAAATTCCTCAGGGGCCGCGAGGTCATGGGGAAGCTGCCGCCAAAGTGATAGGCCGTCCCCGGATCCTTCACTCGCAACATCGGCAGCACGGGAACACCTCGAAGCGGGCGCCACAGCCGGGCGAGAGCACGGACCGCGCGTTGAGCGATCGCCGCGGCGAGCGGATTGATCTCATGAGAGAGTACCAATCGATCTCGGCCATCGCCATCTCGTTCCAGGACGAGACGAAGGGTCGAAGAGTAATCGGAGTGCAGGTACCCGCCAAACACAAGCAGTCGTCCCGCCAGAGCGCGCGCTACGGGTGCCGCCCCTGGGCCGAGGAAAGGTATGGCCTCCTGGATAACCTTCAGCATCTGGTCATTGTAGGAGTAGATGGACAGCAAGACAGGTTTTGCGCATACGTACGGGTCGCGGAGCTCGAGAAAGAGTTGAGCTAACGTATGAACCGATTCTTTCAGGACCGCCGTCCCCTTCCAGCGCAGGAAAGGAAAAACGAAATACTGACTGTCACGGAGGATGACCGGTTCATCGTAGCGGCCCAGACTTCTGAGCATGATCTTCGTCGATTGAATCACGCCGGCGGCCAGAAAGACGCGCGCCGCCCTGAAGGTTCGCTGCCCCGCCATGTCGCGATGATGACACGTGAGCTCGACCTGCTCGGCCACTTCACGAACTGAGTCGACGATCCACCCAGATCTGTACTCGAGGAGCGAGCGATAGGCAGCCGTCAAACGGCCCAGCGTGTCCGTCGCGTTCCAAATGAGGCCGTAGGGGCACCCGTAGAGACAGAGGCCACAATAGACGCATGGGCCACTCTCCACGGCGAGCCGCGAACTTCCCACCGTGATCCCCGCAGAGGCTACGCGGGGATTCGTGGTCGCGTCTGAGAGAAAACGTCGCGCAGGCTCCGAGAGTTGGAGGGGGGACGCAAGATCGCCAGACAGTGGGTGCAGCTTCGTCAGGTCGTCGGACGTGGCCGCGTACGGAATCAGTTTCTTGACGGCCGGGAAGAGGCTCGCGAGGTCGCCATAGGCAATCGGCCAACCCTCGAGATCTGCTACTGAGAACGGGAGAGCCCCGGCACCCCACGCACGACTCAAGCCACCAACAGCAAACGACGGGCTAATGGGAGGCCGTTGCAATGAAACGAAATCGGTTCGGGCATCGTCCCACCGGTAGCAAAAATCAGATCCGTACGACAGCTTGAGATCGAATCCGGACGCGGTCGCCCGCAGGCGGTCTTTGAGAAATCGAAGGTCCGACGGTTGCCATTCCGTCGGAGATTTGTCGCGCAACCGTTCGACTTGCCCCTTGATTTCGGGCTCAAGATCTCTTCCGGCGTCGAGCACGAGGACCCGCCGTCCTTGCGAGAGCAACGCGGCCGTCGTGGCGACGCCAGTGGGTCCAGCGCCCACGACTATGTTTTCGTACACATCCATGCCAGCTCACCGGCCTCCAACTTAC
>Ga0306921_10001836_pt1 | contig 20940 bp, 14 predicted proteins | sample sta12Cox44000080_FD_203760 | JGI IMG/M metagenome (GOLD analysis project Ga0306921, IMG submission 203760) | Lab enrichment of tropical soil microbial communities from Luquillo Experimental Forest, Puerto Rico - statoxic.12C.oxic.44.000.080 (v2)... | ecosystem: Environmental > Terrestrial >...
TCTGGTCGGCTACGCGCGTATGATGGCCAGGTCGTCGAAAACCCGGGTCCGAGCACCCGGCGCCCGCTCCGCGTCCGCGGAGCGCCGGTCGCGGGCCGACCCCGGGCGAGCCGATGCGGGAGGTTGGGCAACCGTGTTCTTCGTGCTGGGGTCGATCGGGCTTCTGGCCGGCCTCGTGGTCCTGAGCGCGCTGGCGGGCGTGGTGTCGCTGGTGTTCTGGGTGGTGCTGCTTCCCTTCCGACTCCTTGGTCTGGTGTTCCGGGGGCTCGCGTTCGTGCTCCTGATTCCGTTCCTGCTCCTCCTCGGCGGCGGTGTCCTGCTGGCCGTTGGTCTCCCGCTCCTGCTCGTGGTCCTCGTCCCGCTCGCTCCGCTGCTCCTGCTCGTGCTGGCAGTGGTGTGGCTGGCGCGGCGCAACGTCCACCGCGTCGCGGCCTGAAACGCGGAGCGTCGGTACGCTCACGGGGCGGCGCTGCTAGAGCCGGATTCGCAGCGCCGCCTCGGCAATTCCCAGCGCCGCCGACGAGAGCATGATCCACATCGGCGCCACCCGGCCCGATCCCACCGCCACGAGGGCGATCAGCGCCACGGCCGCCTCGGGCCAGCCCGTGACCCCGCCGCGCGCGATCGCCACCGCCGCCGCGAGCATCAGGCCGACCACCGCGGGCTGAACGCCGCGCAGGAAGCCCTGGAGCGCCGCCGAGGCGCGGAAGCGCTCGACCTCGATCGCGATCAGCCAGGTCATGAGCCCGGCCGGCAGCAGCACCGCGACGGTCGAGAGCAGCGCTCCCGCGAGGCCGGCGACGGTGTAGCCGATGAAGGTGGCGCTCATCAACACCGGCCCGGGTGTCACCTGGCCGAGCGCCATCGCGTCGGCGAAGGTCCGGGCGGTGAGCCAGTGGCGGTTGAGGACCAGCTCGGCCTCGAGCAGCGGGATCATGACGAAGCCGCCACCGAAGGTGAGGGCCCCGGCGCGCAGGAAGACGCCGGCGAGACCCACCAGCCTCGCATTCGAACCCGAGGTCATGATCGACGGCGCCCAGCCGATCAGCGCCGCCGCCCCGGCCCGCCCCACGCGTGACGGCAGGGTGCGCGCGACACCGATGAGCCCCGCGATCAGGATGGTCTCGACCACGCCGAGCCCGAAGAACGCCACGCCGACGAACGCCGCGAGCGCCAGCGCAGCGCCCCAGGCGCGCTCGAGCCGCCCGCCCCAGCCGCTGCGCCCGCTCGGCGTGTGGAGCGCGCCGCGCGCGGCGAGCCGCAGCGCGGTCGCGGCGACCAGCCCGGCGGCCGCCGGGGTGAGGTAGCGGAACAGGCCGGCGAGGGCGGGAAGGCGCTCGAGATTGGGGTACGCCAGCGCGGCGGCCAGCAGCAGCACGAACGACGGCAGGATGAAACCCGTCACCAGCGACAGCGCGGCCGGCACGCCGCCGAGCCACAGGCCCAGGAACGCGAGCGCGTTGACCGTCACCGCCCCGGGGACACTCTGGGCGAGCGCCGCGGCTTCGAGGTATTGCTCGAGGCTCGCCCAGCGCCGCCGCGTCACGATGCGGCTCTCGACCTGGGCCAGCACCGCGATGCCGCCACCGAACCCCACCAGCCCCAGCACCAGCGCCTCGCGGAACATCTGGAGGCGCGAAGGGCGCGTGCCCGGCGCGGCCGGCCGCACGCGCAGCACGGTGATGGCGATCAGCGCCGCGAGCACCGCCACCAGCGCCCACGCCGCCGCGGCCTCGGCGCCGCCCGCGGCCGGCGGTGGAGCGGCGGGCGCGGCCAGGCCCGATGGGGCGTCAGAGCCCGCGGTCATGGCGGCAGTATGGCGCCGCCGCGCGCTCGGAGAAAATGCGCCCCGGCCCGCCCCGCTTGCGCGCCGCACCCGTTCCCGGCGATGCTGTTCCCCCTCTCCGGCATCCCGCCGGGGCGTTCACCGAACGGAGATCCATGTCGCCCGATTTCATCTACACCATGAAGGATCTCGGCAAGGTCGTCCCACCCAAGCGCGAGGTCCTCAAGGGCATCTGGCTCTCGTTCTTCTACAGCGCCAAGATCGGCGTGCTGGGCGCCAACGGCGCGGGCAAGAGCTCGCTGCTGCGCATCATGGCCGGGGTTGACACCGGCTTTGTCGGCGAGGCGTTCATCGGCAAGGGCTACAGCGTCGGGTTCCTGCCCCAGGAGCCGGTGCTCGATCCCAAGAAGAATGTGCTCGAGAACGTGCAGGACGGCGTGGCGCCCAAGATGGCGGTGGTGCGGCGCTGGAACGACATCAGCGCGCGCTTCGCCGAGCCGATGAGCGACGACCAGATGACGAAGCTGCTCGAGGAGCAGGCCAAGGTCCAGGATCAGATGGACGCCGGCAACCTGTGGGACCTGGACCGCCAGCTCGAGATCGCGATGGACGCGCTGCGCTGCCCGCCTCCGGAGGCCGAGGTCGCGAGGCTCTCGGGCGGCGAGAAGCGCCGTGTCGCCCTGTGCCGGCTGCTGCTCCAGCATCCCGATCTGCTGCTGCTCGACGAGCCCACCAACCACCTCGACGCCGAGTCGGTGGCCTGGCTCGAGCGCTTCCTCAAGGAATACGGCGGCACGGTGGTGGCGGTGACCCACGATCGCTACTTCCTCGACAACGTCGCGGGCTGGATCCTGGAGCTCGACCGCGGCCAGGGCATCCCGTGGGAGGGCAACTACTCCTCGTGGCTGGAGCAGAAGAAGAACCGGCTCGCTGAGGAGGAGAAGACCGAGAGCGCGCGTCAGAAGACGCTGGAGCGCGAGCTCGAGTGGGTGCGCATGGCGCCGCGGGCGCGCCAGGCCAAGGGCAAGGCGCGCCTCGCCGCCTACGAGAAGCTGCTGGCCGAGGAGGGCGCGCAGAAGCTGGAGCAGGTCGAGATCTACGTGCCGCCGGGGCCACGGCTCGGCAACGTGGTCATCGAGGCCCAGGGGCTGCGCAAGGGCTACGGCGACAACCTGCTGATCGAGGACCTCTCGTTCAAGCTGCCGCCGGCCGGGATCGTGGGCGTAATCGGCCCCAACGGCGCCGGCAAGACCACGCTGTTCCGCATGATCACCGGGCAGGAGAAGCCCGATGCCGGGACGCTCCGGATCGGCGACACAGTCCAGCTCGCCTACGTGGACCAGAGCCGCGAGTCGCTGCCCGGCGAGGCCAACGTCTGGGAGGCGATCGCCGACGGCAAGGACCAGATCCCGCTCGGCAAGCGGATGATGAACTCGCGCTCCTACGTCGCCTCGTTCAACTTCAGGGGCGCGGATCAGCAGAAGCGGGTCAAGGACCTGTCGGGCGGCGAGCGCAACCGCGTCCACCTCGCCCGCATGCTGAAGAGCGGGGCCAACGTCCTGCTGCTCGACGAGCCCACCAACGACCTCGACGTCGACACGCTGCGGGCACTGGAGGAGGCGCTGCTCGCCTTCGCGGGCTGCGTGGTGGTGATCTCCCACGACCGCTGGTTCCTCGATCGCATCGCCACCCACATGCTGGCGTTCGAGGGCGACTCCCAGGTGGTGTGGTTCGAGGGCAACTACCAGGACTACGAGGCCGGCCGGCACGCCCGGCTCGGCACCGAGGCTGACCAGCCGCACCGACTGCGCTACAAGAAGCTGGTGCGGGCCTAGGGGCGGGCGCGCGCGGGTCGCGGCGCGCGCTCCACCATCGACTGGCCGCAGTCCTCGAGCGTCCGGCAGTGGCAACTGCACGGTGCCCCACGACCTCGAACGCCTGTCAGGACGGGTATCCCCCTGACACGCCGGTAAGGCCCGCAACCCGGGAACGACTCTGACCTGCACGCTCGGGAGGCCCACTCAACCCAAAGGCGCCGCCCAGAGCGCTCCCGCGCGGCGTTATGACTTCGCTATGGGCATGGTCGATGCACGACTCCTGAGGTTCCGTGTCCCCTCGAAAAGCCCTTTCGACAGGAGGTCGCCCCCATGCGCCGCATTCTCCAGCTTGTCCCCCTCACCCTCCTCGCCCTCGGCCACCCCGCGCTGGCCATTCAGCTTCACTGGTCTGGCGGCGCGACCGACATTTCGGTCAGCCAGCCCACTCAGGCGGTGCTTGTCGTCCAAGCGGACCCGGCCGAAGCGACGCTGCCGAACTCGTGGCGACTGGCGTGGGTGGCCGATTCATCCGGCATCCAGTTCGCCGCCGTCGGCACGCTCGCGTGCCTGGCTGACACCGCGAAGATCGACTCCATCGCGCTGCCGCAGACGCCCGCCGATAGCGCCGCCAACCAGATCACCGCCTACTTCTGCTCCGCCGGCAGCAGCAACGCCTCCTCGGCCTACTACCTCGTCGATCTCGTCGGCGGCAGCCACAGCAAGATGAAGGCTGTGGCGCTCAACCCCGCGGACACCACGCAGGTCATCGAGTCGAACGAGGTCACGGTCAACGGCGGTGTCGACGGCGACTACCCGCCGATCGTGCTCGGCGCCTCGAGCGTGCACCAATCGCTCGTCTTGCAGGTGACCGCCGTGGGCTCCGACCTGAATGGCGCCACGTCGCTCAGCATCGCCGCGTCGAACGGCGCGTGGAACCTCCCCTTGAGGGTCACCGCGCAGGGCGATTCGGCGATCACGGGCACGGCCTCCGTGGCAGCCCTGCTGCCCGCATGCCTGGCGACGGTCGGAACCGCCAGCGGCACGTCGTCGGCCGTCAGCCTCGCGGCAGATCCGGAGATCCAGCCGGACATCCCCGAGAACGGCGGCTGCTCCGCACAGTACTTCGAGGAACTCTTGCTGTCCCCACCGTCACCGCTCGCCTACGAGGTCCAGCCGAAGGACTTCTCATTCACGCCCGGCTTTGTCGACGTAGCCACGAACCGATACGCGATGCACCTTGGGTGAAGAAGAACCCGCTCACCTACGGCGGCTCGCAACAGCTTCGGGATCCGTTCGTCATGGAGTTTCCGGTCGGCTCGGGCAACTACATCATGTACTTCGTGGCGGTTGACTCGCTGACTGGTTCCGCGGAGGACATGGCGGTTGGGGCGGCAACGTCCACGGACCTGATCCACTGGTCGGCGCTGGCCAAGCCGTTCGCCGCCACCGAGCGTCCGACCTTCCAGGGGCACACGCACGTGGTCGAATCGCCGCACGTTTTTAGGCGCAATGGTCAGTGGTGGATGCCATATACTGTTGGGAATGACGAGGTGTTCTTCGAGGCGAATCCCAACGCGGACCCGACGGACGTGGCGGCCGATCACTGGTCCAACCCGGTATGGCTGCGGGGCGTTTCGGAGGGTCGGCCGGCCGAGTTACAGTACTGGCATGCGAGCGAGCATTTCGGGAGCGGATCGTCGGAGTGGCTGGCCGCGTGGGACGACGCCGCGATCTCGATCGACATCAAGGGGATGTTCCCGACCGACAGCGTCGGCGTCGACAGCCTGCTTCTCGATTGTCCACCGAAGCCGCCGGTGGCGGGGATCGGTGACCCGCAGGGACTGCCCGGTCAACTCCGGCTCGTCGTGATGCGACCGCATCTCGGATCGGCGGACGTCGGGCTGCGGATGGAGGTGCCATGGCGAACGCCCGTGCGGCTAGCCGTCTACGACCTTGCTGGGCGCCGACTCGCGACGCTGGTGGACTGGGAGCTGCCGGCCGGCGTGACGGACGTCAAGTGGAGCGGAGCCGATGACGGCGGCATCCGCGTCCCCAGCGGAATGTACTTCGTTCGGCTCAGCTGCGCGAAGGGTGCGCGGGCGTCGAAGGTCGTGATGCTCCGGTAGCAAGCGAGGCATGCTGTGAAGTCTCGAATCTGCATCCTGCTCTGCATCGGCCTCTGGCTCGTGCCCCTCGAAGCCAGAGCTGCTCGGTGGGGCGAGGCGATGGGCATATTCAACATCGTTTCACCCCATGATTCGGTCAACGTTTCGCGGGTCGAATCGTCGTTCCGCGGGCTCCCGTGGTGGAGACGGCGCACGGACCATTCAACCGACTTTGGCGCGTCCAGGCAGGAATCGCGGTGGCGGGCAGGAGCGGCTAACCGCGTCAGGAGCGAGGCGACGTCGGGCGTCGGGCCGATCGTCGATCAGGCGCTTTACGGTGCGGATGGCAACGTTCTGGGCATGGCGCGCTCCGCGAACACCCTCTACATCGCTGGCTCCTTTCGGTCCGTCGGCGAGAGCAGCGGTGGATACGTGGCCGTCGATCCCCGGACCGGCGCGACCCTGGGCCGCTTTCCGAAGGTCGCCGGCTCCGTTGCCGTCATCGTACCCGACGGCTCAGGTGGCTGGTACCTCGGCGGTGACTTTACGGCTGTGGCAGGGAAGCCACGATCCTGTCTCGCTCATGTCTTGGTCGACGGGTCGGTGTCGGATTGGAATCCGAGCGCGACTGGATCCCCCGGGTACATCGATCCGCCAGTGGTCGTGGCCATCGCCATTCGTGACGGCCGGCTTTTCGTGGGTGGCGCGTTTCGGATGATCGACGGGCAACCGCACGAGAACCTCGGCTGTGTCGATCTTCGGAGCGGCGCGGTGCTCGACTGGAATCTGAGCACGAACGTCGACGAGCCCGTATCCAGCTTCGTTGTTCACGGGGACACGCTTTTCGTGGCGGGCCATTTCTCAAGCCTAGGTGGCGTACCGCGACGCTCCTTGGCGGCAGTGAGTGCGACGACCGGGGCGGTTCTTCAGTGGCAGATGGATCTGTATGGCGGCGCCAATACGCTCTTGGCATCTGGGGACACGCTGTATGTGGGCGGCGACTTTACGGAAATCGCCGGGTGGAAGTCTTCGAAGCTCGCGGCGGCGAGCATTAACACTGCTTTGCCGCTGCCGATCGACTTCCGGGTGAACGGTGTCTATCGCCAGTACTATCCCGGCATTCAAGTGGATGGCTTGGCGAAGGTCGGCGACACGCTGTATGTGGTTGGGAACTTCAACCAGATCGGTGGGCGGATCCGATCGGGGATCGCCGGGCTGAACGCCACCAACGGAGAAGCCCTGGCTTGGGCCCCCGACACGACCGGGCCGCGCTTCGACGGCGACCCACCCGACCTGTGTACGTCCGTGGCAATTGCCAGTGGAACCCTCTACGTCGGCGGGTACTTCGAGTACGCAGGTGGAGCGTACCATCCATATGCAGCTGCGTGGGACCGGCAAACGGGAAGGGTCCTGGACTGGTCTCCCACCCCCGACGACGTCGTGGCCGCGTTCGCCCCTCACGGGGACAAACTCTACCTGGGTGGTTACTTCCAATTGGTCGGTGGGTGGCAACATCGCGCGGGACTCGCTGCGCTCGATCTGGCCACTGGCCGCCTCAAGCCCTGGAACCCGAACCCCAACGGGATCATCTGCACAGCCATCGCGGTCAAAGGAGACCACGTGTTCGTCAGTGGTGACTTCTCGATGATTGGCGGCGATCCGCAGCCGCGCAGCTACTTCGCCGCGCTCGACACCACCACCGGCGGGGTCACAAGCTGGGGCCCGGGCGCCGACGACCTGGCCACGGTGCTCATCTTGGCGGGAGACACCCTCTACGCCGGTGGGATGTTCACGCAGGTGGGCGGGCTATCGCGCAACCGCGTTGCGGCAATCGACGCGAACACTGGGCAGGTGCTGCCATGGGATCCGAGCGCAAACTCGGTCGTCTATGCCATGGCGAGGAGCGGGGACACGATCTATCTGGGAGGAACGTTCACTCAGGTTGGCGGGCAGCAACGTCTCGGTCTCGCCGCTGTCGACGCGTACACCGGTGTCCTGAGCCCATGGAATCCGGGTACTGACAACAGCACGGTCTACACCGTGCTCGTGGGCGACCGCGTCCTCTACGCCGGCGGAGCTTTCGGAGTGATTGGCGGTCAGCCGCAGAAGGCGCTCGCGGCTGTAGATCTCCGAACTGGGCAACCCACAGCCTGGCGCCCGGTCCTGACGGAGTGGGATGTGGTGGACCCGCGCGTTCGCGCTCTGGCGCTCGTCGATTCCGTTCTGTACGTCGGCGGCAGCTTCGCCAGCGTCGGTGGTCAGCCGCGCGTTTGTCTGGGCAGTGTGAGCACGACCACGGGGCTCGCGAGCGACTGGAACCCAGGCACTGACGGACTCGTGTGGTCGTTGGCGGCCAGCGGCAACACGCTCTACGCAGGCGGTGGGTTCTCTCGGGCCGGAGGCATCCCCGCCGATGGCCTCGTAGCCTTCAGCTTCGTGCCCCCGGCACTCTCGCTACCAGCTACGCTCGAGCTCTCGCAGTGCGTTCCGAACCCCGTTTGGGCCGATGCCGAGGTTCGCTTCGGACTGCCCAGGGCGGCGACTGTCACGCTGACCGTCTATGACCTGCAGGGCCGACGCGTCGCCGTGCCGCTCGCCCGTTCTATCCTGAGTGCCGGTCGGCACGTCGTGACGGTGCAAACAACGAACTGGCGGCCAGGCATGTACCTCTACCGGCTCGACGCGGACGGCCGATCAGCGGCGAGGAAAATGCTGGTCCTTCGCTGAGGTCATCCAGCTGAGAAGCTGGTTCGGGCATGAGTGGGGCGCCGGGCCCGTGCCGTCCCCGGTCCGCGCTCGATCATCGCCTGGCCGCAGTCCTCGAGTGTCCGGCAGTGGCAGCTCCGGCGCAGCCGGCGCAGCAGGTCCTGCATCACCCGGATCTCGTCCGCGGCGCGCTCGAGCTCGGCGAGCTTGCGCGCCGCCATCGTCCGCCAGCGCTCACCGGCCGGGGTGCGCGTGCCGAATCCGAAGAACAGGGTGCGGACCTCACCGAGCGTGAATCCCGCCTGCCGCGCGCGCAGCACCACCGCCACGCGGTGGAGCGCGGCCCGGTCGTAGCGTCGCCGGCCGTTCAGCCGCTCGGCCCGCGGCAGGACGCCGAGCCGTTCGTAGTAGCGGATCGCCGAGGGCCGCACGTCCATCGAGCGCGCCAACTCGCCAATCGTGAGCAGCGACATCAATGCCTCCTCGCCGGCGCGGCGCCGGCGCTGCCGTTCGCCGCCGGGGCCGCGGCCTCATTTCTGGATCCAGGCGGCCCCGTCGACGCGGATGAAGTCCTTGACCCCGGGGCGGCCGGTCAGACGCAACCACACCGGACCGTTTTCCTTCTCCATCCGCACCTGAATCTCGAAGAACGGACAGCACAACCGCTCCTGCGCCGCCCACTCCTGGGTCATCTGGATGGTCTTTGAGTCCGAAGGGAACTCGAATTCGTAGCCGTCAGGAAGCTCCCGGACCGCCCGCCTCCTCCCCCGCAGCGCCGGACCGAGCTCGTCGAAGTGCCGCTTCCGCGTCGCCTCGTCGAGCGCCATCACGTTGCACGCGAACGGGCTCTCGTGGCTCGGGGTCGCCGCCGCGCCCGCAGTGGGCACCGGAGTTGGCGTCGCCGCCCCGGCCGCGCCTGGCCCGGCCGCGGCCGCGGCCAGAATCAGGGAAAAAGTCACGCCGCTTCTGCTCCATCGCTTCGCGTTCATGGTGCCCTCCAGGTGGTCGCGCGGTCCGCGTCCTGCCACCCGGAAGCGTCCATGTTGAAGCCGACTTCAAGTCAAGGTCGGCCTGCCGCGGCCCTGGATGCCCGCGCCGCGTCTCGCCCAGGTGCTCCGAAATCGGGCATACGAGGCGCGCGGACTTGAGGCCGTCTCAGGACCGCACGTCTGACAATCTGCGAAAGTCCTGTCACGGCGGCAGGCTCGAGATGTAGGGGACCGACCTCACCCTCGCGCTCGGGACGCCAACCCAACCTGAAGACTCGGCTCAGACGCTCGCGTCCCGCGCCCAGGCCAACCGACCGGCACAGTCGATGCTGCACGGGTTCAGGTCCCCTCCGGCAAGCCTCCCAGCCCCTTTCGACACGAGGTCGCCCCGATGCGCCGCTTCCCTTGGTATCCTCTACTCATGCTCTTGATGTTCCCCTGCCCATCGCGTGCCCTGCAGCTCCACTGGAGCTCGGGGGGCATGAACCTGACCTTTGCGGCTGCGACGCGCTGTACCCTGCTCGTACAGGCCGAACCCGGTGAAGCCCGATTGCCCACGGAGTGGCGGCTGCTTTGGGCCGCCGACAGCGCAGCGGTCGGGTTTGTGGTGGTGGACTCCGCGACGGCCTGCCTACTCGATGAGGCCCAGGTGTCGCGAATCACGGGACCGGCCACCGCCGCCGACAGCGCCGCCAATCAGATCACGGTCCACTTTTGTTCTGCGACGAGCAGCCCCGCATCCATCGCCGCCTACATCTTGGACCTCCCGGCCGGGGCCAGGGGCAAGCTCAAGGTCGTGGCCGTTGACCCCGCAGACCAGGACTCTTCTCGAATTACCCAGTCCAATGAGGCGACCTTTAACGGGGGCGTACCCGACCCATACCCGCCTGCAATCCTTCGCACGACCACCGTTCATCGCTCTACGGCATTCCGTCTGAATGCTGTCGGCACTGGTTTGGCTGACGTCCGCGAAGCGACGCTTGCGGCCCCAGACCGATCCTGGGAGCTGCCACTTCGTATCGCGACCGAAGGCGACACGGCTATCATCTTGACTGCCTCGCTCGCAGCCAGCGTGCCAGGATGCGTCGTGCAGGCGGTGGGCGGGAACGGCGCCATTGGGGCTGGTTCAGTTCCGGCTGATCCGCCGACGCAACTGCCGGAACCCTTCTGTCCCTCTGAAGGCGACGAATCAAAGATGAGGGAGGTATGGCCAGACCATGATCCGTACCTGATCCAACCAAAGGACTTCGCTTTCGTCCCCGGTGGTTGGACAGCGGCGGGGAACTGGACCTACCACCTGTTCTACATCCGACACAACCAATACCTCCTCGATGAAAACACGGAGAAGAACATCGGGCACGCGGTCTCGGACGTCCTCTCAGGCTGGACGGTCATCGACACCGCCGCGGTCCGAACGAGAGGAGCCAGGTGGGACAGCCTTCACGTCTGGGCACCGAGCATCGTATTGAAGGGCCTGACCTACAATTTGTTCTACGTTGGCGTGGACAAAGATGGGAATCAGCGAATTGGCCTCGCCACCTCGACTGACCTCGTGAATTGGGCGCAGGGTGACAGCGTCCTGGAGGTCACGCCGGCTCATCAGCAGCAGATCCCTTGGGCGGACCCTTCCCCCGGCTTTCCCTACGCCGGCCGGACGCAACTCCGGGATCCTTTCGTCATGGAAGACCCTGACAATCTCGGCTATTGGCTCATGTATTTCGTTACCGTGCCGACCAAGTACTCCCCGGAGATGGTCGTTGGAGTTGCCAGGTCCAACGGTGACTTCAACTCCTGGGGCCAGTCGTTCCCGCTCTGGAAGACACACCAATCGTGGCCGGTTCCGGAGAAGTTAGGCGGGGGCTCCTACGTCGTCGAATCCCCTCACGCCTTCCTCCGTAACGGCAAGTGGTACTTGTTCAGCACCGTCAACTACGACTCCGTTTGGGCTGAGTCCAACGACCACAGCCCCAGCGACACACTTCTGGTGGGCGCGCGTTGGAGCCCGCCCGAGAAGCTTTGCACGCTCGTCCCGCCGCTCCAGACGCCGAACCTGTACTTCTGGCACGCCACCGAATACTTGCAGATAAACGAGGCCAACGACATCGAGTACCTGGCGGCGTGGAATGACGCTAACGTTTGCATCAGCATCACCCAGATGCTGCCCAGTCCACCCTACCTATTCAAGATGTGCGTGCCGTCGGCTCTCGATGTCGAGCGGCCTCCACCGGTGGCAAGCGTGCCGCGGCTCCTGCTCACCGACCTACGACAGGCGCGGTCCAGGGTCGGGTTGCGGATCGATCTGCCCTCGCGGATGCGGATCCATCTGGCCGTTTACGACGTCATGGGGCGCCGGATCAGAACCCTTGCCGACAACGAGCTCCCTGCGGGCGAGACTGGTCTCTCGTGGGATGGCCGCGACCAGGGTGGCAGTTTGGTGGGAAGCGGCCTGTATTTCGCGAGCCTGACCGCCGCCGGGTCGCGGCAGACCGTGCGCGTGCCGCTCATCAGGTAGTCGGCAATGCTTCGCTACCCGGCGGACACACCGGGAATCGCGCCCGCGGGCCCGGCGAATAGTGACAACCGCATCCTCTCTGCGTGGCGCCCGCCGGCTGTCACTGTGGTGACGACCTCGGCCCAATGTCGAGCTCTCGCAGACGACTGGATCTGTTTCCTTGCCATCGCCGCGACCGCGCTGTCGCTGCTTAACTGGCCAATAGCGGCCGCGGCGCAGGTAGTTGACCCGAACCTCTGGGGCACGGACGGGAACGTGGTCACGATGGCCCGCTCCGGAAACACGCTTTACGTTGGCGGGGCGTTCACAATGGCGGGGCCTAACAGCGGAGGCGGGGCCCCCGTGGACCGCGAGACGGGCAAGGCGATTGCAGGGTATCCGCGAGTCACGGGCACAGTGAGTACCGTCATCCCGGACGGTGTGGGCGGGTGGTACGTGGGAGGCTCCTTTGTCGCCGTGGGGGGCGTGCCGCGAGCCAATCTGGCTCACATCCTAGCGAGTGGCCGAGTGACCGACTGGACGCCCGATCCTGATGGAGAGGTGCTAGCGCTGGCGCGTGATGGGCAGACGTTGTACGTCGGCGGGCTCTTCAACCACATCGGCGGTCAGCCGCGCGGATTCATCGCCGCGCTTGACCTAGCGACCGGCGCGGTGACGGCATGGGATCCCAGAGCAGACCTCCAGGTTCGGGCCCTCCTCCTCTACCGAGATGGGCTCTATGTGGGCGGCGACTTCTCGAGCATCGGAGGCCAAGGGCGGAGTCGCGCGGCGGAACTTGACCTGAGCACTGGAAGGGCCACCGAGTGGAACCCCGACGTTCAGGTGGGCTGGTGCAGCGTTCACGCACTGGCAGCCCTCGGCGACACGATTTACATCGGGGGAGAATTCTCGAGCCTGGGCGCGATCCCTCGGCAGCATCTCGCGGCGGTGAGTGCCAAGACCGGCTTTCCTACCGCCTGGGATCCCGGGGTCACCGGGCCCAACAACATGTACTACGGGGGTCCATTCGTCAACGCCCTCGTCGTGCAAGGCAACACAGTGTACGTAGGCGGCCATTTCACCGGGATCGGCGGCCAGGTCCGGGGTGGTCTCGCTCAAGTTGATCTCGCGACCGGAAGGGTCACCCCCTGGGACCCGGCTCTTGGCCCGTGGTACGGGCTCCTGGGTCCAGAAGTCGTCGCCCTCGCTGCGACGGCCGGTACGCTGTACGTGGGCGGATACTTGACGAGTGCGGGCGGGCAACCGCGCAACTCCGTCGCCGAGGTGGATCTCGTGACGGGCGCGCCGACGAACTGGGACCCGAACGCGAACGCCGCGGTGAAGGCCCTTGCGGTAGCGGGTAACGCAACGTATGTGGGTGGGGCGTTCACCGTCCTTGGACAGCAGTGGAAGCGACGCATGGGTCTCGCAGCGTTCGATCTCACGACCGGCGCAGTCAAGGAGTGGGATCCGAACCCCGATGGCCTGATCTCAATGGCCCTTGTAGTCGCCCACGGGCATGTATACGCTGGGGGCTACTTCTCGTCTATCGGTGGTCAGCAGCGCTGGGGCCTCGCCGCCGTCGACACCACGACGGGAGCGGCCACCGATTGGAACCCGGTAGCGAATGGCGTGGTGGGCTCGCTGGCCGTCGCTGGGGATACCATCTACGTCGGCGGCTATTTCACTGAAATTAGCGGTCAGCCGCGTGGGCGCCTAGCCTCATTCGACCTATTGACGGGCGAGTTGACGAGTTGGAACCCCAGTGCGGCAAGTGACGTTCACGGGCTGACGGTATGCGGGAACGTCGTCTACGTGGCCGGGTTCTTCTCGAACATCGGAGGCCTGACCCGGAGGGGCCTCGCAGCCGTCGACGGGACGACGGGAAGGATCTTGGATTGGAATCCGGACACTGATGACTGGGCAAACGCGATCGCACTAAAGGGTGACACTGCCTTCGTCGGCGGGGCATTCAAGATCATCGGTGGACAGCCGCGCACGAACCTTGCCGCGGTGGATGCGACGACGGGTCAAGTTCTCGACTGGGTCGCGAACGCGAACTCCGAGGTTGGAACCCTCCTCTTGCTCGGCGACACGCTCGTCGTCGGCGGGAGTTTCTCCAACATCGGGGGGCAGCCGAGGTTTGGTCTGGCCACCCTGACTCCTGCGAACGGAGCCGTATTGCCCTGGGATCCTGGGCTCGACTCAGACGTAGGGGCTCTTGTAGCGTCGAATCAAGCGCTCTACGTCGGGGGCGCCTTTCACAGGTTCGGCGTTCTTCCCGCCACCAGCATCGCGGCCGTCTCGTTCGCCCCGGCCCCACCCGGGCTGGCCCCGATTCCACCGTCCCTGGCTCTCGGTCCAATCGTGCCTAACCCGGTCCGCACCCGGGCAACAGTGCACTTCGCTCTCCCCTCGCCTGGGCCTATCAGCCTTGCGGTTTTTGACATCCAGGGCCGCCTGGTCGCATCCCTACTGAACCATGAGCCGCAGACCGCCGGCTGGCATGACGTACCCGTTAGCGTCGAGGGCTGGCGAGAGGGTTTCTATTTCTGCCGGCTCGGGGCGAGCGGCGTGAGCACGGCGCGGAAGATGGTCGTTCTGAGGTAACAGCGCTGCCCGAAGACTACTCCGGCCGCACGCCCTCGGCCCAGCAGCGTGCGAACCACAGCGCGGCGTCGGGGCGGCGCCCCCAGGCGCGCACCGCGGCCAGCGCCGCGGTGAACGACTCGCCGTCGAGCTGCCCGCCCGCGAGGATCGCCTCGCGTGCGCCGATGAAGAGCCCCACCATGTTCTCGATCAGCAGCGGGAACACCTCGTCACCCGCGCAGCCGCCGAAGAAGATCCAGCGGTTGCGCCGCGGCCGGGCGCCGGCCTCGTGGAGCAGGGCGACCAGCTTCCGCCCCACCTGCGGATCGTTGCCGATACGGGAGAAGCTTTCGACGTAGCTGCGCCACATCAGCGCGCACTCGACCGGCTCGGGCCACATGCGCAGCACCCAGTGATCGTCGTCCTCGAGCACGATCCGCCCGCCGGGCCGCACCGCGCGCACCATCGCCCGCACCACGTTGAGCGGCTCGGGCACGTGCTCGAGCACGAAGCGCGCGTGCGCGAGGTCGAAGCTCCCCCACTCCGGGGCCTCGAGCGGCGGGGCCAGCACGTCGCCGGCCCGCAGCTCGATCAGCGCCTCCTCGCCGACGGCGCGCGCCTGGCGCAGCGCCTCGGCGATCTGGGGCTCGCTGCGCTCGATCCCCAGCGCCCGGACCCCGGCGGCGCGCGCCATGTCGCGGGTGAGCTGGGCCAGCCCCGCGCCGAAGTCGATCACCCGCTCGCCGGGCCGGATCGCGATCTCGCGCAGCGAGGATTCGTTGAGGAGCCGGTTGAGGGTCGAGAGCCGCTGCTGCTCTTCGGGGGCGGTGCCGTGGAGGTAGTGCGAGGTGGAAGGCGTCACTCGACGACCACCAGCGTGCCTTTCATGCCCTTCTTCGCGTGCGAGCCGACGTGGCAGTAGAACTCGTACTCCCCGGCCTTGGTGGGCGTGAAGCGCGCGTGCTTCTGGCCGCGGAACATGTTGAGGTTCTCGCTCAGCTCGATCGCGGCGTCCTTGTCGAAGCAGGTCAGGTTGTGGGGCACGCCGAAGGCGTCGTTCTTGATGGTCAGCTCGACCGGCTTCCCAGCCTTGACGACAATGCGGTTGGGCTCGAAGTAGTACGAGTGGGCCTCGATGCGGACGCGCTGGACACCATCGGCGTCGGGCTTCGCGGTGACCTCGTGGACCGGGCGCCCGAGGCCCGAAGACGAACACCCGGCGAGGATAAGCAGGGCGACCGCGCTTGCCAGCGTGCGCATGGGGCCTATTATGCGCGGGGGGATGGGGCGCCACAAGCGGCCCCCTGCGATTCCGAAAGGAGCAGCCTTCATGGCCTCGACACTCGGCGGCGCGAAGTGGCGTCGCACGGTCCGCGAGCAGTGGAACGAGGCGAGCCGCGCCTGGGAGCGCTGGGAAGCGTTCATCTTCGCGTTCCTCCATCCGGTCGATCCGGTGCTGCTCCGAGCCCTGAGCCTCTCGCCCGGGCAGCGCGTGCTCGACTTTGGATGCGGCAGCGGCGAACCGGCGCTCCAGATCGCGCGCTGGATCGGGCCACGCGGCCGGGTGGTGGGGCTCGACGTCGCGGCGCCGATGCTCGAGATCGCGCGACGGCGGGCGAGCCTGCTCGGGATCGGCAACGTGACCTTCCGGCGCGGCGACATCGCCCGCCTGCCGGTACGCGGCCCGTTCGACCGGGTGTGCTCGCGCTTCGGGATCATGTTCGTGGACGACGTGCCACGCGCCCTCGAGCACGCGCGGCGGGCGCTCAAGCCGGGCGGGCGGGCGGTGCTCTCGGTGTGGGGCCCGATCGAGCGCAACCCGGCGCTGCTGCTGGCGTCGAGGGCGGTGCGCCCGTTCCTCGAGGCCCCGCCGCCGGACCCCGAGCAATCGCCGAACCCGATGCGGCTCGCGCGCCCCGGCCTGCTCCCCCGCCTGATGCGCGCCGCGGGGTTCCACGACGTCAAGGTCGCGAAGGTTCCGACCTATGCGGTCTACCCGGACGCCGAGTTCTACGTCGCCTCGATGCTGGAGCGTGCGGAGCTGGTGCGGATGGTGTACGACCGGCTCTCCCCCGCCCAGCAGCGGCAGGTGCGCATGCGCCTGGCCCGCGATGTGCGACGCTTCCCCTCCGGCCACGCGCTGCGCGTCCCCGGGCACGCCTGGGTGGTCTCGGCGCGGCGCTGAGCGATGCTGCCGGCGCGGCGGCGGTGCCTCAGCGCGCGCCGCGCACCCTGCGCACGAACACGGTGCCGAGCACGAACCACGCCGCGGTGATCACGAACACCACCCCGTAGCCGAACAGCAGCGAGACTGGCTTGAGGCCGTTGAGCGTGAGCCCGGTGGCCGCCGGGGCCAGCACCTGCGGGAGCACGATCGCGACGTGCCAGATCCCCATGTCGCGCCCCGCGCTCACGTCGCCCGGCAGCACGTCGACCACCAGCGCCCAGTCGACCGCCTGATAGGCCCCGTAGCCGAGCCCGAACAGCGCGCCGACCGCGAACACCAGGCCGAGCGAGGGGTGGAACGCGACCGCGATCGAGATGATCGAGGCCAGCGCCATGATGCCGCCGCTCAGGTAGACCAGCGGCTTGCGGCCCCAGCGGTCGGAGAGCCGGCCGGCGATCAGCGCGGTCATGATGCTGCCGGTGATGAGGATGCCGATCAAGTACGAGGTCTGGCGCTCGGGGTCGCTCACCCTGACCACGTCCTTGAGGAAGTACTGGAAGAACGTGAACACCGAGTAGATCCCCATCGTCACCATCGCGCGCGTGGCCAGCACCCAGTAGAAGTCGGGATAGCGGCGCGGGCTGACCAGGAACGAGCGCAGGAAGGCGCCGAGCTTGAAGGGAGGAGCGGGGCCGCTCAGCGGGCGCTCGCGCACCCCGATCAGGGTGAGCGCCAGCATCGCGAGCAGCACGGCGATGATCAGCCAGTTGATGGCATGGTAGTCGCCGCCGCTCGCCAGCTGGCCGGCCGCCAGCGCGCCGACCAGGATGCCGAGCGAGGACATGAACGCCATCCAGCCGCTGGCGGCGCCCCGCTGGGCCGCGGGCACCAGGTCGGGAATCAGCCCGGCGTAGGGCCCGCCCGCCCAGTTGGCGCCGAGCTGAAGGCCGACGTAGGCGAGCAGGTAGAGCCCGATCGAGCTGCCCTTCCCGAAGCCGGCGAGACCCAGCATGAACAGCGCGTTGAGCAAGGTGCCGACCAGCAGGAACGGGCGGCGGCGCCCGAAACGGCTGCGCGAGCGATCGGAGAGCGCGCCCGCGAGCGGGGTGAGCAGCAGCGAGATCAGCGCGCCGGCGGGCGGGATCAGCCCGTTGTACAGCTCCTTGTGGCGCTCGCCGACCACGCTCGCGATCTGGCTCGGCAGCACGATGGCGAGCAGCGCGCCCCACTGGACGTTGTACGCGAACCAGTAGCACGAGAGGAAGAGCTGGCGCGCGAGCGAGAGATGCTCGGGTTCAGACGCGGCACGCGGAGCGCGTTCGGTTGACGCCATGAAGGGCGGAACCTATCCTCGGCTCGTGCCGATTGTCCAGATCGAAACGCCCCGCGCCGGCGCCAGCCGCCGCAGCGTGACCTGTCGCGTCGGCGGCGTGCCGGTGGGCGGCGGGCACCTGGTCGTGGTCCAGTCCATGACCAACACCGACACCGCGGATCCCGCGGGCACCGCGGCCCAGATCCGGCTGCTGGCCGACGCCGGATCGGAGCTGGTGCGCATCACCGTCAACACCCGCGAGGCCGCGGCCCAGGTGAGCGAGATCGTGCGCCGGGTGCGCGATGGCGGCGTGACCGCGCCGATCATCGGCGACTTCCACTACAACGGCCACACGCTGCTGACCGAATATCCGGCCTGTGCCGCGGCGCTCGACAAGTACCGCATCAACCCCGGCAACGTCGGGGTCGGCGAACAGCACGACCCCAACTTCCGGCGCATGATCGAGGTCGCGGTCGCACACGGGAAGCCGGTGCGCATCGGGGTCAACTGGGGGTCGCTCGACCGCGCCCTGCTGACGCGCCTGATGGACGAGAACGCGCGCCGCAGCGCCCCGCTCGAGGACCGCGAGGTGGTGCTGGCGGGGATGCGCGAGAGCGCGCTGGCCTCGGCGGCGCTCGCCGAGCGCTTCGGCCAGCCCCACGACGGCATCATCCTGTCGGCCAAGGTCAGCGACGTGCGCGACCTGATCGCGCTCTACCGCGCGCTCGCCGCGGCCTGCGACTACCCGCTCCACCTCGGCCTCACCGAGGCCGGGCTGGGCGTCAAGGGCATCGTCGCCAGCACCGCGGCGCTCGCGGTGCTGCTGGTCGAGGGGATCGGCGATACCATCCGCGTGAGCCTCACCCCCGAGCCCGGCGGCGACCGCGCCGAGGAGGTGCGGGTGTGCCAGCAGGTGCTCCAGTCGCTGGGCATCCGCCACTTCAGCCCCCAGGTCACGTCGTGCCCGGGCTGCGGGCGCACCACCAGCACCTTCTTCCAGGAGCTGGCCGCCCAGGTGACCGCCCACATCCAGGCGCGCCTCCGGCACTGGCGCGGGCGTTACCCGGGCGTCGAGGAGCTCAAGGTCGCGGTGATGGGCTGCGTGGTGAACGGCCCGGGCGAGAGCAAGCACGCCGACATCGGCATCTCGCTCCCCGGCACCGGCGAGAGCCCGAGCGCACCGGTCTACGTCGACGGCCGGCTCAAGGTGACGCTGCGCGGCGACACCATCGCCGCCGACTTCGCGCGCCTGCTCGACGAGTACGTCGAGGCGCGCTACGGAAAAGGGGCCGCGGTCGAGGGGTAGGACGCAGGTCAGGCCGACGAGAAGGACATCGCCATGGGCGCTTCGGGGTCGGTGGATCTCGTCATTCGCGCCGGACGCATCCACGCGCTGTCGGCCGACCAGGCCGTGTACCGTTCGATCGCGATTCGCGGCGACACGATCGTCGCGCTCGCCCCCGATGCCGGGGGACTGAACCGCCTCGCAGGGACCGGCGCGCGGGTGATCGACGACGGTTCCCTCACCTGGCTCCCGGCGTTCTACGACACCCACAATCACCTGCTGGAAGCGACCCAGAACGCCCGCTTCGTTCCGGTGAATCGCGCCCGCAGCATCGCCGAGATGGTCGCGCTGATTCGCGAGCAGGCGGCCCGGACGCCGGCGGGGCGGTGGATCCAGACCTCGAACGCCTGGCACGAGCAGAAGCTCGCCGAGGGGCGGCTGCCGACCGCGCAGGAGCTGGACCAGGCGACCCGCGATCATCCGGTCCTGGTGCGCCGCGGCGGACACATGGCGGTCCTGAACACGCGGGGGCTCGACGACGCCGGCATCACGCCGTCCACGCCCGATCCTCCCGGCGGCAAGCTGGGCCGCCGCCCCGACGGCACGCTCGACGGCATGCTCGAGGGTGGTGCGCAGTACGCGCTGGTGCACGTCCCGCCCGCTCCGATCGGGGAGCAGATCGCGGGCCTCGAGGCGAGCTGCCGGAGGTTCACGGCGGCCGGGATCGGCACGGTGCGCGATCCGGTCGTCTCCCCCGACGGATTGCGGCTCTACCAGGCCGCGGCCATCGCCGGGCGCCTCGACCTCCGGGTCCGCCCCCTGCTCCTCGTTTTCCCGGACGGGCCGGTCGAGAAGCGCATCGCCGGGATCCATGGCCTTGGGACCGTGAGCGGCGCGGGCGATGACTGGGTCAAGGTGTGGGGACTCAAGTTCGTCCTCGATGGCGGCCCCGAAGGTGGCGCGCTCGAGCAGCCCTACGCCAGCGATCCGACCTTCACCGGCCACCTCAACTGGGATCCGCAGGACCTGTTCGAGGTGATGAACGCCGCGGTGGCCGCGGGGTGGCGTGTTGCCACCCACGCGATCGGCGACCGCGCGGTGCGCACCGTGCTCGACGTCTACGAGCGCGTCCTCGCGGCGAACTCCACCCTCGCCGCCGGCACCTTCGTGATCGAGCACGCCTTTCTCGCCGACCGGGTCCAGCGGGCGCGCGCGATTCGCATGGGCGTCCACATCACCGTCCAGCACGCGTTGCTCCACGCGCTGGGCGCGAGTCTGATCCGGCTCTGGGGACCCGAGCGAACCCGCCCGATCATGCCGGTCAAGGCCTGGTTGGAAGAAGGTGCGGAGCTCTCCGCCGGAACCGACTACCCGATCGGCTTCTACGAGCCGCTGCGCACCGTCTGGGGCATGATGACGAGGCAGACCGAGAGCGTCGGCGTGCAGGGCCCGGAGTACGCGATCGACCGCGAGACGGCGTTTCGTCTCGCCATCGTCGCGGGCGCGAAGCTCTCTGCGGAGGACGAGCGGCTCGGACCGCTGCGTGGCGGACGCCTCGCCGATCTCGTCGCGTTCCGCGGCGACCCACTCACCTGCCCGGTCGACCAGCTCCGCGAGCTCGAGCCGGTCCTCACGATCGTGGGCGGCCGCGCGGTCTTCGACCCCGAGGGCATTCTGAGCGCGACGGCGAGCG